>R27__coassemble_129_pt1 | contig 64008 bp, 46 predicted proteins | sample R27__metabat2_low_PE_027 | metagenome-assembled genome bin R27
TTTGTTGCTCAGGAACTTATAAAAATAGTTAAACTAAAGTGCTGCGGAATTAAGGGTACCCATAAATATTTTTCATTATTAACAACTTTTAAACAAACTCAATTATGAAAAGAATTACTTTTATCGGTTTGCTGTTGCTGTTCGTAGGCATGGCAATGAGTGCATCTGAAAAGGATGGTAAGCCTAGTTTCAAGAGCGTCTATAACACCCTTCCTTCGGGGTATGAAAGATTGGCAGATACAGATGTCTATTACCGATATCGTTTGCCTGGCTCAGCATTTTACTCACAGTGCGGCGTTATTGACGTGATGGGCTTGTTTAATAACAAGTATTATTCGTCAACTTACAACGAAGGCGGTTACCAGGCTGCTTTCCAGGTGGACAACAATAATGCTGATTTTCTTGATTGCATGAATGGCACCACCAAATATGGCGTAACGGCTACTGCAAGAATTGAATCTTTCAGAAACTTTGGCCGCATTGTTTACACTTTCACCAACAACAATGATTACGACGTGACAATCAGCGCTGGCGTGTATGCCGATGTTAAGATTGGCTATAAGGACAATGCACCACTGTCGCGCATCGCAGATGCCGCTGGCAACACCTATGGCTTGTTGCTCAAGGATGCCGTGACGGGCGCTACCGCAGCGTTGAATGTATACTTTGGCGATGGCATTCCTGGTGTTGATGCTTGTGACGGCTACTGGTTCGGAAAGTGGACCTCAAACACAAATAACAGCGCAAGTGCTGTGGTCGGCAATTATACCCAGTCTTCAAACTGGATGGAAGAGGATGGCTCCTATGACTCTGCTATGGGCTTTTGCTGGAAAAACCGCACCATTGCCGCTGGCGAGACCATTGAACTGTCCTTCATGCTTGGCATCGGTGACCTGCAGAAGCAGAGCGCTATCGCCAACGTGAATGTTTATTATGAGAACCTTCCTGACTGGAACTACATCGGCACCGAGAACGAGGGTGGCATGAACCATGAGTTCACCGTTGAGGCTACCTTCCTGAGCGACCTCAGCGCTACCGGCCGCCTCTACTTCCAGGCTGATGACGACACCGAGTGGACCTGCGCCAACGAGAATAATCCCTTTGCCGCCAATAGTGCTTTCTCGCAGACTTTGAACACCATGTTCCGCTATGCTGGTCCCACCCACGAGCTCCGCCTCATGGTTGTCGGCGAGAACGAGGACACCGTGATGATTGATCCCATTACCTGGATTGACATCAAGAACCATGTTGTAACCGATGGTCTTCCCGCATCAGTTACCTACGAGGATGAGCCCGTCGTGTTTGACATGAGCGGCCTCTGTGACCTTCTCGAAGGCCAGTACACCGTTTCTTATATGAACAACGATGCTCCCGGCATGGCTACCATGATTATCGAGGGCGTTTATGCTCCCGGCAGTGAGCTCAGGACTCACATTCCTTACCAGGCAGACGGCACTGTGGGCCGCGTGGTTTACATGTTCGAGATCCTTAGCAGCGCAACCGGCATCAACGAGGTTAACACCGACAATGGTGAGAATGTTTATTACAACATGCAGGGTGTGCGCGTGGCTAATCCCACCAACGGCATCTTCATCAAGAACGGCAAGAAGGTTATCTTAAAGTAACTTATTGAAGACAACAGGTTTTTCTAACCTGAAATAATAAGAATGGGCGAGACTAAAAATCCCGCCCATTCTTTTTATGGAGTGTTTTGCAATTCGTTATTCGCCCAGGATGGCTGCCACGCCGGGCAGGGTCTTGCCCTCGATGGCTTCGAGCATAGCGCCGCCGCCGGTCGAGACATAGGACACCTGGTCGGCAAGGCCGAACTTGTTGACTGCGGCAACCGAGTCGCCGCCGCCCACGAGCGAGTAGGCTCCCTGCTGGGTGGCTTCGGCAACATATTTGGCGATTTCGCCCGTGCCGTGGGCAAAGTTTTCAAACTCAAACACGCCCACAGGACCGTTCCACAGGATAGTTTTGGAGGCAAGGATTATCTTCTTCCAGTTGGCGAGCGACTCCTCGCTGGCATCCATGCCCATCCATCCGTCGGGAATGTTGTGGATGTCCACCGTCTGGCGTTGGGCGTCGTTGTCAAACTTGTCGCCTGCCACGGTGGCTACCGAGAGGCACAGGTTCACGCCCTTGTCCTTGGCGGCCTGGATGATGTTCAGTGCCTCGGGCATCAGTTCGTCTTCATGCAGCGAGCTGCCGATGTGGCCTCCCTGGGCCTTGATAAAGGTATAGCCCATGCCGCCGCCGATGATGAGGTTGTCCACCTTGTCCATCAGGTTGTTGATGACCGACAACTTGGACGACACCTTGCTGCCGCCAATGATGGCGGTGAACGGGTGCTGCGCGTTCTTCATCACGTTGTTGATGGCGGTAACCTCTTTCTCCATGAGGTAACCGAGCATCTTGTGCCCTTCGTCAAAGTAATCGGCAATCACGGCTGTCGAAGCGTGGCGGCGGTGGGCGGTGCCGAATGCGTCGTTGACATACACGTCGGCATAGCTGGCCAGGGTCTTGGCAAACTCGGCCTGGCGAATCTTCATCTCCTTCTTGGCGTTGTCATAGCCGGGGTCGTCTTTCTCAATGTTCACGGGCTTGCCCTCCTCTTCGGCGTAAAAGCGCAGGTTCTCGAGCAACAGCACGTCGCCGGGTTCCAGGGCGTCGGCCTGTCTTTTGGCGCCCGCGCTGTCCGACGCGAATTTCACGGGACGCTCCAGGGCGGCTGCCACGGCGCTCGAGATTTGGCTCAGCGACAGTTTGGGGTTGATTTTGCCCTTGGGCTTGCCCATGTGTGACATGATGATGAGTGAACCGCCGTCGGCGAGAATCTTCTTGAGCGTGGGCACCGCTCCGCGGATGCGCGTGTCGTCTGTGATTTCCCCTTTTTCATTCAGTGGCACGTTGAAGTCAACGCGCACAATTGCCTTCAATCCGGCAAAGTTAAAGTCATTGATATTAACCATGTTGTATAAATATTTGGTATGTAGTAATGTTTTCTGAATATCAGAACGCAAAGATAAGAAATATTTCGTTACCGCTGATTTTTTAAGTTCTAAAAAATGTCAATCATGGTCGATGCTTTTCTCATTTTTGATTTTTTAATGATATACGTTGTCAAAGCCGAACAATTTGCAGTAAATTTGCATCGTGCTAAGGCATGTGCCGTCGTGGCGGCGCAATGGCTTGCTTGTCACTTGAAGTATTAACATTAAAACGACATAACAATGAAAAGATTTTTCCTGTTGGCGATTTCGGCGCTCATGATTGCCGCTGCCTCGTGGGCTCGCACTGCCGATGACATTATCTCCGAGCTGCGTGATGCCAAGCACGCGCAATATGTGAATGTGGGCTCTGGCCTGATGGGTCTGGCCCGCATCTTCTCCGCCGCCATTCCCAATTCTAACAGCGGCGTTTCTTCGATACGCATGCTGGACCTGAGCGACTGCAAGGGGAGCGTGCGCGACAAGTTCCGCAAGCGTGTGCGTGACTTGTACAAGGAACCGTCCTATCAGGAGATGCTCACGAGCAACAAGGACAATGACAGTTCGGTCGTCTTTACCCTGGGCGATGAGCAATTTGTCAACGAGATAGTTGTCGTTCGCACCGGCGATGCGAGCGACCTGATTGTTGTCATTCGCGGACACATCAGCGTGGAAGACGTGATGAAGGTGGTCGGCGACAACACCTATTATCCGATTAAGTAATTATCAAAACCCAATACACAGCAATGAAAGAGCAAATTCAGGAACAATTCAACCAGCGCTTTGGCACGGCAGGCGTGTTGTACGCTTCATCGGGGCGCGTCAATCTCATTGGTGAGCACACCGACTATAACGGCGGCTATGTCTTCCCTGGCGCTATCGACAAGTGCATCATGGCCATGGTCAACATCAACGGCACTGGCAAGGTGCGCGTGTTCAGTGTTGACATGGACGAGTATTGCGAGTTTGGGCTCAACGAGGAGGACGCTCCCGCACAGCAGTGGGCGCGCTACATCTTCGGCGTGTGCCGCGAGACCATCAAGCGCGGCGGCCTGGTCAAGGGCTTTGACGCCGTGTTTGCCGGCAATGTGCCTCTGGGCGCAGGGCTGTCGTCATCGGCGGCGCTTGAGTCGTGCTTCGCTTTTGCCTTGAACGACCTGTTCAACGACAACAAGATTGACAAGTTTGAACTGGCAAAGATTGGACAGAGCACCGAGCATAACTATTGTGGCGTGAACTGCGGCATTATGGACCAGTTTGCCAGCATCTTCGGCAAGAAGAATTGCCTCATGCGTCTCGACTGCCGTTCGCTCGAACATGAATATTTCCCGTTCCGCCCCGAGGGGTATAGGCTGGTGCTGCTCAACAGCAAGGTAAAGCACGAACTGGTGGACTCGCCCTATAACAAGCGCCGAGAGTCGTGCGAGCGCGTGGCTGCTGCGCTGGGGCTTGACACTTTGCGTGACGCCACTTATACCATGCTGGCCGATGTGCGTGACAGGGTGAGTGACGAGGACTATCGCCGTGCGCGTTTTGTGATTGGCGAAAAGCAGCGTGTGCTCGACGTGTGTGACGCGCTGGAGCGCGGCGACTACGAGACAGTGGGCCGTTGCATGTATGAGACGCATGACGGATTGTCGCGCGATTACGAGGTGAGCTGCGAGGAACTGGACTACCTCAACGATGTGGCGCGCGAGTGCGGCGTGACGGGTTCGCGCATCATGGGCGGCGGTTTTGGCGGTTGCACCATCAACCTCGTCAAGGAAGGCTTGTATGATGGTTTTATTGCCACGGCCAAGGCGAAGTTCAGTGCAAAATATGGTCATGAACCCGAAGTGATTGATGTGGTCATCAGTGATGGTGCCCGCAGGATTGAGGGTTAAATGAAGCGTTGACATGAAGCAAGTAAGGATAGAGACATTCACCACCCGTCGCGGTGAAATCACGGTTTACCAACTCACCAACTCCTGCGGTGCGAGCGTCAGGCTCTCATCGCTGGGCGCCGGCATCTTGGGCATCACTGTTCCCGACCGCAACGGCAACATGGCCGATGTGGTGTTGGGCTACAAGGACCTGGAGGATTACTTTTATGACGGCCCGTGCGCCGGCAAGGTGCCCGGGCGGTATGCTAACCGCATCTGCAAGGGCCATCTTGAGATTGACGGTGCTGTGTATCAGCTGAACATCAACAACGGCCCCAATCACCTGCATGGTGGCCCCGAGAGCTATGCCAACAGGATTTGGGAGTGTGACATGGAAGGCGACACCGTCGTTTTCACCCTCGAGAGCCCCGACGGCGACGAGCATTACCCCGGCACGCTCAATGCCCGTGTGGCATACACTTGGAGCGACGACAATGTGCTCAAAATCGAATTGGGGGCTGTGGCCGACAAGCCCACTGTCGTCAATCTCACCAACCACACCTATTTCAATATGGCGGGCGAGGACCGCGGCGGCACGGCGCTCGACCAGGTTTTGCAACTCAACTGCTCGCGTTACCTGCCCACCGACGACACGCTCATCCCCACCGGCGAAATGGCGCCTGTGGAGGGCACTCCGATGGACTTCACCGTGCCCAAGGTTGTGGGCCGCGACATCAAGCAGGACTTTGCCGCGCTGGATTATGGCAAGGGATATGACAACTGCTGGGTGATTGACGGCAGCGAGGACGGCAACCTGCGCCTTGCCGCCGTGCTGCAGGACCCCAAGTCGGGCAGGGCAGTGCACATCAGCACCGACCAGCCTGCGGCACAGGTCTATACAGGCAACTGGCTTGAAGGGTGTCCCTTGAGCAAGAGCGGCAAGCAATATCACGACTATGACGGCGTGGCCATCGAGTGCCAGGGCATGCCCGACGCGCCCAACCACGACAATTTCCCGTCGCAGCTGCTCAGGCCCGATGAGGAGTACCGCCGCACGATTATTTTTGCGTTTATGACAGACTAAATGATACTTTAATTTTTAATCAAAAATGAAACCGACATTATTTGTTCTCGCTGCTGGCATGGGCAGCCGTTATGGCGGCCTCAAGCAGCTCGACGGTCTTGGCCCACACGGCGAGACCATCATGGATTATTCGATTTTTGACGCCATCAAGAGCGGTTTTGGCAAAGTGGTCTTTGTAATCCGCAAGGATTTTGAGGACGACTTTCGCAAGAAGATTTTATCCAAGTACGAGGGCCACATCCCTGTCGAAGTCGTTTTCCAGAGCGTGAACGACCTGCCCGAGGGATTTGCCTGCCCTGCCGAGCGCGTGAAGCCTTGGGGCACCAACCACGCCCTGCTCATGGGCCGGGGTGTCATCAACGAGCCGTTTGCCATCATCAACAGCGATGATTACTATGGCCGCAACAGTTTTGAGGTAATGGCCCAGGAACTCTCCAGTCTGCCCGAGGGCAGCAAGGGCCGCTACAGCATGGTGGGCTTCATGGTGGGCAACACGATGAGCGAGAGCGGCACCGTTTCGCGCGGTGTGTGCGAGACTCGTGACGGGCTGCTCACGGGCGTGGTGGAGCGCACGAGCATCGGCTATGACGCCGACCGCAACATCGTGTTCACCGACGAGCACGGCCAGGTTCGGCATCTGGATTATGACACCCCCGTGTCGATGAACTTCTGGGGGTTCACGCCCGACTATTTCGCCTATAGCGAGGAATATTTCGTCGAGTTTCTCAAGGACAACATCGACAAGCCCAAGTCAGAGTTCTTCATCCCCACCGTGGTCAACGGCCTCGTGAACAGCGGCAAGTGCCAGGTCGAGGTCCTCGCTACCGACAGCAAGTGGTTTGGCGTCACCTACGCCGCCGACCGCCAGGGCGTGGTCGACAAGTTTGCCCAGCTCCACGCCGACGGCGTCTATCCCGACAAGATGTTTTAATCATTTCAGGGCTTGATATCAAAGGTATCGGATGTGGTGAATGGCGTGCCGTTCATCACATCTTTTTTCGGTCTCCTTTGCCCCTGACGGTGATGTTTCCCGTTTTTTAATAATGAATAACACGATAATTCTGCATGGTTTCAATAAATATTACTACCTTTGCAGATTGTAACGGCATGTTCCGTTCATAATGAGTGAAAACCCAAACATTTTAAGGTTACTATATAGTATTTTTATTATGGCAGAAACAAGAAAAAAACTGTTTGACCAATTCAAGCCTGTCACTCCCGAAGAGTGGCGCGCCAAGGCCGAAGTTGACCTGAAAGGTGCCGACTTCGAAAAGAAAATGGTTTGGCGGACCAACGAGGGTTTCAATGTACAACCGCTGTACCGCGGTGTTGACATCGCTGGCCTCGAGCAGACCAAATCGCTTCCTGGTGAGTTCCCCTATGTGCGCGGTACCCGCCTCAACAACAGCTGGCTCGTGCGCCAGAACATCAATGTAGAGGATGTCGCTGCCGCCAACGCCACCGCTCTCGAAGTGATTGCCAAGGGTGTTAACTCCCTGGGCTTCCACTTCCACGACTGCGACATTGACCTGAAGGCGTTGCTCAAGGGCATCGACCTCAAGGCTGTCGAAATCAATCTGCAATGCTGCCCCAAGTGCGCTGCGGCCTATGCCCAGCAGCTTGTTGACCTTGCCAAGGCCGAGGGCGTTGAGGATACAATGGTTGCCAGCATCGCGTTTGACCCCTTCAAGCGCATGCTCAAGCATGGCCAGCCGTTCCCCGGCGACATCGCCCAGCATGCCGCCGAACTGATGAACATTGCCAAGCCCGTTGCACACCTGCGCGTGCTCAGCGTGGACTCGCTGATGCTCAACAACGCCGGCGCCTATATCTATCAGGAACTGGGTTATGCGTTGGCATGGGGCTGCGAGTGGATGGCCATGATGACCGAGGCTGGCTTTGCCGCCGAGGAGGTTGCCCGCCGCATCAAATTCAATATGGGCGTTTCGACTGTTTACTTCATGGAGATTGCCAAGTTCCGCGCCGCGCGCGAGCTGTGGGCGCTCATCGTCAAGCAGTTCAACCCTGCTTGCGACTGCGCTTGCAAGATGAATGTCAATGCCGAGACCACCCGCTTCAACCAGACGCTGTTTGACAGCTATGTGAACCTGCTGCGTTCACAGACCGAGGCCATGAGTGCCGCTCTTGCCGGCGTTGACTCGATTGTTGTCACTCCGTTTGACGCTCCTTACAAGAAGAGCGACGAGTTCTCGGAGCGCATCGCCCGCAACCAGCAGATTCTGCTCAAGGAAGAGAGCCACCTCGACAAGGTCGTTGACCCCGCTGGCGGTTCCTACTATGTGGAGATGCTGACCAAGAACCTGGCCGACGCTGTCTGGAAGCTCTTCCTCGAGGTAGAGGACAAGGGCGGCTTCAAGGCTGCTCTCGACAACGGCGACATCATCAACGCTGTGAATGCCAGCGCCGAGGCACGCTTCGACAAGGTGGCCAAGCGCCGTGAACAGTTGCTGGGCACCAACCAGTTCCCCAACTTCACCGAGAAGGCCGCCGACAAGGCTGCCGCTCGCTGCGAGTGCAAGTGCTGCTGCAACCACGGTGAGGATGGCGATGTGAAGCTCAACACCAAGCGTCTTGCCGAGCAGTTCGAGGACATCCGCCTCGCCACCGAGCACGCTGCCAACACCCCCAAGGTGTTCATGCTCACCATCGGCAACCTGGCCATGCGTCTTGCCCGCGCCCAGTTCAGCGACAACTTCTTTGCCTGCGCCGGCTATGAGCTCATCGACAACAACGGCTTCAAGACCGTCAAGGAAGGCGTTGACGCTGCCATGCAGCAGAAGGCCGACGTGGTTGTGCTGTGCTCCAGCGACGACGAGTATGCCGCTCTCATCCCCGAGGCTGTCAAGGAACTCAACGGCCGTGCCGAGCTCGTGCTCGCCGGTCCCGAGACCGACGAATTCAAGGCCATGGGCATCACCAACTTCATTAATGTCCGCACCAACGTGCTCGCCACGCTGAAGGCCTTTAATGCCAAACTGTTAAAGTAAAATGGGTTTGTTAACGATAAAAATTGAGACGACATTATGAGACCTAATTTTAAGAATATCGATATTGCAAAGGATGCTTTTAACGTAAAGCACAATCCGCTTCCGCAGGGTGAAACCTGGAAGAATGCCGAACTCATCGACATCAAGCCCATCTACACCCGCGAGGACCTCGAGGGCATGGAACACCTGGACTTTGTGGCAGGTATTCCTCCCTTCCTGGGTGGCCCTTACTCGTTGATGTACCCGTTCCGTCCGTGGACCGTCCGCCAGTATGCCGGTTTCTCCACAGCTTCCGAGTCCAACGCTTTCTACCGCCGCAACCTGGCCTCGGGCCAGAAAGGTCTGTCGGTGGCGTTTGACCTTCCCACCCACCGAGGCTACAACGCCGATAACCCCCGCGTTGTCGGTGATGTGGGCAAGGCTGGTGTGAGCATCTGCTCGGTCGAGGACATGAAGGTGCTGTTCGACGGCATCCCCTTGAACAAGATGTCCGTGTCCATGACCATGAACGGTGCCGTGCTGCCCATTATGGCGTTCTACATTGTTTCGGGTCTGGAGCAGGGCGCCAAGCTCGAGGAGATGGCTGGTACCATCCAGAATGATATCCTCAAGGAGTTCATGGTGCGCAACACCTACATCTATCCTCCCGAGTTCTCGATGCAGATCATCGCCAGCATTTTTGAGTACACCTCCAAGAACATGCCCAAGTTCAACTCGATTTCCATCTCGGGTTACCACATGCAGGAAGCAGGCGCTACCGCCGACATCGAGTTGGCTTACACGCTGGCCGACGGCATGGACTACATCCGCACCGGTGTCAACGCAGGCATGTCGGTTGATGCTTTTGCACCCCGCCTGTCGTTCTTCTGGGGCATCTCGATGAACTTCTTCACCGAGATTGCCAAGATGCGCGCCGGCCGCCTGTTGTGGGCCAAGATTGTCAAGAGCTTCGGCTCGGAGAATCCCAAGTCCATGTCGCTGCGCACCCACAGCCAGACCTCTGGCTGGTCGCTCACGGCACAAGACCCCTTCAACAATGTGGGCCGCACCTGCATCGAGGCCATGGCAGCCGTTCAGGGCCACACCCAGTCGCTGCACACCAACGCCCTCGACGAGGCCATCGCTCTGCCCACCGACTTCTCGGCACGCATTGCCCGCAACACGCAGATTTATATCCAGCAGGAGACCTATGTGACCAAGGTCATCGACCCGTGGGCAGGTTCTTACTACCTGGAGTCGCTCACCGATGAACTCATGCGCAAGGCATGGGCTCACATCGAGGAGATTGAGAAGCTGGGTGGCATGGCCAAGGCTATCGAGACCGGCGTGCCCAAGATGCGCATCGAGGAGGCCGCCGCTCGCACCCAGGCCCGCATCGACAGCGGCCGCCAGACCATCGTCGGCATCAACAAGTATGCCCTCGAGAAGGAAGCTCCCATCGACATCCTCGAGATTGACAACACCGAGGTCCGCAAGGAGCAGGTCGAGGGTCTTGAGAAGCTGCGCGCTGGCCGCGACGAGGCTAAGGTAAAGGCCGACCTCGCCGCCATCACCGAGTGTGTCAAGACCGGCAAGGGCAACCTGCTGGAGCTGGCTGTCGAGGCCGCCAAGGACCGCGCTTCGCTCGGCGAAATCTCCGATGCCTGCGAGGAAGTCGTGGGCCGTTACAAAGCCATCGTTAAAACTATTTCAGGCGTGTATTCAGCAGAAACTAAATCAGATCCCGACCTTGAGGAGGCCCGCAGGCTCACTGGCCTGTTTGCCAAGAAGGAAGGCCGCCAGCCCCGCATCATGATTGCCAAGATGGGCCAGGACGGCCACGACCGTGGCGCCAAGGTGGTGGCCACCGGTTATGCCGATTGCGGCTTTGATGTGGACATGGGTCCCTTGTTCCAGACTCCCGAGGAGGCTGCACGCGAGGCCGTCGAGAACGATGTCAACGTGCTTGGCGTTTCGTCGCTGGCTGCCGGTCACAAGACCCTCGTGCCCGCCGTTATCGAGGAACTCAAGAAGCTCGGCCGCGAGGACATCATCGTTACCGCTGGCGGTGTTATCCCCATGCAGGACTATGACTTCCTCTACAAGGCAGGCGTTGCCGCAGTCTTTGGCCCCGGCACCAATGTCATGAAGAGCGCTATCGAGGTGATGCACATCCTCCTCGACGAGGAGTAATCGCCTCGAATAATCTTATCAACCGGGCGATGCGGATATCGAAGACCGCATCGCCCGGTTATTGTTATTCTTAATCCTCATGTTAGCAGTTTTTCAAGCGCAACGATGAACTGCCGTTGCCGCGTTGCGCGCATCAGTAGCGCACTGCTTCGCTATTATCCCTCGTGGACGGTATCTAAAACAACACCCGTTGGCACACTGTTTGCGTATTGAGTTATGGTTTTCTTTGAAGTAATCGGATGGATTTGCATTGTTCTTCTTTGCCTTGTAGGTATTCTGGTTGGAATTTACCTGCTTGTCGTTGTTGCTATGTCGTGTTATTTCGTGTTTTTAATGATGGTGGCATATATTAAAGGCGGCAAGGACGGGCTTCGAAGGCATAACGAACTCATGAAATCCAAGTACAAACGATAAAACTGTAATATATGCTGTCATGCACTCATCGCAATCTGATGGGTGCGTGTCTTTTTTCGATTGAATAGATGTAGGTGAGTTTCCTCCTCCCGACAGCAATGCTTACCCCGCCAAATTCGGTAAATTGACAAGCAAGCCCAAAAAATATTCTTCCAAAATTATTTGGTTTATAAAATAAACTACTTTATCTTTGTGGTGTAAAAATCGGAATGCCGGGCCCGTTTTGTGCATTTCGCGAGCATTAAGTAATTAAAATCAAACGATTTACAACATTTCAAAATTATGGAAGACAAACAAATTTCTGCAAGCGAGAGTTTGGAATTAATCACTGCGATGATTAACAACACCAAAAAGCGGATGGAGTTGGGGCAGGGCAACATCCTGCTCCTGTGGGGCTATGTTTCGGCGATTGTGGCGCTGGTCGTGATGGCGGGGTTGCTCATCACTCGCAATGTCTTGTTCTCATGGCTGTGGTTCCTGATTCCCGTTATCGGCTGTGGGCTCATGTTCACAGTCCTGCGCAAGCGTCAGGCCGTGCCGCAGCCGCTCACCTATGTCGATAGAATCACCAGCAATGTGTGGGCCAGTTTTGGCGCGCTTTGCTTTGTGGTGTCGCTGGTCTGCGTCGGTTTTTCGCTCTTCGGCAAGGACACCTGGACCATGATGTTCATTTTCCCGGTTTTGGGCATCGGCGCCTGCACGCTCATGCAGGGATTCATCATCGAGGAAAAGAGCATGATGCTCGGCGGCTTCTTCGGGCTGCTGTGCGGCATCTTCTTCTTTGGATGCCGCCTCGCCGACGTCCGCATGATGGTCATCTGGGCCATTCCCTTGTTCATCGTCTGCATGGTCGTGATGCTCATCATTCCCGGCCACATCCTGAACCGCAAAGCCAAGAAGTCATGCTGCCAGAACTGAATCCGTTGCTGCATTCGCAGCTGCGCCTGGCGGTGATGTCCATTCTCATGAATTGCGAGGAGGCCGACTTTGTGTACATCCGCCAGCAGACGCAGTCCACCGCCGGCAACCTCAGCGTTCAGCTCGACAAGCTCAACGCCGCCGGCTACATCGAGGTGGAAAAGGCGTTCAAGGGCAAAAAGCCCTGCACCACATGCCGCATCACCCCCCAGGGTCGCACCGCCTTTGAACAGTATGTCGAAGCCCTCCGCGGCTACATCGGCCAGTAAAGGATTGATATGCGAAACAATATAGGCGACCCCACAGCGGGGCCGCCTATGTTTTGTGTGCCATTGGGCGGTGGTTCGCCTCGGGGCGCTATTGCTTGATGTCGAATTGCCCCTCGAGGCGGATGTCGGCGCTGGAGGCGCCCACGAGGATGTCATAGCGTCCGGGCTCGACGCTCCAGTCCATGTCGCGGTCCACGATGGCAAAGTCCTCGCGGCAGAGGTGCAGTGTCACCACACGGCTCTCGCCCGCGCGGACGGCGATGCGGTCAAACGCCTTGAGCTGGCGCTCGGGCTGCACGACCGAAGCCACCCGCTGGCGCAGGTACAGTTGCACGACCTCCTCGCCGTCGCGCCCGCCGGTGTTGGTGACGGCAAATGTCACGTCACAGCCGCCGTCGCCGGCCTCCGTGATGCGCAAGCCGCTGTAGTCAAAAGTGGTGTAACTCAGTCCGTAGCCAAAGGGGTAGAGCGGCTGTGCGCTCATCTCCACATAGTCATGCGCCGCGGGCAGGGGCTTGTTGTAATACACCGGCAACTGACCCACATGGCGCGGAACGCTCACGGGCAGCCGCCCCGCGGGGTTGCAGTCGCCAAACAGCACATCGGCGATGGCGTTGCCGCCCTGCTCGCCGGGGTAGTATGCTGTGAGCAGCGCGTTGGCATGCTCGGCGGCCCAGTTCTTGTTCAGCGGCCGCCCCTCGATATAGACCACGACGAGCGGCTTGCCGGTCGCCTCGAGCGCCTCGAGCATTTGCTGCTGGCGGCCCAGCAGGTCCAGCGTGGCGCGGTCAAAGCCCTCGCCGCACTCCATGTCGCTCACAAACTGCTGCTCGCTGCTGGCGGCGCCGGTGTTCTCGTAGGAAGTCTTGAAATCCCGTGCCGACGAGCCGCCCACCACCGCCACTACCACATCGGCAGCCCTGGCCGCCTCGACGGCGGCGGGGATGTCGCAGTCGTTGGTGTCGCGCACGGCGCAGCCCCTGGCCAGGGTGCAGTTGCCGTCGCCCACTTTGGCCCTGATGCCCTGGTAGGGCGTGATGATTTTGCCGTCGGGCTGAGGCGCGGTGTAGTCGCCCAGCAGATTGTAGATGTTGTCGGCATTGGGTCCGACCACTGCCACCTTGACGCCCTTGTCCAACGGCAAAGTGCCGTCGTTCTTGAGCAGCGTGACCGACGCCCGTGCCGCGTTGTGGGCAACGGCGACGGCATCGGCATCATGGACGCCTCGGGCTGCGGCTTTTGCGTCAACATAGGGGTGCTCAAACAGGCCCATCTCAAATTTCAGCCTCAGCACTCGCCGCACGGCGGTGTCGAGCGCGTCCTCGCTCACCTTGCCGCTCTTGACCGCCTCGACAAGTTGGGCAAAGCAGTTCCCGCCCAAGTCAACATCCACGCCTGCCAGTAGGGCCTCAATCGCCGCATCTTGGGCTGTCGCCGCCACATGGTGCGTGCCGCTAATGCCGTCGATGCTGAACAGGTCGCTGACGACGAAACCCCTGTTAAATCCCCACTCATGCCGCAGCACATCGGTGAGCAGGCGGCGGTTGCCCGTGCAGGGCACGCCGTCCAGCGAGTTGTAGGAAGTCATCACCGACAGCGCCCCGGCGTTGATGGCGCGCATGAACGGCGGCAGGAACACCTGCTCCAACTCCCGCGGACCGGCAATTGAGCGCGCCCCGTTTTGCCCGCCCTCGGTGGTTCCGTAGGCGATGAAATGCTTGAGTGTGGCAATGGTGGAGTAGGGCAGACTGAGGTCTCCACCGCCCAGGCCTTGAACCATGGCGGCGCCCAACACCCCGCTCAGGCAGGGGTCTTCGCCCAATGTCTCTTCGACGCGCGACCACCGGGGCTCACGGCTCAGGTCCAGCACGGGGCCGTAACTGATGTGGCCGCCTTGAAGCCTCACTTCCTTGCCGATGACCGCGCCCTCCTGGCGCATCAGGTCAGCCGACCAGGTGGCGGCCATGCCCAATCCTGTCGGGAACACCGTGGTGCCGATGGCCATGTGGCCGTGGGGCGCTTCCTCGGCGAGCAGCACGGGGATGCCCAGCCGCGTGTGCTCGACGGCATAGCGTTGCATGGCGTTGGCGGCAAGGGCTGCTAATTCGGGATTCAGGCCGTTGGCAATGGTCTTTTGCGTCCACGGATCGGCGCGGAACACCGCCCAGTACATGCCCACATTCAGGCTGTCCAGTTCATGGCGGAACTGCTCGCTGACGCTGACTTTCGTCCCGTTGATTTGATAGGAATTCCATCCCATCAGGCACACCAGTTGGCCCGCCTTTTCATCAATGGTCATGCGCGACAGCAAGTCCTCGACGCGCTGCTCAACCGGCAGGCTGGCATCAAGATACGGCAACTTCGGTGCCGCCGTTACCGATAAGGCCAGCATCAGGGCCGCGGTGATGGTGAGTGCTCGTTTCATCTTCATTGAATTGTTATGGTCTTCATGGCTGTGTTGTGGCCCTGTATGACGATTTGGGGCTGAGTGCCGCGTGCGTCTTCAACCTTCCACTCGATGTCGATGTCACGGCTCTCGCCGGGCATCAGGTGCAGGTAGTTGTCGCTGTAGATGACAGGCAGAATCTGTTCTCCGTCGTTGCCCATGAGGTTAAGCCTCATCATCACGGCGGGCACATGGCCTGTGTTCTCGAGCGTGACGGCGGCGCGGCGTGTACTGCCCTCCTGGGTATAGTGCTGCAAAGTGGCGTCATATTCGGCATGGCCGATTTGCATCAATGCCTTGCGGTTGTTTTTCTCGGTGCCGATAACATAGTCATTTTGTGACGCGAGGTCCCCGTTACTGTCGGTCAATGTCAAACGCAGGAAATACACGCCTTCAAGGCCCTCGGGCTTTTCAACAGCCATCGCATTAGTGGTCTCATCCTCATGGCATGAATAGGATTTGGTCTGGTCCCACAGCGTCTTGCCGTCAAGGCCGATTGCCGTGGCGCGGACTTTGCCTTGCTGACTGCCGCGGCAGCGGTTGACAATCATCACCTTGCCGGTCACAGGGTTCCACTGCACATGCAGCGGCTCGCAGGCGTGCTTCACGCCAAAGTAGGCTGCAGTGGGTTCAAGGTAGTAGTCGTAGGTTTGCCACACCATCGACGGCCAGCAGGGGTGGCTCATCCAGATGAGCAGTCCCATCCGGTCTTGGGCTTCGGCCTCGTACATTGCGCGGTAGCCTTCATAATTGATCCATTGGGCAAGATCGCAAAAGTCTTTGCAGAATGTCGGCTCATAGAAGTTGTCGCTGATGAGTTGGTTGAACGATGCGCCCCGTTGCGCGCCCTCCATCGTGAAGTCGTGACGGCCCCAATAGAGGTTCTGCGGCCACAGGTGTTCGGCCTTGAGCGTGCGCTTCAAGCCCTCGCTGGTCATCACATTGGGCATGCCGCGCTCGGTGTGGAGTTTGCCGGTTTGGCGCGTGAAGTATTCCTCGGCGCTCAATGCGTTGTAGGGGCCGTGGCCGCTCACGCCGTCGTCGGCCGAACTTGAGATGTAGTCGAGTCCCGGGTGCATGGCGGCGATGGCCTTGCGCAGCCCGTCATCGATGGTTTTGGGCGGATAGCCCTCGTTGCGGCCGCAGTAGATGCCGATGCTGGGATGGTTCCTGATTTTCATAATCATGTCCTTGGCGTTGTGCATGAACATCTCTTCGTCATCGGGGTCAGGGCCGTCGGCAGGGTTGGCGAGCCAAAAGTCCTGCCACACCATGATGCCGTAGCGGTCGCACGCCTCGTAGAATTCCTTGTCGCCGGTCATGCCCACCCAGTTGCGAATCATGTTGTAGTTCATCTCCTTGTGGTGGCGCACAGCGGCGTCATACTCGCGGCCGCGGTAGTTGAGGTTGTTCTCGCTGAACGCCCAGTTGCCGCCCAGCGGCTCAATGCGGCGTCCGTTGACGTAGATGCCCAGTTGCGTGTCCTTGTCGGTGGTCGTGACCTCGCGGATGCCGGCCTTGAAGTTGACCTCGTCGCTATGCCTGCCGTCAATGGCAAATGTGAAGTTGGCGTCATACAGGTATGGCTCACCATAGCCGTTGGGCCACCACAACTGCATCTGCTGGCCGCGCAGTTGGCTGAACTCTTGGGGTGAAAACTCGGCCTCAATCATCTGGCCTGCGCCGATGGTGACTTGCTTCTCAAAGTTGATGTCGCCAATCTTGCCTGACAGGGTGCCGGTCACGGGGTGGCTGCTGTGGTTGGTCAGCATCACTGCCGGTGTGATGGTGGCGAGCGTCTTGTCGCCCGAGAGGGTGGTGGTGACCATGGGGTCGCTCACGGTAACATCGCCGGGGAAGGTGAGGTACACATCGTCCCAGATGCCGATGTCGCGGCCGCGGATAGTCGAAATCCAGTCCCAGCCCACGGTGGCGTGGAATGTGGGGTTGTCGGCTCCCAGAATGCCGCCGTTGTAGTCGGTGTTGCGCTCGGTCTTGACCTTCACGCCGCCGGGGTTGTCGTTGGCGATGATGCGTATGGCGAGCGCGTTGTTCTCATCTTTGATAAATGGTGTGATGTCAAATTTTCCGCGTTGGAATGCGCCGTCAATCTTGCCCACCATCGTGCCGTTGAGCCACACCTCGGCTTTCCAGTTGATGCCGTCGAGGTTGAGCATGGCGCGTGTGGCTGGCACGCCGCGCGGGCGGTCAAATGTGCGGCGGTACCAGAAATCGCCGCCAAAGAACGATTCCGACGACAGCATCAGGTTGTCGTCATAGTTCATGTCGGGCAGTGCTCCTGCGTTCACATAACTGCTCAGTACAGTTGAGGGAACAGTGCCCAGCAGCCAGTTCTCGGGCTGGTAATCGCTTGTCGAGATTGTTTTGCCGTCGGCAGCCACCTCCGATGCCCGTTGGATTCTCCAATCCCCGCCGTCCAGCATCCATTGGTTGTTTATCCAGTCAACGTCGGAGTGCGGGCGGTATGTAACGCCGCCTGTGCCCATCACTTCCACCTCGGTGAGCGAGAATGGCTCGTGGTTCATGCTCTGGGCCATGTTCACGCGTAGGTAGCGGGCGCTGGCGTTGCCCAGGCCGATTTCCTCAGTGCCGTTTTGCGGCAGTTGACCCGATAATGTGGCGGCCGTGCGCCAGGTTTCGTTGTCGTCGCTCAGTTGGATGTCTCCTTTGGTTGCTTTGTTCAGCCAATGCAGTCTAACCTTGTCGATGACGGCTGTGTTGCCCAGGTCAATGGTTATCCACTCGTCAACTGTTCCCAGGCTGCGCCATGCGCTGCTGAAGTGTGTGGCTGGCAGGATGCCGCGGGCGCGGTGCCCGTTTGCCCGCATCTTCAATTCTGTGATGGTCCAATGCACAGCGCCCGGCATTCGCATTTCAATGCGCATGTGCGAGAATGCGCCGCCAGCGACGCGGAACCTATGGTCAATGTTGCGTGTGGGCAGCAGGTCCTCATCGTTGCCGTTGTTCTTGTTGGGGTCGCTGTGCACACGCGTGGGTGATGCCTCGCCGGGCAGCGCTTTGCCGCTCCACTGGTCGGCGACTTTCCAGCGTTTGCCGTCTTGCGATGTCAGCAGTTTGATGTCGAAGCTCTTGCCGGCGTCTTGTTCGCGATAGGCCATGCTGCACACCATCTCAACTTCATTGGCATTGACGCTCATGCCCTGCCAGTCATACTGCAGCCAGGTGTCGGCACCCATCAGGATGTTGCAGGTCCACTCGTTGCCGTCGATGGCGGCCTCGCGCTTGTGGGGCGGCACGGCGCCGTCGGGTGTGGTGACGTTGAGCAATGCGGGCGCACCAGTGTCGATGAAGCCGTCGGTGAGCAGTTGCGATGTCAGGTTGAAGTCCCATGCCGATGACTGGTAAACCGTCCGGTACAGCGCCAGGTTGCGGTAACTGCCGTTGGCCTCGGCAATGGGCGCAAAGTTTTCGTCTGGCGAACCTGGATATTGGCCGATGCCGCGGTTCAGTTGCTGGCCGCTCATCGTCGCGGCAAGTGTCGTTATGGCTAAGGATAAGATTATGATTTTTCTCATGTCTGTGCAAATGTTTGTTGCAAATGCAAATTTACGATAATTATGTCAATAATTTACTCATTTTGCTGAATTTGTCTGTTTTTTGCTTACTTTTGCGGTAAATATCAATTCTGATGGCAATTAATTTTGATGCGCTCAGCGCTGTAATCACTTCGGTCAACGATGCCTTGTGGGCCTATCTATTGATAGGGGCGCTCATTGTTTGTGGTCTATACTTTACTGTTCGCACGCGCTTTGTGCAGTTTACCATGGTCGGTGAGATGTTCCGCCAGTTGTTTGACGCCTCGCCGCCAGGGAAGCACAAGCACATTTCATCGTTCCAGGCCTTTGCCGTTTCGGTGGCTACGCGAGTGGGAACGGGCAACCTCGCTGGCGTGGCCACGGCGATTGCCGTGGGCGGTCCCGGCGCTGTGTTTTGGATGTGGATAATTGCGATTGTGGGCGCCGCAACGGCGTTTGTCGAGTCCACCTTGGCGCAACTTTACAAGCGGCCGCACAGCGATTCCTTCGTCGGCGGTCCCGCCTATTACATCAGCCGTGGCTTGCACAGCAAGTGGATGGCGGCATCGTTTGCGGTGCTCATCACGCTCACTTTCGGCCTTTCTTACAATTCTATTCAGAGCAACACCATCTGCGGCGCGATGTTCAATGCCTTTGGTTTTGATAAAATCATCGTGGGCGGCATCATTTCGGCTATCGCGCTGTTCATCGTCTTTGGCGGCATCCAGCGCATAGCCCACGTCAGCAGCATCTTGGTTCCCGTGATGGCTATCGGCTATTTTATTCTTGCCCTGGTGATAGTAATCATGAACATTGGCATGGTTCCTCACATCTTGCGCCTGATCGTGGAAAGCGCATTTGGCATTGAGCAGGTGGCCGGAGGCGGATTGGGCATGACCGTGATGACGGGTGTGAAACGCGGCCTCTTCAGCAACGAGGCGGGTGAGGGCAGTGCGCCCAATGTGGCGGCGACCGCCCATGTGTCTCATCCCGTCAAGCAAGGCCTCATTCAGTCGCTGGGCGTGTTCACCGACACGTTGCTTGTGTGCAGCTGCACCGCATTTGTCGTGCTGATGAGCGGCTTGTACACGACCGATGGCATGGAGGGCATTGAACTGACCCAGGCGGCGTTGCAGGCCCAGGTGGGCGGATGGGGCACAATTTTTGTCGCAGTGGCGATTTTCTTGTTTGCCTTTAGCAGCATCATCGGCAACTATTACTATGGCGAGGCCAATATACGCTACCTGACCAGTAGTAAAACGGTGCTGTTTGTTTTCCGTCTGCTTTCGGGCGGTGCGTTTGTTTTTCTCGGCGCAGTCGCCAGTTTTGAATTTGTCTGGAGTTTGGGCGATTTGTTTATGGCCTTGCTGACGATGTGCAACCTTGTGGCAATTGTGTGCTTGGGCAAATATGTCTTCCGCTTGCTGGATGACTATCGCAACAAAAAGCGCACGGGTATCAAGGACCCCGAATTTCACCGCGAGGATTTGCCCGAAGTGGCCGATGACCTCGATAGTTGGGACTAATGGACGAAACAGGTTTTGTCAGGTATTGTGAACCATTGGCCCGTATGTCATAAAAATGTAGTAACTTTGCCGTCATGAAAGGATTGGTGGTCAAGAATACCGGCAGTTGGGTGACCGTTCGCCTCGATGGAGGCGGCGGTACGGTGAACTGCAAGATGCGCGGCGTCTTGCGCCTCAAAGGCATGCGTTGCACCAATCCTGTGGCCGTTGGCGATATCGTGCATGTGGAGCGCCATGGCACCGACGACACCCATGTGGTGGGCGCCGTTGAGCCCCGCCGCAACTACATCATCCGCCGCGCGAGCAACCTCTCCAAGGAGTTCCAGATCATTGCCGCCAACCTTGATCAGGCAGTGCTTGTGGCCACGGTCACCAATCCGGTGACCAGCGCTACGTTTATCGACCGCTTTCTCGCCACTGCCGAGGCCTACCAGGTGGCGCCAATCATTGTCTTCAACAAAGCCGACCTGCTCACCACTGACAAGTGGCAAGAGCAACTGGCGGACTATCAATCGATATACGAGTCCATCGGGTACCCTGTCATTGTGATGTCGGCCGCGACTGGCGATGGGGCTGATGTGCTGCGCGAGGCATTGGCTGGTAAGGTGTCGCTGCTGTCGGGCAACAGCGGCGTGGGCAAGTCGTCAATCATCAACATGCTTGTCCCCGACGCCCATGCCCGGGTGGGCGATGTGAGCCATACCCATCACAAGGGCATGCACACCACCACTTTCAGCGAACTCATGGATTTGCCAGGCGGTGGCGCCATTATCGACACACCGGGCGTGAAGGCATTTGGAACGATTGACTTTGAGCGAGCCGAGGTGGCTCATTATTTCCCTGAGATTTTCAAGATTTCCAGCGATTGCCGTTTCAACAACTGCACCCACACCCACGAGCCCGGATGTGCGGTGCTTGACGCCGTCGAGGCGGGAAAGATTGCGCCCTCGCGCTACGCGAGTTACCTTAGCATCCTCGATGAGGACCCCAACGACAAATACCGCAAGCCTTATTAAAATCTGAGCGAAATGAGCGGCGCTGTCTTGCATTAGAGCCCCACTGCGTACCGCCTGCTAATTCATTACAATCCGCAGCCGCGTGTGCGGCCGCAACGCCCCGATGTAGTTGTTCAGCAGGTCGTTGGTCAGCGTGGGGAAAATGCGCTCATATCCGCCGATGATGTCAACGCCCAGCGCCCGCTGCTGCAATGCCCGCAGCCAATAGCTGTTGCTGCAAAGGGCGTTGTCGTGCTGTTTGGCCATCTGCTCCTTGATTTTGACAAACAAGTCAGGCGAGCAGCCGTGGCACATGACAGCGTTGACGGCATAGTCGGCATACTCAATCATGCTGTCGCGGTCGGCGATGCTGGTGCCAAATTCATAGTTCAGCATCCATCGGTCGTGATAGATGGACAGCGCGCCGTCGGCCGCCACGTCATAGATGCCGTGTTTTTCATGCCTGAGGTAAGTCAGCAGAGCGGCCCCCACGGTTTCGCCCACAAGGTCCATCATGAATTCATCGTCATAACTGTACTTTTTATCTCCCATGATAGACACATAGACGGTTGACCTGGGATTCTGCATGGGCACCTCAAAATAGTTGTCAGCCATTCCGGCAGCCATCTGGGGGCGGTAACCGTTGTATGTCTCGCGCACCCCGTTGTCGGGCAACGATGCCAGATATCGTTTAATGAGCGGCCTCACCTCGTCGATGTCAAACGCCCCAACAATCGAGAACGAGTAGTCTCCGGCGTTGGCAACGCGCTGGCGGTAGAGTTGGAGCAGCCGCTCTTTGTCAATCTGGTCCACATCTTCGGGCGTGAGGTTGCGGTACATCGGGTTGCCGCAATAGATGGTGCTGCCGATGGAGTCGCTGTAAATCATCTTGGGGTTGTTGCTGGCCTGCTTGATTTGTGACTTGATGCGGGACTTGATTGCCTGAAATTCCTGCTCCTGGACGCTCACATCGGTAAAGTACAGGTAATTGAGTTGCAGCAAGGTCTCCAGGTCTTGGCTGTTGCAGCCGCCGCTCATTTGTTCATTGGGGTCATTGAGGATAAATGACAGCCCCAGTTGCCTGCCGCTGAGCATTTTGTTTAATTCGGGGATGGTGTGGCCGCCCAGTGCGCAATCCTCAATCACTTGGTCCATCAGGCGCACGTTCACGTCGGCCGTGTCGCCATAGGCCCACTCGCCGCCCAGGCTGATGGCGTTGAACAGAATCTCGTTGTTGCGGAATGTGGTTGGCTTGAGCCTGACGGTGGCGCCGTTGCGCAGGGTCATGGTGGTGATGCCGGTTTCGGGCTCATAGGTTTCATTGACGATGCCGCCCGCCTTGGGCAGTTCGCTTAACAACTGCTCGCCGCCCACCCGGTCGATATAGGGTGTTTGTGGCGAGTTCATGATTTTCCCAAAGTGCGCTATCACATCCCTTGATGTGGGATACATGCTTTTGCCTGTCATGGATTGGGGGCCGGAGATCAGCACGCTGACGTTGTCTTTTCCCGCTACGCTGCTCAAGTAGGCGTTGACATCTTCAAGGGTGGTGCGTTGCACTTCTTCAATCAGCATTCTGGACTCGGCTAACACGCCGGGCACATAGCCGCCGTACTCAAAGTGGTCGATGTATTCATCGGCATATTCTCGGTTAGTGCGTTTGTCGGCCTCCGATTGATAGTTGAGGAACATAGCCGTCGCGTTGCGCTTGGTGCGCTCGAGTTCTGTTGCTGTAAATCCATGCTCCAACGCCCGCGCCGCCTGCACGATGAGCGAATCCAGCGCTTCAAGTGTGCGGCCTTCTTTTGTCAGCGCCGCCAGGGTGAGCGCGTCGCGCGTGCCGGCGACCAGGAATTTGCGGTCATATACCGTGCCGTAGTTGACGGGCGAGCCGTTGACGCGCGCCATCTCGTTAAGGCGCTCGGCAAGCAGTCCTTGCACGAGTTGCGACACCACGTTATGTTTCAGATAAGCCATGGTGTTCCGTTGGCTTTTGGGGATTTGACCGTGCTCAAACATGAGGTAAACCATTGAGTTTGACGCCTCGGGGTCAGTGTTGAGCGCATAGTTCACTCCAGCATGGTCTGGCACGATGTCATAGGTTTGATTTGATGTGGCGCCGTCACCCTCAGGAATTGTACCCATGATTTCCATGATGGCATGTTCCATGCGTTCGGCATCAAAGTCGCCCACCACGACCACTGCCTGCCTGTCGGGGGTGTACCAACGGTGATAAAAGTCAAGCAGTTGCCTCCGTCTCAAGTTGCGGATGACGCTCATGTCGCCGATGGCGATGCGGTTGGCATAGCGGCTGCCCGACATCAGGATGGGCAGCGTGTTCTCGTGCATGCGCATCGATTGGTCTGCTTGCATGCGCCATTCCTCTTGAATGACGCTGCGCTCTTCCTCGATAGCGCGGTCGTCGAAGTTCAACTCAAACGACAGGTCGCGCAGCATCATCAGCACGGTGTCGAGTAGTTCACGCTTTGCCGTCGGCACGTTGGAAATCTGGAACTGCGTGTTGTCAAACCCAGTCGATGCATTGATTTCGCTGCCATAGGCAATGCCGTTGTTTTGCAGGATGTCCACCATGTCAATGTCCGGAAAATTGCGAGATCCCTGGAATGCGATATGCTCAATGAAATGGGCAAAACCGCGTTCATCATCTTCCTCAACCAGCGAGCCCGTGTTTTGCACCAGCCAGAATTCGGCACGCCCTTTGGGCTCCTCGTTGTGACGGATATAATATGTCATGCCGTTGCTCAAATGCCCGATGCGCAATTCGGGGTCAACAGGCAATGGCGCCGTGCCTTGTTTGCCGGCTTGAATGTATGGTGCCGACAGCAAGAACGTCAGCAACAGCAATTGCAGTCGTTGGAACATTATGTCGTCCTGTTAAATCAAAGTTTAAGCAAATAAATCGCTCTTTTCCTCGTCAAAGGCGATGGCGTCGCTTGTCACAACGCAGTCTAACGGCTGGTCGTGGGGCTCGACGGGCACTTCGTCAACGAGTTGGAAATCACAGCACACGCCGATGGTCGGGCAGTCTGATGCACTGAGCAGCCGGTCATAGAACCCCTTGCCGCGCCCCAGCCGGTTGCGTTGCTTGTCAAGTGCAACGGCGGGCACGATAATGAGCTCAAGGCACGAGGCGTCAACCGCCTCGCCCACGGGCTCGCCAATGTGGAATTTGTTGTTGTCGTCAAGGCTTTGAGCACCGCGGTAGGGGACAATTTCCAAGTCATCGCCCGTCACGCGCGGCAGGTATATGTTCTTGCCTGCGGTAAGCCACTTGTTCACGGTCTCGTGGGTGGGCAGCTCGTCGGGCAGCGACCAGTAGCACAGGATGTGCTGCGCTTTTTGCCACACGGGCATTGCCGTTATCTGATTGAACACCATCTGTTCCTCGACTTGTTTCAAGGTATCGGGAACCATTGTTTTGAGCGTCTTGATTTGCTGGCGCAGTTCTTTTTTTGTCATATCTTGTTGATGTTTTGTTTGCAGTGTGCAAAATTAGGGATTTTTTATTGAAAAAAAACGACTTTTTTGCTTGTGTTTCAATATTTTTTGCTACTTTTGCACCCGTGTTTTGCGGGAATGTGTCCGCAAGGCTGTTTTAATTAACTTATTATTAACTTTTTAAATGAGCGAAGAATTAAAAAATTCTCCAATCGCTGATTTCGATTGGGAAGCCTTCGAAAAAGGCGAGACCGTAAGTGGAAAATCTTACGAAGAACTGGAAAAAACCTACGACAAGTCCCTGAACCAATTTACGGAGAAGGATGTAACCGAAGGTACCGTTATCTCGATCAACAAGCGCGAGGTGGTGGTTAACATCGGTGCCAAGTCGGACGGCATTATTCCCATTAGCGAGTTCCGTTACAACCCTGACCTGAAGGTTGGCGACACCGTTGAGGTGTATGTCGAGAACCTCGAGGACAAGAAAGGCCAGCTCGAGCTGTCGCACCGCAAGGCTCGCGCCGCCAAGAGTTGGGATCGCGTTAATGAAGCGCTTGAAAAGGATGAAATCATCAAGGGTTTCATCAAGTGCCGCACCAAGGGTGGCATGATTGTGGACGTATTTGGCATCGAGGCATTCCTGCCCGGTTCGCAGATTGACGTTCGTCCCATCCGCAACTACGATGATTATGTAGGCAAGACCATGGAGCTCAAGATCGTCAAGATCAACCAGGACTACCGCAATGTCGTTGTTTCGCACAAGGCACTCATTGAAGCCGAGCTCGAGCAGCAGAAGAAGGAAATCATGTCCAAGCTCGAGAAGGGCCAGGTGCTCGAGGGCACCGTGAAGAATATCACCAGCTATGGTGTATTCATCGACCTGGGCGGCGTGGACGGTCTGATTCACATCACCGACCTGTCTTGGGGCCGTGTCAACAATCCTGCCGACATCGTCGAGCCCGAGCAGAAGCTCAATGTGGTTATCCTCGACTTCAATGAGGAGAAGAACCGCATCGCTTTGGGTCTGAAGCAGTTCCAGCCGCATCCTTGGGAAGCTTTGGATGCTGACCTCAAGGTGGGTGACCACATCAATGGCAAGGTTGTCGTTATGTACGACTATGGTGCATTCGTTGAGGTCGCTCCTGGCGTAGAGGGCCTGATTCACGTGAGTGAGATGAGTTGGTCGCAGCGTCTGCGTCCCGCACAGGACTTCATGAAGGTGGGCGACGAGGTCGAGGCCGTTATTCTGGCTCTGGACCGCGAGGACCGCAAGATGTCGCTTGGCGTTAAGCAACTCACCAACGATCCTTGGGACACCATCGAGGAGAAGTACCCCGTCGGCTCGAAGCACACCGCCAAGGTGCGCAACTTCACCAACTTCGGTATCTTTGTCGAGATGGAAGAGGGCGTAGAGGGCCTGATTCACATCAGCGACCTGTCATGGACCAAGAAGATTAAGCACCCGAGCGAGTTTACCAAGGTTGACGCTCCCATCGACGTTGTCGTTCTCGACATCGACAAGGAGAACCGTCGTCTGAGCCTGGGCCACAAGCAGCTCGAGGAGAATCCGTGGGAGACCTATGAGACCATCTTCACCAAGGGCAGTGTGCACGAGGGCGTTATCAGCGAGCTCACCGAGCGTGGCGGCCAGATTCGTCTGGATCCCTACGGTGTTGAGGGCTTTGCAACTCCCAAGCACTTGACCAAGGAAGACGGCACCCCCGCACAGCAGGGCGAGACCCTGATGTTCAAGGTGATTGACTTCAATAAGGACAGCAAGCACATCATCCTGTCGCACAGCCGCATCTTCGAGGATGAGCAGCGCAACGAGGCCCGCGAGGCCCGCAAGGCTCGCCGCCAGGCTGCTCCCAGCAACAAGCCCGCCTCCGAGGCTGCTATCGCAGCTCCCCAGGTTGAGAAGACTTTCCTGGGCGACGTGACCGACCTGGCCGCCCTCAAGGCTAAGCTTGAGCAGGCCGAAGGCAACGCCGAGGAGCCCAAGACCGAGGAGTAATTCCAAGGTAATTCAAGAAATATAACATCGTTATATCCGCATTGCCGGCATCCCGTTTTTCGGGGTGCCGGCTTGTCATTTTGATATGCCCCGCATTGTTATCTTCATGATGTTGCCAGCGAATCTCCATTTTTAGAGGCATTTTGACCGATTATTTGACTAAAAATTTCCTTAATCCAAAATTTATGAGTAATTTTACACCCTCAAACTAGACCTAATCTATTCATTAACTAATAACTTTCAATTTTTTTTATCGTGAAGATACTCTCGATCAACGACCTAAACAATCTTAGGAAAAGCGCGCAACAAGCGTTGTCGCTACGAGAAGAAAGCTCTGGCATCGATTCCGAGCAGAGTTGTGGTCTTGCTACGGGCGCCGAGCATCTGCAGATCCTCTGCTGCGGCGGTACCGGTTGCAAGGCATCTAACAGCCACAAAATCGTGGATAACCTCAACGCCGCGCTTGAGGCCAATGGCATTCAGGACAAGGTGGACGTCATCACCACTGGTTGCTTTGGCTTCTGCGAAAAAGGCCCGATTGTCAAGATTATTCCTGACAACACCTTCTACACTCAGGTGAAGCCCGAGGACGCTGAGGAAATCGTAAAAGAGCACATCATCGCCGGCCGCCGCGTCGAGCGCCTGCTCTATGTGGACCCCAAGACCAACGAGCATGTGAGCGATAGCAAGCACATGAACTTCTACCGCAAGCAGATGCGTATCGCCCTGCGTAACTGTGGCCTGATCAATCCCGAGAACATCGAGGAGTACATCGCACGCGACGGTTATCAGGCTATCGCCAATGCCCTGCTCAACCAGACCCCTGAAGAGGTGATTGAAATCATCAAGGCTTCGGGTCTGCGCGGCCGTGGCGGCGCTGGCTTCCCCACTGGCATGAAGTGGGGCTTTGCCCGCGGCTATGACAACGACGAGAAGTTTGTGGTCTGCAACGCCGATGAGGGCGACCCCGGCGCATTCATGGACCGCTCCATCATGGAGGGCGACCCCAACTCGATTATCGAGGCCATGACCGTCTGCGGTTACTGCATCAACTCTCACAAGGGCCTTATTTACATCCGTGCCGAGTATCCTCTGGCAGTTAATCGCTTGAAGATTGCCATTGCCCAGGCCCGTGAATACGGTCTGCTGGGTCAGCACATCCTTGGCACTGACTTCGACTTTGACATTGAAATCCGCTACGGTGCTGGCGCATTTGTCTGCGGTGAGGAGACTGCGCTCATCCACTCGATGGAAGGCAAGCGCGGCGAGCCCACTTTGAAGCCGCCGTTCCCCGCCGAGGCTGGTTACAACAACAAGCCGACAAACGTGAACAACGTCGAGACGCTGGCCAACGTGCCCATCATCCTGACCAAGGGCGCCGAGTGGTTTGCATCAATCGGCACCGAGAAGAGCAAGGGCACCAAGGTGTTTGCTCTCGCCGGTAAAATTAATAATGTGGGTCTTATCGAGGTTCCCATGGGCACCACTCTGCGCGACATCATCTACGACATCGGCGGCGGCGTGAAGAACGGCAAGAAGTTCAAGGCTGTCCAGACCGGTGGTCCTTCAGGCGGTTGCCTGACCGAGAAGCACCTCGATACCCCCATCGACTATGAGAACCTCACCGCAGCCGGCTCTATGATGGGTTCTGGCGGTATGATTGTCATGGACGAGGACGACTGTATGGTCAGCGTGGCCAAGTTCTACCTCGAGTTCACATGCGAGGAGAGCTGCGGCAAGTGCACGCCCTGCCGCATCGGCAACAAGCGCATGCTTGAAATCCTGACCAAGATCACCGAGGGCAAGGGCACCATGGAAGACCTGGAGACCTTGAAGACGCTGAGCACTGTTATCAAGGACACCGCATTGTGCGGCCTGGGCCAGACCTCTCCCAATCCTGTGTTATCTACTATCAACAACTTCTGGGACGAATATGTTGAGCATGTCAAGCAGCACACCTGCCGCGCTAAGCAGTGCAAGGCGCTGATTACTTACAGCATCGACCCCGCCAAGTGTAAGGGCTGCGGCGCTTGCAAACGCAACTGTCCGGCCAACGCCATCATGGGCGACATGCGCAAGCCTCACATTATTAATCCTTATGAATGCATCCGCTGCGGTATGTGCATTTCGCGTTGCCGCTTCGATGCTATTCAAGTATTCTAAAATTCAGATAACATCATGGAAGAAAAAAAGATGATTACTATCACGATTGATAAACGCGAGGTAAGCGTCGAGCCCGGAACCATGTTGCTCGATGCAGCCAAGCAGGTGGGCATCAACATCCCCACTTTGTGCCACATGGACCTGGAAGGCACTTGCGTTAAGAATAAACCCGCTTCCTGCCGCTTGTGTGTGGTAGAGATTGAAGGCCGCCGCAACCTGGCTCCCGCTTGCGCCACGCGTTGCACCCCGGGCATGGTGGTTTACACCAACAGTGCCCGCGTCAACCGCGCCCGCAAGGTCGTTGCCGAGCTCATGCTCAGCGACCATCCCAACGATTGCCTTACTTGCCCCAAGTGCAGCGACTGTGAACTGCAGCGTCTGGTTACGCGTTTCAATATCCGTGAAATGCCGTATAAGGACGGTGTCCAGAGCGAACGCAAGAAGGAACTGACACCCGCTATCTCGCGCAACATGGAGAAGTGCGTTTACTGCCGCCGTTGCGAGAGCGTCTGCAACAATGTCCAGTCTGTAGGCGTCCTGGGCGCTATCCGCCGTGGTTTCAACACCACCATCGCTCCCACCTTCGACAAGATGTTTGCCGATACCGACTGCACCTATTGCGGCCAGTGTGTTGCCGTTTGCCCCGTTGGCGCGCTCACCGAGCGTGACTATACCGACCAGCTGATGGAAGACCTGCTCGATCCCGAGAAGGTTGTCATCGCCCAGCCCGCTCCCGCTGTGCGCTTCGCACTGGGCGAGGAGTTTGGCATGGCACCCGGCACCATCGTTACCGGCAAACTGGCCACCGCCTTGCGTAACCTCGGTTTTGACTATGCATTTGATACCGACTTTGCTGCCGACCTTACCATCATGGAGGAAGGCGCCGAGATTCTTGACCGCCTCAAGAAGTTCCTTGCTGGCGACAAGAGCGTCAAGTTGCCCATCATGACTTCGTGCTGCCCCGCTTGGGTCAACTTCTACGAGCATCAGTATCCCGACCTGCTTGAATATCCCTCGTCGGCCAAGTCGCCCGCCCAGATGTTCGGCGCTATCGCCAAGACCTACTGGGCCGAGAAGATGGGCATCCCCCGCGAGAAGATCGTCTGCGTTTCGATTATGCCTTGCTTGGCCAAGAAGTACGAGGCCCAGCGTGAAGAGTTCAAGGCCAACGGCAATCCCGATGTTGATTACAGCATCTCGACCCGCGAGCTGGCCCGCGTCATCAAGCGCGCCAACATCGACTTCGCAAATCTGCCCGACAGTGACTTCGATTCGCCCATGGGAGAGTCCACCGGTGCCGCTGCCATCTTTGGCATCACCGGCGGTGTGATGGAGGCTGCTTTGCGTACGGTTTATGAGGTCTACACCGGCAAGACCCTGCCGCATCTCGAACTCAACGAGGTTCGTGGCATGGAGGGCATCCGCGAGGCCGAAATCGACCTCAACGGCTTCAAACTGCGCGTGTGCATCGCCCACACCCTGGGCAATGCCCGCAAGGTGATGGACAAGCTGCGTGCTGGCGAACTCAACTACCATGTTGTTGAGGTTATGGCATGCCCCGGCGGCTGCATCGGCGGTGCCGGCCAGCCCTATCACCATGGCAACGCCGAAATCCTCAAGGCACGTGCCGCTGCCGTTTACCGTGAGGATGAAGGCAAGGAGTTGCGCATGAGCCACTTGAACCCCGACATCCAGAAGCTTTACAAGGAATTCCTTGGCGAGCCCATCGGAGAGAAGTCCGAACAACTGCTCCACACGCACTATTTTGACAAATCCATTCATTAATGACCAGTAAAAAACAGCAATCATAATATGAAGAATAAAGAAATCAAACTGGCGTGCACCGTTGTTCAACAGGTCGAGGAAATCTGCGACAAGCACGGAAACAAACCCGGTGAACTTATCAATGTACTTCACGAGTGCCAGAACCTGCACGGCTATCTGCCCGAGGAGATGCAGCGCATCATCGCCCGCAAGCTCAACATTCCGGCATCCAAGGTCTATGGCGTTGTAACATTCTACTCGTTCTTCACCATGACGCCCAAGGGCAAGCACCCCATCAGCGTGTGCCTGGGCACCGCTTGCTATGTGCGCGGTTCTGAGCGTCTGCTCGACGAGATCAAGCGCATCCTCAAGATTGAGGTGGGCGAGACCACCGAGGACGGCAAGTTCTCGCTCGACTGCCTGCGTTGCGTGGGCGCTTGCGGCCTTGCTCCCGTCGTCATGATTGGCGAGCATGTTTACGGCCGTCTCGAGGTAAAGGATGTTCAGAGGATTCTGGACGAAGTTGCCGCCGAGGATTAAGCAATTTTATCATTCTCAATAAAGCAGGGCGCTTGGTTTTTCCAAGCGCCCTGTGGTGTTTTTTGTGCTTTGACAATAGCCTGGTTACGGCAATGACACCTTGTCAAGTATGCCCTTGACAAAGGCGATGGCGATGCCGTAGTTGGTCATCGGCACGCCTTGCCTGCGGCATTGTTCCACTCGAGATAGCATGAATTTGCGGTTAAACATACAGGCGCCGCAGTGGATAATCAAGTCGTAGTCAGTTGCATCGTCGGGAAAATCTTTTCCCGCGACGATATCGACCTGGAGGTCATTGCCCGCTCGCTTGCGCAGCATGCGGGGAATTTTCTCGCGGCCGATGTCTTCGGCCAGCGGGGCGTGGGTGCAAGCCTCGGCGATGAGCACTTTGGATTTTTCGGTCAGGCGGCCGATTGCGGCAGCGCTTTCAACAAAGTAGCGGATATCTCCCTTGTAGGCGGCCATCAGCACAGAGAACGATGTCAGCAGACTGCCATCGGGCTTCTTTTGCTCCACAATATCAAACACTTGCGAGTCGGTGATTATCAGTTGCGGTGCTTTGCGCAACGTCGCCAGTGTGCTGTCCATGCCATCGGGTGTGCAGCACACGGCCGTACACCCTTTGTCCAGCAAGTCGCGCAACGTCTGCACCTGAGGCAGAATCAAGCGGCCCTTGGGCGCCTGCGGGTCTTGTGGCATGACAAGCAGCACCGTGTCGCCTTGCTTGCACAGGCTGCTCGTGAGTGATTGTTTTCCTGACTCGGGGACAAGCGCGGCCATTTTGGCGCGCAGTTGGTCCAATCCTGTTCCCGCCATAGCGCTCACGGCAATGGCATCGCAGTGCAGCCGTTGCGCGATGACGGCCAGCAGGCGCTCGGGCGCTTCATCGAGCAGGTCGGCCTTGTTGAGCACGGCAAGGCAGGGAATGTCTGCTTGCTTGAGCATTGTGGCCCAGTTCGCCTCGTCGTCGAGCGACTTGCCGTCTGTCACCAGCAGGGCGATGTCGGCCTGCTTGATGACCTCGCGGGTGCGCTGGGTGCGCAGGTCGCCTACCATGCCGCTGTCGTCAAACCCTGCTGTGTCGATGAGCACGCACGGGCCGAGCGGCAGGATTTCCATTGCCTTGAGCACCGGGTCGGTCGTTGTGCCGGGCATGTCGCTGACCAGAGCAGTGTGCTGTCCGGTGAGGGCGTTGATGAGCGATGACTTGCCCACATTGCGTCTTCCGAACAAGGCAATGTGCAGCCGTTCGCTGTAAGGGGTGTTGTCGGTATGTGCCATAATGCGATACAAAAGAGAATTACACGAGTCCCAATGATGGCATCCGGTGAAAACTCGTGTAATTCGTTGCTGGTTTCTAAGGATGATTAGAAGCGGAAGTCGCGCTGACCGTTGATAATGTCCTGGATGCGCTTGGTGGTGATTTCCTTGATGCGCGGGTTGGTCAGTTTGGCCAGTTCTTCCTGGATGAGCGCGTCGCCCTTGGCATGAGTGTCGTCGCTGGCGAAGTCAATGAGATACTCCTTCAGCGTCATGATGGCATTGGGCGTGCAGCAGTCGCCGATTTTGCCGGCTTTGCACAGCGACATGAAGCGGTCGCCGGTGCGGCCTTCACGGTAGCAGGCGGTGCAGAAACTGGGCAGATAGCCAATGGACAGCAGCCAGTTGATGACTTCGTCGAGGGTGCGGGTATCACTCACGTCAAACTGGGCGGTCTCGTCGTGGCGCTCGGGCGTGGTGTAGCCGCCTACGCTGGTGCGGCTGCCGCCGCTAATCTGCGAGATGCCCAGGTCGAGCAGTTTGGAACGCACATTCTGGCTCTCGCGTGTCGAGATGATCATGCCGGTGTAAGGCACGGCCAGACGGATGACGGCCACGATGCGGCAGAAGATGTCATCGGGCAGTGTGTCGGGGAAATCCTCAAGCGAAATGTCCTCGGCAGGGCAGATGCGAGGCACGCTGATGGTGTGCGGGCCAACGCCGAAGGTGGCCTCGAGGTGCTCGGCATGCATCAGCAAGCCAACAAAGTCATAGCGGTAGGTCGTGAGACCGTAAAGCACACCGATGCCTACATCGTCACAGCCGCCTTGTTGGGCGCGGTCCATGGCCTCGGTATGGTAGCAGTAGTTGGACTTGGGGCCTGTGGGATGCAGCGCCTCATAGTTCTTGCGGTTATAGGTCTCCTGGAAGAGGATGTAGGTGCCGATGCCGGCGGCTTTCAGTTTCTCGTAGGCCTCGACCTCGGTAGCCGCGATATTCACATTCACGCGGCGGATTTCGCCATTGCCCACCTTGGTGTCATACACGGTGTGGATGCAGTCCAGGATATATTCCAGCGGGTTCATCACCGGGTGTTCGCCGGCCTCGAGCGCCAGGCGCTTGTGGCCCAGCTTGACCAAGGCTTCAACCTCGGCGCGCACTTCGTCCTGAGTCAGTTTCTTGCGAGGGATTTCCTTGTTCTTGGCGTGGTAGGGGCAATAGACGCATCCGTTGATGCAGTAATTGGACAGGTATAGCGGCGCGAACATCACGATGCGGTTGCCGTAGAAGCGGCGCTTCACATCCCGCGCGAGTTGCTCATATCGTTCAATCAAGTCAGGCTGGTCGCAGTCAAGCAGCACGGCTGCCTCACGGTGGGTCAAGCCTTTGCACAAGGCTGCCTTGTCGATAATTTCCTCGATGAGCGCGCGGTTGCTCTTGTTGCGCTCAGCATAGGCTAATGTTTCCAGAATTTCACTATCGTCGATAAACTCATCGGCGTGTTTTGATTTGACGTTATACATCTTCTTATTTATGAATGAGTTTATAGTTTGAGTTCTTGATTAACATGCAAAGTTACTATAAATATAAGTACCATTGTCAAATCATGACGAATTTATTTTAGAAATGGGTTTGCCATTCAATCGGCTGGTTTGCCAAGTTGCAAAATGCTGTTAAAAACAATAATCATGCGTGCTTAAAGCGATTTTTACACTATCTTTGCAAGATATTTCGGCTATAACGCGACATTGACGACGAGGAGTCTCCATATCATCTTGTGCCTGGTAGCGGTTATTGTTCTGTTGCCCGCATTGTTGTATGCTCAAGAGCCAGCTGGTTCGCTGGACTTGACCCATGCTGTTGACTCCATTGCCAATGCCGAGGGCGATACGGCACGTTTAATGGCTGTAACCCCGCAAGATACCAGCAAATTCAAGCGGTATAAAGTTGATTTGGACCACATCGTGGAGTTCAACGCCAAGGATTCGATTATTCTCTTTGGACGCAAGCACGCCACAATGTACGGCGACAGCAAGGTTGCCTATGGCGGCATTGATATGAGCGCGGCTCAGATCAGCATGGACATGGACAGTAGCCAGGTACAGGCCATCGGCGTGCCCGACAGCATCGGCGAATTGACAGGAAATCCCGTCTTTAAGGACGAGAGCGGTGAATATGAATCGCGCATCATGAAGTATAACTTCAAGACTAAGCGCGGTTACATCACCGATATCGTCACCGAGCAGGGCGAGGGATACTTGACAGGCGGCATCACCAAGAAGACCGAGGATGATGAGTACTACATCAAGGACGGGCGCTACACCACCTGTGACAACCACGACCACCCGCATTTCTATTTCCAGTTGACAAAGGCCAAGGTGAGGCCAAAGAAGAACGTGGTGACGGGTCCTGCCTATATGGTGCTGGAGGACCTGCCGCTGCCCATAGCGGTGCCGTTTGGCTATTTCCCCTTTAGCGAGAAATACCAGAGCGGCATCCTGGTGCCCACCTTTGGCGAGGATTACAACCGCGGCTTTTACCTGCGCAACGGCGGTTACTATCTCGCGCTCAACGAGCACTTTGACTTGGCGCTGACGGGCGAAATCTACACTCGCGGCTCGTGGGGCCTTTCGGCACAGTCTTCCTATGCGCGCCGCTACAAGTATTCGGGGTCATTCAGTGTCAATTACCTCACTACCATATCTGGCGAGAAAGGCGACCCCGACTACAGCAAGATGCACAACTTCCAGGTGCTGTGGAGCCATAGCCAGAATGCCAAGGCCAATCCCTACATGACTTTCTCGGCAAGCGTGAACTTTGCCACTTCGGGTTATGCCCGCAACAGTCTCAATACCTATTATACCAATGCTTTCACCGAGAACACCAAGAGCAGCACGGTGAACCTGACATACAAGTTCCCAAACAGCAAATGGTCTGTCTCGACCACGGCCAATGTCTCGCAGCGCACGGCCGACTCAACCTTGACGGTCTCATTCCCTAATCTCACCGTCAATATGAGCCAGACGGCGCCGTTCAAGCGCAAGCGCGCCGTGGGCGACGAGCGGTGGTATGAGAAAATCAAGATAAGTTACTCGGGACGATTCCAAAACTCCTTGACGGCCAAGCAGGACGAGTTCTTCAAGAAGAGTCTTGTCAAGGACTGGCGCAATGGCATGAGCCATGCCATTCCCGTACAGGCGACATTCAATGTGTTGAAGTATTTCAACATCACGCCGTCCATCAATATGAACGACCGTATGTACACCAGCAAAATCCGTCAGCAGTGGGACCCCAATGCCAGCGCTGTCGTGCGTGACACGACTTACGGATTTTATAACGTGTTTGATTTCAACTTCTCGCTGTCGTTAAGCACCAAGATTTATGGTTTCTTCAAGCCGCTGAAGTTTTTGGGCAAATTGAGCGACAAGTTGCAGATGGTGCGCCATGTAATGACACCCACGTTGTCGTTCTCGGCCGCGCCCGACTTTGGAGATCCGTTCTGGGGCTACTATGGACATTATGAGCATCCTGATGCCAGCGGCAATGTGCAGCGCACCCAGTATAGTTACTTCCAGCACGGTATGTTTGGCAGTGCGCCCAATGGCAAGTCGGGAACACTGTCGTTCAGCATCGCCAACAACCTCGAGGCCAAGGTGAAGAGCGAGGCCGACAGCACGGGCTTCAAGAAGATTTCTTTGATTGAGAATTTCACGTTGAATCAGTCGTGCAACTTTGCCGCCGACTCGTTGCAGTGGAGCAACCTCAACACAAGCATCATGCTGCGCCTCATGAAGGGCTTCAACCTCAACTTGAGCGCAACGTGGGACGTATATAAGTACGAACTCAATTCGGCAGGCGCGCCCGTCCGTGTCAACAAACTGCGTCTTTTCAACGGCGGCGGTTGGGGCAGGCTGGCAAGCACGGGCACTTCGTTCTCATATACATTCAACAACGACACTTTTAAGCGCAAGAAGGACAAATCCGACGCCGACCGCAACGCTCCGCCGCAGTCGGGTACGCAAAACCAAAACGAGCAGGAGGGTGAAAACGAGGAGGACAGCGGCTCGGGCCAGATGACCGACTTGGAACTGATTGACGGTTACGCCAAGTGGGAATGCCCCTGGAATCTCACGCTCAATTATTCCTTGTCCTACGGCTACGGCCAGTTTAATACCAAGAAGATGGAATATGACGGCAAGTGGACACAGAACCTGAGTCTCAATGCAAGCATACGTCCCACCAAGAATTGGGCGATTTCGGCTTCGGCAAGTTATAACTTCGACTTGCACAAGATTGCCTACATGAATTGCAGCATCTCGCGCCAGATGCACTGCTTTGAGATGAGTGCCAGTTTCGTGCCCGTGGGCCCGTACAAGAGTTACAACTTCCACATCGCCGTCAAGTCGTCTATCTTGCAGGATGTGAAATATGACAAACATTCCAGCATCTCAAATGGCGTCACATGGTATTAATCGTTGGTTGGCCGTTTGCATCCTTTTGGCTGAATTGTGCTCCGCTTTTTCGCTTCATGCCCAGTGCTTGCAGGAAGGCGATCTGGTTTTCTCGTGCAGTGATGGAGGCAACGCTATCACCGACGTGACAAACGGTGTGGGTAACTTGCCCATCGACCATGTCGCTATCGCCCACCGCATCGGCGGTGCCGACGGGCCGTTGTACGTTATCGAGGCCATCAAGCCAGTTGTCTGCATTACACCCATCGATACGTTTATTGCAAACAATCCGTCGCCTGTGATCATCGGCAGAGTTAATGTGGAGATTGATGTGAGGTCTTCTGTCCGCCAGGCTTTGATGATGGTGGGCAAGCCTTATGATGACCTCTTCTTGCCTGGCGACAGTGCGGTCTATTGCAGCGAGCTGGTGCAGATGAATTATGTGGACAATTCCGGCAATCTTATATTCCAGACAATTCCCATGTCTTTCCATGATTCCTCGTTGAACGTGACCGGCTATTGGAGAGAATTTTACGGTCGCCGCGGCATGCCGGTGCCCGAGGGCCAACCAGGCAGCAACCCCGGTGAACTGTCGCGCCGCCCACAAGTTACAATCATTGGAAAATACCCGATAGGTTTATGATATTCTATTTTTCAGGCACAGGCAACACCCGCTGGCTCGCCAAGCAACTTGCCGTGGCCACTGGCGACAACATCATAAGCATCGCCGATGCGGTTGTCACGGGCCAATATAAATATGTTGTGGATGCTGATGAGCGCATCGGTTTCTGTTTCCCCATTCACGGATGGCGGCCGCCGTTCCTCGTCCGTGACTTCGTCAAGCGTTTGGCGCTTGAAGGCTATGGCAGCCAGTATTGCTACGCTTTTGCCACGTGCGGCGACGACGTGGGCCTCACGTTTGACTATTTGGCCGAGGATTTGCAAGGCATCGGCGTCACGCTTGACAGCGTCTTCTCGGTCATCATGCCCGAGACCTATAATTTCCCCGTCATAGACCAAATCGACACTCCTGAAAGTGCCGATAAAAAGATTGCCGCCGCAGGCCACAGACTGGGACAATTGCTTCCTGCCATCGTGGAGCGTCGTCGCGGTGCCAAGGACATCAACGCCAGCCGCTGGCCGCGGACTAACAGCCGCCTGCTGGGCGCTTATTTTCTCAAGCATTGGGTGACCGACGCCAAGTTCACGGTGGACTGCGCCGCCTGCCGGCACTGTGGTTTGTGCAGCGCGGTTTGCCCGGTCGGCAACATTGATTGCGCCGCCGGCGGCGTTCCCCTGTGGAAGCATAATGGCCTATGCACCACCTGCTTTTCGTGCTATCATCATTGCCCCGCCCACGCCATTGATTTTGCTAATCGTACCAAGGGCAAGAAACGCCAGTATTATTTCAAAGACTAAGGTGGATTGCGGCCAAAAAACATGCCAATATAGGCATGCCGATTTGCTTATTTTTTGTAATTTTGTGGCCTAAAATGTCAAACCACCCTGTGGGTACAATTATATCCATAATTATCGGTTGTGTGTCGATAGGTGTTATCCTGTCGGCGCCGATGGGTCCTGTGGGCATCCTATGCGTTCAGCGCACGCTGAACAATGGTCGCGATGCGGGACTTTTTACCGGTGTGGGGGCTTCGGCAAGTGACTTGTTCTATTGTCTGTTGACTGGACTGGGCGTTTCGCTTATCACGGATTTCATCAGCAACAATGTGAACATCCTGCAGATTGTCGGTAGCGCTATCCTGATTGCCTATGCTGTATATATGATTTTCCATAATCCTGTGAGCCACATCAAGGAGAATATGGACCAGCGCAATGACCGATGGCGCAACATTGCCACGGGCTTCTTGTTTACCTTGAGCAACCCGCTTATTATTTTCCTGATTATTCCGCTTTTTGCGCGATTCGGTTTTCCCCTGCCCGAGTTCAAGTTCTATCACATCATTCTTGGCTATGCCTGCATCGTTTTGGGCGCATTGCTGTGGTGGGCGGTAATTACTTTCTTTGTTGATAAAGTGAGGAGCCATTTCAATATCCGCTCAATGTGGCTCATCAACCGCATCATTGGCTCAATAATCCTGCTGCTGTCGCTTTATGGCTTGCTCACGGGCTTGTATGCCTATTTGCAGCAAGTACATGTCATTTGACACGGCCGCCAAGCGCATAAAACAAGCGGAACCGCGCCGATGCCGCAGGTTCCGCTTGCCGTTTTGTTCAGTGTCTCGCTTTACTTGTACTCTTGGGTTTCAACCTCGCCGCGCAGGACTGCTGCCGCGTTAGCGGCAAGCGCCGACATCTCGTCCTCGCCGGGATAGATGTGAACGGGGGCCAAGAATTCGATGCGCGGAAGCAGACGGTCAATCAGGTACTTCCAGTGGGCGATTCCGCCAGTAATGAGGATGGCGTCAATCTTGCCGCACAGTACGGGCGCCTGCGAACCGATGGCTTTGGCAATGTGGTAAATCATTGAGTCGATGATGAGCTTGGCGTGCTCGTCGCCGGCCTCAATGCGGCGGCCTGCTTCAAGCATGTCGGTGGTGCCCAGGTGAGCATTTACGCCAGCATTGCCGGACAGGCTTTTGAGCAGTTCCTGCTGGGTATATTTGCCGCTAAAGCAAGCGCGGATAATGTCACCCGCAGGCAGGGTGCCGGCACGCTCGGGCGAGAACGGACCCTCGCCGTCAAGCGCGTTGTTCACGTCAACGGCCTTGCCGTGCTCGTGCGCAGCAACCGAGATGCCGCCGCCCAGGTGGCACACGATCAGGTTGAGGTCCTCGTAACGCTTGCCATGTTCCTTGGCAAAGCGGCGAGCAATGGCGCGCTGGTTGAGGGCGTGCCACATGGGCAGGCGTTTGAACATGGGACTGCCGCACACGCGCGCATAGTCGTTCAACTCGTCGGTCACGGCCGGGTCGGCGATATAACTTGGACACCCAATTTTCTTGGCAATCGAGTCGGCGATGACGCAGCCCAAGTCACACGCGTGATGGTGAACAGACTCCATCGTGGCATTGATCATGGTCTCGTTGACGGCATACACGCCACCGGGGATGGGCTTGGTCAAGCCGCCGCGTGCAACAATGGCATCAAACTCGACGGGGATTTCGGCTTTGGCAAGTTCCTCGAGAATGAGATTGCGGCGAAATTCGAGCTGGTCGGTAATCTTTGCAAAGGGGGCCAACTCTTCGGCTGCATGCCTGATTGTGCGAATCAACAAGGGCTCACCGTCTTTCACAACGGCCATCTTGGTGGAAGTGGAACCGGGATTGATGACAAGGATAATCATGTTTATTGTTTTTTATTATTTTATTAATTGAGTGTCGTTATTCGGCGGCCATGGTGGCTACAGCCAGGCTGTAGAACTTGGACTGGCTGCTGTCGGCGCGAGAGGGCACAACGGCGGGGCACTTGGCACCCACCAGCAGGCCTGCGGTGCTGGCGCCGGCAAACAGCGTGATGGCTTTGTAGAAGACGTTGCCGGCCTCGATGTCGGGCATGATGAGCACATCGCTGTCGCCTTGCAGAGGAGAGGTCAAACCTTTGGCTTCCATAGCGTGCATGCTGCATGCGCACTTGGCGTCCAGCGGGCCGTCAACGATGCACTTGCCGAACTCGCCCTTTTGCGCCATCTCCACAATCACGGGATAATCCTCGGTAAAGGGGAAGAACTTGGGTCCCACTTTCTCGGTGCAGTGCACGAGGGCAATCTTGGGTTCCTCGACGCCGAAGTTGCGGGCAAGGTTGGCGGTATATCTTACCTCCTCGCTGCGCTGCTTCAGGTTGGGATAGGGGATTACGGCTGCATCGGTGAAGAACAGCAGTTTGTGATAGGCGGGGATGCTGGCGGTGGCTACATGGGTGAGCACATTGCCCTTGGGCAGGATGCCCGTTTCCTTGTTGAGCACGGCGTGAAGCAGGTTGTCGGTGTTGATCAGGCCTTTCATCAGGATGTCGGCCTTGTCTTCTCGAACCAGGGCGACGGCCTTGGCGGCGGCATCGTCGGGGTCGTTGGCGGCAACATAACTGATGCTGCCTGCAAACGGTTTCAACGCCTCATTGGCCTCGAGCTTGTCCTGGCAGCCCACAAAGATGGCTTCGATAAAGCCGGCTTCCAGTGCCAATGCACAAGCGGCGGGGGTTTTCTCATCGGCGGGCCATACGACAGCCACGCGTTTCTTCACATTGTTATCCTTCAGATGAGCCAGCAGCTCATCAAAATTTTTAATGGCATTCATGTTAATAAAAGATATAATTGGTTTTCGCCCTCAAAATTACAACTTTTTCCCCACATGGCGCAAGTTTTGGTCTATGAATTGCGATGCGGTCGAAAAAATCCTCGCCCTCATGTCACCTCTTTGGCAATAAATGACTACATTTGCAAAAAAATATAATTAAATAAAGCATTATGAATACACTTAATATGATATTGGCCATTTTTAACCTTGGCACTGGCGAGATTGTCGTTATTGTGGTGATTGTTCTGCTGCTGTTTGGCGGCAAGAAGATTCCCGAACTGATGAAGGGCCTTGGCAAGGGCGTGAAGAGTTTCAAGCAGGGCATGAACGAAGTGGAAGATGAAATCAAGAAGCCCATCGACGACATGGGTAAGCCTGCCGATAAAACCGAGAACAAAAGCAATTGAAGTTTTCTCCTGAGCCAGCCGCGCCGCCCGCGCTTGGCTGTTCAGGCCGGTCTATGGCACACAAACAAGAGCAATTACAGCAAATGTCTTTTTGGGACCACATCGACGCGTTGCGCTCGGTGCTGGTCAAGGTCGTCGTTGTCCTCGTGGTTGCCGCTATCGGCCTTTTTTGTGTCATGCCCGATATCTTCGACAGCATCATCATGGCGCCGTGCCATGGCGACTTTGTGCTGTATCGGCTGTTTGAACGCATCACGGCATCTTTTGCCTGGCTGCCGCAATTCACGACCGAGGGCTTTGAGGTCAAACTCATCAACATTCGCCTCGCCTCGCAGTTCTTTATCCACATGTCTTCGTCGTTCTGGCTTGCGCTGGTGCTGACGTTCCCGTTTGTGTTGTATGAATTGTGGACATTTATTGCGCCGGCATTGTATCCTAATGAGAAACGGGGCGTGAAAACGGCATTCTTGATCGGCTGTTTGATGTTCTTTTTGGGTGTTGCTGTGGGCTACTTTATTGTTTTTCCAGTCACCTTGCGCTTCTTGGCCGAATATCATGTGAGCCAGATGGTGCCCAATCAGATATCCCTCGACAGTTACATGGACACTTTCCTGATGCTGATCTTTGTGATGGGCATCGTCTTTGAGATGCCGCTGCTGGCATGGTTGTTGGGCGTGTTGGGCGTGTTAAAGCGCAGTTTCTTCCGCCGTTATCGCCGGCATGCTGTCGTGCTGCTGATGGTGCTGGTTGCCATCATCACCCCCACGGGCGACCCGTTCACATTGATGATAGTGTTCCTGCCCATATATTTGCTTTATGAGATTAGCGCCTATCTGGTCCCGAAATCTGTTGTGGAAGAATCTGTGGCCGATGACGATAATGCGTGATAACCAATGAACAGAAAAATCTATTTCATCACATTACTTGCCTTGCTGGCCATGCAGGCTGTCGCCCAACAGTTGTATGTGGGCACTTACAACATTCGTTACAAGAACGAGAGCTACGACTCCCGCACCAACGACCAGTGGTCAAACCGCTACCGTGCACTGTGCGCCCAAATCAATTTCGAGTCGCCCGATGTCTTCGGTGCTCAGGAAGTGCTGCATGAGCAACTGCTTGATATGCTGGGGGCATTAGATGACTACGGTTACATCGGCGTGGGCCGCGACGACGGCAAAGAGGCCGGTGAATATAGCGCGATTTTTTACAAGCGTGACCGCCTTGAGTTGCTGGACGAGGGCCATTTCTGGCTCAATGAGACGCCCGACAAGCCTGCGTTGGGATGGGATGCCGCCTGCATCCGCATTTGCACCTGGGGCAAATTCAAGGACCTGCGCTGCGGACGCCAGTTCTACTTCTTTACGCTTCACATGGACCACGTGGGGGGCAATGCCCGGCGCGAGGCTGCCAAGTTGGTCATGGAACGCATTGGGCAAATGGCGAGCCCGGACGACTATGTTGTCCTGACGGGCGACTTCAACGTGGACCAGAACGATGAGATACACAGCATCTTTCTTGAAGATGGCCTGTTGAAGGACACATATTCCAACGCCCGCATCGTTTTCAGCGAGAACGGAACATGGAACGGCTTTGTTCCCGACAAAAAGGATGACTCTCGCATCGACCACATTTTTGTCTCGGCTCCGTTCCGTGTCGAGGCCTATGGCATGCGCACCGACAGTTACTGGATCCCCGACGGCGTCAAGACCAACGCCGACGGCACGACGGTCCCCAAATTCCGCCGCCATGACCCGTCTGACCATTATCCGGTGTTTGCCAAGCTGTTCTATAAGTAACTCATAGCCTTGAGCGCCCAAATTGACATAACAACCGATGGTAAAATTCTACTAAAATGAGATATTCACTAATTATTGCCTTCTCTATTTTAGTTCTTAGCATCGCTTGTTCCTGCAGACACTTTCAATCTGCAGATAACGATAGCGTGAATTCCGACTCTATTGAGAACACCCCGTTGCCCGACACTCTGTTGGAGTCGGCGAAAGATTTGGTCTATGACGTGACGGTGTTAGATAGCGCTCACGACGGCCGCATCGATAATCTCAAGTCATTGTACGACGGCAAGTCGGGTCAATTCACCTTCCGTGGAAACAATCGCCGTGACGCCAACTTTGGCGGCAGGGTGAAAGGCAATCCCACAAAGATTGTAGAGGTCTGGAAATTTACGACCAAGTTTGACAGCACACGCACTTCGATGGGGGCGTGGGGCGGTGGCTCGGGTTGGACTGGCGAACCTGTCTATGTGCACTGGCCTCAAGACAAGGCGCAGCGGTGGCGCAGCAATCCCAATGCCGGTCTAACTCCTGACTTCGGCGATGAGGAAATCATCGTCGGCTCGCTGTGCGGGTATGTTTATTTCATCAATTTCGAGACGGGCAAGGCATCGCGCGATTTTATTGATGTCACCAACCCCATCAAGGGCAGCGTGTCCCTGGATCCCACTCTCAACGGCAACCTGTATGTTGGCCAGGGCATCCCCAAGGAGCCTCCCATGAGCCAATTGGCGCTTGACCTCAACACTCGTGAGATTACTTACACGTCTGGCCTTGATGGCAATGCCTGGGTTCGTTGGAGCGGCAACGACTCATCGCCTGTCAGGGTGGGGCAGTATCTGTTCTGGCCTGGCGAGAATGGCACCATCTACAAGTATCTCATCACTGGTAACACCATCACCAAGCATTCCACCTTGCGCATCCATCCCAAGGACGAACCTGCCGCAGGTGTCGAGAACAGCATGTGCGTCTATAAGAACTACGGCTATTTCGGCACCAATCACGGCGATGTCTATTGCATTGACCTGAATACTTTGCGGCCGGTTTGGCATTATGACAACCATGATGATATTGACGCTTCGATTGTATGCGAAGTCCAGGATTCCGTGCCTTATCTGTATTGCGGTTGCGAGGTGGACCGCCAGGGTGATTCTGGCCTGTCTTATCTGGTTAAAATCAATGGGCTCACGGGCGTTCCCGTTTGGGAAAACACCTTTAATTGCAATAAGTTGAACATGAACGGCAAGCACTTCGACGGGGGCCTATACAGTACCCCGTTGTTGGGCAAAGGCGACTGCAGCGACCTGCTGTTCCTCAACATGTGCCAGTACGGCACGCCGTCACAGGCTGACTTCATGGCCGTCAACAAACAGACTGGTCAAGTTGTGTACAACGTGCGCTTGCGCAGTTTTGCGTGGTCGTCTCCAGTCGGTTTCCTCAACGAGAATAATCAACAATTTGTTTTCGCCGGTGACTCTTTCGGCAATGCGTATTTGATTGAGGGCAAAACCGGCAATGTTATTTTCACCGAGCATATGGTCGGCAATTTTGAGAGTTCCCCCGTTGTGGTTGGCAACGAACTGGTAGTTGGCTCGCGCGGCCAGGAAATCTATAAATTCAGGATAGAGTAATACATGTTTATGACGAGAATATTATCACTGTTCATAGCAATCGTTGCGCTGTGCGGCTTTTGCTGCGCGGCACAAGAACCGATTGAAGTTAATACCCCGCAGAGCGAGGCTGATTCTTTGCAATGCAATGTCGATTCATTGCTCAACGAACCTGTGTTCATCGCACGCGAGCCGATGACGCCCGCCGACAGCTTGCGCTACACTGTTGATTGTTGGCTGAACAATAACAATTATACCGTGAAGCAGACCCGCACCAAGACCCTCACCAAGACTGTGAAAGGCAAAAGGGGCAAACGGCGCAATCGCACGGTACAGGTCAAGGTGCCTTACACCGTCAATGTCCAAAAACACTTTACGGTGGGCTGCTGCATCTATGACCTGACGGCCGACACATTACTCTATACATATAATGCCGACAGGATGATGATTCCCGCCAGCACGCAGAAGCTTTATGTCGCGACGACGATGCTTGACAAGCGCGGTCCGGATTTTTCGTTCAACACCAGCGCCTACACCGATGGCAAGGTCATGGCCGATTCTGTCGGCAGGAGATACCTCAACGGGAACATTTATATCACCACGTCTTGCGACCCCACCCTTGACAAATACACGCCCGACAAGATTTTGCGCGACATTCGGTCTTTGCAAGTTGACTCGATCAATGGACAGGTGATGCAATGCCTCACCCCACAATCAGTGAAGTGCAAGCTTGCCGAAGACGCTTTCGCTTCGGATATTGCATTGAAGCTGGTGAAGGATAGTGTCGCCATGCTGTATCCCAAAGCAACCGAAGACTGGATTGAATTGAATAAGATGAATGGTGGAATGACTCGCATCTCGCACATCTCTACGCCATTAGACGACGTGCTTGAGCGTATGCTCAAGAGGAGCAACAACACTTATGCCGAGTGTGTGCTGCTCAACGTGTGTGACAACAACAATAATTGGACCTATGACGCATGCCGAGGCGCTGTTAACGATTTGGTGGCCCGCATTTACAAGCAATACAATACCGACCAGTGCGACGACCTTAGCATTTCATATTATAACATCATTGATGGGAGCGGTTTGTCACACAGCAATAAAACTTCAGCACGCTCTCAGGTCGATTTGCTGCGTTATATTTTCGCCAACAAGGACATTTTCAATGTGATATACAGTCATCTGCCTGTTGCGGGCGTAAGCGGCACCCTGTCAAAGCGCATGACCGATGGCTTTGCCACCGGCAATGTGCATGCCAAGACCGGAACGGTAAACAACACCAAAACGCTTTCGGGATACGTCTCAACGGCCAATTTTCACAGGCTTGCCTTCTCGATTTTGGTTAATGACTGCTCCGATGCCTCGTTTGCCAAGAGGATTCAAGACAAGATTTGCGAGTTTCTTGCAGGCCTGGAAATTTAGCGTGCGGTCGCGCGGCATGGCCTGGGTGCAAAGCGCCTTGATAGTTTACCCTTTCAGTACTGAGAGTTCCTTGGCGTCGCCCACAATCCACAAGATGTCGCCTGCTTCAAATGTCAAGTCCGGCGTGGGCGAAATATATTCGTCCTCGTTGCGCTGAACGGCCACCAGCAAGGCGCCGTAGTCCTCGCGCAGTCTTGCATTCTCAAGCGATTTTCCCACAATCAATGACGATTTGCCGAGGGCAAAGTGCATGAATTTGATTTTGCCGTGAGGCGTTTCGATGGCAGGCGTCTGCTCCTCAACGAGCGGCAGTATCTTCTGAATTTGTTCCTCGGTGCCAATCACTCCCAGCACATCCCCCGGGAAGATGCGCATGTCGCCCGAGGGCACAGGGTGCAGTTTGCCCGCGCGCTGAATGTTCACAAGGTTGATGCCGTATCTTGAGCGCAGGTCAAGGTTCTTTAATTTCTCTCCCACAAACGGGCAGTCGTGGCTCACGTTCATGTATGCCAGGTGCAGGTCGCTCACCAGGTTGTTCTCGCGGCCCGTGCGTCTGTTCTCCCGCTCATTGATGTTGCTCAAGAAGCGTTTCTCAAGGCGGCTTAAACGATGGCGCCACGGGGTGGGGAGCAACAAGATGACTCCAATTGTGGCCAACACAATCAGCACGGCGCTGACAACCGAGACGGCACTGGGATAAACGCCTTGCAAGATGGACGCAAAGAAGATGGTTGACACAATAGCGCCGATTGTTGTCATGACAATGACGGGGACATAAGACACCCTGCCGAATGTTTCGGCCAGCCGTTCATGCTCCGAACGCTTGATTGACGGGGTGATGACGGCAATCGCAAATGGCGATATGGCAAGAACCGTGAGCGCAACAGACGATAGCCTTCCCCAGCTGGTGTCCCCCAGCAATCCAAGGATGAAAGGCATCAAATAGGCGCGGGACAAGGTGATCAGGGCAATGATGATGACCGAATACACGATGAGCCGGATGACATAACGCGACACAATGGATTTCCATAGTTCACGCGACTCTCTGGTCTCGCTTTCGGTAGCATTCTGGCTATAGCCGTTGAGCAGGCGGGTCCACGTCTTGGGAAGTATCTTTTGCACGGCGTTATAGCAAGGGATGGCCTGCTTGATAAAAAACGGTGTCGTGAATGTGGTGATGACCGAAACGGCGACAATGATGGGATAGATGCTCTTGTCGAGTACGCCCAATCCGGTGCCGAGTGTGGCGATGATGAATGAGAACTCGCCGATTTGTGTCAGCGAGAACCCTGCCTCCATCGCCAATTTCAATGGCTGTCCGGTGGCCAGCATGCCAAACGTGCCGAACAGTATCATGCCAATGATGACCACGGCAGCCAGCAGCAGAATAACGCTCCAGTGCTGGGTCATCACCGTGGGATTGACCATCATGCCCACCGAGATGAAGAACACGGCCCCGAACAGGTCCTTGACGGGGGAGATCAGGCGCTCGATGCGTTCGGCTTCCACCGTGCCAGCCAATATCGAACCCATGACAAATGCGCCAAGTGCAGCCGAGAATCCTGAGTTGATTGAGAATAGCACCATCGCAAAGCACAGCCCCATTGATACAATGAGCATCTGCTCATCGCTGATGTAACGCTTGAACTTCTTGAACAGGGTGGGGATGAGGAAGATGCCCACCGTGAACCACATGATGAGGAAAAACGATAACTTGAGGATGCTTTGCAGCATTTCATCGCCGTTGACGCTGTTGTTAATGGCAATTGATGACAAGATTACCATCATCACGACGGCGAACAAGTCCTCAACAATGAGCACAGCCAACGTCATTGGCACAAACCGCCGCTGGCGCATGTTCAAGTCGGTGAGTGCCTTGATGATAATCGTTGTTGACGACATGGAAATCATGCCGCCCAGGAAGATGCTGTTGACCAGCCCGAAACCCAGGAATTTGCCCACTACAAAGCCAAGGCTCATCATGCCCAGGACGATGATGAGTGCCGTCAGTAACGCTGTGCCTCCGACGTCAATTAGTTTCTTGAAACTGAATTCCAGACCTAACGAGAACAGCAGGACAATGATGCCGATTTGGGCCCAAAACTCAATGTTGGCTTCTCCAGCCACCGATGGCAGCAACGCAAAGTGAGGGCTCGCCAGAAAACCCGCCACGATGTATCCCAGCACAAGCGGCTGTTTGCACATCTTGAAGACGACAGTCGCCATGGCGCCGAGTATCAATATCAGCGCCAAGTCGCCAATCAGGCTGTTGATATCAAGGGATTCCATAGTCAGTTATCTGTGGGGATTAGATGTTTAACTCATTGGTGATGGAGACCGACGACGCGTTGCAATGCGCTTTGACGGCATTGAACAGTGTGGGCACGTCCACCCCGTTCTTGCTGCGCACCATGAAGTTGATGATGGTCATGCCGTTGGCATAATCATATTTCAGAAACTCGTCATTGATGAGCACCCCGTAGGCCTTGAGGGTGTCGCGCATGGGTTGAATATCCTGTAAAATTGACGGCGCCTTAACACGGATAATCTTGGATTCCCACAGCACATTGTGGCGTTGCTCAATGTGCTCGATGCTCACAAGAATGAAGAATATGAGCAGCGTGGCGATGACGGAAATCAGGTACATTCCCGCACCGACGGCCAAGCCTACGCAGGCTGTCATCCAAATGCCGGCCGCCGTGGTAAGACCGCGCACCGAACCTTTCATCTGAATGATTGCGCCGGCGCCCAGAAATCCCACACCGGTCACGACTTGAGCCGCAATGCGCCCGGGGTCGCCGTTCTTGAGACCGAGGTATTCTTGAGGAATATATATTGAAATGAGCATGGCAAGCGTGGCGCCCATCGAGATGAGCGCAAACGTGCGCATGCCTGCAATTTGCCCTTTGCGGCGCCGTTCCAGCCCTATGACCGCACCCAGGATGAGGCTGACGACCAGTTTGAATGCAGCCCCCGCCAGGTTGACGTCAGGGCTCATGATGTCGTTGAAGATATTGTCCAGCATATTTGGTTAGATGTGGTGGTTTGTTCTTGCAAAGTTAGCAATATTCCTTGTTTTTTGCAATGCAGGCAGTCAAAAAAAGCCTTAGGCTCGCATTATTGCTGATTTTTCCAAAAAAAAGGCCCGAAAATTTTCATGAAAAATGAAAAATACCTAATTTTGGCAGTTAATAATTATTGATCAAACAACTTTATCCACATATCAATATGAAAAAGACATTATTAGCATTATGTATGCTGGCCGTGATGGGCATTGCCCAGGCTCAGATTCCTGCTGTAACATTGAAGACTATCGACGGCGCTACCGTCAAGAGTGACACGCTCAATAACGCAGGCAAGCCGTTCATCATTGACTTTTTTGCTACTTGGTGCAAACCCTGCAACCGCGAGTTGTCGGCAATTGCCGAAGTCTATGAGGAATGGCAAGAGGAGACTGGCGTAAAAATCTTTGCCGTGAGCATCGACCAAGCGCAAAACGCCAACAAGGTGAAACCGCTGGTTGACCAAAACGAATGGGAGTACGATGTCTTCCTTGACCCCAACAGCGAACTGCTCAAAGCGCTGGGCGGACAGATGATTCCCTATGTCGTCGTGTTTGACGGCAATGGCAATGTGGTGACCAAGCACAGCGGTTACACCGACGGTGCCGAGCTTGAACTCATTGAGGAGGTTCGTAAACTCGTTGGCCAGTGATTGCAGGTATGAGGATTTATAGGCATATACTCCCATTGGCAGTTTTGCCGTTGTTGGCATTTGTGCCCGCACGGGCGCAGATTACCCTCAGCGGCAGCATCCAGAGTGACATACTTGTTCCCGAGGATGATGACAAAATCGGCACAGAGCACACCAGCGACTGGGCGTTGACCAATACCTACCTGGACCTCAAGCTGGGCAGCAAGTATGTGGACGCTGGCGGACGCTTCGAGTTCCTCCAGCACCCGCTCCCGGGTTATGAGCCCGACTTCAAGGGCTGGGGCGTGCCGCATTTCTATGTCAAGGGACATTACAAGAACATTGAGCTCACGGCAGGCGATTTCTACGAGCAGTTCGGGTCGGGCTTTGTGTTGCGCACCTACGAGGAACGCTCGCTGGGCGTGGACAATGCGCTGCGCGGCGGCCGGCTAATCTATAAGCCGGTTGACGGAATTGCCGTGAAGGCCTTGTCGGGCAAGCAGCGCCGCTATTGGCATCACAACGATGCGCTGGTGAGCGGCGCCGATGTTGAGATAAGCCTCGACCGCTTCATCAAATCGCTTGACGCGAACAACATCCATTTGAGTGTCGGCGGTTCATGGGTGAACAAGCACGAGGACACCGACGACGGTGATGTGTTTGTGAATGCCTCCAACAAACTCAACATTCCCAAGAATGTGAACGCCTGGGACGCGCGTGTCAATTTCAACCGCGATGCGTTCAATGTTCTTGCCGAGTATGCCCAAAAGACGCAGGATCCGTCCTACGACAACGGCTACCATTACGGCAGGGGCAGCGTGGCGATGCTCAGCGCGTCTTATTCTAAAAAAGGCATGAGCCTGCTGCTGCAGGCCAAGCGCAGCCAGACGATGTCGTTCCGCAGTGCGCGCAAGGTGAGCGGCACGTCAAGTTTCATCAACCACTTGCCTGCTTTTACGCATGACCAGACCTACGCGCTTGCCGCATGGTACCCCTATGCAACTCGGCCCGATGGTGAATGGGCGTTCCAGCTCGAGGGCGGCTACACTTTCAAGAAGGGCACGGCACTGGGCGGTAAGTACGGCACCAAACTCAAACTCAACGTTTCGCATGTGCGCGGCATTGATGAGCGCGAGATTAAAAATCCCGTCAGCGAGGACAATCTAATGGGCAGTGACGGCTACAAGTCATCGTTCTTCAAGATGGGTGAAACCTATTATCAGGACATCAATGTGACGATGGAGAAACGTTTCACCCGCGACTTCTCGCTCATTTTCATGTATATGAATCAGCGCTACAACATGACTGTTGTGGAGGGGCATGGCGGCATGATTAACACCAACATCCTGGTTGCCGACGGCAAGTACAAATTCTCGCCCAAGCTTACACTGCGTTGCGAGTTGCAGTATTTGTTTACCCAGGAAGATGACGGCGACTGGGCGTTTGCTCTCGCCGAACTGTCATGGGCGCCTCACTGGATGTTCACGCTGAGCGATACCTGGAACTGCGGCGATACCGACGTTCACTACTACCAGGCTTTGGCTACCTACAGCCTCAAGGCGCACCGCATCCAGGCGGGCTACGGCCGCACCTGCGCCGGCTATAACTGCTCGGGTGGCGTGTGCCGCTGGGTGCCCGCAAGCCGCGGCTTTACTTTATCCTATAACTATAGTTTTTAAATGATGAAGAAAAATTTTCTATTGATATTCTCATTGATGGCGATTCTGCTCACTTCATGTGACGAGGTGGGACTTGATGTACGTCTGGTATATGTTGAACCCGAAACAATTATACCCACTGTGGCGCATCGCGCTGTGCTCATCGAGGACTACACGGGCCAGTATTGCGTGAATTGCCCCAATGCCACTAAAGTGATAGAGGACCTCATTGGGCAATATGGCGAGCAAACGGTGATTGCCGTGGCTTTCCATTCCGGGCCTTTTGGCAAGGATAAGAAAGGCGTCCCTTCGCCTTTGTACACCGACGAGGGCGACCAGTATTTTAATTACTGGGGACTTGTCTATCAACCCGTTGGAGTGATTGACCGTCTTGGACCTGTTGATTATCCCGATTGGATCGATGGCGTCAACTATGAACTCGCCCTTGACCTGCTTGTTGGCGTATATGTCGATCCCGTTTACCACAGTGCCACCCACGAAGCCGAGGTGTCGGTTAACGTCCGTTTCATCAACGAGGCCGAGTCGCCCATTGACGGCACGCTGCAGGTGTGGCTTGTGGAGGACAGCATCGACAGTTTCCAGTATATGCCCGACGGCAGTGTAAACGAGCACTACAACCACATGCACGTGTTCCGCAAGAGCATCAGCGACATGTGGGGTGATCCGCTTTTGGTCAGCAGCGAGACCGCTGTGAAGACCTACAAGTTCCGCTTCGATGACGCTTGGCTGCCCGAGCATTGTTCGATTGTTGCATTCTTCTGTGACGAGAACGGACTCCTGCAACAGGTGGCAAAACAGAAATTTCAAACAATATTATAATTTAACGAGAAATGAAAAAGATATTTACAATCTTCACCGCATTGTCATTGTCGATGGTGCCCATGCTGGGACAGGAACTCGACCGCACCTATATTTTTGTCGATGCCGACGGCAACGAGGTGGTTGACGGGACCACGGTCACGCGCGATCTTGTTGAGTATGACGACGAAGGCAACGAGGTGATATATGCCGGCATATTTGTCCAGAATCTATCGGCTGGCGCCAATGACTATATCCAGATTCATTATACGATTAACCAGATTGACAACGGCACATTCCAGATTTGCTACCCCTCGGCGTGCATCGCCCAGACTGAGCCGGGCGCTTATGTGACCTCCCGCGGCCAGACGCCCGGAACGGTGAGCATGCAGACCGAATGGTTCCCGGTTGCCGACGGCGTGTGTGACGTGACCTATCAAATCGAGATATTGGCCAAGCAGTCGGGTTTCCCGGTCAAGTATAACCACAAGGGCTATGGCTCCACGATTACGGTTCATTATGTGAAAGGTGGCAGCGCCGGCAATCCCGGTGACGTGAATGGCGACGGCGAGGTCAATATCGCTGACGTGAATGGCGTGATTGACATGATTTTGTCGGCGCGATTCGATAAGTCTGCCGATGTGAATGGCGACGGCGAGGTCAATATCGGTGACGTGAATGCCGTGATTGACTTGATTTTGAACGCAAAATAAGAGAACTCACTTGTTTTATCAATTCTATAATAATTAACGCATTATGAAAAAAACATTATTACTTTTATTGGCAGCGGTAATGCTTCCCATGGCACTCGGTGCCCAGGCATTGCCCAAGACCTCTATGTTGCATCGTGCCAATGTCCCCATGACATTTGGCAAGCGTATCATGACCCCGTTCCAGGCTAATTTGGCCGAGAACCAAATGATTATGGGCCACTATGACACCGACGACTACACTACCGACGGTTTAGGCATCACCGGCTTGCCCGGTACAATCCGCATTGGCACTATCCTTGACCCTGCTGAACTTGACATGTTCCAGGGCGGCAAGATTGTACAGTTCCGCGTCGCTTTGGCTGTTGCAACCACGATTTCTAATGTGTTTGTGGCACCTGTCTCGGCTACGGGCAGCATTGGCACTCCCACCACATGGCCTTGCAAGACCGGTAAGGCAGGCTGGAATACCTATAACCTTTCAACTCCCTATGAGATTAACCTGGCAGCCGACGAGTCGCTGATGATTGGTTTTGACTACAAGCAGACGTCAAGCAATTATCCCATCTCGGCCGTTGAGGTGGGAGATCTCTATCCTTCATACATCTATCTTGATGGCGCATGGGAAGATGTAGGCCTTGACGCTTATGGCAACCTGAGTGTTCAGTGTGTTGTCGAGAATGAGTATCCCGAGATTATTCTGGGCATGAGCGGTCTCTATTGCCCCGCTTTTGCCACCAGCAACGGTGAACTCCCCTTCAGTTTCAGACTGAGGAACCAGGGTTCGGCAACGGTAGGAGCCAATGCAACCGGAATCGATGTGCTGATTGACGGCGAGACCGTTGCAACGCTGACCAACGACCAGGCCCTGTCGGCCAACTGGCTTGACATTGAGAGCATGGTAACCTTGAACAATCTGGCTGTTGGCGAGCACACCCTGAGCGTTGTGCTTAACAAGCTGAATGGCGAGACTATGGAAACCCCCAAGACGCTGACTCGCTCGTTCCGCGTATTTGAGAACTTCTTCCCCCGTCAAAAGCACTTGATTGAGAAGATGACCTCGACCGGTTGCACCTATTGCCCGCTGGGCAGTGCCCTGCTGGAAACCCTGGAAGGCATGCGTGACGATGTCATCGTGACTGGCATTCATGTCAACTTTAACGGTACTGACCCGATGAGGACCGTACAGTGCGACTCCCTGTCAAGCTATATGGGCTGTGACTCCTATCCTTCGGGTACATTTAACCGCACTGTAGGTTATGATGACGCCGATGCCATCATGAATGGTCTGGGATATTACGAGGAATACCATCAGCAGGTTGCTGCCGACATGAGCTCTTTCCTTGATTACGTTTCCGAGTCGATGCCCACTTTTGCCACTATCAAGGCAGTGAGCAACTGCAACAAGGACACCCGCACTGCCACCATCACCGTCAGCGGCCAGTTGGCAGCCCACTTCGATGAACTGATGGGTGCCGACGCCAAACTGAATGTATATCTGACCGAGGACGGCATTGTTGCTCGTCAGCTCGACAATGGTACCTATAAGAACAACTATGTTCACAATGGTGTGCTCCGCAAGGCATTGCCTTCGGTATTAGGCGTTGCACTGAACAAGGACGGCAACACTTACTGCAATACCTTCAATGTAACCATCCCCAGCAGCTGGAACATCGACAACATGCACGTTGTCGCATTCATCAGCCGTCCGTTGGCCAATGGCAAGAACGGTGTTTACACCGACATGTACATCAACAATGCCGAGATGATTCCTCTGTACACCGAGTTCGTGCGCGGTGACGTTAACGCCGATGGCATAGTTGATGTCAGTGATATCGCTACCCTCATCAGCTATCTGCTGGATGGTACCGAGATTGACTTGAATGCTGCCGATTGCGACCAGAATGGTGATGTTGACGTGAGCGATGTTGCAGCGTTGATTTCCTACCTCTTGGAAGAGACTTGGTAAATTTAGTTAGGCCCATGGCCTCGTGAACAAAAGATTACGAGGGCTCAAGAGAAATCGCTCTTGGGCCCTCGTTGTATATAGGGCGCTCTTTAGAATTGTATCGTTGCCGTTAGGCCGTACGCTTGGTCGCCAAACGAGGTGGGCGCTATGCTGAGGTCAACATCCTTGGCAAACGGCCTGGTGAACAAGAATGAGCAGCCTGCTCCAATGGCAGCGCCGCCCAGCACGTCCCACCAGTCATGGCGGTCGCTGTGGACGCGGCCCCATGCCACATAGGTGGATACCGCATAGGCGGGCACGCCCCATTTCCATCCATACCGTTTCATCAGGAATGTTGAGCCGTTAAAGGCGATGGCGGTGTGGGTGCTGGGAAAAGCGTGGTGCCCCTTGCCGTCGGGCCGGTCCTTCCTGACGCACAATTCCAGCCCGTAATTGACGGCAAAACATGTGGCGGCACTCAATCCCAGTTGCTTCATGCCCTCGGTGTCGTGATTGGCTATGGCGATGCAAAGTCCGGTCGCGCTGGGGGCAAGGCCCAGTACGTCGGTCGAGCGTTGCACAAATGTGTCGTGGGCGCTGGCCCCTATTGTGGATGCCGTAATCAAGACAGACAGTACTATGGCGGCTTTTTTCATCGATGCGGATAAAGTTTGTGCAACAGGTCGTTGCGGTGGATGCGCCTGAGCGCGGCGGTAATGGCCGAACGGTTATTGCGGTCATACCAGAAAAAGAATAACCGTTGTGCCTGCTTTTCCATCGGGGTGCGCGCACAATAGACGGACTTGAGCGAGTAGGGGTGGAGACCCGTGAAGTATGTCTCGGTGGAGACGGTCATCGGGGTGGGGGTAAAGTCCTGCACTTGCTCCAAGCGAAAATTCAGTTCCTTGGTGATGGCCGCCAGTTCGGCCATGTCGGCCTCGCTGCATCCGGGATGGGACGAGATGAAGTAGGGAATGAGTTGCTGGCGCAGGCTGTACTTGACGTTCAAGCGGTCAAACAATGCCTTAAAGCGGCGGAACAGTTCAAACGACGGCTTTCGCATCAGCATCAGCACTTCGTCGCTGGTGTGTTCGGGCGCCACCTTTAACCGGCCTGAAACGTGGAAGCGGATGAGTTCCTCGTTATATTGTGCATTGGCTTTGTCAACATCGGGATTTCCGGTGCGGTGCATCGATAAATCGTAGCGAACGCCGCTGCCGATAAACGATTTTTTTACCTCGGGCAATGCGTCAACGGCATGGTAGATGTCGAGCAATGCGCTGTGGTCATTGTTCAAGTTGGGGCAAGGCTGGGGGTGCAGGCAGGAGGGACGCCGGCATTTCTTGCAGCGTTCCGGGTCTTTGCCGCCCATGCAGTACATGTTGGCGCTGGGACCGCCCAGGTCGCTGATGTATCCCTTGAAGTCTTCCATCTGCGTCACTTGCTTGACCTCGCGCATAATTGATTCCTTGCTGCGTGAGGCGATGAACTTGCCCTGGTGGGCGCTGATGGTGCAGAACGCGCAGCCCCCAAAGCATCCGCGGTGCATGTTCACCGAGTGGCGTATCATCTCGTAGGCAGGTATGCGTTTGCCTTGGTAGCGCGGGTGGGGCAGACGGGTATAAGGCAGGTCAAACGAGGCGTCAATCTGGCTGGTGGTCATCGGCGGATTGGTGCGGTTGACCTTGACGGCAATGCCGTCTGTCGCTTGCCACACGTTGTGCCCGTGCCACAAGTTGCTTTCAATTTCTATGACTTTGAAATTGTGGGCTTGGGCGCGGGCTGATTTTTTGCATTCCTCATAACTGTGCAGCACAACGTCAGTCTCGGTGTCGTCTTTGGGAATCTCACTCATCGGCCGGCGAACCACAGTCTGTGGAATGTCGGTCAATTCATCAATGTGTTTCCCGTCGCGCAATGCATCGGCAATGGTTATTACGGGTTGCTCGCCCATTCCATAGACCAAAACGTCCGCGCGGCAATCCATGATGATGGAAGGGCGAAGCCGGTCTTGCCAGTAGTCATAGTGCGCCAATCGGCGCAACGACACCTCAATGCCGCCTGCCACGACAGGGATGTCGGGAAACAGCTTTTTGAGAATTTCGCTATATACGATTGTCGGGTAGTCGGGACGGGCTCCGGCGCGGCCGTCGGGGGTGTAAGCATCGTCGCTGCGCTTGCGGCGGGCTGCGGTATAGTGGTTGACCATCGAGTCCATGGCTCCTGCAGTGATGCCAAAAAACAACTTGGGCGTGCCCAGTTTCTTGAAGTCGCGCCAGTCGTCGCGCCAGTTGGGCTGCGGCACGATGGCAACGCGGTATCCATGCGCTTCGAGCACGCGCCCGATGACTGCAGCGCCTATCGACGGGTGGTCGATATAGGCATCGCCGCTGAAGAGGATGACATCGGCCTGTTCCCATCCCAGATGGTCCATCTCTTTGCGGGTAGTGGGCAGCCATTGCCCTTTGATGCGGTGGTCTCCGTCGTTGTTGTGTCGGGATTTCTGGTTCATAGCGCAGGGTTAGTCTTTGCTGTTGAGCATTTCTTCAAGTTTGAGGATTTCGTCACGGTATTGTGCTGCCTCGAGGAAGTCCATCCGCTTGGCGGCATCAATCATCTGTGTCTTCAGGCGGCTGATGGCTGCCTCCATGTCTTGTTTGCCCATGTAGGCGACAACCGGGTCGGCGGCAACGCCTGCTGAAGCATTGAACTCATCGGCATAGCGGGCGCTTGCCGCAGGCTGTTGCGACTGGCTGTGCCTGCTTGCTGTGGACGGATGGCGCATGTCGGTATCTTGGCCGATGATGGCGGTGCGGGCCTTGACGATGGCGGTGGGCGTGATGCCGTGTTCCTCGTTGTAATGCAACTGAATTGTGCGGCGGCGGTCTGTCTCGTCAATAGTCTGTTTCATCGATGCCGTGATGTTGTCGGCATACATGATGACCATGCCGTTCAGGTTGCGGGCGGCGCGGCCTGCGGTCTGGGTGAGCGAGCGCTTGCTGCGCAGGAAGCCTTCTTTGTCGGCATCCAAGATGGCGACAAGCGACACCTCGGGCAGGTCGAGGCCTTCGCGCAGCAGGTTGACACCCACCAGCACGTCCAAGGCACCGGCACGCAGGTTGTCAATGATTTCGATGCGCTCCATGGTCTCAACGTCGCTGTGCATATAGGCGCAGCGGATGTCAAGTTTTGTCAGATAGTCGCTCAACTCTTCGGCCATGCGCTTGGTGAGGGTAGTCACCAGTGTGCGCTCGCCATGCTCGATGCGCAGTCGGATTTCTTCGACAAGGTCGTCAACTTGGCCTTGTGACGGGCGCACGACAATTTGAGGGTCAAGCAATCCTGTCGGTCTGATGACTTGCTCGGTGATAACGCCCTCGCACTTGTTGAGCTCATAGTCGGCGGGCGTGGCGCTCACATATATCATTTGGCGCGTCAGGGCTTCAAATTCCTCAAACCTGAGAGGGCGGTTGTCCATGGCGGCCTCAAGGCGGAATCCGTAATGCACCAAGTTTTGCTTGCGTGATTGGTCTCCGCCGTACATGGCCCTGATTTGGGGGATGGTCACATGGCTCTCGTCAATGATTGTCAAGAAATCATCGGGGAAATAGTCCAGCAGGCAAAAGGGGCGCATGCCGGGCCGGCGGCCGTCAAAGTAGCGGGAGTAATTCTCTATGCCCGAGCAATAGCCCACCTCGCGCATCATTTCCATGTCATAGGTCACGCGCTCGTTGAGGCGTTTGGCCTCGGCAAAGCGGTTCTCGCGGGCAAATGCGGCCACTTGGTTCTCGCGGTCCAGGTCAATCTGCCCCAATGCTCCTCGCATGCGTTCCTTGGTGGTGACAAAGATGTTGGCGGGGAATATCTTGAAACCCTCAACATCTTCCATGGGTTGCTGGGTCTCGCTGTCAAGCACTTGCATCCGTTCAATCTCGTTGCCCCAAAAGATGACGCGCAGCATGATGTCCTCATCGCTCAGAAAGATGTCAACGGTATCGCCCTTGACACGGAATGTGCCCATCCTCAGGTCCAGGTCACTGCGGCTGTAGAGGGCATCCACAAGGCTGTGCAGCAGTTCGTCGCGCTTGATGTTGTCGCCAACTTTCAGTTCGATGGCCCCTGCGCTGATGTCCTCGGGATTGCCCATGCCATACAGGCACGACACGCTGGACACGACCACAATGTCGCGCCGTCCCGACAGCAGCGCCGTCACGGTGGCAAGCCGCAAGCGCTCTATCTCATCGTTGATGGCGAGGTCTTTCTCGATGTATTTGTCGGTGGATGGAATATAGGCCTCGGGCTGATAGTAGTCGTAGTAGGAAACGAAATAGTGCACCGAGTTCTCGGGAAAAAATCCCTTCATCTCGGCATACAGTTGCGCTGCAAGTGTCTTGTTGTGAGACAGTATCAGTGTCGGGCGCCCCGTGCGGGCAATGACATTGGCCATGGTGAATGTCTTGCCCGAGCCAGTCACGCCTAGCAGCGTCTGAAACGGCACGCCGCTGTTCACGCCGTCGGCCAGCTCCGCAATTGCCTGCGGCTGGTCGCCAGTGGGTTCAAATTCGCTGTGCAGTCTGTATTCCATATCACTTGCAAAGTTAGTGAAAAAAAACTATTTTGATTAGTGGTATTGCCTGAGAAAAGTAGTAATTTTGTGCAATAATTCAGCACATGCAATCTGTCAGTAGGCGAAATAACGATTTTTGGTATCATGTGGCCGCTTTTGCCATGATTATGGTGTGGGGAATCTCATTCCTTAACACCCGCGTGCTGCTTGATGCCGGCCTTAATCCAACCGAAATCTTTGTCGCCCGTTTTGCCGTTGCCTATTTGGCGATGCTGGCCGTTGGCGGTTTCAAGATCAGGCTTGTTGGGCTGCGTGACGAATTGTTGATGGCTGTCTGTGGCGTGATGGGCGGTTCGGCATATTTTGTTGCCGAGAATACGGCCTTAAAACTCACCCTCATCAGTGATGTGTCGATTATCGTGTGCATCGCTCCGCTGCTGACGGCATTGCTGGGCGCGATTTTTTACCGGGACGAACGCATCACTTTTTTGACAGGCGTAGGCATGCTCATCGCCTTCTTTGGCTCAGTGATGCTGGCGTTGAAGGATGGCTTGGCATGGGGAGACAGCGTGTTGGGTGATCTGCTGGCAATGCTCGCCGCATTGGTGTGGGCCGTTTACTCGATGGTGCTCAAACGTCTTAACCGATCATACACGACTTTGCTCATCACCCGCAAGTCGTTTTTCTATGGCGTGATTTCGGCATTGCCGTTTTTGGCCCTGACCGGCAACAACGGATTGATGAATGCGGTTCATCGGCCCGAGGTTTGGGGAAATCTCCTGTATCTTGGTTTGATATGTTCAATGGCTGCCTATTTCGTTTGGGGCATTACCGTCAAGCGCATTGGTGCAGTGCGTGCGAGCAACTATATCTATTTGAGCCCGGTTATTTCCATTATCGCGGCGGCATTATGGTACCACGAGCGTACAACAATCATAGCCTATGCCGGCTGTGCGCTCATCCTTGCGGGTGTCATTATTGCCGAAAAGTTTAAACGCAAGTCGGCAGGCTGACGGTTTTACGTCACATTTTTCATCCAGCGCTTGGACGACAGCCTAATCAGATAGATTGTACCCCTGAAACACAGCTCAATGCTCATCGCCAGCCAGACGCCGTACAGGCCCATCGTCTTTACCAATATTGCCGACAGTGACAATCGGACAATCCACATGCTCACCAGGTTGATGCCGCAGGGAACCATCGTGTTGCCCGCTCCCACAAATACGCCATAACTGACGATGGATGCGGCAAACAGTGGCTCAGCCCAGGCCTCGACGCGCAAGCATTCTGTTCCCAGTGCGACAATCTCTTTGACAGGTGACATGAGCGCCATCATTTCGGGCGCAAATATGTACATCAGCACGGCCATCACTCCCATTATGGCCATTCCCATCAGCACTGCCATCCACGCAAAACTGCGTGTGAGGATTTTGCGGCCTGCTCCCAGGCTTTGCCCAATTAGTGTGGTGGCGGCGTCGGCTATACCATAGCCGGGCATGTAACACAGACTTTCGGCAGTGATGGCAAAGGCGTTTGCTGCTATGGCAATGCTGCCAAGCGGGGCAACGATGCCTGTGATGACGATTTGAGCGCTGCACATCATGGCATGCTGCAGTCCCATCGGAGTAGATATGCCGATGGCCTTTTTAAAGTATCCCCATGTGGGCTTGAATGAACCTTTGTCAATCGTCAGGCGCAGTTCGCTGGACTTAATGACGAGGAAGTAAGCCATCAGCGATGCTGTCACAATGCCTGCACAAGTGGTGCCGATGGCTGCGCCGAGCACGCCCAGGCCCGCACCGGGCAATGTGATGCTTTGGCCAAGCATGGTGACACTGCGTGTGGGGAAAATCAGGAAGAAATTGAAAACCACATCAAGCAGACACATCAGCATATTCAGTAGGCTGGGGGTGCGCATGTTGCCGCTGCAGCGCAGCATTGCTCCCGCCAACGATTCAATCATGAATAGTGGCACAAAGAGCATGAATGTCCCGAAATATAAGGTGGCATTGGGGCAGATGTGCGGAGCGGCACCCAGCCAATGGGGGAGCGGACCGCTCAACGCCAGGCCAGCAACGCCCAGGAGCACGGCAAATATGGTGCATACCACAAATGCCTGTCGCACAACTTGACGCGCTTCTGCCGCGCGCTTGGCGCCGATGAGGTGCGCTACCTGTACGGCATATCCCGCAACAAATGCCGTTGTCACACCCTCAAACAGCCATAATGTGGCACCCATCAGCCCGACGGATGCCGAATTGTCGGCACCCAATCGTCCGACCATTGCCGCATCGATGTATTGCATTGCGATTGCCGATGCATTGGCGACGATGGCAGGCATGCTCAATTGCAGCGTGAGCATGAACTGTTGCCTTTTTGACAACGACTTGCCCTCGCGAATGAGCTGCAGCAACGTGTTTTTGCTTGATTGTAGTGATGACATTGTGGTTGATGTGAAACTTTCTTGAAGGTGTACTGCAAAGGTACTGCAAAAAAATGTCCCGCCTAAAGGGGCAGGACATTTATAATGTGTTCTCGAAATGAGATTACTTGCGCATGATGGTTACGGCGCGGTCAAGCGATGCGCACTTGGGACCATAGTTGGTCAACTCACCATCGTTGATTTGAGTCTCAAGACGACCGCCGTCAACACCAGAGTTGATGAGCTCCTTCTTAACGGTAGCCACACGACCCTTGCGCAGGCGGGTGTTGATTACATCGTTGCCAGTGTAATTGTCGGCCCAGCCAGTCAGCAGGTAGTTGCGGTTCTCGCTCTTCATTACCTCAGAAACGGCATTGAGCACGTTGCGCTGTACGCCAAGAACATCGGTGCGGTTGATGGGGAAGTAGATGGTTGCCAGAGGAACGTCCTCAGCAGCCTCGGTGGCCTTCGGTTTCTTCTCAACACACTTGCGGAGCTGGTCCTCAAGGTCAGCAATCTTGCGGTTGGCATTGTTCAGGTTGGCTACGAGAGCGTCACCCTCGGCATCGGTGTACTTCCAGTCGGGGCATACGGCGGTGATGGGAGCGTTCCACTCGCTCTTGCCGAGCTTGTAAGTCATACCAATCAACACGCCAGGATACTCGTTCCAGGTCTTCTTCCACAGGCCTGCACCGTCAATGTGCTCCTGCATCAGGTCGAAACGGAGGTCGAGGTTGATGTAAATCTTCTTGGTGATGGCGAAACTGTTGAGCAAACCAGCCTGCATGCTGTAGTTGCGGCAGTGCTCGGTGTCGTCGTTTGCGCCATACTTCCAATCGCCATCCGAAGTGGGGCGGGCACCGTCACGGGCATATACCCAGTTGACTGCCATGCCGGCGTATACGATAGCGTTATAGAAGCGGTTGGGCTTGTAACCGCACAACCAGTTGGAAACATTGAACAGCACGTCACCCACGAGACCAAAGTTATTGAAATGCTGGGGAACATACTTGCCGCCGTCGAGCTGGCGAGGCCAGTTGCGGTAACCAAGGGCAGTGTAGTTGCCCGTGAAAGTAGCACCCTTAATCTGCTCAAAATCAGCACCGGCACGCAGACCGATGAGCGGCGAGAACCACTTGCCTACAAAGAAGTCAGCCTTGGCGCCCAGACGGTGACCAAACTTTTCGTGTTTGTCAAACGGGGACATAATCATGCCCACACCGCCGTCAGCCTGGATAAACCAGTTGTCCTTCATGCGGTTGAATAAATAGCCTTGCGAGGGGTCTTCAACATAGGTAACTTCCTGTGCGCTCACGAACGAGGGCATCAGGTAAGATACACAAAGAAGTGCTAATAAAGCAATCTTTTTCATAATGTTACGTCTTTTATTTTATTAAACTTTGATATTTATAGTACTCCCCAAAATCAGACTGGCAGAATTGATTTTTAAGACAACAGACAGCATGTGCCTGAGTCCTTTTCTTGGGTGAAAATGGTGTGGCTCGATGCCCCGCCATTTTCGTGGCCAACAGCATAGCAATCGCCGTCGTCCTTTTCTTGGGCAGTGCAAAGATAGTTATTATATTCCATTTCTGCAAAGCAAATTCATGATTTTGTTCAAGCTGACTGTCGATATCGCTTGATCGGTAGCTGATGTCCGATGCCCTGATGTGGCCGCCGATTGTTGTAGTATTCGATGTACTGTCCGATGCCGTGCCTGAGTTCGCGCACAGTGTCCATGGGGTTGATGTAGACATATTCCTTAATTCCGCAGCACTTTAGTTTAACTATTTTTATAAGTTCCTGAGCAA
>R27__coassemble_144_pt1 | contig 60242 bp, 36 predicted proteins | sample R27__metabat2_low_PE_027 | metagenome-assembled genome bin R27
TAAAATAACTCATTGATTTTCAAATATTTAAATTAATTATTAACTAAGTATTGCTTAAACAATCACTTTATAATTATTGCTTTATGAAGGTGTGTGTTACCGAGAAACCGAGTGTTGCGCGCGATATTGCCCGCCTGCTTGGTGCAAGCACTCAGCGCGATGGCTATTATGAAGGTAATGGCTATCAGGTGACATGGACTTTCGGCCACTTGTGCGAGCTCAAGGAACCCAACGACTACACCGACGCCTGGAAGCGTTGGAGCCTTGCCCAGCTCCCCATGATTCCGCCTCGGTTTGGCATCAAGCTCAAGAGCGACAAAGGCATTGAAAAACAATTCAATGTTATTAAGAGCCTTATTGCCGTCGCCGATGAGGTGGTTAACTGCGGTGATGCTGGCCAGGAGGGTGAACTCATTCAGCGATGGGTGTATCAAAAGGCGGCTTGCAACAAGCCCGTGTCCCGTCTGTGGATTTCTTCGTTGACCGACGAGAGCATCCGCAAGGGTTTTAAGGAATTGCGTCCGTCAAGCGAATTTGACAACTTGTACTTTGCTGGCTTGTCGCGCGCCATTGGCGACTGGATTCTTGGCATGAACGCCACGCGGCTCTACACCATCAAATATTCCAATGCAAGCGGTGTGTTGTCGGTGGGCCGCGTGCAGACGCCGACTTTGGCCATGATTGTAGCGCGCCAGCGCGAGATTGACAATTTTGTGCCTGAAGACTATTGGGAGCTGAAAACCAACTACCGCGGCGTGACGTTCAACAGCACTCGCGGCCGCTTTAGGACCGAGGGCGAGGCGAGCGCTATTGTGGAGAATATCAAGTCTTTGCCCTTGTCGGTGACCTCGGTTGAGACGAAAAAAGGCCATGAGGCGCCGCCTCGCCTGTTCGATTTGACCAGTTTGCAGGTCGAGTGCAACAAAAAGTTTGGTATGAGCGCCGACGACACGCTCAAGACCATCCAGTCGCTGTATGAGAAAAAGGTGACGACCTATCCCCGTGTCGATACAACTTACCTGACTGACGACATTTACAAGCAGGTGCCCGGCATCATGCAGGCGATGCGGCCTTATGCTAACCTGACCGCGCCTTTGCTGGAATTGCCCAAGTTCCCCAAGAGCAAAAAGGTATTCGACAACAGCAAGGTGACTGACCACCATGCAATTATACCGACCAATGTGGATCCCGCAGGGGTGCCGTTGACGCAGGAGGAGAAGCGCGTCTATCACTTGATTGCCATCAGGTTCATCGCTGCGTTTTATCCAGATTGTGAGTTTAATACGACAACTGTTATGGCCGCTGTGGGCGAGTATGGCTTCAAGGCCACAGGCAAGGAAATACTCAAACCCGGCTGGCGCACACTATATAATAAGACCGCCGACAAGGGTGGGGAAGATGATGCTCAGGCCGGCGATGATGACAATGGCGTGATGCCGCACTTCGAGAAAGGCGAGAGCGGGCCGCACGAGCCGTCGTTGCTTAAACGCACAACCAAGCCGCCAAAGCCTTACACCGAGGGCACTTTGCTGCGTGCGATGGAAACTGCCGGCAAGACGGTTGACGACGAAGCGCTGCGTGACGCAATGAAGGAGAATGGCATCGGCCGCCCGTCAACGCGCGCCGCCATCATCGAGACGTTGTTCAAGCGCCGCTACATCCGCAAGGACCGCAAGTCGTTGGCGCCCACCATGGCGGGCATTCAGCTAATCGACACCATCTGCGAACCGCTGTTGAAAAGCGCCGAACTCACTGGCCAATGGGAGAATAAACTGCGCAAAATCGAACGGGGCGAATATACGGCGCAGCAGTTCATCGAAGAACTCAAGCAGATGATTAACGAGGTGGTGCTCAACGTGCTGCGTGACAACAACAGCGGCAACATTGTTGTTGAGAAAAATGACCCCAAGAAACCCAAGCCGCCCGCTGCGGGCTCTCCCAAAAAGCGGCGTGCCCCTCGTGTGACAAAGTATGAGGACATAGCGTGCCCCGTTTGCGGTAAGGGGCATTTGGTGAAGGGGAGGACTGGCTTTGGGTGCAGCGAATTCAAGAACGGATGTCACACCGTCTTGCCGTTTGAACAGTATCCAGAGGGTTCCAAGCCATCAAGGCTCAAAACTTTGGTAAACAAGAATTTTAAGCAGAAAGATTAAAGTAAAGAATTATATAATGGGTGAATGGATCCAATACATTATTGCAGGAATTATTGTTGGCTTTGCCGTTTTTGCGGCGGTCAGGTCTTTCGTCCGGACCTCAAAAAGCCGCAAAACTGCCCTAACTGCCTGTGCTGGTTGCAAATTGCAGGATTTTTGCCAGAAGCCGGAGAAAAATTCTGCAAAAAAATGTGATGATAAAGTTGCACAGGTCGAAAATTAGCAGTACATTTGCACCGCTAAACGCAACAAGGTCGCTTGGATGAGTGGTTTAGTCACCGGTCTGCAAAACCGGGCACAGCGGTTCGAATCCGCTAGTGACCTCAGTGTTATATCACCTGATTGGCTTATCAACCAATCGGGTGATTTTTTTGCTATGTTTTGGCACGCGCCACCGGTGTGTCATGTTTTGCGGTTGGGCCATGGCGGGAGGTTCTGGAGTCGCGTCCAGTATGGACGATTGCGTGTCGTGCCATTACAATATCTGCTAAATATTCACAATGTCTGTTAATGTTGGTGAATTTCGTGGGATTTCCTTTGCAATTACTCATTATTCATAGTAATTTTGTACAATTAAAAGTGGAAAAGCGTCCAACTGGTGGCATCCTCATGTGGCGGCTTATTAAAAACTGGTTGGCAAAGCGCTGATTTCCATTATTTTGTTACAATCTCTCCACTTGCTCATTGCACGGTTGCGGTGAGCCCCTGACATTGCATATTAAAAAAATAACATAAATGATAAGTAAATGGAATTACTTACCTCTAACATCCGAAGAACGCATTGCCGAGGAGCAGTTGGTGGCCCAGTTCCCCAATTGCCCCCAGATTGCTCGGTTGTTGGTGCTCAGGGGCTTACGGAGCGCGGATGCCGTCCACGACTTCCTCTACCCGTCACTCCAACAACTGCACGATCCGTTCATGATGAAAAACATGGACAAGGCAGTCGCTCGTTTGAACATGGCGTTAGGGGCGAAAGAGAAGATTATGGTGTTTGGCGACTACGACGTGGATGGAACCACGGCAGTAGCGCTTGTCTATAAGTATCTTCAAAACATCTACTCCGATCTGGTGTACTATATCCCGACTCGTGACGATGACGGATATGGCATATCGCTGCAAAGCATTGACTATGCAGCATCGATTGGTGTGAAGTTGGTCATTGTGCTTGATTGCGGCATCAAGGCGATTGACGAGATTGCCTATGCCAAGAAAAAGGGCATAGACTTCATCGTTTGCGACCATCATGTGCCCGACGATGAGTTGCCCGATGCAGCGGCGATACTCAATCCTAAACTTGCTGATGACACCTATCCCTATAAGGGTCTGTCGGGCTGTGGCGTGGGCTTTAAGTTCATGCAGGCGTTCTCTATCAGCAACGGTTTGGGGACGATGTATAACCTTGAAGCATTGTTGGACCTCGTTGCTGTAAGTATCGCAGCCGACATTGTACCCCTTACTGGAGAGAACCGGGTGATGATGTTCTATGGTCTTCACCGTCTGAACAATAATCCCAATGTGGGTCTGCGCAGCATCATCCGCACATGCGGGCTCAACCGCCATGAACTGACCATTAACGACATTATTTTCAAGATTGGTCCGCGCATCAACGCTTCGGGCCGCATGGAGTCCGGCCAAGAGTCTGTCGAGTTGCTGGTGGCGCGCAACAGCCAGACGGCAATGGAGATTTCCAAGCGCATTGACCAATACAACAATGACCGTAAAGAGCTTGACAGCCAGGTGACTATCGAGGCTAATGAGATTATCGAAAGCCACGCCCAAGTGCTTGACGGCAAGAAGCCTATCGTTATCTACGACCGCAACTGGCACAAGGGCGTCATAGGCATTGTGGCCGCAAGGTTGGCTGAGCTGTATTTCCGCCCATCGGTTGTTTTGACCTATTATGCCGACGGCATCGCGACAGGTTCATCCCGTTCGGTGCGCGGCTTTGATGTATATGCTGCCATCAAGTCGTGTCGTGATTTGCTTGAAACTTTTGGCGGCCATACAAATGCAGTAGGTCTTTCTATCAGGGAAGAGAATATTCCCGAGTTCCGCCGTCGCCTCACCGCCTATGTCGAGGAGCACATCCACGACGAGCAAGTGACGCCGGCCATGGACATTGATTGTGAACTCAAGTTCACAGACATCAATGGTTCCCTGTTGCGCTACCTGCGCATGCTCAATCCGTATGGCCCGGGCAACAGCAAGCCGATGTTCATCACGCGCAAGGTATATGATGCGGGCACAAGCAAGGTTGTGGGCAAGAGGATGGAACACATCAAGCTTGATTTGGTTGATGAGGACGGCAACACGATGAACAATGCCATCGCCTTTGGCATGGCGCGTTACAACGATGACCTCAAGGCGGGCAAGGCCATTGACATCTGTTACACAATCGAGGAAACACGCCACCGTTCAACAACTAATGTGCAGCTTATGGTAAAGGCCATAAAACTCCACGACGATGCCGACCCCTTCCCCGGGAATTCATGATATCCTCAAGAAATATTGGGGCTACGACACTTTCAGGCCGCTTCAACAAGATATCATTGAGTCGGTGTTAGCCGGCCGTGATACCTTGGGGCTGATGCCCACTGGAGGAGGAAAATCCATTACATTCCAGGTCCCGACCATGGCACTTGACGGCATGGCTTTGGTTGTCACGCCCATTATTTCGCTGATGAAGGACCAGGTTGACCGCCTCCGCAGCCTTAACATCAAGGCGACCTATCTATATGCAGGATTGACGATGACCGAGGTGAAGCGAACGTATGAGAAATGCCTGTATGGCAACTACAAGTTCTTGTATGTTTCTCCCGAGCGCCTTCAGTCACAGGGGTTTCTTGACATTCTTCGCCAGATGCGGGTCAAACTGATTGTTGTTGACGAGGCTCATTGTATCTCGCAGTGGGGCTACGATTTTCGCCCGTCATTTCTGCGTATCGCCAAAGTGCGCAGGCTCTTTCCCGGAGCGCCTGTGTTGGCGCTGACGGCTACGGCGACGCCTGTTGTGGTAGAGGACATTCAGCGGTGCCTTGATTTTAGTGCCCCCAATGTGCTCTCAATGAGTTTTGCGCGCAGCAATCTCTCTTATGTCGTCCGCCATACAGAGGAAAAAACAGCCGAACTCATTCACATCCTCCGTTCGGTGCCCGGGACTGCTATTGTCTATGTCCGTTCTCGCAAGCGTACCAAGCAAATCAGCGATGAACTCAATCGTGCTGGCATCAATGCCGACTTCTACCATGCAGGACTCTATGTTGAGGACAAGGTGGACAAGCAGAACAAGTGGACCGGCAACGAGTGCCGCGTAATGGTGGCGACCAATGCCTTCGGCATGGGTATTGACAAGCCTGACGTGCGGGTGGTTATCCATGTGGACATCCCCAACTCGCTCGAGGAATACTATCAGGAGGCGGGCCGTGCGGGCCGTGACGGCAAGCGCGCTTATGCCGTGTTGCTGGCCAAGCACACCGACCAACGAACGCTCAAGCGCCATATTTCGGACGCTTTCCCTGACAAGGCCTTTATTCGAAAGGTCTATGAGTATGCGGGCAATTTCCTCGGCGTGTCGTTAGGCGAGGGCTTTCAGCGCATCTACGACTTCAACTTCAACCTTTTTTGCCGCACATTTGATTTGCCGGTGCTGCCCACCCACAACGCGCTGAAGATTCTGACAGCCGCGGGTTACATCGAGTTTGTAGAAGAGGTGGACTCCCAGTCGCGTGTGATGATTCTCGCCAATAAGGATGAACTCTATGACCTCGAAACTACAACACGGGGTGCCGACCAGGTGCTGCAGGCGATTCTTCGCATTTATACGGGCCTGTTTGCCGACTATGTGTTTATCAATGAGGATGTAATCGCTTTCCGAACTGGCCTGAACCAAGAGACCATCTATAATTCGTTGCTTGAGTTGACGCGCATGCACATTCTCCATTATGTGCCCCGCAAGCGCACACCTTATATCATTTACACCACATCCCGCGAGGAGCCCAAGCATGTGCTGCTGCCGCGTCCTGTCTATGAGGACTTGCGTCAGCGCATGACCGAGCGCGTTGAGGCGACTATCGGCTATGTGTATAGCAACGACGGATGCCGCGAGCGCATGCTGCTTAACTACTTTGGGGAGCAGAGCGCTGACAGTTGCGGCCATTGCGACCTGTGCATTGACAGCCGCAAGCGTTCCGACCACGAGCCGGCCGACGTACAGCAGGGCATCCTGTACATGGCGGGCCTGAAACCCCGCCGCCTTGAGGAGTTCTTAGAAACGCTGTCCTTCCCCCGCGACGAAATCATCGCCGCAGTCTCTTTCCTTGTCGACGAAGGCTTCCTCAACCACCTCGACGACGATACTTATCGGAAAGCGTAGCCGCCACTTGATTTTGTGACAAAAATCGCCCCGAAGTCCATATTTACAGGGCTCCAGGGCGATCCGCTATGCAATTTGCTGTATGATAAGAGTCAAAGGATAACTGCCAAATTTGAGATTAATTTTATTGCTGTCCGCTAAAATTTAAAAAGCGGTAAATGAACCGTCCGCAATGCCGATCAACAGGCGTTGCGGATGTTTTTTCAAGAAAGCAAGCCCCCCCTAATCGAAAAAATCGGGGAAAAGGGTGGGTTCCCGTGGCTCGGGAGAGACATAGGTCTGAGTTCCGGCAGGTTGTTTCAGAACCGCAAAATTGTCAGTGTCGGACAGTCCGAAGTCGATAATCTTCAGGTTGTGGCCGTTGTCGGTAACGATAATGTTTTGTGGCTTGAGGTCACGATGCACAATCTGCTGTGAGTGAATATACTTCACACCGTCCAGCAGCAAGAGGCACAGGCGTCGTCGTTCGCTTCGCGAGGCCTTGTATTTATCAAGCGTCTGTCCTTGAACATATTACATTATCAGGCATTCGCCAAGTTCATCTACATCCTCAATGCAGATTGCTCTGACCACTGAAGGATAATTGAGGCGGCAAAGCACATCATACTCCTTGCGCAGCGGGGATTTGTAGAATGGTTGATTGGCGTAATCTTTTGACAGATACTTGAGCGTCCACCATTGTCCGTGCCGTTTGGCCTTTGCTACGCAGCATTATGCGCCTTCATTCAACACCTCAACCTCGGTGAACACATTGTCATTCAATGCGCTTGCGTCACTTGTGCCACCAAGTATCCGGATGTCCGCTTTTCCTTCATTCCGCGTTTTATGATTGGCCGGACCATGACGAGCGGTCGAGGTTGCGGTAGCCGATGGCTTCCATGATGTGGTGCTGGAGCACTGATTCGGCTCCCTCCAGGTCGGCGATGGTGCGGGCGACCTTGAGGATGCGGTCGTAGGCGCGGGCGCTCATGTTCATCTTTTCCATCACCACGCGCAACCGTTCGAGACCTTGGGCGTCGGGCTCGGCGTACTTGTGCAGCAGGGCGGGCGTCATCTGGGCGTTGCAGTGGATGCCCGGCTCGTCCTTGAAGCGGCGCTCCTGGATGGCGCGGGCGGCGACCACGCGCTCGCGGATGGCGGCGCTGGACTCGCCAGGCGCCTTGCTCGACATCTGGTCGAAATCGACGGGTTGCACCTCGATATGCAGGTCAATTCGGTCCAACAGCGGGCCCGAGATGCGCCCCATGTAGTGGCTGCGCTGGTACTCGTTGCACACGCAGCGCCGGGTGGGGTGCCCGTAGTAGCCGCACGGGCAGGGGTTCATCGACGCCACGAGCATGAACGAGGCGGGGTATTGGGTCGAATACTTGGCGCGGGAGATGGTGACCACCCTGTCCTCCAGGGGCTGGCGCATCACCTCAAGCACGTTGCGGCCATACTCCGGCAACTCGTCAAGGAACAGGATGCCGTTGTGCGCCAGGCTGATTTCGCCCGGTGTGGGCCAGGAGCCGCCGCCAACGAGGGCCACGGGCGAGATGGTGTGGTGCGGGGCGCGGAAGGGGCGCACTGTCATCAATGTCGTGCCCTGCGGCAGGCGGCCCGCCACGCTGTGGATTTTGGTCGTCTCCAATGCCTCGCCCAGCGTGAGCGGCGGCATGATGGACGGCAAGCGCTTGGCCATCATCGACTTGCCCGAACCGGGGCTGCCAATTAAAAGAATGTTGTGCCCGCCGGCGCAGGCGACCTCGAAGGCGCGTTTCACATTCTCCTGCCCCTTGACCTCGGCGAAGTCGTAGGGGAAGACGCCCTGCGCCTTGGCAAACTCGGCGCGGGTGTCCACGACGGTGGGCGTGAGCGGCAGTTCGCCGTTGAGGAACCCGACCACCTGCTGCAGCGTCTCCACGCCATAGATGTCCAGGTTGTTGACCACGGCGGCTTCAAGCGCATTGGCTTTAGGCACGATAAAGCCATCGAGTTTCAACTCGCGCGCCAGAATGGCCATGGGCAAGGCGCCTTTGACGGACCTTAGGCTGCCGTCAAGCGACAATTCACCCATGAGCATATAACGATCAAGCCGCTCCGATTTCATCTTTTCATCAGCGGCAAGCGTGCCAATAGCGAGAGGCAGGTCATAGGCAGAGCCTTCTTTCTTGATGTCGGCCGGCGACATGTTCACCACGATAGATTTGCCCCGAATTTTGTATTCGGCTTGCTGCAGGGCACAGCGGACGCGTTCGATGCTCTCCTTGACGGCGGCATCGGGCAATCCGACAATGACGAATCCGGCGCCGGGCTTTACCGATACCTCGATTTCGACCTTGATGGCGTCAATGCCGCTGACGGCGGCTCCATATACTCTCGCTAACATGTTATATCAGAATTGTTTGGCAACGGTGAGGACCACTTCGCTGAGGGTGGGGTGGCCATGGATGCTGCTGGCGAGCAGGTCGACGGTCGCTCCTGCGTTCATGGCGGTGACCACCTCTTGAATGAGGTCAGCGGCATGGGCACCACAGATGTGGCAGCCAACAATCTGGCGTGTTGCGTTGTCAACAATCATTTTCAGCAGGCCGTCGGTCTCGTTCATCGACACCGCCTTGCCATTGCTGCGGAAGAAGGCTTTCTTAACGGTAATATCCATTTCCTTCTCCTTGCACTGCTCCTCGGTAAGGCCCACCATGGCCAACTCGGGTACGGTGAACACAGCGCTGGGCACGATGTCGAGTTTGATGTTATCCTTTTCGCCCATGATGGCGTGCAGCGCGCGCTGGCCCTGTGCGCTGGCAGCGTGGGCAAGCATCATGCGGCCGTTGACGTCACCAATGGCATAAATGCCGGGGACGTTGGTCATCATGTTGTCGTCCACCTCAATGCCGCGGCGGCCCACGTTGATACCCACGGCGTCAAGGCCTTCGGGCAGAACAGGCTTGCGGCCGACAGACATCAGCACCTTCTCGCAAGTGACGCTCTGGGGTTTGCCCTTGAGGTCAAAGGTAACGGTGTAACCGCCTTCGCCTTGGGTGATGCCATTGACGGCAGCGCTGGTGATGATGTTGATGCCGCGCTTGCTGAGAACGGTCTTGAGGCGCTTGGCCACATCCTTGTCGAACGGCGGAAGAATTTCCTTGCAGTATTCAATCACGGTCACCTCAACGCCAAAACTGCTGAACACGGCGGCAAACTCCATGCCGATGACGCCGCCTCCCACAATGCACAGGTTCTTGGGCAACTGCTGCATGGCCAAGATGTCATCGCTGGTCATGGCCAGGTCGGCGCCCTCGATGGGCAGGCCGCGCGGGGCGGAGCCTGTAGCGATGATGATGTTCTTTCCTTCATATTCCTCGCCATTAACGACAACGGTGTGGGCGTCCATGATGCTTGCCTCGCCCTTGATGGCGGTGATGCCGTTGCTGGCCATGAGGCCCTCGACGCCTTCACGCAGTTGGCGGACCACATCCTCTTTGCGCTCGAAAACAGTGGCATAGTCAAATGCGAGTTCCCCCGTTTTTACGCCCCAGACTTCGGCTTCGCGCATGAGGTTGACAACCTCGGCATTGCGGCACAGGGCCTTGGTGGGGATGCAGCCGCGGTTGAGGCATGTGCCGCCCATCTCGTCGCGCTCGACGATGGCGACGGTCAGCCCTTTGGCTGCGGCGTCGGCTGCGGTTTCGTAACCGCCGGGTCCAGCGCCGATAATAATAATGTCAAACATATTGTTTAGTGCTTTATGTTTTTAATGAAAAACTGTCCCGCAGGATACAAGACGCTGCGGGACAGCAGATGTCATAGTTCAATCAGTTACTGCTCTTCAGCAACAAGTTCGCGCCAGGTCACGATGGGATGCAACGCGGCCTGGGTGTCGTCGAGGCGACGTACGGGCGTGTTGTGGGGAGCGGTCTTGACCATCTCGGGGTCATCCTTAGCCTCTTGGGCAATCACACGCATGATGTGGATGAAGTCGTCCAGCGTCTGCTTGCTCTCGTTCTCGCAGGGCTCAATCATGAGCGCCTCGTGGAACAGCAAGGGGAAGTAGATGGTGGGAGCGTGGAAGCCGTAGTCCAGCAGTCGCTTGGCCACATCGAGGGTGGTCACGCCGGTGGATTTGTCCTTCAAGCCGTCATAGACGAACTCGTGCTTGCACACACCCTCGATGGGCAGTTCATAGACGTCCTTGAGCGACTCCTTGATGTAGTTGGCGTTGAGCACGGCCACGGGGCCTACCATCTTGAGTTGGTCGCGTCCCAGGGTCAGGATGTAGGCAAGGGCGCGCATGATGACGCCGAAGTTGCCCAGATGTGCGCTGATGCTGCCGATGGACTCGTCGCTGCACTCAAGTTTGAAGTAGTCGTAATCCTCGGTGCTCACCTTGACGACGCGCGGATTGGGGAGCAGGTGCTCCAGGCCCTTGCGCACGCCGACGGGACCGTCACCGGGACCACCGCCGCCGTGAGGTGTCGAGAAGGTCTTGTGCAGGTTGATGTGCATGATGTCGAAGCCGATGTCACCGGGGCGGACCTTGCCCAGCATGGGGTTAAGGTTGGCGCCGTCGTAATACATCAGGCCGCCGCACTCGTGTACAGCCTTGGCGATTTCGCCGATGTTGTGCTCAAAGATGCCCAGCGTGTTGGGGTTGGTCATCATCATGCCGGCCACGGTGTCGTCGAGCAGGGGACGCAGGTCGTCCACATCGACGGTGCCGTCGGGACGGCTCTTGACGGTAACCACGTTAAGTCCGCAGACAGCGGAACTGGCGGGGTTGGTGCCGTGGGCCGAGTCGGGGATGATCACCTTGGTGCGCTTGTTGTCGCCGCGCTCCATGTGATAGCCGCGCATAATCATCAGACCGGTCAGCTCACCGTGTGCGCCTGCATAGGGGTTCAGCGTGAACTCGCTCAGGCCGGAAATTTCCGAGAGGCTGGTCTGCAGGAAATAGTACACGGCGAGGGCGCCCTGTGCAAAGTCGGGATTCTGCAAGGGGTGCAGCGCGGTGAACTCGCGGTGGGCGGCTATCTCCTCGTTGATTTTGGGATTGTACTTCATCGTGCAAGAGCCCAGGGGGTAGAAGCCGGTGTCCACGCCAAAGTTGTTGTTGCTCATGTTGGTGTAGTGGCGGACAAGGCTCAACTCGTCAACCTCGGGGAGCAGGGGCGCATTTACGCGCTTCAGCGCCTCGGGCAGGTCGCTCATCTTGTACTCGGCGCACTCGTTGTCAGGCAGGGAATAACCCTGACGACCGGGTTGTGACAACTCAAATATGAGTTTTCCGTAGAAAGTGTTATTCATATCTTATTCGCCCTCCTTCTTCTCTTCGTTAAAGGTTACACATACATCTACCAGGTCGTCGCAGTCCTCGCGGCTATAGGTCTCGGTGACAGCGAGCAACAGGGTGTCGTCGGCAATCTTGAGGCCGCACTGCATGTATTCCTCGTTGCAGTATTCCTGCAAAGCGTCCACATTGAGTTTGGTCTTTACCGCAAACTCGTTGAGGAACGGCTTCTCGGGATAGGCCAGTTCAAACAGCCCGGTCTTGACCAGCTGGTCTGCGAGGTAGTGGGCGTTGCTGTAACTGATTTCGTTGACTTCACGCAGTCCCTTGGCGCCCATGAGGCCCATATAGACGGTCACATACAGCGCCATCAGGCTCTGGTTGGAGCAGATGTTGCTGGTCGCCTTCTCGCGGCGGATGTGCTGCTCGCGGGCTTGGAGAGTGAGGACAAATGCGCGCTTGCCGTCGGCATCCTTGGTTGCGCCAACGATGCGGCCCGGCATCTTGCGGATCAGTTTCTTGGTTGTGCACAGGAAACCCACATAGGGGCCACCATAGTTCAGGGGTATGCCCAGGCTCTGGCCGTCACCAACGGCGATGTCGGCGCCCCACTCGGCGGGACTCTTGACAACGCTTAATGCAGTGACAACGCAGTGCATGATGAGCAGCGCCTTGTGCTCGTGGCACATGTCGGCGACGCCGGTGTAGTCCTCGAGAATGCCGTAGAAGTTGGGCGTGGCAACGATAACACCAGCCACATCGTCCTTCTCCAGCTCGGCCTTGAGGGCAGCGCAGTCCATCGCGCCGTCCTTGGCGGGAACTGCGTCAATCTGCACGCCGTGGAACTTGGCATAGGTCTTGACCACGCGGGTTACATAGGGCGATACGGTGTCGCTCACCAGCACGCGGTTGCGCTTTTTGGCATTAGCGACAGCCATCATCATGGCCTCGGCGGTGGCGGTGGTGCCGTCGTACATCGAAGCGTTGGAAACCTCCATGTCGGTCAGCTCGGCCATCATGCTCTGGTACTCAAAGATGTATTGCAGGGTGCCCTGCGAAATCTCAGCCTGATAAGGAGTGTAGGCGGTGAGGAACTCACTGCGCCCGATGATGTTTTGCACTACCGATGGGCTGTAGTGGTCGTAGTATCCCGCGCCCAGGAAGGTGCGCATCATGATGTTGTCCATGCCCAGGTCGTCAAAGAATCGGCGCACTTCAATCTCGCTCATCGACTCGGGAAGCTCATACTCCTTTTTGAGCTGAAGCTCCTGGGGCACGTCGCTATAGAGGTCGTCCAGCGACTTGACGCCAGCCGTCTTCAGCATGGCTTGCATCTCATCGTCGGTGTGCGGAAAAAATTTATAACTCATTTCCAGTAAATGAAAATATTGTTGAATAAATGAATTTGTGGGTGTAAGCAGAGATTACTCACCAATCATTGCCTTGTAGGCAGCGGCGTCCATCAGGTTCTCGAGCTCGCTCTTGTCGCTGAGCTGCACCTTGATAATCCAGTTCTCAAAGGCGTCTTTGTTGATCAGACCAGGCTCGTCCTCGAGCGCCTCGTTGACCTCGACAACGGTGCCGCTGACGGGCGACAGCAGGTCGCTGGCAGCCTTGACGCTCTCGACTGCGCCAAACTCCTCGCCTGCGGTTACTTCGTCGTCAACCTCGGGCATGTCAACATAAACCACGTTGCCCAGCTCGTGCTGTGCATAGTCGGTGATGCCGATGAAGCCAAAATCGCCTTCTACTTTTACAAACTCGTGTGACTCCATGTAGTAGAGTCCTTCAATAATCTTACTCATAGTGTTGTTGTTAATTGGTTGGTTATTGTTAGTTGTTGTGATTTACTTCTTGTAGTTGGGTGTATAGAAGCGTTTCTTTACCACGGTGGCGGGGAACACCTTCTTGCGGATGCGGATGCTCAGCTCATTGCCCAGGGCGCCGACCGCGCGGTCAACAAGGGCAAATGCCACGCTCTTGTCGAGGGAGATGCTGTGATAGCCTGTGGTTACATAGCCGACCACATTCTCGCCGTCGAGCACGTCATAGCCGTGGCGTGGAATGGCCTTGTCCTTGAGCTCCAGGCCGACCAGTTTTTTGGGAGTGCCCTCAGCCTTTTGCTTGGCGCAGGCTTCCTTGCCGATAAAGTCATCCTTGTCGAGTTTCACAAACATGCCGAAGGTTGCGGCGATGGGTGAAATCTCAGCGGTGAGCTCGTCGCCGTACAGGGGCAGACCGGCCTCAAAGCGCAGCGTGTCACGGCAGCCCAGTCCACAGGCCTGAACGCCGGCTTCCATGAGCATGTCCCACATCTTGACGATGGTTGCGGGCGAGGCATATACCTCAAAACCGTCCTCGCCGGTGTAGCCAGTGCGGCTCACGATGATGGTCTCGCCGTTGATTTCAACCTTCTTGAACGTGTAGAATGTCAGGTCGGTGACATCGAGGTTGAGCACAGCGCCCATGGTCTTCTCGGCCTCGGGACCCTGAACGGCAATCTGGCCGTACTGCTCGCTCTGGTGGTCAATCTTTACATCAAAGTTCTTGGCCTGCTCGTTAATCCAAGCCACGTCCTTGTCGATGTTGGCAGCGTTGATGACGAGGAAATAGTCGTCGTCGGCCACGCGGTAAACCAGCAGGTCGTCAACGGTGCCGCCGTCGGGGTACAGCATCATGCCGTACAGAATTTGGCCGGCCTTGATGGCGTTGATGTCATTGGTGAAAATGTAGTTGGTGAACTTATTGGCGTCGGGGCCGGTGATTTCAACCTCACCCATGTGCGAAACGTCAAAGACGCCCACATTGTGGCGAACAGCATTGTGCTCGGTGGTGATGTCTACATACTGGATAGGCATGTCATAGCCTGCAAACGGTGTCATGAGAGCGCCTTGCGCCACGTGCCTGTCATGGAGGCATGTTGTTTTGATTTCTGTCACGGTCTTAATGGTTTTTTGTTGACAAGACAGGAATGAAATCCTGCCTTAGTCGGTTAATAGTGATATTAATTGTTTGTTTGTTAAGTTCAATATCCATTCAGCGGCGTTGCAGCTGGCAAGGGCGGATTCAAGGGCGGGACGGTTGAGTTCCTTGCCTTGCAGTCTGGACAGCAACGCCTGGCGGGCATCGCACAGCGGAAGGAAGTCACCGGTCAACTGTAGGTCGCGAATGACGTTCCCCTTCAATTCAAGGTTGAAGGCAATGCCGCCCACGCCTTCAATTCTGCCGCTGCGGGTTACCTCGCACTGCGGATTGTTGCCCCACAGGAATTCAGGGGCCAGATACCCCTGAGTGATGCGTTCGATTTCGGCTACGTCAGCTTCGGTGAGTTTAATTTCTCCGTCGCACATGTGGGTGCGGACATACTGCTTGAACGCCTCGATGCCGATGTCCAGATGCTCGCTCAGCAACGCAATGTGGCTGCGCACCGATTCCACGCCCTTGCTTGTCAACTTCTCGTGCGACGGGGTGATGGCGTGCAACATGTGTTCCATGTTGGTGCTGTAGAGCATTGTGCCGTGAACGATGCTTCGTCCTGGAATGTGGTAGAACGAGTTGCCGCTCACCTTGCGGTCGCCGATGAGCACGTCGTTGCGGCTGCCGTCACTGGCGTTAAGCCCCAGACCCCGCAGCATCGCTGCAATTGCGCTGGTATAGTTGTGGAATGTAGTCTGGACCTCATCGCTGCGTGTAATGTAGCTCATCATGACATTGTCACGGTCGGCATACACACAGCCGCCTCCGCTCTTGCGGCGGTAGAAAGCGATGTTGTGCTCCTTGCAGTAATCAACGTTTACTTCATTCTCAATGAGCTGGTGACGCCCAAATATCACAGTGGGGTCCACCTGCCACATGAAGAAAATGTCATCATTGCCAAGGATGTGCGCAGCATGCTCTTCCATCGCCAGATAGAAGGGCAAGATGCGTGTCTTGTCGTCTGGAAGACTCAGATATTTCATCTCGTTCTCAAAATCTCCACAAAATTAGGTCAAATTCTCCACATTATAAAATAAAAATTCAAAATTATTATTAATTGCCTGAAGAATGGCCTTTCGGGAGTTTTGGGCCTTGTTTTTCTTGACAAAAATCATTACCTTTGCTGAATACATTTTAATTGATTTTTGATATGGAAAACGAAGTGTTATTGGCATTGCGTGAGCGCCGCAGCGTGCGCAGCTACAAGCCTGAACAAATCTCTGATGAGGAACTGGCCGCAGTTCTTCAAGCAGGTGCTTATGCGCCCACGGCGATGGGGCGGCAGATGCCCTATATCGTGGCTGTCCAGAACCCCGAAATCGTTGCCCGACTGGTGCGCATGAATGCCGCGGTATTAGGCGTGGACAGTAATCCCTATTACGGCGCGCCGACCATTGTTCTGGTCTTTGCTCCGCGCGATTGGTCCAACTCGGTGCAGGACGGTTCCCTGGTGCTGGGGAACATGATGAATGCGGCTCATGCCATTGGGCTGGGTTCTTGCTGGATTAACCGTGAACGGCAAATGTTTGATACCGAAGAGGGCAGGGCGCTGATGAGGCAATTCGGTCTTCCTGATGGCTTGATGGGAATTGGCAGCATTTCATTAGGCTATCCCGCCGCCGCACCAATGCCCGCTGCACCTCGTAAGGAGGATTACATCCGCGTCATCAAATGATGATGGCAGACGCACATTGAAACCGCAAATCGCTCATCAAGTTGTGTGATGGGCGATTTGCGGTTAGTGGAAATATCTTCTGTTTATTTCAGTCGGTATAGGTACCCCAGCGTCACCAGGACGGACATGGTGTTAGACCCTGAGAAGACGTCGGTCTTGTGGTTTGAAAAGGCGTCATTGAGGCCGTAGTAAAACCGGCCCTCGAGCAGCAGCGACTGACGTGAGCCGATGTTTAGCTCCATTCCCGCACCGACGCAGATGCCGTAGTCAAATTTGTTCTTGATGTCAAGGCTGTATTGCTCGGTGCGCCGTGTGTTTTGAATAAAATACTCCATGCCCGCTGCCTGCCGATAGTCAAAGTTTGAGGTAACGCCGTCGGCAATCATTACGCCTATCTGTGGCCCCGCATTGAAGAACCCTTTCACGCGGTCATTGCCGAAAAAGATGTGTGTCATCAACGGCAACTGGATGCATGTAAAGCGGTGGCTGAAACTGAGGTCAGCATCGTCAAAATTCTCTTTCCAGCCGCATTGTGCCATGTTCAGTTCGGCTATCAGGCCAAAGTGCTTTTCCTCTATGTACCGGGCCATTATGCCTGCTGTCATGCCGGGAAGCATTTTCTGTTCAACGGCGGGGTTGAAATTCACGCGTGAGAATGTCGCACCCGCTTTCCCGCCGACAGACAAGGCCCCCTCATAGTGGGTTTGGCACAATGCTGACAGTGATGCCAGCATCGTCAAGCAAAATAGAATGCGTCTCATTATCTGACGTTGACGGTAATCTTGTGGTCGGTTGAGAAGTGGACGATTTCAATGGCTTGGTTGGTATTGCCGCGCCAATCTTCGACACGCTCAAAGCGGAAACTGGTCTGGATGCCCTTGTATAAAGGAGTGTCCTCGTCAATGCGCCCGTCAACGCCCAGGCTCTTGAGCAGGAACATGCCTGTATCATAGCCCAGTAGCGCCATGTTGGGCATCCCTTGCAAGGGCTCACCGCTGAAGTTGGCTTTATAGGCCGCCTCAAGGTCGCGGGTGCGGAATCCCTTGGCATTGAAAAATCGCGAGAACATATAGGTGTCAATGTCTTGCAGGTCGGTTTGATAATCCTTGAGGTAAAGCACATACTCGGGGTAGGCGATAAGCGAAATGTCGCAATCAAAGCGTTCGTTCTTGACTTGCTTGAGTGAGCTGATGTAGCGCTTGATTAATGTTTGGTCGCCTGATGAAGGGATGAACACGTACTTTGACCCGGGATTCATCTGGTTGGAAATGTCGCCGAACGAGAGGCTGTTGTCTGCCATGATAGTGGACGAGGAATAGCCCTTGCGCTGGATGTGGGTCTGAATGTTTGAGAAGATGTCGTTATCGCTGCCCTCGGACGATTTCAGGTAGATGACATGATAGCCGTTGAAACGCTCGTCAAACCATCTCATTACATTGTGCGTCATCTCATTGGTCGGGGTCAACACTTGGTAAACATAGGGATTCTCAAGATAGTCCTCGTTCTTGGTCGTGAAGCAGTTGAGTACCCCAACACCGTTAGCGCGGCCAAAGTTATTGATGCGCTCCAGTTGCTTAGGCTCACTTGGGGCGATTATCATGTTCATCGTCTTGAGTTCGGGAAGGGCAAGAATGCTGTCGGTCACATTAAGGTTGTGTTGTGTGTCGTACACCTTAAGGTTGATGTGCTTGCCCGTCACGTGTGCAGCGCTGTCCATTGCCAACAAGAACCCCTTGTAGAAGTCGGTGTAAAGATATGCCTGTTTGGGCGGGTCGCTCTTGTGCAACTGGAAAGGAAGCACCATGGCGATGTTGATTTGGTCGCCCAGGCTCTTGTTCACCAGTGCCTCGTATATGCCGTTGATGCGAGGCTCATAGTAGCTTTTCAGGTCATTGAGCGCAATAGTTGCCATTTCCCCTGTAAGACGCTCGCTATAAGCGGTGGGCAGCTTAATGGTGCTGCCCTTTTTTGCCTTTTTCATGCCGGGGTTGGCGGCTTTGAGTTCCTGCTCTGTGATGCCCTTGGCCTTGGCGATGGATGCATACGATTCACCTTTTTGAACCTCATAGTCAACCAAACGGATGCCGTTGCGTTCATAGATGAACGGCAAGGCGGTATTGGGCACGATTTTAACTTGTGCGCCTTCGACGTATTCTGCTGGTTTCAGTCCAGGGTTGGAGGTGAGGATACCCTCAATCGTGGCATTGTGCTGTTTGGCAATGGAATAGATGCTTTCGCCGGCTGCCAGCGTGTGATAGACAGGGTCGGATACTTGAGGGGCTGCAATCTGGTTTGTCGTCACCACAGGGGCTTGCGAGTTTGTTCTGTTGAACGCATCGCGCACGTGGTCATCGGCGTTGGTTGCCGATGCCGTGGATGTGCTGGGAATCTTTATCGTTTGGCCTGCTTTCAGCCCGTTCTCGGTGCCCGGGTTGGCGGCAATGAGCTCGTCTATGGTAGTGCCATAGCGCTTTGCCAGTCCGTATAGGGTTTCGCCTTGTTGCACAGTATATGTCTTGGTGGGCGTTGCCCCCTCTTTGATAGGGAAGTAAAGACGCATCCCTTCCTCGATGCCGTCAGTGGCCTCTGGATTGTTCTTTATGATTTCGTCCTCGGTGATACCCAACTTGTTGGCAATGCTGTAGATGTTTTCGCCTTGCTGAACTTCATAATAATGGAACTGCGAGCCTGCGATTGTGGTCTTGGGCAGGTTGACCTGTGCTTGAACCGCCGCAATTGAAAAAACGGCAGCGACTATTGAAAAAATATGTTTTAGTTTCATAATCAATGATTTATGTCGGTTTGCTTTAGGACGGTATGGTGTTATGGTGCAAATTTACAACTATTTGCCCAAACTACACCCCAATGCCTCCAAAAATCGCATTTGACGAATGCAAAAAAGCCATCTTGCATGTGGATTACTCGGGGTTCACGACCCGGTCGCCAATGAATGCAGACAGTTGCTGGCGTAGGTTGTACAACGTTTGCAAACGTTCCAGCAAAGCGGGCACATCATCCACGTCGGCGGTGGATATCTGGGCTTTTAACTCGTTGATTTTGCGAATAATGATAGCATTTTTCCAGTTGAACAGGCGTTGGGTGATGAGTGAGTCCAGCTTGTCTTTTTCCTCAACGATGACGGCATATTGGGTGTGAATCTTGCTCAATTGCGGCAACCTTTCGGTGACCATGTCACAGGACAGCTGGCGCACCTCGTCATCGTCAATGGAGCACAGCACATGCTGCAAGTAACCGCTGCAGAATTCCTGAACTTCATTCCTGGCCATGAGCGTGGCGCGGGCGTTAACGCTTTTTTGCTTGCGCTCTTGGGCGTTGATAATGGCCGCGCTGTCCAGCCCGTCAATGTCTTCGTCATCCCGAGCCATTTCGTCTTTGACAAATTGCTTCACCTTGATGTCCAGTGACTTGTTGAATTGCTTTAAATCATGGTAAAATGGTTGCACATAACTTTGGGCAATCTCAAAGGTGTGGCGATAGGTGCTGTTGCTAAATGCCATCATGTCGGCCGCTAATTCATTGGTCACATGCTCGACCATGGTGGTTGCGCGCTCGGTTCCGTCGTCATACTTGGTCCTGCACACAAAACACATGCCGTAGTTCACGATGAGTTTGATGATTTCACGTTCCTGCACGTCAATGTCGCCCAGTACCTTGTGATGTTGTTTGGACGTCGCAGGCTGCCCGTTCTGGGGTACATCTTTGTCGTCAGTGGATATGTTGTCGTCTTGCTTGGGTGCATAGTTGCCATCGGCGGCTTCTTGCCTCTGCTCCCGGATGCGTTGCTGCTCGCGCTCTTTGTGCCACTGTTCCTGATATTTGCCACGGTGCTTTTTGATTTCGCGCAGGATGACCTGCTCGTCAATTCCGAACAGGCCGCTGCATTCTTTGGCATAGACCCTGCGCGCAATTTCATCAGGAATGAGGGCGATGGACTTGATGACATCGGTAATGGCGGCTGTGCGCTTGACGGGGTCGTTTTGAGCATTCCTGAGCACCACGCCTGACTTGAACTTGATGAAGTCCGTCTCGTTCTCTTTGATGTACTCTACAACCTCGGTGTGGCTGTTGGCGCGCACAAAAGTGTCAGGGTCGTCATCGGGAGGGAGGGGCAGAACCTTGATGCTCAAGCCTTCCTTAAGCAGCATGTCCACGCCCCTGATAGCGGCCTTGACGCCCGCTTCGTCGCCGTCAAACATCTCGGTGACATTGTTGGTAAAGCGTCGGATGGCGTGGATGTGTCCATCAGTCAATGCAGTGCCCGAAGAGGCGATGACATTGGTGAACCCTGCTTGGTGCATCGATATGACATCGGCATAGCCTTCAACGATAAAGCATTTGTCCTGTTTGCTGATTTCCCGCTTGGCTTGATACAGGCCGTAAATGATATTTCGCTTGGAATATATGGCCGATTCGGGTGAATTGACATACTTGGCGACATTCTTGTCCTTCTTCAGCGTCCTACCGCCAAAGGCGATGACTTTGCCGGCAATGTTGATGATAGGAAACATCACGCGGCCGCGAAAGCGGTCATGCCCGCCGCTGTGCTCATCGGGGATGCACAGTCCCGTGTCAAACAGTAACTTGGGATTGAAACCCTGCTCAACCGCGGCTTTGTATAGGTCGTCGCGGCCCTCGCTTGAATATCCCAGCCTGAACTCTTTGATGGTAGTGTCATTGAAGCCGCGCTCCCTGAAATAAGCCAGTCCGATGTCTTGACCGCTCTGCGTTTCGTGCAGTTGTTTTTCAAAGTATGCACACGCCCACTCGTTGAGCATGAACATAGCCTCCCGCTCGGTCTGTTGCTGGCGCTCTTCGTCGGTCAATTCCTTCTCTTGGATTTCGATGTTGTATTTGCGCGCCAGGTAACGCAGCGCCTCGGGGTACGAGAGCTGCTCATGCTTCATGATAAAGTTGACAGCACTGCCTCCCTCACCGCAGGCAAAGCACTTGCAGATGCCTTTGGCACGCGATACATAAAATGAGGGACGCCGGTCATTGTGGAAGGGGCACAGCCCAATCCAATTGGCGCCGCGCCGCTTGAGGGCGACAAAATCACTCACCACATCAACGATGTCGGCGGTATCGAGGATTTGCTGTACTGTGTTGTGGTCAATCATTATAATAATGTGTTATTAGTTCGTTTTGGATGAGCAAACGGCATCCGGTATCAGCGCTTGGTCAACGGCTGACACCCCGAGTCGAGTGAGGTGTTGACTGTCTCCGTTGAATGCGGCGCGGAACGCCTTGGCGTCTCCTTGCATGAGCGCGAGCGATTGACGATAGGTTTCGATGGCTTGATGGGTGCTCCCTTGACAGAGCAGCGCGTGCCCGCGGTTAAGCAGGTCCTGGGCCGTTGGCGTGTCATCACGGGCAATTCGGTCATAATAGTCTATGGCGCGGTCATAGTCGCCCACAAGCAGTGAGCACCAAGCAATTGGGCGCCAAGCGCTATGCTTGGCATTGTCCATCAGGTCGGCTTTGAAGTATTGCTGCAATGCCTCGGATGTCAAGTTCTTTTCGAGCAGTATATGTCCGATGGTGAGCGTTAATGACACATTGCCGGGCGACATTGCCTCGGCACGACGGTAATATTCAAGTGCTTTGTCGAGCTCTCCCAGGGCACGATAGCATGCCGCAATATGGCGGATGTTCCATACGTCATTTTCGTGCAGCAGCTCATAGCGTCTGTAATGGTCAAGCGCTTCTTGCATCATGCCTGCGTTTTGATAGGCGAAGCCAATCTTTTGCGTGATATGGCCGTCGGTGACACCGTCCATCTTTTCGAGTGCAGAGTAGCATTTGATGGCGTCGGCATAAAATGCGTTCTTAAAATACAATGCTCCCAATAACTCAAGCACATGGGCGTCTTGTGTTGCCGTCGCCAGAGGCATGCAGTCTGTCATGTCCAGGCACGGGTCGTCCATGACGGGAATGAATTCACGGCGCCGGGAAAACAACTTGAAGAAACGGTAAAGGTCTTGAACAAATGCGTTGATGATGGCGATGCGCTTCTTGCTGGAGTCGGGCAGTTCAGCCTGACGTACCTCATTCATGGCGGCGTCCTGTTCTTCGAGTTGGGCGGACATCATGCTGCGCTGGGACTCGGGCAGTGCTCCCAGCGACAGGCAGAATGAGTATTTGTCGCTGTTGCATAGATAGGGCGCATGCTGTATCATGTCGGCTACGGACATCTTGCCGTCGCCCAAGTTCTCGACGACCGTCGAGTTAGCGGGATAGAACGGCAGGAACCAGTTGCTCAGCGTCTTGAAGAACGGGAAAGTCTTGAGGTGCGAGAAGGTGGCGATAAACACGTCGCTGCCATCCTGTTGCATGTCGTTGAACTCTTCGATGCGCCGCGTGATGCCGCTTTTGTCCAGCCATTCCTGCCAGTCAGGATTTGCTTCGATATCGCTCAGGTCAATGACTTGAGAATCCTTGTCTTTGAGTTTGTCGAGCATGTCGGGGCGCATCTTCATGATGTTGGGGATAAGGTCTTTCTTAACGCGTTCTTTGACATTCTCGGTATTGCGCGAACGTGCCAGTTGCAATTGTATATTCCAGATGTCTTGTTTGGCGTCTGGCTGGTCGAGCAGTGCGGCGATATGGTCCGTGATGTTTTTGGAACCCGTGATGCGTCGTTTGTGGGCAAGCAGAGTGAGCATGGCGCATGTCAAAGCGCGCAACTGTACTTGAGGCTCACCGGAATTGGCATAAGCGGCCAGCAGGATGCTCAATTTGCTTTCGTCATAGAATTTCATCAGCCCCAGGAACAGTGCCGCCACCATCAGACAACGGGTATGCACTGGCAGTATGTCGCTGGTAACGTACAACGAGATTGATTCGGCATCTTCGCTCGACAGCGGAAAACTGGACCAAATGCGGTTGAAGATTTTTGTTTCTAATTCCTCGGCGCGGCGCAGAGGTGACAGAATGGCACGGCCACCACCTTGTGCATTGGGCGCCAACTGCGCGACAGACAATTGATTGAGGGCATCTTGGTATGCCTCGATGACATGGGCCAGCCGGATTCCATCCAGTTCGCGCCGTCTGATGTAGAGGACCTGGTTGCTTTGTGGCTCCATCAGCCCGATGTAACATTGGTCATTCAACGTGTACAGGGAGTAACGGATTCCTTTGAGGATATCATCGCGTTGAGGGTCCATCACGCCTTGCTCCAGGTACTTGAGCATGAAGTCGTATGACATGCGCAGGCGTTGCAATTCGTCATGGGTGTTGCCTTGTGCCAGTTCGTTGACCAGCGACGATACATGTCCGAATGCGTCGTCAATCCGGGATTCGTCGATGCATTGAGCCGCCAAGCGGTGGGTGTTCTCAATTTCCTGTATTGTCATTGTTTTTATTAATGTCTTTTCTGGGCTGTTTTTATATCAACTACAGCAAATATTATGCAAAAATAGCAATAATTGCTTTTTTAAGCGAATTTTCTTGGTGAATAATTCTAATTATAGAAAAAATTCCGTAATTTTGCCCCCGAAATTTTGTTGATATCAATACAAATACATTTATATTTATGGTTATACAACGCATTCAATCAGTTTATCTGCTCATCGCTGTCATACTCATGGGCGTTTTTGCATTTTTCCCAGCATTGTCGTTCCAGGTTGGCGGCAAGGAGTTTGTCTATGGCGCGCTTGAGGCTGGCAAGGCAGGAGCCCTGCACATCGACCCGCTCATGTTTACCCTCGTTGTGCTCATTGCCGTGCTTGCGTTAATTGATATCTTCTTGTATAAGAATCTGCAGCGTCAGATGACAGTCTGTTTTGTTGACATTGTTATTTCAATTGCTATGTTGGCGGCTATCGGGATCCAGGCCTATATGCTTAGCAGCAAGCACAATGCCGTAGAACTTGTGTGGCAATGGTGGCTTTTGTTGCCTGTGTTGGCCATCATCTTCATGATAATGGCTCATCGCGCGATGTCCCGCGACAAGAAACTGCTGCGTGACAGCGACCGCCTGCGTTAACACCGCAATTCCAAACATCTGTCATTTAACCTCGTAATACCATATATTAGACGATGATAACGACGATGATTGTCATATTTGTGATTGGCTATCTGCTGATTGCACTTGAGAATCCGTTAAATGTCAATAAAACAACATTTGCACTGCTCACATGTGGCGCGCTGTGGACCGTCTATGCACTGATGGGACATGACGCGGCGATTCATGACGGCATTTTGGCGCAGTTGGGAGAGACTTGTGAGATTTTGACCTTTCTCATTGGCGCGATGACCATTGTAGAAATCATTGACCGCTATGGCGGGTTCTCAACCATTACCGACCACATCAACGTCAAGAACAAGCGCCACCTCATGTGGGTGCTGTGCTGGCTGTCGTTTGTCATGTCTGCTGTGCTTGACAACATGACCACCACAATTATTATGGTGATGGTGTTGCGCAAACTGCTTGCCGACCAAAAGGAGCGTTGGCTCTTTGCGGGCTTGATTGTGATTGCGGCTAATGCTGGCGGTGCTTTTTCGCCCATTGGCGACGTCACCACCATCATGCTGTGGATGGACGGAAAGGTCTCCTCTGCTGGCCTTATTGTCAATTTAATCTTGCCGTCGGCCGTGGCACTGCTAATCCCCTTGCTGATTGCCCAGTTCCTTATTAAGGAGGGCAAGGTGCAGAAGGTGAAGACCTTTGCCGAAAAACACCCCACCATCGCCCAGGACCATCCGCACCTGAGCAAGGCCATGCTCATCATTGGCGTCGTTGGTCTGTTGTTTGTCCCCGTTTTCAAGACGCTCACGGGTCTTCCGCCGTTTATGGGCATCATGATTTCGCTGGGCATCATTTGGCTGATTACCGAGATATGGGTCAGCCGATTCAAGATTGACACCAATCTGGGTGGGCGCGTTTCGTCGGCGGTGCGCTCCATCGACATGTCCACCATCTTGTTCTTTCTGGGCATCTTGATGGCCGTTTCTGCCCTCAATCAGGCGGGCATCCTCGAGAGCGCGACCAAGAACCTTGACGTGAGCAGGCCTGTCATGATGACAACGATAATTGGATATCTGTCATCGATTGTGGACAATGTGCCCCTGGTTTCGGCCTGCATCAAGATGTTTGGCGACCTGACCGCATCGTCCGACCCCACTATGGCCTGCTTTGCTGAGGATGGCTTGTTCTGGCACCTTTTGACCTATTGCGCTGGCGTAGGCGGCTCTCTGCTCATTATTGGCTCGGCGGCCGGCGTTGTGGCTATGGGTATCGAGAAGATTCCGTTCTTCTGGTATGTGAAGCGCATCTCGCTGCTTGCTATGGCCGGTTATTTGGCGGGCATCCTGATTATTTATCTTGAGAGTCTCTGCCCGTTATTCATGAGTGTAGGATAGAATAATACAAACCATCAATATAATGCAATCCCCGTTGCACGGTCCTAAGGCCTGTGGCGGGGATTGGTCTAATACGGCACGAGTGTGCTTTTCCTGCGTTTTACTCGCTTTGGTCCTCGTTTTCGAGCACCATGCTGCGTTGACGGTAGTTCCAGCCATAGTGCTTGTAGATTTCCACAAGGCGGGCCAAGCGTTGCTTGAAGTCGGGGTAGTCCTTCAGTTCGGGCGACAGCCACTGCAGTTCGGCCAGCGCTGCCATGCGCGGCAGCACCTGGTAGTTGATTTGAGCCTCACAGGTGACATATTCGGTCCACATGTTGGCTTGTGCGCCCAGGATATGGTGCCGCTTGTCGGCAGGCAGGTCGGCGGCCACAGGTTCAAAGTCATAGACCATCTTCAGCGTTGCGCAGCCGCCAAAACTGGTCGGTTCATCCCAGTAATTCTTGGTCTGGTAATGGTCAAAGTACATCGGCGTGTTGGGCGTCATGATAACGTCATGGCCTAACTTGGCACCCTTTGCTCCCGGCTCGGCGCCAGTCCACGACATGATGGTGGCCGATGCGTCCACATCGCAGCCCAGCAACTCATCCCATCCAATGATGCGGCGGCCGTGCCGGGTGAGGTATTTCTGCACTTGTGTTGTAAACCAGCCCTGAAGACGGGCTTCGGCGCTCTGTTTGCCCTCGGCCTGGATGCCCAGTTCCTTGATGCGCTGTTGGCATAGCGGGCAATTTCCCCACCTCACTCGCGGCGACTCGTCGCCGCCGATGTGGATATACTCGCCCGGGAACAACTGCATCACCTCGTCGAGCACGTCATAGACGAACTGTAGCGTCTCGTCCTTGCCCATGCACAGTATGTCGTCAAACACGCCCCACGAGCATCCCACTTCGTAAGGGCCGCCAGTGCATCCCAGTTGGGGATAGGCCGCCAGCGCTCCCAGCATGTGGCCTGGCATGTCGATTTCAGGTATGATGGTGATATAGCGGCTTGCCGCATAATTGACGATGTCGCGGATTTCCTCTTGGGTATAGTAGCCGCCATAGGGCACGCCGTCATATACGGGCGAATTGTGTCCAAGCACAGTTGTCTTGCGCCAGCCGCCCACTTCTGCCAGGCGGGGATATTTTTTGATTTCGATTCGCCAGCCCTGGTCGTCGGTCAGGTGCAAGTGCAGGCGGTTCATGCCGTGCAGCGCCATCATGTCGATGTAGTGCTTCACCGTTTCGACGCCAAAGAAGTGGCGCGAGCAATCGAGGTGCATGCCGCGGTAGCCAAATCGTGGTGATGACGCGACTTGTGCTGGCGGCAGTGCTATGCCTGTCAGCCCTGTACCCATCGGCAGAGCCTTGCGCAAGGTCTGTATCCCGTAGAACACGCCTGCAGCCGTCTTGCCGGCAATCTCGATGCCGCGTGGTGTCACCGTCACGCTGTAACCCTCATCGCCGTCGATGTTGCTGTCAATCACGAGTGTGATGTTGTCCGTACGGTCCCGGGCCGACACGGTGGGGCGCGTGGACAGGTGTATGCCCGTCATGTCCATGACATATTCGCTCAACAGGGCGGCGTTGCGTTCCAGGTCGCGGTTGCCCGTCGGATAGTTGATGAGGCAGGCTGCTGTCAGTTTGAAGTCAGCGCCCTTCACGCCGTTGATGTTCTCGGGCAGGGGCACCACGCGGTAGTCGGTCCGCGTCATGTCGGGCTCGGGCAACACTTGCTTGGTTGCGGCAATGCCCGCCACTGCAACAACCGACATCAATGCACAAGAAATGATATATTTCAACATTCTCATATTATATTTTGATTTTTGTTTGTCGCAAAGTTAGATAAAATTCTCGATTTACCATCAGGCAGGGCGAGAAAAGCAGAATAATCGGCGACATCCGTTGTATTTCTTGGTCAATTGGCGGCTTTTTGTTACTTTTGCATCCGATGAGTGACTTTTATAAGACAGTCAAGGGCTGTTCGCAAGGCGTTTACCGCGAAAAGATGAGCCGTTTTTTGGCGTTTGTTGAGCCCGTGTCAAGCGCCGATGAAGCGCGTGCAGTGGTCAAGCGCTATGGCAACGAATATCATGATGCACGGCATTGTTGCTGGGCATACATGATTGGCACCGAACGCAACGAATATCTTAGCAGCGACAACGGAGAACCCAGCGGAACAGCCGGCAAGCCCATTCTTGGCCAAATCAATTCTTTTGGACTGACGAATGTGGTGATTGTGGTTATCCGCTACTTTGGCGGCATCAAGCTGGGTACATCCGGCCTGATTGGAGCCTATCGTGAAGCGGCGCGCCTTGCCATTGAGGCCGGTGAGATTGTGGAGTGCCACGAGCAGGCGCAGTTGTCATTTACATTCCCCTACTTGAGCATGAACGACGTGATGAAGGTGGTGAAGAAGAGCGAACTAAAGGTTATATGCCAGTCGTTTGACAATGTCTGTACGATGACTATTGAGGCTGATGCCGACAAGTTGCCTGCCTTGCGCGGACAGTTCGCGGATATCGATGGAACCTGCATACTTGATTAATGCTCAATTGTGAGCAATAAGTAATTGTGCGAATCTTGTTTTACCGTAAAAAGCGAGGATGCACGATGGCCAAGCACCCAGATAATCTGGTTGTCGGCTTCCATCAGCCAGACTGATTGTTTGTCCGTAAAATTCAATTTAAGGTCATTGAACAAGTCGCTTACCAGTTTAGAGCCATTGACGCCGAAAGGCTTGAATCTGTCTCCCTTGCGCCAATGGCGGAGCACGATTTTTTCACAATCCAACAATTTGTTGTCAAATGCAACAACGCGCTTGCCGTCGCACATGGCAGGCGAGAATGGCGGATTGTCGTGCGAGACCCTGACATGGACAGGATCGGTAATGTTCGCGGTCAGGTCGATTTCAGCCTCGGAAAACTGTTCTTCGGTTTTCGGCACTATGTCAATCGTCTGCCGCCCGATGACCATTAGATGCCGATTGGCGCAGAACTGTCGTCCGGCATGCCCCTGACGTGCGGCGTCAACAACCTTGTCGCATTGTTGCCGGTTGAACCCCAGGTGCCTGATGCGGTGATAGAGCAGGGCAGAGGCTTGAGGGTGCCCAGATAGCATTTTGATTGGAATCTGATGAATTGCCGGCAACGCCTCGGCCGCCAATGTACTCAGCAGGTCGCGGTCACTCGCCAAGCGTGCCATTGTGTCGAGGATGCGTTCACGGGCTTGTGGAAACTGCTGTTCAATGACGGGCATGACAATGTTCCTCACTTGGTTGCGGCGGTATGCATTTTCGGCATTAGTGCTGTCGGTCACATAATCCTGCCCAATCGAGGCCAGATAACTCAAAATTCGGCCGCGGCTGACATCTAACAACGGCCGCCAAATGTTGCCGTTAATGCGTTGCATGCCCGCAAGGCCTCGAACGCCTGTGACGCGCATGAGGTTCAGAAAAAATGTCTCAATCTGGTCGTCGGCATGATGGGCCACGGCAATGAGACTGCAGCCCAGCCGCTGTCGTTCTTCCTCAAACCAGTCGTAACGCAGTTCACGGCAAGCCATTTCGACCGAACCGCCGTGCTCGTGTTGGTATGCCTTAACGTCAAAGTCCTTGACTGCCAATTGAATGTTTAAACGATGGCACAACTCGCGGACAAACTGTTCGTCACGCATCGACTCCTCGCCGCGCAGGTGGAAGTTGCAATGGGCCGCCATGCAGGTCAAGCCAAGCGCATGCAGTATCCTGAGCAAAGCAACCGAGTCGGCGCCGCCGCTCAACGCAATCAGCACTGGAGTGCGCTCCGTTTTGAGCAGCAGTTCTTTGTTCTCGTCTCTGATAATCTGTAGCAGTCCGTCCTGTTCCATATTGAAAAGTCAGATGATTGCGTTGACGGTGCCCATGACAGCGCCCAGCAGAGCACCCAGCCAAACGATGGCTTTTAATTCCTTTTTCATCACATCGAGGATAATGGCTTCGGCTTCATCCATGTCCATGGCATTGATGCGTTCCTCGATGATTGAGCAGATGTTAATGTCCTCAAGAATCCTCGGCAAGTGCTCAGTGATGACCGTTTTGTAGGCGTTCATCACGCCGCTCTTCACTTGTTCTACCTGGTCGTCATGCCCGCTTGTGAGGCTGCTCATGGTCATGCCCATCAGCCGATTTGATTCTTGGCGGACAAGACTCTCGACCATTTCTTGAGAATTGTTTTGCAATATTTCGTTGATGTTTTTGGCGAGGAGTTGTTCCAATGGCTTGGCAACGGCCTTGACGATAGGCTCAGCGCCCAATCGCCCGGCCAGGCTGTTACGGGTCTTGGCAAGCACATGCTCGGTCGCCAAGCGGGCGATGCTTGTGCCCAGGTTGCGGTCTTGCAGTTTCTCGGTCACGGCATTGATGATGCCATTAGAGACGTTGTTTCGCATAGCATCAATGTCCTCTTGCGGCAGGTAATGCAAGGCAAATTGCTCAATGGTCTCGTTATTTTGGCTTTGTGTCGTGACAAACTCATCAATGGCATTGCCGATTTTGACCATCATTTCATCGCTCAGCAGGCTTTTTTCCAGCACCTCGCGGTTCATCAGGTTTTCGCTCACCGCTTTGCCGATGGCTGTGGCGATGCGAGACTTTTCTTTTGGGATTATGCCTGGCGTAAACGGCACACGCATGCCGAAAATATATTTCGCCTGATGAGGCTTAAACAGCATGCGAATGGCAATATCGTTGGTGATGTAGCCGATAACAGCACCCACGACAGGGCCCATAAAATAATGGTACATGGTGAAGAGGATGAAAAAAGAAAGGTTACCTGAGGTCCACAACCTGGGTCCCAGCCGGCACTTGTGACTTGTTGAAGGTGAATGTCGATGACGGCAGTTGCTGATTCTTGTAGCCGGTAATCTTGACGATATAGACCGACTTGTCTGTCATCTCAAACCTTGCAGTGCGCAGCATGGACGTTTTTGTGTCGATGTATAGCCACAACATCTGGATATTGTCCGCACCCTTTTTCTTGGGTTTCAACTGAATAGCATAGGTGTTGGGGGTTTTTGCCTTGGCCTTTTTCATGTTGAATCCAGTTTTGAAATATTGTACCGCAGCAATAGGGTTGGTCATCTGCAATTCAGATTGAGTGGGCGTTGTAATGTTGACCTCTCCTGTCATGGGAGACCATGCCCAAAGCGTCTTGCCGTCGTACCAACTCTTGGCCTCACGGGAAATGATGCGGAACTTCTTGCCTTGCATGGATATTGTGCCCGTGCTTGAGCCGTCTTTTGAAGTGATGCTGTAAGACGCGGTGGTCCCGCCGCGAGAGTTGATGGCGGCCGCACATTTGTCGAGCATGGCGGCTGGGGTTTGGGCAACAGCGGCTAAGGCAACAGCCAAGCATGATAGCAGGATGATGAAAAATCTCTTCATATTAATTTCAAGAAAAATTGATTCATATAACAAGGATATAGCAAAAAGAGTGCCAACTCCAGAATTTGGAAACGGCACCCTTGGTTATGAAATTTAATGTCCGCCAAACAATTGGTCAACATCCATCGGGCCAAGCAATACCTGGCGGGGTTTGCTGCCTTGGGCCGGACCCACGATGCCGGCTTGCTCCATTTGGTCCATGAGGCGCCCGGCACGGTTGTAGCCAATCTCGTATTTGCGTTGCAGCGATGACGTGCTGGCAGTAGTGCCCATGACGATGAATCTCACGGCCTCCTCAAACAGCGGGTCACGGTCTTTAAGGTTGGCCGTGCTGGCATCGCCGCCCGAGCCACTGCCTTCGGGACCGTAATACTCGGGTAAGATGTATGGTTCCTCGTGATTGATGTCGTGGTCGTTGTCCTCCTGCTTCTTGATGTAGTCGCAGATGCGGACGATGTCGGGCGTGTCAACAAACGGGCACTGCAGTCGGGTTAGCTCTCCGTCAATCTGGAACAGCATGTCGCCACGGCCGATGAGTTGCTGGGCCCCGGTGCGGTCAATGATGATTTGGCTGTCGATGCGCTGAGCAACGGCAAAGGCGACTCGACCAGGGAAATTGCCCTTAATCAGGCCCGTAATGACTTTGCTGGAAGGCCGCTGCGTGGCGATAATCATGTGGATGCCCACGGCGCGGGCTTTCTGGGCAATGCGGACCAATGGCGTCTCAACCTCCTTGCCGGCAGTCATGATCATGTCGCTGAACTCGTCGATTACACCCACGATGTATGGCATGTATTGGTATTTTGTATTGCCATGTTCGTCGAGCACTTTACGCAGTTCACGCCGCCACAATTCATTGTAGTCGGTCACGTTGCGCACACGAACTTCTTCAAATACGCGGTAGCGGTCTTCCATCTCCTGTACAAGGCAGTTCAGGGTCTTGACCACACGGTCGGTATCGGTGATAATCGCTTTTTCCTCGCCCGGAGCCTTGGCAAAGAAATACTTTTCCAGGTCGGCATATACGCTGAACTCAACACGTTTGGGGTCAACGAGGACGAATTTCAGTTCCGACGGCCCTTTCTTGTATAGCAGCGATGTGATTATGGCGTTCAGACCGACGGATTTACCTTTGCCGGTGGCGCCGGCAACCAGCAAGTGGGGCATCTTGGTCAGGTCGGCGACAAAGACCTCGTTGCTCACTGTGCAGCCCAGGCACATGGGCAGTTTGGCGCGGCTCTCCTGGAATGCTTTGGACCCGAGCACCTCGCGCATGGGCACGACTTGCGGGTCGCGGTTTGGGACTTCAATGCCGATGGTGCCCTTGCCGGGCATGGGGGCGATGATGCGGATGCCCAACGCGGCAAGGCTCAGTGCGATGTCGTCTTCCAGCCCTCGGATTTTATTGACACGAACGCCGTCCTGCGGCACGATTTCGAACAGGGTCACCGTGGGGCCTACATGCACCATAATGTCCTTAATCTCTATGCCATATTTGTTCAGCGTGTCACGGATTCGCAACTTGTTCTCTTCCTGCTCCTGCTTGTCCACGCTGTTGGGGTTCATCCTGATGTCTTGCAACAGGTCAAGGGTGGGGAAGCGGTAGTGGCGATATTCGCCTGTGGGGTCGTGCGGATTTGACGCTTCGGTTCCGGCGGCGATGGGTTTGAGCCTTGCCGTTTCTCCGTCGGACTCGGGTGCTGTGGTGCGCTGGCGGGTTTGATATGCGCGGTGCCGGGCAGCGGGTTTTGCATCAGCATCGTTTTTTTCTTCCACCTTTTGCTCTCCGCCCAGGAAGGACGATTCTCCAGGCTCAATCACTGATTTCTCAGACTCATCAAGGCTGCGCTTGCGCTTCTTCTCTAACTCTCGATGCAATTGGCCGAATAGTGCGTTAATTGTCTTGTAGGTAAGGAATATCCACAACAGCAGTATCAGCAGATTAGCCGCCACCATGCCATAGGTGCCGAACAAGCCCAAAAGCCACATGTTGGCATAGTGCCCAAAGTTACCGCCCAGATGGACGAAAAACGAGGGTTTAGCGAATATCGTGATGGCGCCTACAATCATTGACAGGGCAAACAGGCTGAACAGGCAGATAAACGTGTAGGAGAAAAAATGCGCTTTTTTCTTGCGGACAAGCCTCATGCCCAATGTGAAGAGCCACACGACAATCACAAATGCGCCAATGCCAACACCGTCGGCAATAAGAAAATTGCTGACTGTAGCCCCGGCTGCGGCACCTTCATTTTCAATAAGTTCAGGGGTCTTGGCGTTCTCGATAATGGAATGGTTGGCCACCTGGCTCTGGTCACTCATGCCTGCCGAAAAAAAGAATGACAGCAAGGTGATGAGAAGATAGATGGCAACCACCAGCAGAACGATGCCGACGAAGAACTTGGTCCTGCCATTTTTGAAAAACGCGGTAAATAACTCCCATTTCGAAAGATTGTGTTCTTCGCTGTCTGCCCTGTTTTCACGGGCTCTCTTTGACCCTTTCACGGCACTGATGTCGGGATAGCTTCCTTGATGACCATCAAGATTTGTATGCTGGTTTCTATGCTTCTTGCTCATTGTAATTTTATAGTTGAAAATCGGGGGATAAAATTACAAAATAAAATTGATTTACAAACGCAAATCACCGAAAATTATTTATAAAAAATGCAAAAAAACTAAATTTGTCTCAATCGTGAGATAAATCGCAAAATGTATATATCTGATTTCTAATATATTAATCTTTCATCCAAAAACTGCGGGTAAAGATGACGAGCACGGTAAACAATTCAAGGCGGCCAATCATCATCTCGAAAGCGAGCACCCACTTTGCGCCCGGATGAAGCACGGCCCAAGACTGTCCGGTAACACCCGTGCCGATGCCCACATTGGCAATCGCCGACATTGAGGTGTACATCGCGTCAAACACCGGCAATCCAAAGAATGTGAGGTATAATGCGACAATCATGATGATGCCGATATATACCGTGAAGAATGTGTTGACTTTGTTGACCTGCTGGGTGGGGATGGGCTTGCCGTCAACATTGACCGAACGCACGGAGTTGGTGTGCAGCAGTTTATAGAATTCGTTCTTGGTGTTTTTCAACAATACAATCAAGCGGTCCATCTTTGCGCCGCCAGAGGTTGAGCCCGCCATGCCGCCAAAGAACATCATCACCATGAGAATGACGGTGATGAACTGGCCGCTGTTCTCATAGTTAAATGTGGAGAACCCCGTTGAAGTGATGGCCGAAACAGTATCAAATGCCGCATAAACAATGCGTTCGGTATTGTTTCCCTTGAATCCCTTGTAGGCCATGTAAGCAACAATCACCGCGATGGTAATCAGGGCTGTCATGCAGTACCACCTGAGGGTGTTGTTGTTGCGAAGTCGCTTGAAATTGCCATGTCCAACCATGTAAATGAGCGAGAAGTTCACGCCGCCGATAAACATAAAGATGGTGACGACGATGAAAATAAAGTTGGAATGCCAATATTCAAGGCCGATATTTTTTGTGGAATATCCGCCTGTTGATGTCGCAGTCATCGCATGACACAGCGCGTCGAACTTTCCCATTGAGCCCATCATCAACAGCACGGCAAGTACTGCCGTCAAGGTAATATAGATGAACCATAGACCTTTGGCCGTCTGGCTCACACGTGGACGCAATTTCTCGTGGGTGATGCCAGTCACCTCGGCGTTGAACAGTGCGATGCCGCCTTTCTGGTTTAACATGGGGATTACGGCAAGGGTAAACAGGATAATTCCCATGCCGCCAATCCATTGGGTTATTGAGCGCCAAAAAAGCACTCCGCGCGGTATCGCTTCGACATCTTGAATTACCGATGATCCTGTGGTGGTGAAGCCTGCCATGGTCTCAAAGAAGGCATCGGTTATGTTGTCAAAAGTGCCTGAAAAGATATATGGCAACATGCCAAACAGTGAGAAGAACACCCAAATGATGGCGGTGAGCATCAGTCCTTCGCGCTTGTGCATCGATGTACTGCCCGGCCTTATGCCAAAGGCCATAACCGTACCAATGCCCGCTGTAATAGCCCCGCTGTAAATAAACGCCCGCAACGCTGTTTCCTCGTCATACCACCATGCAATGAGGAGCGGCGGCAGCATGAAGAGGGCTTCGATGAGGAGAAGCCATCCTTGCATGCGCAGCACGATTGCGAAGTTGATATTTTGATTCGAGAGTTTGGGCATGATGATCAGAAGTATTTGTCAAGTTTGTGAATCGCACCCTGCAGGCAGAACACCACTACGTGATCGCCGGCTTGGATGCGTGTGCTGCCGCCCACAAGCTGGCCTTTGCCATCGCGCACAAGTCCGGCAATTGTCATGTCGCGGCTTAACTTCAGGTCTTTGACATCGGCCTTGGTCGCTCGGTCGCCTTGCTCAACTATAACTTCAGCAACTTCGGCATCGGCCAGGGCAAGGCATTTGGCGTTGTCAACATCTGCGTCTAACAAAATTTGGTAGATGCGGCTTGATGCAAGCAGTTTCTTGTTGACAATCGTACCGATGTTGAGCGATTCGGCCTCGTTGATATATAAGATATCTTCGACCTGTGCAATGGTTTTGGGTACGCCGTTGGCCTTGGCAATCAGGCATGCCATCATGTTTTCGGCACTGTTTTCGCCCAGGGCGACAAATGCGTCATAATGGCTGACGCTTTCTTCCTCGCTCAACTCGCTATCGCGGAAGTCACCCTGAACAATCTTGCAGTCGGGGTAGCGTTGCGCAAGCTCCTCACACCGTGCCGCACTTGGCTCAATGACCTTGATGTCGTATGACTTGCCCAAGCGTTTGATGAGTTGTTCGGCGATGTCATTACCGCCCACGATGAGCACATTGTCCACATCGGTTTGCGTCTTCCCGCACACCTCTCTCACCTCGTCAATGTGGTCGCGAGTGGTGGCGATGTAGGCAATATCGTTCTCCAGGATGCGGTCGTCGCCGCGTGGGATAATGATTTCGCGGTCACGCTTGATGGCCGACACATGCAAGAAATGGCTCACGCTTGACACATCCTTGAGCATGTGGTTGACGATGCGGGCATTGGAGCGGATTTTCACCCCAACTACGATAAGTTCGCCGTCAAACAATTCAAACCAGTTTCTGGTCCATGTGCGTTTGAGTGCACTGGCAATTTCCTTGGCGGCAAGCATTTCGGGGTAAATGAGGTGGTCGATGCCGAGGCTGGTGAAATGTTCATGCCACTTCTTGTCAAAGAACTCGTCGTTATCGATGCGGGCAACCGTTTTTTTGACGCCCAGGCACTTGGCCATGTTGCATGCCAAGATATTGCGGGCCTCGTTGGGTGTCACGGCAATGAACAGCTGGCATGAACCCACCTTAACGTAATTCAAGTCGCTGAATGAGATGGCACTGCCCTGGTGCGGGAGCATGTTGTAATTCTCAAGTAACTGGAGCTTCTTGGCGTCAACGTCCATGACGGTGATTTCCTGCTCCTCGTTGCTGAGCATTTTGGCGAGATGAGTGCCGACTTCGCCGGCGCCTGCGATAACAATCTTCATGTCTTAACTTGATTTCTTGGTCATAATGGTTGGTTTCGGTCTTCAAGCATCTGCATGATGGCTTTTTCCAACGACTCGGCATCCATGCCGCAGCGTTGATACAACTGCGACACGGTTCCCTGGTGCACAAATTCGTCTTGAACGCCCAGCATTTTCAACTTTGTGCCCGTGCTGTGCAATGTGATCCACTCGGCAACAGCCGTTCCCAAGCCGCCCATCACTGTGCCGTCTTCTATCGTGATGATGCTGTGATAACGGCTCGTGGCTTCCTGCAAGATGCCTTCATCAATGGGCTTGAGATATATCATGTCATAATGGCCCACATTGACTCCACGTTCGGCAAGACGCGTGATCACCTCAATGACCTCGTTGCCGATGTGCCCGATGCTCAACACTGCTACTCCGCTGCCCTCGGCCAACCTCTTGCCGTGGCCGATTGGCAATTCCGTCATCTCGTTTTTCCAATTTTCAATGACTCCCTTGCCGCGGGGATAACGGATGGCAAACGGGCCATTCCCTTCGAGCTGGGCCGTGTACATGAGGTTGCGCAGGGCATGTTCATTGATGGGTGACGCCACAACCATGCCAGGGATGCAGCGCAGGTATGCCAAGTCGAACAGGCCGTGATGTGTCACGCCGTCCTCGCCGACAATGCCGCCTCGGTCAATGCAGAAGGTGACGGGCAGTCCTTGGATGGCGACATCGTGTATGATAGAGTCATAGCCGCGTTGAAGAAATGTGCTGTAAATAGCGCAATATGGACGCATGCCGTCTTTGGCAAGTCCGCCGGCAAATGTGACGGCGTGTCCTTCGCTGATGCCTACGTCGAAGGCGCGCTCGGGCATAGCGTGCAACATTTTGTCCATCGATGTGCCACTGGGCATTGCGGCTGTGATGCCCACAATCTTATCGTTCTGCCGGGCAAGTTCAACCAGCGTCTCGCCGAAGACGTTTTGGTATTTGACAGGGCCGCTTTTGTTTCCCTTGACCCGCTCACCGGTTGACTCGTCAAATTTGCCTGGCGCATGCCATGTGGCAGGGTCGGCTTCGGCTGGTGCGTAGCCTTTGCCCTTGACGGTGTGGACATGAACAAGCTTTGGCCCGGTCATGTCCTTGATCTCGCTGAATACCTTGACCAGACGTTTTACGTCGTGCCCGTCAAACAGGCCGAAGTAGCGGATGTTAAGGCCCTCAAAGATGTTTTGCTGACCCGAGAGCAACGACTTCAGCGCATTGTTGAATCGCAGGATAAAGCCCTTGCGGTTGTCGTTGATGACATTGTGGCGGCGCAAGAACTGATAGGCCTTGTAGCGCACGTTGTTATAGCGCTTGGAGGTCTGCAGATTATTCATATAGCTGCTCAGCGAACCGACGTTGGCATCGATGGCCATATCGTTGTCGTTGAGCACGATAATCAGGTTGTTGGGGTTGGTGGCGGCGTTGTTGATGCCTTCAAACGCCAGGCCGCCGCTGATAGACGCGTCACCGATGACGGCAATCACCTTGCGGTTCCCGTTGTGTTGCAGCTCGGCGGCGATAGACATGCCCAGGGCGACCGAAATCGAGTTAGACGCATGGCCGGCGATGAACGTGTCGTATTCGCTCTCGCTGGGATTGGGGAAACCGCTCAGGCCTTCCATCTTGCGGTTGCCGTCAAAGCGGTCGCGTCGGCCGGTAAGAATCTTATGGGCATAGGCTTGGTGGCCGACGTCCCATACCAGCCGGTCGTCGGGCGTGTTGAACACATAGTGTAATGCCACGACAATCTCGACGGCGCCCATGCTGGAGGCAAAGTGCCCAGGATTGGAGGAGAGTTCATGTATCATAAATTGCCGCAGTTCTTGGCAAACGGCAGGCAGTTGGTCGATACCCAGCTTCCGCAGGTCGGCCGGGCTGTCGATTTCGGCAAGCAACGGACAATTATCTTTGATATATTGATTGTTGGTCATGGAATCAGTCTTTTTTTCTCACATATTTCTTGTAGAGCGGTACAAAGACGACAATGCCCGATGCCACTATGGTGAAAATCAGCATGAAATCAATGCGGGCGGCACGAGTGATCAACAGCCAGCACAATCCAAACCATAGGAGCAGGATGCACACGAAACGGATCATATTTCCTGTAGTCATAGCCAGTCGTCGTTTTGTCTTTATATCAACTTGCAAAATTAGTGATTATTTCCCAATTCACCACTTTTATCGGAATATTTCACGCTAATAATTATAAAACGGGCGCGCGCCGCCTGAAATGGTCGACGCGCGCCTGAATGATAATGTGGTGACAAATGACTTGTTATGTCAATTAATTGCCATTGATAAGATGGTCGATCACGATAGAAATGTCCGATACGTCGAGTACACTGTATTTCCCATTAAGCAACCAGTCGATAATACTTGATATATCACTCACGTCATAGCTGTCGGCGTATTTTGCTGTGTGGCCAATCACCTGCAGCTTGCTGGCTGCGGCATTGATTGCGGTAAGCTTGCTGGCATCGGTGGTGTAGTAATACAGTTTGAGGTCATAGGTGCCGGCGGCCAGGTTGGCAGGCAGGACAATAGCACCGTTGACGGTGCTGCCGGGCTGGAAATTGACTACGGTGACCTTGACGGCTTCGCTTTGAGCAACCATATTGCCATTGGCATCGGTCAAGGCATACACAAAGTTGATGTTCTTGCTGGTGGAGCTGACGTTAACGTTTGCGGCTTCAGTCGCGAGAGATTCTCCCAGGGGCATGAGATACCTGCTGGCATCAAGGCTTGAGGCTGAGACAGTGGTGTGCACGGGCGGCTCAAGGCCGATGATCATCTCGTGGCCAGATGAGAAGTGTAGGGTAGAGCCGTCACGGTGCAGCACGTTGAGTGCGGTGTGGGCATAATAGCCGTCGCCAGTGCCATACCAGCCCCAGTTCACGTGATACAGGCCATCGCTGTTATAACCGTCAAGGATAAATGCGTGGCCGCCCTCGCTCGGGTCATCGGCAGAGTATAGCACGGGGCGACCGGCGTCAAACTCGTTGTTAAGCATTTGCGACCACTCGTCATTGGTGTAGCCGCTTCCCCAATAGCTGCTTTTTGAGACCAGTTCGGCGCTGGACTTGTAACCAAAGGTGTTGACCATGGCATCATACTGGTCGTCGGTGTATGCGCCGCTGCCGTCAGGACTGTAACTCATGTAAACGGCCTGGCCGCAGTAGCGCGACAGCTTGGCCACAGCCTGGGCCTGCTCGTCGGTGTAGTCGAGCTGAACCAGCTCGCTGTTGGCCCAGTCCCATTCGCAATAGGTGTCGAGCATTTTGTCATATTCAAAGGTCGTGGCTTGCAGTCCGGGGACACGGCCATAGCCCCAGTAGTCATAGTACGACGAGATGGCATCGCACGATGTGGGGTATTTCCAGTAATACATCACTTGGGCCATGGCAGTTGCCACGCAACCCACAACGCAGTATTCGCCGCTCTGCTTGGGACACTGCAGAAAATAGGGCATTTCCTGACCCCATGTGGTGGTCAGCAGCGGCCCCACGCTGCCGCCTGACTGAGGCTTGGGGGCTGCAATCAGGTCGCCTTTGGTGTCCTTCTGCAGGTACTCGATTTCCATGCGGTAGCTGTCGAGCATTTCTTTGAGGTTGACAGGCAGATTGTTAAAGTCGAGGCGGCCTTTGTCGCTGTAGCCCAGCACCTGGGTAGCGCGGTCCTCGCCGGCGATGATGATAAACCCGCCGCCGTCAATGTTGAAAACATAGTAGGCCGAAGCTTGCGCGTCAACGCTCGACGGCTCAGCGTGAGCCAGCCTCAGACTTGACATTGAAGGCGCGCGCAGCGAGCCTGCCGCATGGCGGTTGAGATAGTTGCTGGCTAACGAGCGTGCTGCATTGGCATCCACGTTGCCGGCACTGGCTGTCATTGCCATCGAGGCTATTGCCGCCAGTGCAAATGAACTCATTAATTTCTTGATGTTCATAACATGTAGTTTTAATTTATTTGTATATAATGATTGATGAAATGTGCCAATCAATAGCTGTTGAAACAATGTCCAACATGGGTGTTACCCGTTGATGATGCGGGCAAAATTAGTAACAATTTTTTAAATAATGAATATACGCATCAAAATTCGCAAAAATATTACAGATATTACGCTAAATTGCTGCTCCAGCACTCGTGCACAAAAAAAAGCAGGAATATCAGCCCCGGGATTTGATGATAAATAAAAAAGCGACTGAGTAACAGCCGCTTAAAGTAAGGTCTGTGGAGTATAGCAGACTCGAACTGCTCACCTCAACACTGCCAGTGTTGCGCTCTACCGGATGAGCTAATACCCCAAAAGCGTTGCAAAGGTACATCATTTTCTGAAACTGACAAATTTTTGGGAAACATTTTTTTTCATGAATTTCTGCTTGATGTGATTCAATGCCGCCGTGAAACAGCTCTGTGATATTCAGTTTATAGTGTAACTGTTTTATATATAGTGAGATGTGGAGTATTAAGCGACCTCTGCGCTATCATGTTTTATTTTTGCCTATGTGCAATTTGAAATCATGAATATTAGATAATATTCCCGTGATGCTGAAAAATCAGTCAAAAAACTTGCATAAAACGAATGTTGGCAGTAATTTTGCAACCCAAATGAGCGAGCATACCGATTCGTCAAGAACAAAGGCTTGCTTTCGGAGAGATGGCAGAGTGGTCGAATGCGGCGGTCTTGAAAACCGTTGAGGCTAACTACCTCCAGGGGTTCGAATCCCTTTCTCTCCGCTTTTTTTTACCCAAAAGGGTGAAAATCAAGCACGATGGTTCCGTAGCTCAGCTGGATAGAGCAACAGCCTTCTAAGCTGTGGGTCCTGGGTTCGAGTCCCAGCGGAATCACAAAGCATGAAAAGCGCTGAATTTCAATTATAAAATATTGAAATCCAGCGCTTTTTTTTGATTATACCTGCCAATACAAGGGTTTTGCCCATCATCGGCAACGGGGGTCTATTAACTGGCAATTTCGCCGCCGGTGTACAGCTGGTAGTACTTGCCGCGGGCGGCCAACAGTTCGTCATGGGTGCCGCGCTCGATAATGCGTCCCTTTTCCAACACAATGATGCAGTCGCTGTTGCGCACGGTGGACAGGCGATGGGCGATGACAAAGGTGGTGCGGCCCTGCATGAGCGAATCCATGCCGCGCTGCACGAGCGTCTCGGTGCGGGTGTCGATACTGCTCGTGGCCTCGTCGAGGATGAGCATGGGCGGGTCGGCGACTGCAGCGCGGGCAATGGCAAGCAACTGGCGCTCGCCCTGGCTGAGGTTGCCGCCGTCGGCGTTGAGGATGGTCTGGTATCCGTTGCTCAAGCGCCTGATGAAACCATCGGCGTTGACGAGTTTGGCAGCCTCGATGCAGTCTTGGTCACTGGCGTCGAGGCGGCCATAACGAATGTTGTCCATCACGGTGCCCGTGAACAAGCGCGTCTCTTGCAGCACCATGCCCAGGCTGTGGCGCAGGTCATCCTTGGCAATGTCATTGACGCTGATGCCGTCGATGAGGATTTTGCCGTCCTGGATGTCGTAGAAGCGGTTAATCAGGTTGGTGATGGTTGTCTTGCCGGCGCCTGTGCCGCCCACAAACGCGATTTTCTGGTCGGGCATGGCATCAATGTCGATGTCGAACAGCACCTGCTTGTCGTCGGTGTAGCCAAAGTCCACATTATTGAGTTTCACGCCGCCGTTGACTTGGCGGTAGGCGAAGGTGCCATCAGGCTGCGGAATCTTCCAAGCCCACACGCCAGTGCGCTGCTTGCAGGGGACGAGCATGCCGCGTCCGTCGTGCCCGGCGTTGACCATAGTGACCTTGCCCTCGTCGGCCTCGACCTGCTGGTCGAGAATCTTGAAGATGCGGTCGGCACCCACCGACGCGTTGAGCACGCTGTTGATCTCCTGGCTGACGCTGGCGATGGGACGGGCAAAGCTCTTGTTTAATGTGAGAAATGCAACAAGCGTTCCCAGCGTCATGTCGGTGTGGCCGCTGATGATGAGGGCGGCGCCCAGCACGCCCAGCAACACGTAACTCAAGTGTCCCAGGTTGCCGTTGACGGGCATGACAATGTTGCCGATGCGGTTGGCATCGTAGGTGTTGCTGCGCAATTGCTCGTTGATGGTCTCGAATTGCTCGATGGCTTTGTCCTCGTGGCAGAAGATTTTAACTACCTTTTGCCCGGTCATCATCTCCTCAATAAATCCGTTGACCTCGGCCAGCTTTTGCTGCTGGACACGGAAGTGCTTGCGTGAGCGTTTGCCCAGATAGGTTGTTGACCATGCCATAATAAGCGCCATCACAATAGATAGAATGGTCATGGGCACGCTCATCGCAATCATGCTGGCAAAGGTGATGGCCAGCGTGATGAGCGAGTTGAAGGCCTGGGGCAGACTGTTGCTAATCATTTGGCGCAATGTGTCCACATCGTTGGTGTAGGATGACATTACGTTGCCATGCGAATTACTGTCAAAAAACTTGATGGGCAACGATTGCATGTGTTCAAACATGCTCTTGCGCAATTTGAGCATTGTTCCTTGTCCCACGTTGATAATCAGGCGACTATGCAGGTATGAGCATAGCGCGCCGAAGGCAAGCACAATGCCAAGGACAACGAGCGTTCTTGCCAGGGGGCTGTAGTTGGGGTGCGCTTGGCCCATCAACGGGGTGATAAAGTCATCGATGAGCGAACGGGTAAATAGGGTAGAGGCGAGGGTAGTGCACGATGTTACAACGATGCACCCCGCCACAGCGAGAAACGAGAACTTGTAGTTCTTCATCACAAAGGCTAACAGCCTCAACAGGGTACTCTTCTTGTCCACACCCGTTGCGTCCATAACGACGTTTCGTCCAGGTCCTCCAGGCATTCTCATAGTTTGGCCTCCTTTCTGTTGTTATGGGGTTTGTCAAAGTCTCCGCCGCATTCTTCTTGAATGGCGCAGATTTCCTGATAGATTTTGCAGGTTTCTAACAATTTTTCGTGAGTGTCAAAGCCGACGACCTTGCCATTGTCAAGCACGAGGATGCGGTCGCACTCCTTGATGCTGCTGATGCGTTGGGCAATAATGAGTTTGGTCATCTCAGGCAAGTTTTCGCGCAATGCTGTGCGGATGCGGGCGTCGGTGGCGTTGTCGCATGCGCTGGTGCTGTCGTCAAGAATCATCACCTTGGGCCTCTTCAACAAGGCGCGGGCGATGCACAGGCGCTGCTTTTGACCGCCTGAAACATTGGCGCCTCCTTGGTCGATGAGCGTTTCATAGCCGTCGGGCATCTCTTGGATGAATTCGTCGGCGCAAGCGATGCGGCAGGCCTCCTGACATTGCTCATGAGTGGCGTGCTCATCGCCCCAGCGCAGGTTGTCGAGGATTGTGCCCGAGAAGAGCACATTCTTTTGCAGCACAACCGACACGCTGTTGCGCAGTGTGTCGAGGTCATAGGTCCGAACGTCTTTTCCGCCAACCTTGACAACACCGCGTGAAGCGTCATAAAGGCGGCTGATCATGTTGATGAGCGAAGACTTGCCGCTACCGGTACCGCCAATCACACCGATGGACTCGCCGCTGGCAATGCGAAGGTTGATGTTGTTGAGCGCATACTCGCCGCTGCCGCCCTTGTAGGAAAAATAGACCTTGTCAAAGTCGATGCTTCCGTCAAGCATAATAGTATCGGCATTTTCGGGATTTACGATGTCGGGAATCTCGTCAATGACCTGAGCCACGCGCTGACCGCTGGCGACACTTTGGGTGATTGTCACAAATATCATGCTGAACATCATCAGCGATGTCATGATGGTCATGATGTAAGTAAATAATGAGGTCAACTGGCCCGTTGAGAGGCTACCACCTACAACAAACTGCGCGCCAAACCATGACACGGCGATAATACAGCCATACACTACCATATTCATTACAGGGCGGTTAAGCGCCATCAGGCTTTCTGCCTTGACGTTGAGGTCGTAAAGGCGCTTGGCGGCCTTCCAGAACTTGCTGTTCTCGTGGTCTTGGCGGACGAATGCCTTGACCACGCGGATGCCGGTAACATTTTCCTGGACAACGCCGTTCAGCACGTCATACTGCTTGAAAACCAGGGCAAACATCTTGGAAACCTTGGTAATGATGATGCCCAGTATGATGCCCAGCACTATGCTGGCAATGATGAAGATGAGGCTGAGTTGCGGACTAATGACAAAGCACATCACAATGCTTGACAGCAGGTTAAACGGCGCCCGAACCGATGTGCGGATAATCTGCTGATAGGCGTTCTGCAAATTTGTCACGTCTGTGGTCATGCGCGTTACAAGGCCAGATGTGCTGTACTTGTCAATGTCGCTGAATGCAAAACGCTGAATGTTGCGATACATAGCGCTGCGCAGGTTGCAGGCAAAGCCCGAGGATGCGTAAGACGCATATTTTCCGGCCAAAATGGCTGCAAACATGCTCAAGAACGCCATGACAAGCATGATAATGCCATACTTATAGACATTGGGCATATTGCCGGAAGTAATGCCGTCGTCAATCAACTTGGCGGTCACGAAAGGGATGAGCACGTCAAGCACGACTTCGAGCATGATAAAGACAGGCGTCAACAGTGAGGCCGTCTTGTATTGCTTAACTTGTTTGAGCAGGGTTTTTAACATCTTGAATTGGTTGATGAAATTAGAGTCACAAAGTTACAAAGTTTCTCATTATTATTATATGGACAGCATGAAAATTATTATATGGACAGCATGAAAAAAGTTGTCATCAACGCCACGGCAATTAAAAACTGTTGCTTTAATTTTGATGGCGTAATGAATTGGTAAACGCTTCATTGTACAATAAAGGAGCCATCATGTCAACAGAGTGCTCAACATTTATTTCTATACCATGAATCCACGTCGTTTGCCGATGAATATGAAAAAATAAATATTGATATTATGTAAAATACACATCTGGTGAGTCTGACGAGTATTTCTTCTAAGCTCAGTTCATTACTTACGAGTAAAAACTATCTCCTCTTCTTCTTTGACTGTTTTTTATCAAGAGCATCTTGGAGGCGAGTTGCAATATCGCGTTCTTCGTCTGCCAGCTCGTCTAAACCGATTCTCTCGTATATTCCATGGAGCTTTTCGTGTGGTTCGGGTGACTTCTTATCGCAGGATGCCGCTTTTTTATACCGCTTAATGGCGGCTGGAATATTTCCCTGGTCTGCCAGGAGGTCAGCCAGGGCCATCATTGCGCGGTAATTTTTCCTATCGAAACGAAGTGCCGTATTCAGCAACTCTTCGGCCCTTTCTGCCTGATCGAGTGTCGCCAACAGCTGCGCTTTGCCAATTATCGCCTCAACGCAGTCAGGCATGATGCGCAGCGCCTTGTCGTAATTGGCCAATGCAGAGCGTATTGCTATGTCGTCTAATCTGTTGCCATATTCGGTCCCGCCATCATCGACAGTGCATTGCATCGACAATGCCTGGTCCCCCATTGAGCAATATTCGAGCGCAAGTCCTTGAAGCGTTTTCTGCTGGTTTTCAATCACTTGTTGCAATCGTTGAATCGTCTGCTCATTTTTCCTGAACGCGTTTAGTTTTTTCGAAATCAGCCTTCTTGCTGCCGGATTCTGCATGACGTCAACAGTTTTCATCGCATCCGCAAAAATGTTCACGCAATCCTCGAACTCTTGATTATCAAACGCGTGAATTGCACGGCGATAGAGCTGGCGGGCATGTTCTTGTTCCAATGCGCTGTCAATGAGGTGGCGGTTGTTAAACTGCTTGCTGAAATCAACTACGGCAATATTCACGATAATGTCGCGCTCATTGAGGGGTTTAAGCAGCGTGATTCCATCTATTGAGGTGCAACGCGACAGCGCCACATAGGTTTGTCCGCTTGAGAATGCGCCGCCGGCAAAGTCGAGCACTACATTATTAAATGTGAGCCCCTGGCTTTTATGAACTGTCAGCGCCCAAGCGGGCTTGATGGGAATCTGTGCGAAGGAACCCAGCACTTTCTCCTCGACCTTCTTTTCCTTCTCGTTGTAGGTGTATTGCATATTTTCCCAGACCTCAATTTGGACAAACACCTCGCTTCCGTCCTCAAATTCAACTCTAACCCGCTCATCCTCAAGTTGTGCTACTTTGCCGATTGTACCGTTGCACCAGCGTTTTTCCTTGTCGTTGCGTATGAATATCACCTGGGCGCCAACTTTGAGCGACAATAGTCTGGCCGTCGGAAGGCTGTTCTCGGGAAAATCACCTTCAATGACGCCTTCATAAATCCGCTCCGGGGATTTGATGGCTTGCATGTGCTCATCGTTGATTGCATCGACCGTGTCGCGACGGGTGGCAAGCGTCATCGAGAACACGCCTTTTTCTTCTTTGAAATCGGGGTTGTACCGTTGATTGAGTCGAGCGATATCGTTGGGGGTCGGATGATTGACGCGAACGCGGTCCAGCAACGAGATGAAGTCGCTGTCGCTCTGGCGATAAATCTTTTGCAATTCAATGGGCACCAGGTTGATCTTGCTAAAAGCCTGGGCGCTAAAGAAGAAAAAGTTCTTATAGTAACGCCTCAGGATGTCGCGTGTGTCGGGAGTCACCACAGGCTCCAGCTGAAAGATGTCGCCCACAAACAGCAATTGCTTGCCGCCAAACGGCTCTCGCATGTTACCGGAATATACGCGCAAAACGCGGTCGATGAAATCAATGACGTCGGCCCTGACCATTGAAATCTCATCAATGATGATGAGGTCAAGTTCCCGAATGAGTTTGACTTTGTCCTTAGTATAGCGCAGCATCTTTCGCATGCGGGCAGGATTGGCATAATCGGGGTCATCGGGCACCAGCGGCTTAAGGGGAATCTTGAAAAAAGAATGCAGCGTCTGGCCGCCCACATTGACGGCGGCAATGCCCGTTGGCGCGAGCACGACGTGTTTTTTTTGAGTCGTTTCGCAGATGTATTTCAAGAAGGTGCTTTTGCCCGTTCCCGCCTTACCGGTGAGAAATACCGAGCGCCGGGTATTTTGAATCAGACCCCAAGCATCCTGAAATTCAGGATTGTCCAGGTCAATGTTTTCAATGCTCACCCCGCTCATGTCGCCCTCCCCTACTCTCGATCAATCCAGCTTCAATACGGCAAGGAAAGCCTTTTGGGGCACCTGCACGGTTCCGATTTGTTTCATGCGCTTTTTGCCGGCCTTTTGCTTCTCAAGCAATTTGCGCTTGCGGCTCACATCGCCGCCATAGCACTTGGCGGTCACATCCTTGCGCACCTGCTTAACGGTCTCTCGGGCGACGATTTTGGCGCCGATTGCTGCCTGGATGGCGATGTCATACTGCTGCCGCGGGATGAGTTCTTTGAGTTTCTCGCACATGCGCCGTCCCAGCGTCACGGCGTTATCGACATGGGTGAGCGTGCTCAAAGCGTCCACGGGCTGGCCGTTGAGCAGAATGTCGAGTTTGATAAGTTTTGACTCTCGGTATCCGTTGATGTAATAGTCAAAGGACGCGTATCCCTTGCTGATGCTCTTGAGTTTGTCATAGAAATCAATCACAATCTCGCCCAGCGGTATGTCAAAGGTCAGTTCCATGCGATTGCCGGAAATATATTCCTGTTTGACCAGTTCGCCGCGCTTCGACAGGCACAGCGTGATGATAGGACCCATAAATTCGCTTTGCGTGATGATAGAAGCGCGGATGTATGGCTCTTCAATCGTCTCAATGACAGCGATGTCGGGAAGTCCTGCCGGATTGTGCACTTCGGTCATTCCGCCTTTCTTGTCATACACCTTATAGGACACGTTGGGCACCGTGGTGATGACCTCCATATTGAATTCCCTGCTCAGGCGTTCTTGTACGATTTCCATGTGAAGGAGGCCCAAGAAACCGCAACGGAAGCCAAATCCCAGCGCGACCGACGACTCGGGCGTGAAGGTCAAAGCGGCATCGTTGAGCTGCAGTTTTTCAAGAGACGTGCGCAAATTCTCAAAATCCTCTGGGTCGATGGGATAAACACCGGCAAACACCATCGGTTTCACTTCCTGGAAGCCCTCGATTGCCTTGTCACACGGTCGCTGAACATGGGTAATCGTGTCGCCCACGCGCACCTCGGTCGAATTTTTGATGCCTGAAATGATGTACCCCACATTTCCCGCCGACAAGGTATCGCACGGATTGAGGCGCAACTTGAGCACGCCCATTTCATCGACATTATATTCCTTGCCGGTATTGACAAATTTCACAAAATCATTTTTGTGCAAGACGCCGTTCAGAATCTTAAAATAGACGATAATGCCCCTAAACGGATTGAACACCGAGTCAAAAATCAGTGCCTGGAGTTGGCCGTCGGGATTGCCTTGCGGGGCCGGGATTCGCTTGACGATTGCATCCAGAATCTCGGGCACGCCTTCGCCCGTGCGAGCGCTGCAACGTATGATGTCGCCCGGGTCGCAACCAAGCAGTTCAACAATCTCGTCCTCCACCTCGTCGGGGTGGGCGCTGTCCATGTCAATTTTATTGATAACGGGGATGATTTCAAGCCCGTTGTCGATGGCCATATACAGGTTAGAAATCGTCTGCGCCTGCACGCCCTGGGTGGCGTCAACCACCAGCAATGCGCCCTCGCATGCGGCGATGGAGCGCGAGACCTCGTAAGAGAAGTCCACATGTCCCGGGGTGTCAATGAGATTGAGGGTGTATTTCGTGCCGTCGAGCGCATAATCCATCTGTATGGCATGGCTCTTGATGGTAATGCCGCGCTCACGCTCAAGGTCCATGTCGTCAAGCACCTGAGCCTGCATATCTTTGCCCGCCACGGTCTTGGTGTATTCAAGCAAGCGGTCGGCGAGTGTACTCTTGCCGTGGTCGATGTGCGCCACGATGCAGAAGTTGCGTATTGTCTTCATTATGGATTTCCTGTGTTTTTTGATTTCTTGTGCAAAGATAGTGTTTTTTTTGCGAGGAAAGCAGAATTTGACTATTTTTGTGCAGTATTAGAACCAAACACCCTCAATTATGAAGAAGATAATTACCATGTTGCTTGTGGCCTTGGCGGCGGCAAATTTCAGCCAGGCCGCTTCAATCGAGCAACTGCGCACGCCTGACACGAGCGGATTGGACGTAAATGAGCAAGAACTGGAAGCGTTGCGTTTCCTATATCGCTACATGCCGCTGGCCGATGTGACGGACTACACCACCGAGTTCCATCTTGCCAACATCCGCGTGACGATGGAGGCTCGCGAGCAGATGCCCTGGGGTGCTACAGTTCCCGATCTGCTATTCCGCCATTTTGTGTTGCCGTTGCGTGTCAATAACGAAGCTCTTGACATGTCCAGGGTGGTGTTTTTCAATGAATTGAAGGAGCGAGTCAAGGGCATGAGCATGGAAGAAGCCATCCTCGAGGTCAACCACTGGTGCCACGAGCATGTGACATACCAGCCCAGCGACCAGCGCACGCTATCGCCCCTGGCGTGCATGAACACCGCCATCGGGCGCTGCGGCGAGGAATCGACTTTTGCCGTTGCCGCCTTGCGTTCGGTGGGCATTCCCGCCCGCCAGGTTTATACCCCGCGCTGGGCGCACACCGACGACAACCATGCCTGGGTTGAAGCGTGGGCCGACGGTCGGTGGCACTTCCTGGGCGCCTGCGAACCAGAGCCGGTGCTGGATCTGGGGTGGTTCAATGCTCCGGCGTCACGCGCATTGCTGATGCACACCCGTGCCTTTGGCGACTACAACGGTCCCGAGGAGGTGATGCTGCGTACCAAGAACTTCACCGAAATCAACCTCATCGACAACTATGCCGCCACAGCGGCAATACAGGTCAATGTGCTGGACCGCAAAGGCCAGCCCGTCGCAGGGACCAAGGTTCAATTTTGTATTTATAATTATGGTGAATTCTACCCCGCCGCCACCAAGTTCACCGATGACAAGGGGCAGGCCTCTCTTACTGCCGGGTTGGGCGACATGCTGGTGTGGGCCTCTAAAGACGGGTGGTACAGTTACCGGAAAGTGACTTTTGGCAAAGACAAGAAGGTTGAAGTGACGCTCAATCGCAGCAACAGCCTCAAGAGCGGCCCCACCTACGAAGAAATTGATATCATCCCCCCAGCCGAGAAGGCAATGATACCGAAAGTCAGTGCCGAAATGGCTGCCGCCAACAAGGCTCGTTTCGCTCGTGAGGACTCAATTCGCAAGGCATACGAATCCACATTCCTCACACCTGAGAAGGCAACTGAAGCGTGCCCTGCCGTAGCAGAATATCTGGTGAAGGCCCGAGGGAACTGGAACACCATCCTCAACTTTGTCACCAGCCATGCCGACAATATGAAACGCGCGATGGGCGTGCTCGAAGGGCTGAACGACAAGGACATGAGAGACGTGACGCCCGATGTGCTTGAGGACGCATTCCTAGCCAAGAGCGATCAACTCTCGCAGCGCGTGGAGTATGAAATGATCACATCCCCGTTCAAGGTGCAACTGCAAAATGCCTTTGATGCCGCCACTGCAGAACAATTCCGCCAGAACCCCTCCAAACTCGTGGCATGGGTGCGCGACAACATCTTGATCAAAGACGAGGAAAACGCACTGCACATTGCTCAAACACCGATGGGCGTATGGCGTGGGCGCGTGGCCGATGGCCGCGGGCGCGACATTTTCTTTGTCGATTTGGCCCGCTCGCTTGGCATCGAGTCGCGAATGGATCCTGTCACCGGCAAGGTGCAGTATCGCAAGGACGCCGCGTGGCGAGATGTGAATTTTGAGGCGGCAGAGCAGCAGAATGCTCTAACCGGCACCCTCAAACTGCGCTACACCCCTACCCCGCAGCTCGATGACCCTCAATATTACTATCACTTTACCATTTCACGCATCCTCGATGACGGCACAACACAGCTGCTCAACTATGACGAGGAAGACGCCGGACTGGAGGAAGGCTCGTCGTGGAGCAATACATTCAAGGACGGTACTACGCTTGACGCGGGCACCTACATGCTTACCAGCGGCACCCGCGCGGCAAGCGGCAAAGTGCTGACGGCGAACCGCATATTCACCATCAATCCCGGCGAGACGACGACCATGCTATTGACCATGCGTGATAACAGCGACATGGTGAGGGTGATCGGCAATTTTGACTCCGAATCCAAGTTCCGCCTGCTTGACGGCAACATGCAGCCTGTTGCCGGGGACCCCGTGAGCATACTGTCGCAGACGGGCCGCGGCTACTTTATCGTGGGTCTGCTGGGTGTGGGGCAAGAGCCCACCAATCACGCCATGCGCGACATAGCCAAGATGAACTCAAAACTGAATCAGTGGCAACGTCCGCTTGTGTTGTTGTTTGAAAGCGAGGGCGACGCCCTGAAATACCGCCAGGAAAACTACGGTGCTTTGCCCGCTAACGTCATCTATGGTATCGATGTCGACGGCAGCATACGCAGCCAGATTGTCCAGTCCATGAAATTGCAAAGCGAAACCCAGATGCCCGTGTTCATACTTGCCGACACATTCAACCGCGTTCTCTTCTGTTCACAGGGCTATACCATCGGCTTGGGCGAGCAGATTACAAAAGTCATCAACAACCTGGACAAGTAGGCATTTTCAAAAACATAAAAACAAAAAGGCAGGCTTCATCGAGTGAGGCCTGCCTCTTGTTGGTGTGCAGCTCGGATTAGAGCAGAGCGTCTATCTTGGCCACCAGGGCATCGCTGGTAATGGTTGCCACATGGCGCTCCACCAGTTCACCATTCTTGAAGAACAGCAGCGTGGGGATGTTGCGCACGCCGAATTCTACTGCCAGGTCGTTCTCATCGTCAACATTATATTTGCCGATGACCACGCGGTCGGCATAGACCTCGGCCAATTCCTCAACGATGGGTGTAATGCTGCGGCAGGGACCGCACCAGGGAGCCCAAAAGTCAACCACAACGGGTTTGCCCGATTCCAATAATTCCTTAAAGTTAGAGTCGTTAATTTCTAATGCCATTGTTTTTTCAGTTTTTTGTTTTAGTTATTACGTATTTTCTCATTATTATCATGTGCGTGTATAAGTCCGTAATTGCCGGCAAGCCTTCAAGAGGCTATATATTGGCATTTACCTTGAACCTGGCGCCAGCCTCGTTGAGCGAATCCAGCAAGCGCCGGTCCACAGCGATGGGCTGCTTGGAGCGCAGCGCCACGTGGCTGCCCGTCGTCCTGTCGCTGATTACAAAATGAAGGTCGCAGCGGTTGTCCCCGTCGGCACCCAGGCACGGTTTCATGAAATCCACGTTTCGCAAATCGCTGTCCTGCAGATAAACGACGAGGTTCTTGACCATTTCGCCCTTGATATTCTCAAGCAAGTCGATGCTGTGGACATTAAACCTCACGACATCGCCGTAGCCCTTTTCATAGGCACCGCGGACCACAACTGCCAGCCCGTTGACGCCAAACTTCTGGTAATCAACGAACTTGTTGCCAAACAGCATAAAGTCAAATGAACCGGTATAGTCCTCAATCTTCATGATGGCGAACTGGTTGCCCTTTTTTCCCATTCTGACCTGGAAATCCACAACGAGCCCTGCCATCGTCAATTCTTTGCCCACAGCATCGGCGGCTGCCTTGGCCTCGATGAGCGGCGTGTCACAGCCATAGGTCACCTCCATGTAATAGGGATCGAGCGGATGGGCCGACAAATACATGCCGACGAGTTCCCGCTCGTGATTCAGGCGCTCGAGTTGTGACCAAGGCTCGGCATTGGGGATCACCGGCGTGGCCACCTCGATGGCACCAAAAGCGCCAAACAGCGAGTTTTGCATCTCCTGCAGGCTCGCCTGATAACGTTGGCCAAAGCGTGTCAGCGTCTCGCTAAAGGTCTCGCCGCGGTGATTTGTCGCAAAGAAGTCCTCGCGTTTAATTTCCTCAAAGTCGTCAAAAGCACCGCCCAGCGCCATGGCTTCGAGCGCCTTGCGGTTGCAGGCACCCTGGTTGACGCGCTGGACGAAGTCAAATATATTCTTATAAAGACCGTTCTTCTCCCTTTCCTCAACGATAGCGTCCACGCAACTGCCGCCCACGCCCTTGATGCCAGCCAGCCCAAAACGGATGCGGCCGTCCTTGGTGGCGCTGAAGCTCTTATAACTCTCGTTGATATTGGGCCCCAGCACCTCGATTCCCATGGCCTTGCACTCGTCCATGTATTTTGACAGTGTGGCGATGTCATTGAGGTTGCTGCTGAGCACGGCAGCCATGTACTCGCTGGGGTAGTTGGCCTTGAGGTAGGCCGTCTGGTAGGCAATCCAGCTGTAGCAGGTAGCGTGCGACTTGTTGAAGGCGTAGGAGGCAAACTTTTTCCAGTCCTCCCAAATCTTGCCCAGCACCTTCTTGTCGTGCCCGTTTTTCTCGCCGCCCTCATAGAACAGCGTTTCGAGCTCGTTCATCTTCTCGATTTGCTTCTTGCCCATCGCTTTGCGCAGGGTGTCGCTCTGGCCGCGTGTAAATCCCGCCAACTGTCGCGACAAGAGCATGACCTGTTCCTGATAGACGGTCACGCCATAGGTTTCCTTAAGGTATTTTTCCATGCAAGGGATGTCGTACACGATGGGTTCATTGCCGTGTTTGCGGTTGATGAACGAGGGGATATAATCCATGGGACCGGGGCGGTAGAGGGCGTTCATGGCAATGAGGTCCTCAAAGCAAGTGGGATGAAGTTCAATCAGATACTTCTGCATGCCTGCCGACTCAAACTGGAAAGTGCCCGAAGTTCTCCCCTTGCAGTAAAGTTCATAGGTCTTGGGGTCGTCGATGGGAATCTTCTCGATGTCGATGTCAATGCCATGGTTGAGTTTGATGTTGGCGAGCGCCTCTTTGATGATGGAGAGGTTTTTCAGTCCCAGGAAGTCCATTTTGATAAGTCCTGTGCTCTCGATGACGCCGCCTTCATATTGGGTGACGATGATGCGGTCGCCGTTGTTGTCGGTAGCGGTGCTCACGGGCACCCAGTCGGTGATGGGGTCGCGTCCGATGATGACGCCGCAGGCGTGTACGCCCGTGCTGCGCACGCTGCCTTCTAATTTCTCGGCAAAGCGAATCGTCTCCCCCACCCTCGGGTCCTCGTTGTCGAGTTCGGCACGGAACTGGTCGAAGCATTTGAGGCAGTTCTTGACGGTGATTTTGAATTTCTTGCCGGGTTTTTCGTCGGGCATCTCGTTGGGCGATCCTGGAATGAACTTGGCCAGTCGGTTGCTCTCGCCGATGGAGAGGTCCTCGACGCGCGCCACATCCTTGATAGCGCTCTTGGCCGCCATGCTGCCGTAGGTGACGATGTGTGCTACCTTATCAGCGCCATATTTCTCGGTCACATAGTTCAGCACCGCCGTGCGGCCGTCGTCGTCAAAGTCCACGTCGATATCGGGCAGCGAGATGCGGTCAGGATTGAGGAAACGCTCAAACAGCAGGTCGTATTTCATGGGGTCGATGTTGGTGATGCCCAGGCAATAAGCCACCGCCGAGCCAGCCGCCGAACCGCGTCCGGGGCCAACCGAGCACCCTAGCTTGGGCGCCATGTTGATGTAGTCCTGCACGATGAGAAAGTAGCCCGGGAAACCCATGTTGCGGATGGTATCCAGTTCAAAATCGAGGCGTTCGTGATGCTCCTCGTCAATCTCTCCCCAGCGTTTCTTGGCGCCCTCATATACGAGGTGGCGCAAGTAGTCGTCCTCGCTGTCAAATCCATCAGGCAAGGGGAAATCTGGCAGAATAGGCTTGTGGTCAATACTGTAGAATTCCACCTTATCCAGAATTTCGTTGGTGTTGTGCAACGCTTCGGGGACATCGGCAAACACTTCGTTCATCTGTGCCGTGGTCTTGAACCACTCCTGCTTGCTGTAGAGCATGATGTCGGGGTCGGTGAGCTTCTTGCCCGTGCTGACGCAGATGAGGCGCTCGTGGGCGTCGGCATCTTCTTCGTTGACAAAGTGGGAGTCGTTAGTGCAGATGAGCTTGATGCCCAGCTCATGGGCCAGTTTGATGAGCACCTCGTTGACCTCGATCTGCTTGGGATAGGTGTCGTGGCTGGCGCGTGCCACAGTGGCCTTGTGGCGCTGGAGTTCCAGGTAATAGTCGTCGCCAAAGACGCCCTGATACCACTTGACGGTCTCGCGCGCCTCGTCGAGCCGACCATTGAGGATGAGCTGCGGCACCTCACCACCCAGGCACGCCGAGCAGCAGATGATGCCCTCGTGGTATTTCTCCAGCTCGCTGTGGTCGGTGCGCGGGTGCATATAGAAACCGTCGGTCCAGGCGTTTGACACGATTTTGATGAGGTTTTTATAGCCCGTGAGGTTCTTGGCCAGCAAGATGAGGTGTCGGCCGATGTCACGCTTGTCGGTGTGCTCATGGCGGTCGGTGTTAGCCACATACACCTCGCAGCCAAAGACGGGCTTGAACTTAGCATCGTCGTCGCGTCCTTTGTTGACCTTGCTCACATAGTCGTGAAAGGCCTTGATGCCGAACATGTTGCCATGGTCGGTAATCGCCATGCCCCGCATGCCGTCGGCAATGGCCTTGTCAACCATGTCCTTGATGGGTGCCATGCCGTCAAGGATGGAATATTGTGAATGCACGTGCAAGTGAACAAAGGGTATCATATTTTTCGTTCAAAAAAATGTGTTGATAAAGGATTGTAAAGGTACTGCCAATTTTGCACTCTTGCAAATAAAGTTATTAACACGTTTTGGCATCAGGCGTTTATTTTATGTCGACGCCGAGCCTGCTCTGCATGATACGACCGCTTTCAGCAGAATTTCCATCATTTTCGCCTTCTTCGTTGGATGGCTCTGGAACTTTTTGTAATTTTGCATCCGAATTGGTATCAAAATCATTTGGCCTGGCGCTTAATTGCGTGTCGCCGTTTGGCATCTCAGGGGTTTGGTTTGATACCTTTTTATTTGTATAGTAGTCATATGCCGTCGATGGAGTGTTCATACAACTCATCAACGTCATGCCCCTTGTATCTTACGCCACCAGCTATCTCTGCATACCTCCGCCCAATGTCCTCTACCTCGGTAACATAAGTCCCCCAGCCATACGCCTGGGCACCCTCACCCTCGCCCATGTGCGAGTGGTCAAACGCGTCAAACTCCGCCCCAGAACCGTGCCACACACGATGCAAGTTCACACCGCTTTCCGTAGATTTTTCACTCTCATCAAGCAGTTTCTTGCCAGGATCGTAGGATTTCTCGACTCCTTGCAGTAACTTTGCACCCGCAATCGAGTTGTTGGATAGACGATTCTTCGTGTCGTGACCTTCACGGCCAATGTTGACTGAGCGGCTTTCGCTGCCTGCCATCGAATCATCCAACAACTCGATTTCTGTTACCTCATAACTGTGGGGGTAATTCCTCGATTCATTACCATTCTCAATAATGGTCGTCTTAACACGGTAAGTCTTTCCATCAATATCCACGGCACCATACAACCGATGCACAAGATAGTCTGGATTATATCCGTTCTTCGGGTCTCGCTTGCCTGTTTCATCTTTTTTATAGTCAGGATGCACCTCAGCTTCCATACTCTCATGAATAACATCCTTCAATTTCTTCAATACCGACAAATGCACCCCAAGGTTATCACTATTTTTTGTAGCCGATTTTGACAGAAACTTTCCAACAGCATTAGAACTGATGGAATACTCAGTCCCGTCTTTCAATTTTGGCTTGTCAATGTAATTCCCTTTCTTGTCTTTGGGGGTCACAAGGTTCTTTTTACCCCATGCCTCCGCTTGCTTGATTGGAGCTACTCCTGTGAAGTCATGTCGTGGGACATCAACCACAGTCACCTCCTCCTCTGCAAGGCCAGTCATCACAATGCCAGTCTCAGCAACAGCGCGGTCACGCGTGTTATCAAACTCCTCGCGGCTGTTTGCAAAGCCCATCGCCTGCACCCTGCCGTTCACCGCATCCAGCACACGCTGGCCCTCCTCGATATCAGTCACCACCTCGATGCCTGCGTCACGCAGCACCTCAACCAGCCCGTCTCGCAACGCTGCCTCGCGCTCACGGTCGGCATTGTCATCATCCGTGTGTTCTTCCTCACCCAGGCTGAACCGCGCGCCCTGCAACTCCGTGCCATAGTCAAGTCCTACGGCATTGCCTGCATCGTCAACGCCGACGGCGCGCCCGGTCTTCTTCCACAGCACAACGGCGTCGGCAAGGTTCTTGGTCAGCTTCAGGTCGGCAGGGAAGATAACCTGCTCCACATGCGCCTCACCATCGAAAAATGCGTCGCCGTCCCAGCCGTCAATCTCGTCAAAATCCTCGCGCCACTCATTCAACCGCTCCATGTCATCGGCAATGACAAGCGACAGCACGCGGCCCTCAAGCTCGTCATTACCCCAAAAGTTTCCCAATTTAGCAGGATGGTCGCTGATGCGGATGGTATATCTCTGGCCCGCATAAGGGCCTTCCTCAATCACGCCAGTGTGGTAGGACGAACTCCGCATGCGCGGTGAATACCTATCACCGTCAGCCTCCGACCGCAACGCGTCGCGCATATCAGACGCGTCGCGGCTATACTTGAACGCACCGTACTTGTCAACATAACCGCACGGTTGTACGCGCCTATTGTACCATCACCATCGTCACCGTCGTTAAACAGCAAGTCCTCGTCATCACGGTACCTTACGTCTTCGTCGTCTTGGTTTCCGTCTGCTGGTCTTTGGGCTCGTCCTCGCGATCCATTTCGTCCAGCATCTGCATTAGACTGATCTTGCAGCCTTTCAAATTCTTCTTCATTGATTATGATTTCTTTAATTCTCGATACAAAGTTATTGATTTCTTCGTTACCGTAATTCACTTTGCCAGAGAAAAATTTCTTCCAACCGTGTTTTTTAACAGCATGACCTACAAAATAAGCCATCGTCTCATCGGCCCAGTCTTTTGGGTCGTGTTCTGCTTGGAGAGCATCAATAAACTTATTGCCCCATGATTTTGAGCGGAACCAGTTAAGAATGGCATTATTGAACCTGTTATGCTCCTCTCTACCCAATTGACCGTATGCAATGTGCATGGTTTCATGTGAATTCACCTCCTCAAGATCTTTTAACGATTTGAGTTTATGGGTGAATATCGCTATAAGATCCTTGCCTTCCCTCAACGCGCATCCAAATGTACCGGGATTATTGTACTTCTCCCGTAAATCTTCGGCTTCTTCGTCGGTGAGATGATTATCGGCAATCGCTTGTTCAAGCGCATCTTCGCTATCAACAGCACAGAATGCGGCAAAGCCTTCCTTCACAGCATGACTATGCGGGAAATCCCTCACAATATCGTTGGCACGTTGCTGATTGTAAGGCTCGTCGCTTTCTCCAAGCAAACCAACTCCACCACTGTTGGTGTATTGCGAGCCTTCGGCTTGCACGTCCTCCTCAACCCTCGGCAGGTCGGCGCGCTCCTCGTCAAGTGCACGACTGATGGTGTCAATGGCGGCAAGCACACCGCTGCGGCGCTCGTCCTTATAGGCACCGTCAGCCCATTGGGCCTCGGCATCCTGCAACAGTTCCAACAGGCGAGCCTCGCCAGGCAACTCACGCTCCAACCGTGCCTGGATCTCGTCACAGGCGCGGTTGTAGTCCTTGATATGGCGACGGTCATACTCGTCGGTATAGCTGCTGGTGACATTGGGGCCGTCCTTGGCGATCTCATTACGCAACTCGCGCTCGCTCATGTTCGACATCATCCGCGCCCAGGCACCGGCCTGCGGCAGTATGTCAAACAAGCTCCCCGTGTATTGTGCTTGCGGCTCGGCGGCTATGGGTCTTGTCTCGTGGACGGCGGCATTGCCGGCGTTAACGGCCTCACGCTCCATCTGGTCACGGAACGCTTTGCCCTTGGCATAACCGACGACACCTTCCATCTGCATGTTATGGTAGCTCTCCCACAGGATACCGCGCAGGTCGCTGTCGTTCAACGAGTCGGCAACCATAACGCCTACCTTACGCAGGTGGTCAATGAGCCAACCGCGGATCTTCTCCCACAACGTCCGCTGCTCGGGGTGGTTGAGGTCAAGGCGCTCGGCGAGCTTGGCCATGTATTCCTCGGTGGCGACGCGGCGCCAGTGCTCGTCGTCATGGCGGGCACGCTGGTCCTCGCTGGCACGCGACTTCTGCACCTCGGCCATGCGGTCGATCTCGGCACGGATGCCCTTATTTACATTGTTGTAAACATTGTCAACAAATGCGTTGAAGTCCTTGCCGAACAAACGGCGCAGGCCCTTATGCGCCACCGCCTCGTGCAAGAAGGTGGAAAGGATGTCATACAGCCTGGTATGGCGACCAAGGTTGATAAATACATCGCCGGTACGCGGGTTGTACCAACCTTTGCCGCGCAACTGGCGGTCAATGAACTGGGCGCGTTCCTCCTCGCTCATGTCGTCAACATAACGCACCTTGACGCCCAGCTTATCAGCCAACTCGTCAACCATTTCACGGCCACGCCTGCTACGGGCCTCCTGTTGGCGTGCCATA
>R27__coassemble_152_pt1 | contig 58522 bp, 46 predicted proteins | sample R27__metabat2_low_PE_027 | metagenome-assembled genome bin R27
TGCTCAGGAACTTATAAAAATAGTTAAACTAAAGTGCTGCGGAATTAAGGTATTTTTTGAAATCGGGGGAGATGTGGACTATGTGCATGGCTGGCATGCCCTGTTGTATATTTTTAATACGGCACCGCATATATTCAAGCGATATATTCGGAGATTTTGCAGTATCTTTGCCGTGATATGATGGACTATGTGAACGCTTTTTTGACGATGCTCGGGGGCATGTCGCCCTATCTGTTGCTGGGATTCTTTATTGCGGGAGTCCTGCACGCGTTTGTGCCGTCGTCGATTTACAGCCGCTACCTGTCGGGCACGGGGCTGAGGCCCGTTGCCGCGGCGGCGCTGTTCGGCATCCCGTTGCCGCTGTGCTCGTGTGGCGTGCTGCCCACGGCGGTGGCCCTGCGCCGCAGCGGGGCTTCAAGGGCGGCGGCCACGTCGTTCCTCATCGCCACGCCCCAGACGGGAGTGGACAGCATCGCCGCCACCTGGTCGATGATGGGTCTGCCGTTTGCCGTCTTGCGGCCCGTTGCCGCGCTGGTCACCGCTCTGTTGGGCGGTCTGGCCGTGGGCCGTTGGGAGCGCAAGGGAGTGCTCGATGCCGCCAAGGAGAAAGGCAACTACCGGTTCAGCGAAACGCCCAAGGGCTTGTGGAACAAAGTAGTGGAGACGTTCCGCTATGGTTTCATCGACATGATTCAGCACATAGCGGGGTGGCTTGTCGTTGGCCTGGTGGTTGCCACGCTCATCACCGTGCTGTTGCCCGACGGCTTTTTCTCGGCCTATGCCCGCTGGCCGCTGCTCAACATGTTCATCATCGTGGCGGTGGCCGTGCCCATGTACATCTGCGCCACGGGGTCGATACCCATTGCCGCCGCCCTCATGCTCAAGGGCATGTCGCCTGGTTGCGCGCTGGTGCTGCTCATGGCAGGCCCTGCCGCCAACATGGCGTCGGTGCTGGTCATCAACAACTCGTTTGGACGCAAGGCCACTGTGGTCTATCTGGCATCCATCATCCTGGGCGCAATGGGCTTTGGCGTGCTGGTGGACTATCTGCCGGGCATGCATGAAATGTTTGCCTCGGCGATGCCCATGCGCGCAATGGCGGGACACGGCATGGCGATGAACTGTCTCACCACAGCGTGCAGCATCGCACTGATGGCGATGATCATCTCTGCGATGGTCGCAAAGTACTGGAAATCAATTAAAATCAATCAAAACAGAACAACTGCAATGAAGGAGTACAAAGTTAAAGGCATGATGTGCCAGCACTGCCAGGCCAATGTGGAGCGGGGCCTTTCCAGCCTCGACGGCGTGGAAAAAGTGACCGTCAACCTGGCCAGAGGCATCGCCCTGGTCGAGGGCACCGCCACCGACCAGCAGGTCATCGACAAAATCACCGAATTGGGCTATCAGGTTGTAGATTAGGCGTCTGCGCCCTCCGTCTATTTCCTGGCGGTGTAAATGGTGCAGGTGCCCAGGGTGAGGCGCGTGAAGCGGGTGTCGCGCAGGCCGGCGTCGCGCATCAGCTGCAGCATGTCGTCGCCCTGGGGCACGGCGGCGATGCTGCGGGGCAGGTAGCGGTAGGCACTGGCGTCACCGCTCTTGAGCGAGCCTATCCACGGGATGATGTGCAGGGTGTACAGGTCATAGAACCAGCGGATTATCCTGTTGCCGGGCGTGGACAGTTCCAGCACGCACAGCATGCCGCCGGGGCGCAGCACGCGCGCCATCTCGCGGTAGCCCTGCAGCAGGTGCTCAAAGTTGCGCACCCCGAATGCCACCGTCACCGCGTCAAATGACTCGTCGCCCATGGGCAACGCCATGCAGTCGGCCTGCTCGAAAGCGAAATTCTCTTCGATTTTTTTCTCCTTGACCTTGCGCACGGCCTCGTCGAGCATGCCCTGCGACAGGTCGATGCCCGTGATGTGCCGCGGACGCAGCGAGCGCAGCAGCTGGATGGCAAAGTCGCCCGTTCCCGTGGCCACGTCAAGGATGTCCTGGGGCTTGAGGGGGCGCAGGCGCTTCACGGCCAGCCGCCGCCACCAGATGTCGATGCCCAGTGTCATGGCGCGGTTCATGAAATCATAGGCGGGGGCTATGCTGTCAAACATCTGCCTCACCTGCTCGGTCTTGGCCGCGGCGCCCGCGCCGTAGGGGGTGATGCGCTCCACGCGCTGTTGCTCGTCGCTGCCGGTCATTGGTCTTGGTCGTGTGTGCGGTCGTAGCGGTAGTCCTCGCGGCGCTGCGCGTCGGCGTTCTCGTCATGGAACCGCTCGTAAGCCTCGACGATGCGCTGCACCAGCTGGTGGCGCACGATGTCTTTTTTCTCAAACTCGATTTTGCCGATGCCGCGCACGCCGTTCAGGATTTTCAGCGCCTGAATGAGGCCCGACGAGGTGGAGCGCGGCAGGTCAATCTGGGTGACGTCGCCGGTGACAATCATCTTGGACCCCATGCCCAGGCGGGTGAGGAACATCTTGATTTGGTGGGGCGTGGTGTTCTGCGCCTCGTCGAGCACGATGACGGCATCGTTGAGCGTGCGTCCGCGCATGAACGCCAGCGGAGCGATTTGGATGACGTCGTTTTCCATATACTCCTTGAGCTTGGCCACGGGAATCATGTCCTCGAGGGCGTCGTAGAGCGGCTGCAGGTAGGGGTCAATCTTGTCCTTCATGTCGCCGGGCAGGAATCCCAGTTTCTCGCCAGCCTCGACGGCGGGGCGCGAGAGGATGATGCGGCGCACCTCGCGGTTCTTGAGGGCACGCACGGCGAGGGCGACGGCCAGATAGGTCTTGCCGGTGCCGGCGGGGCCCAGGGCAAAGGTCAGGTCGTTCTCGCCCACGGCCTTGACCATGAGCTGCTGGTTGGGGGTGCGCCCGCTGATGGGCTTGCCGTTCACGCCGTAGATGATGACGTCGTCCATCTTGATGGGCTTGGGCGGCGCGCCCTTGATGGTGTCGATGATGACATCCTCGGGCAGGGAGTTGTATTGGATAAAGTAGTTGCACAGGGCATGGATTTTCTCTTCGAAGTGGGCGGTCTCTTTCTCGTCGCCAATGACGGTGATGACGCTGCCGCGAGCTGCCATGCGCAGCTTGGGATACAGGTTGCGGATGAGTTGAATGTTGCTGTTGTTCACCCCGTAGAACGATGCAGCGTCAACGTCTTCAAGGATAATGTGTCGTTCAATCATTTGTCGTCATGAAACTGTGGTTGAGGTATGCAAAGGTAATAAAAGTTTTGTTTGTCAACTCCAAATAAGAAGGGCTGTTTTCCCAATTTTTCTAAAAACAGCCCGCCGAGCGCGGGAATTTTCGGGATTTTTTGTATCTTTGTAGATTGAATCAAAAACATGAGCGAGGAAAAAGTGATGCCCAAGGCTGGTTTATATCTGTTTCCCACCCAGTTGAGCGATGTGCCCCTGGACGCGGTGCTGCCCGCCCACAACATTGAGGTTGTGCGCGGCATACGCCACTTTGTCGTCGAGAGCCTGCGCGAGGCACGGCGGTTTCTCAAGAAGTGTGACCGCTCTATCGACATCGACGCCTTAACGTTCCACGAGCTGAACGAGCACACCGACCTCAACGGCACCGCCGCCATCGCCTCATGGCTCGACCCCATCGGGCGCGGCGAGAGCGTGGGCGTCATCAGCGACGCGGGATGCCCTGCCGTGGCCGACCCGGGCGCCGACCTGGTGGCCATTGCCCAGCAGCGCGGCTACAAGGTGTTCCCCCTGGTGGGGCCGTCGAGCATCATCTTGAGCCTGATGGCGTCGGGCTTCAACGGCCAGAGCTTTGCGTTTGCGGGCTATCTGCCCGTTGACAGCGGCCAGCGACAGGCACGCCTCAAGGAGATGACGCGCCGCATCGAGCGCGAGCGCCAGACCCAGATTTTCATCGAGGCGCCCTACCGCAACAACCAGCTGATAGCCGACCTGGCCCAAAAGATGCCGCCCCGCATGCGCCTGTGTGTGGCAAGCGACATCACCGGCGAGCGGCAGAGCATCGTCACCATGACGATGGCGCAGTGGAAAAAGGCCAGCTATGACTACCACAAGATTCCCACCATCTTCCTCATGTTTGACTGACATGGTTATGAAAAAAGCACCATTTTAATGGCAAGATACAAGAATTATAAAGACAACAAAAACTCGGAGCGTCCCTTGAGGATAGAGTTTGACCTCGATGGCTCCGAATCACCCGACACGGGCAGCCAGACGGCGCCGGCACCGAAGCCCCATCACCGGGGTGCCGGCGGCAAGGGACTGGTGTTCATGAGCTTTGGCAGCGGCAGCAGCGGCAACAGTGCCTATTTGGGCACCCCGCGCGGCGGCATCCTCATCGACGCCGGCATCGACCCCGACACCGTGTTCAAGGCTCTGGCGCGCAACGGCATCGGCCCCGACATGGTCAAGGGTGTCATCCTCACCCACGACCACCAGGACCATGTGCGCTATGCCTATCGCAGCGTCACGCGCAGCCAGCGCCGCATCTACTGCACGCCCCGCGTGATGAAAGGCATGCTGCGCCGCCACTGCATCTCGCGACGCATCCAGGACTTCCACGACGCCATCTTCAAGGAAATCCCCTTCAGGGTCATGGACATGGAGATCACCGCCTTCGAGACCAGCCACGACGGGTCGGACAACATGGGCTTCAGCATCGAGTGGGAGGGCAGGCGCTTTGTCGTGGCCACCGACATGGGCGTCATCACCGACCGCGCCGCCCACTATATGCGCCAGGCCAACTACCTGATGATTGAGTCCAACTACGACCGCGACATGCTCGTCAACGGCACCTATCCCCAGATGCTCAAGGACCGCGTGATGCGCCACGACGGCCACCTCGACAACAAGGAGGCGGCCCGCTTTGTGGCCGAGAACTACCACGACGCGCTCAACTATGTGTTCCTGTGCCACCTGAGCGACAACAACAACACCCCCGAGGTGGCCACCGACGGAATGCGCCACGCCCTTGAGGCCAAGGGACTTTCCGTGGGCGACGGCAGCTACGACGCCGACCAGCGCGACCGCGATATCCAGGTCTATGCCCTGCCCCGCTTCGTCCCCTCGTCGTGGTTCATACTCGACTGACGGCGCAATGTCATTGACAATATGATGACAAAAAACATGGACAGCCTGACTATTGTCCACGCTTTTTTGTATTGGTTGCGCAACTTTTGAGTAACTTTGCAGTCATCTAACGACAACACATTATATATAAAATCATGGCAGCTATCAAGACTATCGGCATACTGACCAGCGGCGGCGATGCCCCGGGCATGAATGCGGCAATACGCGCGGTCACCAGGTCGGCGATTTATCACGGATTTAAGGTAAAGGCTATCTACCACGGCTTCAAGGGCATGGTGGAGAACGAGATAGTGGACTTCAAGACACAGAATGTGTCCAACATCATCCACCGCGGCGGCACCATCCTGAAGACGGCGCGGTGCAAGGAGTTCATGACCGTGGAGGGCCGCAAGAGGGCCTACGACAACATCACCGCGGCAGGCATCGACGCCCTGGTGGTCATCGGCGGCGACGGCTCGCTCAGCGGAGCCAGGCAGTTTGCCAACGAGTTTGACTTCCCCATCGTGGGACTGCCGGGCACCATCGACAACGACCTGTTCGGCACCGACCACACCATCGGCTATGACACGGCGTTAAACACCATCATGTGGTGCGTGGACCGCATCCGCGACACCGCCACCAGCCACGAGCGACTGTTCTTTATCGAGGTGATGGGCCGCGAGGCGGGATTCCTCGCCCTTAACGGCGCCATTGCCAGCGGCGCCGAGGCCGCCATCATCCCCGAAATTTCGACCGAGGTGGACCAGTTGTCCGAACTCATCAAGAACGGATTCCGCAAGAGCAAGAACTCATCCATCGTGCTGGTGGCCGAGAGCCCCGTCACGGGCGGCGCCATGGGACTGGCCGAGCGCGTGCGCAAGGAGTACCCCGAGTATGACGTGCGCGTGACCATCCTGGGACACCTGCAGCGCGGCGGCAGCCCCACGGCCCAGGACCGCATCCTCGCCTCGCGCATGGGCGCGGCCGCCATCGACGCCCTGCTCGAGGGACAGCGCAACATCATGATTGGCGACGATGACGAGAAAATCGTCTATGTGCCGTTCTCCAAGGCCATCCGCGACGACAAACCCATCGACCGCGACCTGCTCGAAACCCTGCGCAGGCTATCCATCTGACAAACACAGAGGCGGCATTGGCATAGCACTGCACATTACAAACCAAGCCACCCGACAGTCGTTGGGTGGCTTGATTGTGTCATGAGTCTCAGTTTCACTGACAAATGTACTTGGGCGAGGGGCCGTATTTATTTGCCTCCACCTTGCTGTCCATGAGCGAGAAGATGAGGGTAATCAGGCCAAAGACCATCACCACCAACGAACTGCAAGCCATGATGGCTGCGGCGACAGGCGCATTGCTATACGCATCGGCCATGGCTCCAAGCATCTGGAACATGCTGTCCGTCGAGGCCATGTCGTTCATAATGGGCAGCATGACAACGAAGTAAGATACATAATACAAGAGCATGCCGAGCGCAAACACAGCCGCCCACCAGCCGCCATGGCCAGTGTCGTGCAGGCGGCGAGCCAACACCGAGTATTGCGGCAGCAACAGCAGCAGCCAAACGGCAAACGAGCCGATAATGGGCAGCATGGGCATCTGCACCAGCGATGCGGCGATGCTGAGCAAAAAAGTGGCAGCCGACGATGCCAAGACATTGAACAGCACAAACCACCAGTACTCGCTGCGGCGTGCGCGGCCCTTGGGGTCACAATATTTTCTCAAACAAGTTTTTACGGCATCGATGAAAGTCACCTGCGGCAGGGCGGTCACGCGCGGCTGGTACTGCGGCATGGGCGGAGCCGGCTGCGGATTGAACACGGGAGGTTGCGGTTGATTTTGTTCCATATCGATGATTTTTAATTGGTTATAGTCTATCAAACGACGCCATGCGCTCTGCTGCCGGCATCATTCAACATACAAAAATAGTGATTTTGCGCCACACCTCGGCAATCTTTTTGTAATTTTGCACCCACATTACTATATATAGTCAAATGAAACGACAACTCAAGATATGGCTCGAATGCTTCCGCCTGCGCACACTGCCCGTGTCGCTGAGCGGCGTCATCATCGCCATCGGACTCGCCAAGTGGCTGCACCGCTTCCAGTGGGTGCCGGCGTTGCTGTGCCTGGTGTTCGCCCTGCTTGCCCAGATTGCGTCAAACACGGCCAACGAGTACTTTGACTACCTTGCCGGCACCGACAGGCCCGGCCGCGTGGGCCCGCGGCGCGGCGTCACCGAGGGCGACATCAAGCCCGCGGCGCTGCGCAATGTCATCATCGGGCTCATCGCGCTCGCCGCGGCAGTGGGCTGCTGCCTCATCCCCTATGGCGGCTGGTGGCTGCTGCCTGCGGGCATCGTCATCGTGCTTGCCGCACTGGCCTACAGCACAGGCCCCTATCCGTTGTCCTATCATGCCCTGGGCGAACTGACGGTGTTCATCTTCTTTGGCCTCGTGCCCGTCAACCTGACCTTCTATGTCCAATCGCTGCGCTTCGACCCCATCGTGCTGATGGCATCTGCCGCCATAGGCCTGATGGGCGTCAACGTGCTGCTTGTCAACAACTACCGCGACATCGAGGACGACCGCGCTGCCGGCAAGCGCACCGCAGTGGTCGTGTTTGGCCGGCCGGCGGCATCGCTCGCCTACCTCATCAACGGCTTTGCCGCCATGGGCGTGCTCAGCGCCATGTGGATTGTGTCGCTATGGAAAGGGCTGCTGCCCTGGTGGTCGCTTGCCGTGCCCGCCGTCTATCTGGCGCTGCACACCGCCACGTGGCACAAGCTCACCCGCCGCGACGGCACCGCCCTCAACCCCCTGCTGGGCGAGACGGCCCGCAACATGCTCATCTTCACCTTGCTGATGACCGCCATTTTCATCATATACTCTTGACAAAAAACTTTTATCAACAACATGGCACTGATTGACGACATACGCGCGCTGCGCATCGCCGACTATGACTACCCGCTGCCCGATGAGCGCATCGCCAAGCACCCGCTGGCCCAGCGCGAAAAGTGCAAACTGCTGTACAACAAGGGCGGCCGACTCGAGGAGCGCTACTTTTGGGAAGTACCCTCGCTGCTGCCCGACGGCGCCACGCTCATCTACAACAACACCCGCGTCATCAACGCGCGGCTCAGATTCCGCAAGGACACCGGCTCGCTCATCGAGATATTTTGCCTCGAGCCCGTTGCACCGCGCGACTATGAGCAGATATTCCAGACCACGGGCCACTGCACCTGGCAATGCCTGGTGGGCAACAGCAAGCGCTGGAAACAAGGAACGCTCGCCCAGCAGGTCGCCATCGGCGGCGACACCGTGACGCTCACCGCCACCCGCGGCGCCCAGCGCGGCAACGCGTGGGAAATCGGCTTTGACTGGGACGGCGGCGGCCATTGCACCTTTGCCGACGTGCTTGACGCCATCGGCGAGATACCCATCCCGCCCTACCTCAACCGCGGCACCGAGGCCAGCGACGCCACCGACTACCAGACCGTTTACAGCCACATCGACGGCAGCGTGGCGGCACCCACCGCCGGCCTGCACTTCACCGCCGAACTGCTGGCCGAGTGCGACCGCCGCGGCATACAGCGCCGCGAAATCACCCTGCACGTGGGCGCCGGCACCTTCCAGCCCGTCAAGAGCGAACACATTGGCGACCACCCCATGCACTACGAGTTCATCAGCGTGCAGCGGCAGGTCATCCAGGACATCATCGACGCCCGGGGACCCGTCATCGCCGTGGGCACCACCAGCGTGCGCACCCTCGAGAGCCTGTACTACATCGGGCAGACCCTGCAAGACCACCCCGACGCCGATGAGCAGGCGCTCACCGTCACCCAGTGGATGCCCTACTCCACGCCCTGCCAGGTCACGACCCGCCAGGCGCTGCAAAACATCATCGACTTCATGGACCGGCACCACACCGACACCTACATGGGCAGCACCCAGCTAATGATTGCCCCGGGATTCCAATACCGCGTGGTGAGCGGCATGATCACCAATTTTCACCAGCCACAGTCCACGCTGCTGCTGCTCGTGGCGGCGTTTGTGGGCAACGGCCAGTGGCGCGCGATGTATGACTACGCGCTGGCCCGCGACTTCCGTTTCCTGAGCTATGGCGACGCGCAGCTGCTGCTAAAGTAGGATTTTGGCCACGGTATTCATCGGCAAATTCCGCCCGTTCGTCTATAATATGGCGCAGTATAGGGGCAAAGCGGCCATCCGGGCCAATATGGAGTTAAACCGGGAACCGATATTGCAGTCTAAAAGACAAAAATAATCAATTTGTTGGACACTTTAATACAACACAATTATGAAAACTACTGTTAAAAACCTGATGATGAGCTTCACGCTCATGGGATGCCTGGTACTGAGTGCATCGCCAGCTTCGGCCCAGAGCCGCAGCCGTACTAATGGAGGCAGCTCGAGAACGACGACCGCTGTCTCACGTTCTAACAGTTCAACGAACACATCTGCCGTGAGCCGCAGCGCCACGCCCAGCGCGTCCAAGCAGACTGCCACCGCCGCACCGCAGGTGAACCGTTCCAACTCATCCAACACGTCCAATTCAACGAGCCGCAGTTCTTCGTCACAGGTGAGCCGCAGCACCGGCAGCAGCACCACGCAGCAGGCCGCCACGCGCAATAGTTCCACCTCTGCCGGCAGCAACCGTAGCAGCAGCAGTGGCCAGTCAACGGTCACCACGCGCAGCTCGCAGGGCAAATCCACCGTGGGCAACACCACGCCCGTCACCCGCAGCACCTCGACCCAGTCGGGCACCAACCAGGTGAACAACCGGACCACGACCAGCCGCTCGGGCTCGGGCATCGGAACCACCACCACGACCACCACCACGCGCAACAGCAATAGCGGCACCGCCACCAACCGCAACGGCAACAGCGGCGTGACCACTCGCGGCACCACCAGCGGCTCGACCGCCAGCGGCACCACCAGCACTGTGACCCGCCGCAGCGACAACACAGCCACCCGCACCACCAGCGGCAACAACACCATCACCAGCCGTGACAACCTCAACACCACGGGCACCGGCGCCACCAGCGGCGACAACGGACGCGTGAGCACCGGAAAACCCCGCGGCGGCAATGACGGCAACGGCAACGGCAATGTGGACAACAACCGCGGCGGCGGCAACGGCCACGACGGCAACAAGGGCGACGGACGCGACAACGGACGCGACAACCGTGGCGGCAACGGAAGAGGTTATGACTCTCACAACCGCTTCGACTACAGCAGCCACCACTACCGTGACGAGTTCAGCCGCAACTACAGCAGCCACAACTGGAGCCGTCCCCTGCCTCCCCCCGCACGACCCTACCGTCCCCGCCCCATCGTTTGGACCCGTCCCGTGATTCCCGCCGGCTGGGTACCCTACACCGCAGCGCCTGTCATCGACCGCATACTGGGACTGACCTTCGGCAGCTACTTCAACGCTTCGCTCGACTATCTGTACTACAGCGGCTATGACATCGACGGCTATGACAACGGCATCATCTACCTGAGGGATGTGCCCCTGCTCAACCTCATCTGGCCCGATGTACTGCTCAACTACGACAGCTACAACCGCCTCGTCAACGCGCAGTTCTGCTACTACTCACCCTACTACGACCGCGCTCGCTTCAACAGGGTTTACCGCAATCTGTGCAAGGTCTATGGAACTCCCGTGGTTTACACCAGCGACGCCATCAGCTGGTATGGCGGCAACACCACCGGATATGTCACCCTGACCCTCACGGGCAATTACGACAGCTACTACACTACCCTCTCGATCGGGTACTAACAAGCATCGAAATTTCACATCTTTCATACACACACACGATTTCTATCAAGCCTCCGGCGGGCCGCGGCAAAGCGGTCCGCCGGTTGCATTGCGGCAGCGGCACGGCGTTGACAAAATTTAGATGCAGCAGCCAAAATTTTGGGCCTAACCGTTGCACAATTGCCGCAAAGGCTGTACCTTTACCGAAAGATTTTTTCATACAAATGATTTTTTAAGAATTTGGTCTGTGCGCATTGTGAGGAAACAAGCGCACATTTTTTGTGCCGTTTAGCCAAAACTTTGCTACCTTTGCACCCTGATATGACACGGCTCGACCTCAACATACTGGGCTGCGGGTCGGCGACCAGCTCGCTGCGTCACAACCCGTCATGCCAGGTGCTCAACGTGCGCGACAATCTGATGATGATTGACTGCGGCGAGGGCGCCCAGCTCGAGATGCGCCGCAGCGGCCTCAAGTTCTCACGCCTCAGCCACATCTTCCTCAGCCACCTGCACGGCGACCACTGCTTCGGCCTGCCGGGACTGGTCGCCACCATGGGCCTGGTGCAGCGCACGAGTTCGCTCACCATCCACACCAACGCTGACGGCGCACGCATTTTCGGCGAGATGCTGGACTACTTTTGCCGCGAGCGCACCTTCGACGTGCGCTTCAACGTCATCGGCACGACCAAGGGCGTCATCTATGAGGACGACGCCATCGAGGTGACATCGTTCCCGCTCGTGCACCGCGTGCCCACGATGGGATTCATCTTCAGGGAAAAGCCCAAGTTGCGCCACATCAACGGCAAGGCCGTCACCCAGCGCGGCGTGCCGCACTATGCCCTGCGCGGCCTGCGCGAGGGCCAGGACTGGCTGGCGCCCGACGGCACTGTCGTGCCCAACGACGCGCTCACCACGCCGGCCGACCCCGCCATCAGTTACGCCTACTGCAGCGACACCAAGCTGTCGCGCCGCGTGATACGCAACATCGAGGGCGTGGACTGGCTGTACCACGAGGCCACCTACGACGACTCGCTGGCCGTCAAGGCCCACAAGCGCTATCACAGCACCGCCGGCGAGGCCGCCACCGCGGCGCGCGACGCAGGCGTCAAGCAGCTGATTATCGGACATTTCTCCAAGCGCTACACCGACGAGGCACTGCTGCTCAGCCAGGCACGCGCCGTGTTCCCCGACACGCGCCTTGCCCACGAGGGGCTGGTCATCGACCTGAACAATGTTTGACCCGCAACAGCCGGCAACAGGCACGCCATGCTGCCGAATGAGCGGACAACGCAATTTAGAAATTATCACACTTTTTAACACACCCGACAAGTAAAAAGTTCAAAATTAAACTTAAAATGGTCGCCATTGGGCGATTAAAAGACTAAAAAAGTGCAATTGGGCAAAACTTTAAGTAAATTTTTCTTTAATAATTCAACAAAAAGTATTTCCTTTGCACCCTGTAATTGAGAGAACAACATTTTAACAATAACATTAAAAACTAACGACTATGTCTGAAATTGAAGAAAGAGTAAAACAAATCATCGTTGACAAGCTGGGTGTTAGCGAGAATGAGGTTACCCCCGAGGCTACCTTCAGCCAGGACCTGGGTGCCGACAGCCTTGACACCGTCGAGATGATCATGGAATTTGAGAAGCAGTTCGACATCAAGATTCCCGATGACAAGTCCGAGACTATCCAAACCGTAGGCGACGCCATCAAGTTCATCGAGGAGGCTAAAGCTGAATAAGAAAACATCAAGGGGCTGTTTTGAACTTTGTCGCCACGGCTATTTTTATTACACAAAATAGTCCGACAAGTTTCAAAACAGCTTCTTTTTAATATCCTGACAACATGGAACTCAAGAGAGTGGTGGTAACGGGTCTAGGAGCTATCACTCCCCTTGGTCTCGACATCGAGACGACATGGGCCAAGGCCCTGAAGGGTGAAAGCGGCGCTGGACCTATTACTCATTTTGACACAACACTGTTCAAGACCAAGTTTGCCTGCGAAGTCAAGGGCTTTGACCCGGCAGACCACGTGACGGACCGCAACGACCGCCGCGAGCTCAAGGACTTCAAGCGCACCGACCTCTTTACCCAGTATGCCCTGGCAAGCGCCAAGCAGGCCATCGAAGACGCCAGGCTGCTCGACGAGGGCATCGACCGCAACGAGGTGGGTGTCATCTTTGGCTCGGGCATTGGCGGCCTGCACACCTTTGAGGAGCAGGCCGGCGACTATGCCAAGCATGAGGACCGCGGCCCGATGTACAGCCCGTTCTTTATCCCGACGATGATTCCCGACATGGCAGCAGGCCAGATTTCCATCAAGTACGGCCTGCGCGGCCCCAACTACGGCGTCTCGGCAGCATGCGCCACCTCGACCAACGCGCTCATCGACGCCTTTAACCTGGTGCGTCTGGGCAAGGCCAACGCCATCGTCACCGGCGGCAGCGAGGCCCCCATCTTCCCTGCCGGAGTGGGCGGCTTCAACTCCATGAAGGCCATCTCGCAGCGCAACGACGACCCCGAGGGCGCCTCGCGCCCGTTCAGCGCCTCGCGCGACGGCTTTGTGATGGGCGAGGGCTCGGTGTGCCTGGTGTTTGAGGAAATGGAGCATGCCCTGGCGCGCGGTGCCAAGATTTATGGCGAGGTCATTGGCGGCGGCATGAGTGCCGATGCCTACCACATCACCGCCAGCCATCCCGAGGGCCTGGGCGCCACGCTCGTGATGCGCCGCGCCATCGACGACGCGGGCATCAAACCCGAGGATGTGGACTACATCAACACCCACGGCACGTCGACGCCCGTGGGCGACATCTCGGAGGTGCAGGCCGTCAAGGAAGTGTTCGGCGAGCATGCCTACAAGCTCAACATGAGCAGCACCAAGTCGATGACAGGCCACATGCTGGGTGCCACCGGCGCCATGGAAGCTGTGTTCTGCATCCTGGCCTGCCGCGACGACATCGTCCCCCCGACCATCAACCACGCCGAGGGCGACGACGACGAGCACATCGACTATAACATGAACTTCACCTTCAACAAGGCTCAGAAGCGCACGGTCAACATTGCCCTGTCCAACACGTTTGGATTTGGCGGGCACAACGCCAGCATCATTGTCAAGAAATTCCGGAAGTGAACCGTAGTACGCGGCCGCTTCGCCCCACCACCTTTATAGCATTTCGTTGACAACATGCTGTCGGTTAGCAATGTCATATCACTCATAAAGCTCCTTTTCATCAAGGATAAGGAGCTTTATGTTTTTATACACCGCATCACCGGCTACTATCCGCGCAACATCGACTTGTACAAGCTGGCGTTTATCCACCGCTCCAAGCCCGTCCAGACCGAGCCGGGCAAATGGGCCAACAACGAGCGGCTTGAATATCTGGGCGACGCCGTGCTCGACAACGTGGTGGCCCACTTCCTGTATGCCGCCTTCCCCGACAAGCACGAGGGCTTCCTCACCTCCACCCGCGCCAAGATTGTCCAGCGCGAAAGCCTGAACCGCATCGGCAACATCCTGCACCTCGACTCACATGTCCGCGCCTCGGTGCACTCATCGTCACACAACAGCTACATCTGCGGCAACGCCCTCGAGGCGCTGGTGGGCGCCTGCTACCTGGACCAGGGCTATGAACGCTGCCGCAAGTTCATCACCGAGCGCCTGATTAAGGAGCACTTCGACCTCAACGACCTGGTCAAGACCGAGCAAAACTTCAAGTCAAGGCTCATCGAGTGGACCCAAAAGTACAGGGTGACCATCGAGTTTGAACTCATCGACTCCTACAACGACACCGACAAGAACCCCGTGTTCCGCACCGCCGTCATCCTGGGCGGCGTCTATGCCAGCGACGCTGTGGGCTACAGCAAGAAGGAGTCCCACCAGGGCGCGTCCATGAAGGCCCTCGACCGCCTGCGGCACGACCCGAAATTCTGCGAGCAGGTGCTCTCCACCGCCACCAACTGAGCCGGCCCGCCGGCCACGCCCAGCACCCGCCACAACCCGCTAACAAATGTGAATTTTTTCAAAAAAACCGTTACTTTTTGCGGTTTTTTGCCTGTTTTTTGTAATTTCGCTATTTGTTGCAGGCATTTTCCTGCCCTAAACTGACTATAAACATGAGACCAATCACCAACATATTGCTCGTGCTGGCCATCATCTGCTATGTGTTCCTGCCGTTCTACGACATCTCGTTCCTCGGCACGGTCACCGGCATGGCATTCACGGCGGGCACCATCACCCAGTCCCTATCGCTTGGCAACGTGCTGCTGGCATTGCTGCCGTTCATCGCCTGCTTTGGCGCCATCGCCCTCAACTGCCTCAAGAGCCACTGGTGGGTGCTGGGCAGCATCGCCTGCATCCTCCTGTGCCTGTGGTTCTTCCGCGACACCGCCAGTTTTCACGAGATTCTGCTCGAGCACAATCCCGACGTGGTGCCTGTCGACGACATCGGCGAGGGATTTTCCATCAAGGGCCTGGGGCCGGGCTACTGGCTGTCGTGCATCTTCACGCTGCTGGCCCTGGCGTCGGCCATCGTGTCGTTGCTGCCGTTCAAGTTCAACCAGCGCCTCGAGCAGGCCATCGACCACAAGTTTGAAGACGGACAGCGCCACGTGCGCGAGGAGTTCAAGCGCATCGAACATGCCCACAAATCGCACAAGACCAGGCACAACGCCCCCGCGGCACCGCCCGCCGAGGTTGAGCAACCCGAGGAAGACAAGGAAGACCCCACGCGCTTCATGCCCAAGTGAGGCATTGACCAAATAACGAAAAACAAGTTGCCACGGCCATTGCGGCCGCGGCAACTTTGCAATTCTATTAATTCATTTTTCGGCTGGCCTGATTTACTTGCCCATCGGCTGGCCGCCCATGCCGTTGCCGCCGTTGCCGCTCTGCTTGCCGCTGCCAATCAGGTCATCGTTCTCGATGGTGTGGCTGGCCTTTTTCACCGCAGTCCTGAGCGAGCCAAACCGGTAACTCACCGTGATGGCCGCGCCGCGCGACGTCTGGCCGCCGACGGTCTTGCCGATGATGTCGCCGTTGTCAACATAGCTCTTGAACTGCGAGTACTTGTGGCCAAAGGGGTTCTGGGCCACCAACTGCACCGTCAGGCGGTCCTCCTTGAGGAACGAGCGCTGCAGGCTCAGGCCGTGGAAGTTCATCGTGCCCATGTGGCCGTACAGGTCGGTGACGCCGCCGCTCCACATGCCCACAAAGGCCGAAGCCTGCAGTTTCCAGGGCAGGTACTGGGTGACGTTGGCAAACGCGCTGCCGCCCAGCCGGTCGTTCTTCAGGCCCAGCTCATCGCTCTTCATGTAGCGGTAGTTGAGTGAACCGTTGAACATCACGCTGGTGCCCGTGAACGGCATCCACTGCACAAAGGCGGTCATGCCGCTGCCATAGCTCTTGACGGTGTTGGCATAGGTCGATACCCGCACCAGCCCATCGGCCCAGCTGACGGCGCCGATGCCGTTGTTGCTGAAGTCGAACGACGGCGTGAGGTTGAAGGTGAACTTGGGCCCCACGTGCATGAAGGTCATGCTCATCGAGTGCTGGTGCACGCTGCCCAAGCCGGTGTTGCCGTAGGTGCGGCTCTGGGGATCCTCGACCACGGCGGGGTTCAGGTAGCTGATGCCCGGGCGGTTGATGCTGGCGGCATAGGCCAGCTTGATGCTGTTGGCCATATCAATCTGGTAACGCACGCTGGCGCTGGGCACCCAGTCGTTGAGGCTGGCGCTGAAGGGGTCCTGCTCGCCGTTGGGCCAGCTGGCCTTGAGGTTGCTGTACTCATAGCGCAGTCCGGCGCGGGCAGCCCACGGCCCCCGCTGGTAACTGTAGCTCACATAGGCGGCGCCCACCTGGGTCACGTGGCGAAAACGCGTGTCGGTGCCGCCGGCGGCAAGGCCCAGGTAGTCCATGACGGTGTGGCTGCGGTTCAGGCGGTAGATATACTTGGCGCCGGTCTCCAGGGTGTGGCCCTGGGCCAGGGGACGCGTCCAGTCGAGCTGGAGCGTGTGCTCGCCAAAGAGTTCCTTGCCCCGCTGGCTGGTGCCGCTGTAGGGCACTGGCATGTTGTACATGTCGGCAAACTCCGAGTTGTTCGCGTTCTTGTTGCGCCATGCCGTGAGCATGTAGCTCATGGTCACGGTCTCGCCCTTGAGGCGCGTGCGGCGCTGGTAGTCCACGCGGCCGTCAAGGCTGTAGTTGCCCTGGCTGTTGTAAGAGTTGCTGCCGTAGCTGTACAGCGTCGCGCCCACGGCGTCGCGCATGAGGGTACTGCCCGCCGTCGAGCCGTCAAAGTCGTAGGAGTAACCGCCCAGCGACAGCGACAGCAGGTTGAGCGTGTCGGGCTCCCAGCTGGCGCTCAGGTTGCCGTAGTGCACCGTCATGTCATCCATCTGGAAACGCGAGTAAGCGTCCATCACCGCCCCGCTGCCGGCATACTCCGAGTGGCTGTCGTTGTGGGTGCGCACATGGCCGCCGGCATGCTGGATGCCATAGTCCAGCGACGTCACCACCTTGTCGAGCTGGGTGGTCAGGTTCAGCGAACCGCCCATGTCGCCATACTGGTCGGAGCGCACCAGAGCCATGCCCGACACGCCCTTGAGCGTCGAGTTGTCGGCCATGACGATGTTCAGTATCACGCCCGTGCCCTCGGCGTCATACTTGGCGCCCGGCTCGGTGATGACCTCGATGCGCTTGACGCTGCTGGCAGGCATGGCCTTGAGCAGGTCCTTGGCGTTGCGCGTGAGCGAGGGATCGGGGTGGCCGTTGCGGTAAATCTTGAAGTTCTGCTGGCCGTTGACGCGTATCTCGTCGCTGGCGTCCACGCTCACCATGGGCACCTTGCGCAGCATCGTCAGCACGTTGTTGGTCTTGCTGTCGGCGTCGTGCGCCACGTCATAGCCCACGCGGTCCAGCTCCTGCTTGATGAGCTGGCGCTGCGCCGTCACGGTGACGTCCTTCAGCTGGATGTTGTCAAACACGCTCAGCAGCGAGTCGTTGATAAAGTCCTCCTCGGCATCGCGCTCCAGCGTGAGCGGCAGCGAGAAACCCATCTGGCTGAAGCTGCCCTCGATGGTGTTCCCCTGGAGCTTGCCCTTGTAGGTGGCACCCACCTGCTGCACGGTCATCGTGAGCTCGTCGCCCTTGGCCTTGCCCAGCACCTGGATGTCATAGGCCTGCTGGTCGGGCGAGTCCATCGTCGCCGTCACATTCTCGCCCTGCTGCTGCAGGTGGAACACCAGCGGTATTGACATGCCGGCCTGCGGAATGACAATCGTTCCGCGCCAGGTGCCAGAGAAGTCCAGTTCCTGTGCCACAGCGCTAAAACCTGTCATGGCAACCATGAGGAGCGCAATCAGTCGTGTGAAAAAGTGTCGTTTCATATCTTGTAACATTTCCGGGTTTTTTTCAAATCACTCACCAATTAGACGCAAAGGTACAGCAAAAAGTTTCAAAAATCCTCCACATTTTTTCACGCATTGCCGAAACAATTCCGTAACCGCCTCAAAATCAACAGTCAAGCAACAGCAAATTATTTCACGCCGGGCGGCTGCGGCACCATGCCCGCGCGCCGCGCGGCCAAACCGTTGTCAACAACGTGTCAACAGATTGTTGATAAACAGGAGAGGAGGTTTCGAGGTTTTTGTATAACTTTGCAGTCAAGAATAAAAATTGTTGACAATGGAAGAATTTGAAACCGGGAAACAGGCCCGCCGCCGCTCCAAGCCCCAGCACGAGGCCGAGATAATCGGGGAATTCGGCAAACTGCCGCCCCAGGACACCCAGCTCGAGGACGCCGTGCTGGGCGCCATCATGCTCGAGAAGGACGCTTACAACACCGTGTGCGAAATCTTGAAGCCCGAGGCATTCTACAACCCCGCCAACCAAAAGATTTACGAGGCCATCCAGCACCTGTCGGCGATAGGGCGCCCCATCGACATGCTCACCGTCACCGACCAGCTGCGCACCAACAAGACGCTCGAGGAGGTGGGCGGTGCCATACGCATCACCGAGATGACCGGCATGGTGTCGAGCGCCGCCAACGTCGAGTTCCACGCACGCATCGTGGCACAGAAGTACCTCGCGCGCGAGCTCATCAACTACAGCAGCCAGGTGCAGGCGCTCGCCTTTGACGAGTCCATCGACGTGTATGACCTGATGCAGGAGGCCGAGGGCAAACTCTTTGAAATCTCCAAGAACACCCTCAAGCGCGATGTCATCCCCATCGACAACGCCGTGGACCAGGCCATCAAAAAGATTGAGGAGGCCGCCAACCGCCAGGACGGACTGAGCGGGCTGCAGTCGGGCTACCACAAACTGGACCGCCTGACCAGCGGATGGCAAAACAGCGACCTCATCATCATCGCCGCGCGACCCGCGATGGGCAAAACCGCGTTTGTGCTCTCCATGGCCAAGAACATGGCCGTGGACTACAACCAGAGCGTGGCGGTGTTCTCGCTCGAGATGTCGAGCCTACAACTCGTCAACCGACTCATCAGCAACGTGTGCTCGCTCGAGGGCGAGAAAATCAAGAGCGGCCAGCTCAGCCAGCCCGAATGGGAAAACCTGATGACGCGCACCCGCGCACTGAGCAACGCCCCGCTGTATATCGACGACACGCCGTCGCTGTCCATCTTTGAACTGCGCACCAAGGCGCGCCGCCTCGTGCGCGAGCACAATGTGGGCATCATCATCATCGACTACCTGCAGCTGATGAACGCCACGGGCATGAAGTTTGGCAGCCGCGAGCAGGAGGTGAGCACCATCTCGCGCAACCTCAAACAGCTGGCCAAGGAACTGGACATCCCCATCATCGCCCTGTCGCAGCTCAACCGCAGCGTCGAGACCCGCGCCGCATCGGGCGACGACAAGCTGGGCAAGCGCCCGCAGCTGAGCGACCTGCGCGAGTCGGGCGCCATCGAGCAGGATGCCGACATCGTGTGCTTCATACACCGTCCCGAGTACTACACCCGCTCCAAGGTGGACGGCGAGGGCAACAGCATCGAGGGCGTGGCCGAGTTCATTGTCGCCAAGCACCGCAGCGGCGCCACCGACACCATCAACCTGCACTTTGAACACCGCTTTGCCCGCTTCGAGAATCTGGATGACCACGAACTCACACGCAGCGAATCGACCTACGAGTCCAAGATGAACAGCGGCAACACGACGCCCGCCATGGCCACGACGCCCGCCGACGGCGCTCCCACTCCGCCGCCGCCCAACGCCGACTTCCTGCAAGGCCCCAACGACCCGGCACCGCCATTCTGACACCGCAAAAAAAACGAAAAAACACCGATTTTTTAGTAGTTTTTGCATGGCGCGCTGCGTCTAACAGTTGAAAAGAACATTTGAACTTTTTATATATAATTATGAAGAAGATTTTATTAGCAATGGCCATTACATTGGCAGCAGTGCCTGGCATGCAGGCACAAATCGCGCATGGCGTAACCCGTGCCGACATGGACCTGAGCGTCAAGCCAGGCGACAACTTCTATGAGTATGCAGGTGGCGGATGGATGAAAGCCAACCCCCTGAGCGACCATCCCGAGTACTCCAGCTACGGCATCTGGAACATTCTGGGCGAAGAGAACCAAAAGCGCCTGCGCGACATGTTCCTGGAAATGGGCAGCACCGACCACGAGACGGGCAGCGTTGAGCAAAAGGTCGCCGACCTGTACAAGATGGCGATGGACAGCGACCGCCTGAACCGAGAGGGCGCCAAGCCCCTGGCTCCCGACATGGCCGCCATCAAGGCGTTCAAGAAAAACAACCTCACCCCCTTCCTGGCCAACCAGCACTTGACCAACGGCAATCCGTTCTTTGGCATCGGCGTCGAGACCGACCTCATGAACAGCGACATGAACGTGATGTGGATGAGCGCCGGCACCAGCGGCCTGCCCGACAGGGACTACTACCTGAACACCGACGCCGACAGCAAGAAGCTGCAGGAGGCCTATCGCGAATATCTGGTCAAGATGTTCATGCTCGCCGGCTACAGCAAGAAGGACGCCAAGCGCGCCAGCAAGACCATCTATGACATCGAGTACAAGTTTGCCGAGGCATCGCTGGACCGCGCCGAGGCACGCGACTACACCAAGCTCTACAACGTGCGCACCATCGACCAGCTGCAGAACGATTATCCCGCCATCAACTGGAAACAGTACTTTGAGCTGATGGGCGTGCCCAGCGTCGAATGGGTAATCCTCACCGAGCCCAAGGTGATGGCCGTGGCCAACGAGCTGATGACCAAGCTCAGCGAGCAGCAGATGAAGGACTACTTTGCCGCACAACTAACCAACGCCGCCGGCTACCTGAGCGACGAGTTTGGCGAGACCTCGTTTGACTTCTACGGACGCACACTGAGCGGACAAAAGGAGCGCCAGCCCCGCTGGAAGCGCGCCCTCAACGTGCCCAACGGACTGCTGGGCGAAGCCGTGGGACAGGTGTATGTGAGCAAGTACTTTGCCAACGGCAGCAAGGAAAAGATGCTCAAAATCATCGGCGAGCTGCGCAAATCGCTGGCCAACCACATCGCCAACCTCACCTGGATGAGCGAGCAGACCAAAATCAACGCCCTGGTCAAGCTCAACACCTTCACCGTCAAGATTGGCTATCCCGACAAGTGGCGCGACTACAGCGGCCTGCAAGTGGACCCCGCCAAGAGCCTGTATGAGAACATCAAGGCGGCAACGCTCTACGAGACCCGCCGCAACCTCGACAAGATGGGCAAGCCCGTGGACAAGGACGAATGGGGCATGACGCCGCAGACCATCAATGCCTACTACAACCCCACCACCAACGAGATTTGCTTCCCCGCCGCCATCCTGCAGCCCCCCTTCTTTGATGTCGAGGCCGACGATGCCTGCAACTACGGCGCCATCGGCGTGGTCATCGGCCACGAGATGACACACGGATTTGACGACCAGGGACGCATGTTTGACCACAACGGCAACATGACCGACTGGTGGACCGAGGAGGATGCCTCCAGCTTCAAGGAAGTGACCGAGAAGCTTGCCGACCAGTTCGACCAGATTGTTGTCGTCAAGGACCTGCACGCCAACGGACACCTCACCCTGGGCGAAAACATCGCCGACCAGGGCGGACTGCGCGTCGCCTTTGACGCCTTCAAGACCACCCAGCAGTACCGCGACGGCAACAAGATCGACGGTTTCACCCCCGAGCAGCGCTTCTACCTGAGCTATGGCCGCATCTGGGCCGAAAACAACACCGACGAGGCCGAGTACAACCAGACCAAGAGCGACCCCCACTCGCTGGGACGCTACCGTGTCAACGCCACCCTCAGGAACATCGACACGTGGGTTGACGCTTTCGGCGTGAAGGAAGGCGACAAGATGTGGATCGCCCCCGAGGACCGCGCCATCATCTGGTAACCGGCAACCCCCACCCCACACTACAGCACGGGCCCGCGACCATCATAGCCGCAGGCCCGTGCTTTTTCTCCATCGGGCGGGTTGGAACAGCCGGGCTATATCCGAAACAGCCGGGCGGCGTTGTTGTCGGTGGCGGCAGAGACATCCTCTACCGTGACGCCCAGCACTTGGGCCACGCGGTCGCAGATGTGGGGGATGTTGGCGCTCTCGTTGCGCTCGCCGCGGTGCGGCACGGGGGCAAGATAGGGCGAGTCGGTCTCGAGCAGCAGGCGGTCCAGCCCGATGACGGGCAGCAGGTCGGGCACATTGCTCTTCTTGAAGGTGACGATGCCGTTGACGCCAAAGTAAAAGTCGCCCCGCTCGCGGATGCGGCCCACATCGCCGGGCGTGCCCGTGAAACTGTGGAACACGCCGCGCGGCAGCGGGCAGTCCAGATTGTCCATCACCTCGAGCACATCGTCGAGCCCGTCGCGGCAATGGATGATGAAGGGTATGTCCTTGTCGCAGCACCAGCGCAGCTGGATGTCGAGGGCATGCCGCTGCTGTTCGCGCCAGGTCTTGTCCCAATACAGGTCGATGCCGATTTCGCCCACGGCGACAACGGGATAACGGTCGAGCATGGGGCGCATGGCACGGAGCGCCTCGAGGTAGTCGTCGTGGACCTCCTCGGGGTGCAGCCCCACGGTCATCGAGATGTAGCCGGGATATTGCCCGCTCAGCGCCGCCAGGCGCTCCACGCTGTGGAGGTCCTCGTTGGGCAGGATGATGTGGCGCACCCCTGCCGCACGGGCACGGGCAACCACGGCATCGCGGTCGTCGTCAAATGCGTCGCAATAAATATGACTGTGACTGTCTATCATAGTTAGGAGTTCTTTATTTTTGGGGATGTGGTTTTTGTGATGCTGCTGAGGAGCCTTTTCAGGTCGTCATTGTCTTGACAGATTGACGCAAACTCATCATCATTGAGATATTCGGTATCATGCAATAATTCAAGCCAACACCCCGTTTCACAACATTCCTTGTAGGAGATATACATCTTGGAGAGGAATTCCTTTTTGCTGATCGCAGCCTGGGCCTCAACCATATTGGCTCCAATGCTTGTCCCGCTGCGCAGCAGTTGCTTTGAGAGGACATATTCAGCTTTCTCGTTACTCAGATAGCGACACAAGTTCACAATTCTGACCGCAAACAACTTGCTTTTTTCCTTAACAACACTTTCCATGCCAACTCCTCACTCCTAACTAATAACTGCGTCCTGCAAGTTTGTTGGCCAGAGCGATAAAGGCATCGCGGTCCTCGTCGCTCATGTTCACGCGCTTGAAGGCCTCGATGGCGCGGCCGTTATAGCCGGCAATGGCGTCCTGTGCCATCTGACGCACGCCCAGGCGCTCATAGATGGCGGTCACGCCCGCCACCTTGTCGGTGCGGCTGGCAAACTTGTCGTTGAGCCAATGGCGCAGCTCGTCGGCATCGTCGCCCCGGGCCAGCAGCATGGCATTGATGAGCAGATAGGTCTTCTTGTTGTTCATGATGTCGCCGCCAATTTCCTTGCCAAAGGTGGCGGGGTCGCCCCACACGTCGAGCATGTCGTCCATGAGCTGGAACGCCAGGCCCATGTTCTCGCCCGCCTCGTAGAGTGTGTCGGCATAGGCGGCTGACGCGCCGGCAACGAGGGCGCCCGTCTTGAGGGCGCATCCCAGCAGCACCGAGGTCTTGAGGCGAATCATGTTGATGTACTCGTCGGCGGTGACATCGTTGCGCACCTCAAAGTCCATGTCCCACTGCTGGCCCTCATAAATCTCGATGGCCGTGGTGTTGAACAGGTCCATCACCGGCTGCATGCCCGTGCGGGCAATATATTGGGAGGCGATGGTAAGCATCGTGTCGCCGCTCAGGATAGCGGTGTTGTCGTTCCAGCGGCGGTGCACGGTGGGCTTGCCGCGGCGCACGTCGGCAGCGTCCATCACGTCGTCGTGCAGCAGGGTGAAGTTGTGGAACATCTCCAGTCCCAGCGCGGCATCGACGGCCTTGCTGCTGTCGCCGCCCATGGCGTCGCATGCCATCATCGTCAGCACGGGGCGGATGCGCTTGCCGCCCAGCGCCATGTGATAGGCGATGGGTTCATAGAGCTGGCGAGGCGTGGAAGGATATGGGATGTCGGCGATGGCCCGGTTGATGGTGTCGAGGTATTCTTGGTAGGTCTTCATCTTTATGAAATACATGTTTCGTTATTGTCCTGTGGCTTGTTTCACGCCCGCATTGTAGGCCTGCTCAAAGGCCTTAAACTCCTGGGGCGTGTAGATTCCGCGCAGTTCCTCGATGCGGTCGTTGATGTCGTCAAGGTCGGCACCCGGCTGGCGGGCATCGCGGGCCAGCGCCGCGCCCAGCGCCGCAGGGCGTGAGGCCTGGGCATAGACACACATCTGCTCATGCAGCGAGAAGCCGTCAACAATCGCCTGCATCGTGCTGTCAAACACCGCCACCGACGACTCACGGCCCACCGCATTGCACAGCCAGTGAATGAGTTGCAGATAGTCGGCCGCCGAGTCGGTGTCAAACTCGCGCACCCTCAACAGCTCCATCATGGGCGGCACCTTGAGTTGCGCCAGCTCCCTGGGCGACAGCACAATCACATGGGCAGCCTGGGTGAGCGAGTCGCGGCCGTCGCCAAGCAGCACACCGGCAAAGGCACGGTTGGCGGCCTTGCGCTCCCACGGCCAGGTGAGGCTGTCGGCGCGCATCGCGTCAAATTGTTTCACCACGCGGCGCATCGCCGCAGTATCGCCCCAGGCGGCAAGAAAATCCTTGCCTGCGGCCTCGCCGCGCCTGTCGGCCTCGCCGCATGCGGTGAGCAGCAGCATCACGGCAATCAATATCAACGGCAGTCTTTTCATTCTTCTTCAACATCAGGGAACATGTTGTCATACAATGCTTTGTCTTTCTGCTTGAGATAAGCCTTAAACGCCTCGTCAAAGGCCCTCACGGCCGCCGAGTCACGCTTGATGGCATACACGCCCTGCTTGGACTTGGCGTCCAGCACGGCGCTTTCCATCGCCATGGTGTCGGTGCGGTCGGTGGCAATCAGCGCCGACGCGGCATGCTCGCCGTCGGCATGCGCCTGGGCATCGAGGGGCGACTTCTTCTCGCCGCATCCCGCACACAGCGCCAGCGCGACGGCCAATATCGGTATCAAATGCTTCATTGCTTCAAAACTTTTTGCAAACTTACAAAAAATTAGCGCATGGCGAGCCAAGATGTTCCAAGAATTTTATTTCAAGACAACAATGGGCGATATTTTTCCATTTCTCGCAAGAAATATTTACCTTTGTACCCACAATCGACAATATGGCAATTTTATCATGACACGCAAGAGAATCACCATCGCCATCGACGGATTTTCCTCGACGGGCAAAAGCACAATGGCCAAGTCGCTTGCCAAGCGCATCGGCTATGCCTATGTTGACACCGGCGCCATGTACCGCGCCGTGACGCTGTTCGCCCTGCGCAACAAGCTCATCGGCCGCGGCAAGGTTGATGAAGCCGCGCTCAAGCAGCACTTGAAGGCCGGCGACATCGCCATCACCTTCAGCGCCGCCAAGGACGGCAGAAACGTGACCCTGCTCAACGGCAGGAACGTGGAGCGCTACATCCGCAGCATGCGCGTGAGCAACGTGGTGAGCATCATCGCGGCCATCGGCTTTGTGCGCAAGGCCATGGTCAAGCAGCAGCAGGCCATGGGCAAGGACAAGGGCGTGGTGATGGACGGCCGCGACATCGGCACCGTCGTCTTCCCCGACGCCGAGATGAAGGTGTTTGCCACCGCCAGCGCCCAAGTGAGGGCCCAGCGGCGCTTTGACGAACTGCGCGCCAAGGGCGACAACGACACCACGCTGGAAGAAGTGCTGGCCAACGTCAACGAGCGCGACCGCATCGACAGCACCCGCAAGGAGAGCCCCCTGCGCCAGGCCGACGATGCCGTGGTGCTCGACAATTCGCACATGACAGTAGCACAACAAGACGAGTGGCTCTATAACCTGTATCTGGAACGAAGCAGGAGTTAGGAGTTAGGAATTATGGCGGTTATTGAGATTGACAACGGTTCGGGATTCTGCTTCGGGGTGACCACGGCCATCAGCAAGGCCGAGGAGGAACTCAACAGCACGGGCCACCTCTACTGCCTGGGCGACATCGTGCACAACACCGGCGAGGTGGAACGCCTGGCCAGCCAGGGCCTTGAAACCATCACCCACGAGCAGCTCGAGCAGCTGCACGACGTCAAGGTGCTGCTGCGCGCCCACGGCGAGCCGCCCGAGACCTACGAGACCGCCCGCCGCAACCGCATCGAAATCATCGACGCCACTTGTCCTGTGGTGCTCAAACTGCAACAACGCATCCACGCCTCGTTTAACGACAACAGCGGCGGCGACATGCCCCAGATTGTCATCTACGGCAAGCGAGGACATGCCGAGGTGCTGGGACTGGTGGGACAAACCCGCGGCCACGCCACCGTCATCGAGAACATTGACGAGATAGACAAGATAGACTTCACGCGCGACATCTGCCTCTACTCACAGACTACCAAAAGCGTGCAGGAGTTTGGCCGCATCGTCGAGGAAATCCAGCGCCGCATCCAGCCCGGTGTCACCTTCCGCAGCTTTGACACCATCTGCCGCTCGGTGGCCAACCGCATTCCCAGCATCCGCGACTTTGCCCGGCGCCACGAGCTCATCCTCTTTGTGAGCGGCGCCAAGAGCAGCAACGGCCGCATCCTGTTTGCCGAGTGCCTCGCCGCCAACCCCGACTCGCACCTCATCAGCAACGAGAGCGACATCGACCCGCAATGGCTCGCCGGCAAGGAGCGCATCGGCATCTGCGGCGCCACCTCCACGCCGCGATGGCTCATGAACCAGGTGAGCGACGCCGTGCAGCGCCTCACCACAGGGTAGCAGACACACCAACGCCACAATGATTAAGCCAACATCATCAATATGACCAAAAAAAATCTCATCATCGTCATCGTCCTGCTTGTCATCATCGACCTGGTGGCGGCCGCCTGGTACATGGTGCAGCGCAACGAGTCCAACACCAAGAGCCAAGACCTGTTCGAACAGTTCGAGGACGAAGTCACCAACGCCGACAACGCCGACGCCCCGTCGGGCACGTCGGGCACGTCACAGGCCGACGAGTTTGACAAGATACAGCACCGCTCCAGCTACTTCACGGCCAAGGCACCCGCCCACTATGGCGACGTCTCGTCGTACTACACCAGCACCAAGCATGTGAAGGTCATCTGGCCCAAGTCGGTCAACGGCAACGACAATCCCGTCAACCTCACCAACCAGCTCATCAAGAGCGCCTTTGGCAACAACCATTCGACGCTCAAGGACGCCTGCGATGCCTACCTGAAGGTGCCCCAGTTCAACAAGCCCATTGGCGACAGTTACCGCACCCTCAACGATGCGCCCAACGTCTTCCCCATCTACGGCAACGTGACACAGGTGCTCGTCTATCCCTACATGACCTCCAAGCGCATCCTGGTCATGGAAATCGACAAGAGCCAATACAACGGCGCCACCACTGCCCAGGGCTGCTCCTATGTGAACTACGACCGCCAGCGACAGCGCGTCATCAACGCCAGCGACATCCTGGACCAGAGCAAAATCAACAAGGTGCTCGACGCCATCAACGACAAGATTGACAAGCTCAACAAGGAGCGCGGCGACGCCGACCGCCTGTCGCACGCCATCAATGTGCCCGTCGAGCTGTGCTGCAGCAAGGAAGGCATCATCTTTGAGTTCCAAAGCGGCACGCTGAGTAAAGGCCGCTATGAGGTGCTCGTGGACTATGACGACCTTGACGACTGCTTCACCGACGAGTTTGAGAAAATCGCCGATGACAACGATGGCTACTCGCTCTACGGCGAGAAACTCTCGCCCGAGGGGCTGCACTACGATGTCGCCAAGGCCAAAGCCAGCGTCCGCGCCGAGCGCACCAAAGCCGCCGGCACGGCCAGGAGAAACAAAACCTCAAAACGCAATTACCAACGCTGGTAACCGCCACATTACTGCCAAGGGGAGGCCGACTGCTGCCACCCATGCGGGCCTAAAGCCCCCCACGATTTACCCATCTTCCTCCTCGAGCAGGCACCGCAACCGCCTGCTCGTCATTGCCGCTTGCGGATACTGACGGCTGCGCCGCCGCCAGGGGCGAGGTGGAGGTCGAGGGCCATGGTGTTGTCAACGGTGAGGCGGCGAATGGTCATGGGATAGGGATTGTCGCGGTAGTCGGCGCCGGGGCCGTCCTCATAGATGATGGCGTCGTAGGCGGCGCCGTCGCTCAGGAAGTCGAGCGCCAGCGTCAGGTCACGCGCCTGGCCGTCGGTCACGCTGCCCACATACCAGTTGTCGGCACCGCGCTCCTGGCGCACACAGGTAACGTACTGCCCCATGGCGGCGTGCGGCACGAGGGTGCGCTCCCAGTTGGCGGGCACCTCCTCGATGAAGGCAAACGCGGGCTGGTGCTCATAGTTCTGGATTTCGTCGGCCGCCATGTGAGCGGGACTGTAAATCACCACATACTCGGCCAGCTGGTGGGCCAGCGTGGTTTGGGGGCGCGTGCCGGGCACGGCCTCGTTGTCATAGTTGAAGATGCCGGGCGTGAAGTCCATGGGACCGCCCAGGCCGCGGGTAAACGGCAGGATGCACTCGTGGTATGGCGGATTGCCGCCGGCACGGTCAAAGGCGTTGTACTCCTGCCCGCGCATGCTCTCGGTGCCGATGAGGTTGGGCCAGGTGCGCTGCAGGCCCGAGGGCATGGCGCCCTCGTGGTTGTCAATCATGAGGTGGTGGCGCGCCGCCGTCTCAATCACCTTGCGAAAGTGGCGTATGCCCCACTGCGAGTGCTGCAGCTCGCCGTTGTAGAAGCGGGGATTGACATAGCCGGTCTTCACCGTGTTGATGCCCAGCGACTCATAGAGCGTGTAGGCGTCCTCGAGCTGGTTTTCATAGTTTTGGGCGGCGCCCCCCGTCTCGTTGTGGGCGACGATGCGCACGCCGCGCTCGGCGGCATAGCGGCACAGGCCCTCAAGGTCATAGTCGGGATAGGCCTTGGTGAAACTAAAGCCGTCGCCGTGCCTGGTCCAATCGCAGTCCCAGCCCCAGTTCCAGCCCTCGACCAGCACGCCGCCCATACCGTGGCGCGCGGCAAAGTCGATGTAACGCTTGGCGTTGCCGGTGGTGGCGCCGTGGCGGTCGCCCTGTGCCCAGGTCCAGCGCTGTTTTTGCAACGCCCACCAGATGCCCACATATTTGGTGGGCCGTATCCACGATGTATCCTCGATCTGGCACGGGTCGTTCAGGTTGAGCGCCATGCGCGAGAGCAGGATGTCGGCCGCCGTGCGGCCAATGATGACGGCGCGCCACGGGGTGACGCGCGTGGCGCTCACGCGCACCTTGTCGCCGTTTTGCCACGGCACGAGCACCGCCGTCAGCGTGGTGCCGCGCGCCGCCAGGTTCATCGTCGAGTAGTCGGTGAGGTTGGCCTCCATGATGGCCAGGCACAGCGTGTCGTTGACCTCGATGGCCACGGGAGCGGCAATGCTGTCCTTGCGGCTCACCAGGTCGCGGGTGTAGATGCCCTCGTAGTATGGCGTCAGGGCGGGGATGGACCACGCCTGGGCATCGACGGGCAGGGCGAACTGCGTGGCCTCGTCCATGATGACAAACTCCTTGAGACCCGCCTGCTCGGGGAACTCATAGCGCAGGGCCATGCCGTCGTCAAAGGCCCTGATGACGACACCGAGCGTGCGGCGCGCGCCGTGCCGCTCACGCAGGGCGACCTTGAGCTCGTTGTAGCGGTTGCGCACCTGGGCGTCCTCGCCCCAGGGCTGGGTCCACGTCTCGTCGTGCGACGTGCGCGAGGTGCCCGCCATCTTGAAGTCGTCCTTGAACGGGCCGCTGTCGAGCACAAAACCTAACGCCGAGCGGTCGAGGACCGCCGCGCCGCCGCGCGTCACCTGGTACCACGCGGCACCGCCATCCACACCAACCGTCACGGTAACGGCACCGCCGGGCGAACTCACGCTGGCGGTCTTGCCTGCCGCCGACAGCGACAGGAGCACTAAAAGCATTGCAACTATTTTCTTCATATTCGTCTGATTTTCTTGGGAATTCTTACTGTTTGCCTCAAACAGCGTTACTGGTTGCAAAGTTAGACTTTTGAGACGACTTCCACAAATTCCCCGCCACGATTTTTAGAACAACGCCAAAAACTCAAGGCGGGGCAGCCCAATACTCGAAAGTTTTTTGTAATTTTGCAACATGTTTGCGGTTGTGCCGCAATGTAACGATTCATGATTTATAGTTAACGAGGCATTCGCGATTGAGCGGCTTCGCATTCAATATCGACAGGGAAAATGAACAGATTTGTTGAACTGATACCGCGGCAGCGCGCCAAGTATGGCGAGCGCGAGGCGTTGCGGTTCCGCAATCATGCCACCGGCACATGGGAGTCAATATCGTGGATTGACTTTGCCGCCACGATAGACCGCGCGGCAGGGGCACTGCTGGCGAGCGGCGTGGAGCCCCAGGGCCGCGTGTGCATCTTCACCCACAACTGTCCCGAGGTGCTGGTCGCCCACTTTGCCGCATTCTACAACCGCGCCATCCCCGTCCCCATCTATGCCACGAGCAGCAAGGACGAGGCGGCCTACATCGTCAACGACGCCGGCGCCACCATACTGTTTGCCGGCAACCAGGAGCAATACAACATCGCGCGGCAGGCCATGCGGCAATGCCCGTCACTCAAGTTCATCGTCACCCTCCACCCCGCCGTCGTGCGCGACGACGACGACAAGACAACGCTCACATGGAGCGGGTTTCTCGCTACCGGCGACAAGCTGGGCTTGGACATGACCAGTGAAATCGAGGCCCGCAAGCAGGCAGGCACCGACGACGACACGATGTACCTCATCTACACCTCGGGCACCACCGGCATGCCCAAGGGCGTGATGCTCACCCACAGCAACTTCAACGCCGCGATGGACGCCCACACCGAGCGCATCAAGTGCATCGACGACAGCACCGACGTGTCGCTGAGTTTCCTGCCATTTAGCCATGTGTTTGAACTGGGATGGACCATGGTGTGCCTGATTACCGGCATCCGCGTGGCCATCAACTACGACCCCAAGGAAATACAGCGCGCCGTCAAGGAGGTGCAGCCCAACTACATGTGCAGCGTGCCGCGTTTTTGGGAGAAGGTATATACCGCTGTCAACGACAACCTGCAGCACGCCAAGCCCGTGGTGCGCATGATGGTCAAACAGGCCCTGCGCATCGGCAAGGCGCGCAACCTGAGCCATGCACGACTGGGCAAAAAGGCGCCAGCGCTGGTCGAGAAGCAATACCAGTACTTCGAGACAAAGGTTTACAGCAAGCTGCGCAACGCCATCGGCATCCCCGAGGGCAAGTTCTTCCCCACCGCCGGTGCCATGCTCAGCGACAACATCACCGAGTTCATGCACGCCCTGGGCATCAACATTGTCATTGGCTACGGACTGAGCGAGACCAACGCCTCGGTGAGTTTCTTCCATCCCGACGGCAACTGGACCATCGGCACCGTGGGCACCCCCATCTCGAGCATCGAAGTCAAAATCGGTGTACAAAACGAGATTCTGGTCAAGGGTCCAACCGTGATGAAGGGCTACTACAACAAGCCCGAGGAGACCGCCAGGGCCATCGATGCCGACGGATGGCTCCACACCGGCGACTGCGGTGAGATTGCTCCAACGGGCGAAATCATTCTCACCGAGCGCCTCAAGGACCTGTACAAGACCAGCAACGGCAAGTACATCGCCCCACAGGTGCTCGAGACCATGCTCGGCCAGGACAAGTTCATCGAGCAGGTGGCCGTGATTGGCGACGGACGCAAATATGTGTCGGCGCTCATCGTGCCCGACTATGACCTGCTCAAGGCCTATGCGGCCAAGAAAGGCATCAACGCCCACAGCGTGGAAGCGCTGGTGAACGACCCCGACATCCACAAGATGATCGAGGCGCGCATCAACGACTACCAGAAGGGCCTTGCCAGCTATGAGCAAATCAAGCGGTTTGTGCTGCTGCCCAGGGCCTTCTCGATGGAGGCCGGCGAACTCACCAACACGCTCAAGATCAAGCGCGCCGTCATCAACAAGCGCTACGCGCCCCTCATCGACGCGATGTATGCCGCCGACTTCCGCAAGAAGAAAGATTCAAACAACTGACTACAATAATAAATGATCACACAAGAACAACTCAAGGAATTACAGCAGCGCAAGGACGACTTGAAGCGCTATCTCGACATCGACAACAAGAAAATCGAGGTCGAGGAAGAGGAACTGCGCACCCATGTGCCCGACTTCTGGCAGGACCAGAAGGCCGCCGAGAAGCAGATGAAGAAAATCAAGCAGCTGCGCAACTGGATCAACGACTGCGAAGCCGTGGAACTCGCCGTTGACGAGGTGGCCACGGGATTTGACTTCGTCAAGGAGGGCCTCGTCGAGGAGGAGGAGCTCGACAGCCTGTACAGCAAGGCAATGGCCTCGCTCGAGAAACTCGAACTGCGCAACATGCTGCGCCACGACGAGGACAAGATGGACGCCATTCTCAAGATTAACTCGGGCGCCGGCGGCACCGAGAGCCAGGACTGGGCCTCGATGCTCATGCGCATGTACCTGCGATGGTGCGAGCGCCACGGCTACAAGACCGCCATCGAGCACATCATCGACGGCGACGAGGCGGGCATCAAGAGCGTGACCATCAGCATCGAGGGAGACTTCTCTTACGGCTACCTCAAGAGCGAGAACGGCGTGCACCGCCTGGTGCGCGTGTCGCCCTACAACGCCCAGGGCAAGCGCATGACCTCGTTTGCCTCGGTGTTCGTCACCCCGCTGGTCGACGACACCATCGAGATTACCCTCGACCCCGCGCGCATCTCGTGGGACACCTTCCGCAGCGGCGGCGCCGGAGGCCAGAACGTCAACAAGGTCGAGTCCGGCGTGCGCGTGCGATACCAGTATAAAGACCCCTACACGGGCGAGGAAGAGGAAATCCTCGTCGAGAACACCGAGACGCGCGACCAGCCCAAGAACCGCGAGAACGCCCTGCGCAACCTGCGCTCCATACTCTACAACAAGGAGTTGCAGCACCGGCAGGAAGAGCAGCGCAAGGTGGAGGACAGCAAGAAGAAAATCGAATGGGGCAGCCAGATTCGCAGCTATGTGTTTGACGACCGCCGCGTCAAGGACCACCGCACCAACCACCAGACCAGCGACGTGGGCGGCGTGATGGACGGCGACATCGACGAGTTCATCAAAGCCTACCTCATGGAGTTTGCCGAGGATTAACCGACTTTTTTCAGGCTCAAAGCGATGATGGAACAACTGACAGTGGTCAAAGTGAGCGGCAAGATTGTGGAGAAGCCCGAGGCGCTCCGCTCGTTCATCAAGGCGTTTGCCGCCATCAAGGGCAGGCGGCTGCTCATCTTCAGCGGCACCAACCTGGCATCAGAAATCGGCGGCAAGCTGGGCGTGAAGACCAAACTCATCAACGAGCGCCCCGTCGTTGACCCGGGCACACTGCGACTGCTCACGATGGTCTATGGCGGCCTGGTCAACCACCAGCTGGTGGCCCACCTGCATGCCAACAAGGTCAACGCCATCGGCGTCACCGGCGTGGACATGGACCTGGTCACCAGCGTCAAGCTGCCCGACGGCAAACTGGGCAGCACGGGACAGGTGCGACGCGTCAACACCGAGGGATTTGCCCGCCTGCTCGACAGCGGCGTGGTGCCGGTGCTCGCACCCATCACCCACGACGGCCGCGGCAACCTGCTGTTCAACGAGACCGACGCCATGGCCGCCGAGATTGCCAAGGCGTTTGCCCTGCGCTACAACGTGCGCCTGATTTACTGCTTCGAGAAAAACGGCGTGCTGCTCAACCCCCACGACGGCGACAGCGTGGTGCCCATGCTGCGGCGCACCCAGTACAAGGCCCTGCGCGACATGGACATCATCAAGGACTGGTTTGTCAACAAGCTCGACAACGCCTTCTCGGCCATCGACCACGGCGTCAAGGAGGTCATCATCACCAGCGCCGCCCAGCTCGGCGACCCCGACAAGGGCACTCACATCATGTAATATCAAAACGACTAACTAAAGAGACATAACTACTACTATGAAAGTTGCGATTGTTGGCGCCAGCGGCGCAGTGGGACAGGAATTCATGCGTGTCCTCGATGAGCAAAATTTCCCCGTCAGCGAACTCGTGCTCTTTGGCTCGGAGCGCAGCGCGGGACGCATTTTCACCTTCCGCGGCAAGGACCATGTGGTCAAACTCCTCCAGCACAACGATGACTTCAAGGACATCGATGTGGCGTTTGTCGCCATGGGCGCAGGGCCCGCCATCGAGTTTGCACCCACCATCACCAGGCACGGCTGCATCATGATCGACAACAGCAGCGCCTTCCGCATGGACGACGACGTGCCCCTGGTCGTCCCCGAAGTCAACGGCGACGACGCCCTCGTCACCCCGCGCAACATCATCGCCAACCCCAACTGCTCCACCATCATCATGGTGGTTGCCCTCAAGCCGCTCGACAACATCTCGCACATCAAGAACGTGCAGGTGGCCACCTACCAGGCCGCCAGCGGCGCCGGGCTCGAGGCGATGTACGAACTCGCCCTCCAGGCCAGCGAGGTCGCCGTGGGCAAGGAACAGCTCACCGTGCGGCACTTCCAGCACGAACTGGCCTACAACGTGATTCCCCACATCGACATCTTCCAGGACAACGACTACACCCGCGAGGAGATGAAGATGGTGAAAGAGACCTGCAAAATCATGCACAGCGACATACGCGTGAGCGCCACCTGCGTGCGCGTGCCCGTCATGCGCGCCCACAGCGAGGCCGTGTGGATCGAGTGCGAGCAGCCCATCACCCCCGAGGAGGCCCGCGCCGCCCTCCAGCTCGCCCCAGGCATCGTGGTGGTGGACGAGCCGCGCAACAACCGCTACCCCATGCCCATCGACTGCACCGGCAAGGACCCCGTCTATGTGGGCCGCATCCGCGTCGATACCAGCAGCGACAACGGGCTCACCTTCTGGGTATGCGGCGACCAAATCAAGAAAGGCGCCGCCCTCAACGCCGTGCAGATCGCCCAATACCTCCTCGCCCACAAGAAGAAGGCTTAACCCCACCCCCGCCACGGCAACGCAAACGGGATAGAACCATCCCTCCCCCATGAGCACTAATGAGGGCGCATCAACGACGCGCCCTCATTTTTCAACTCTATGACTTCTCTAATTGCTGTCTGGTAAAATGGCTATCTTTGCCCATGGTTACTATGTTTTTGTGGTGAAAGCAACGATAATCAATGAGGCTGATGCTTCACGTGGATTTATCAACATAGAAAGTATTACCGGACAGCAATATACCTTTTTAGTGGTGCTATCTTAGGTGGGTACTTATCGTATTCTGGTAAGTACTCCACCAGATTTAGATTATGCTTCTGGGCAAATAGTCTAGCATAGGTATCCGCACCTTTAGCACCCCCAGAAATTATAGTATCTGGGATGTACTTTAACTAGGCTTCTATATCCAGTACTGGACAGGTACGGCTTCCTATTATTGCTAGTTTCATATCAATTAATTAGAACTATTCTTTTTGCTAGCTTTAGCAGCCTCTTTAGCAGCCTTTTCTTCCGCTTTAATTCTATCTTTTTCTGCTTTCTCTGCAGCCTTTGCTTCTGCCTTTAATCTTTTTTCTTCTGCCTTGATTCTATCTTTTTCTGCTTTGGCTTCCGCTTTCTTATCTTTGAAGTACTGGGCTAATTGTTTTGATTCTGGGCTACTTTCATCTTTATAGGGATCAATCCACTCCCCACCTTCTGCTAAACATTTTCTATATTTAGCTTCTACTTCTGGGAAGAAATAGGTAGCATCAAACACTTCATCAGGTTCTATGCCTATTATTACGATAGGTACACTAGGGTTATTTCTACCTTCCCTAATCACATTAGCTACTTCATTTTCAAACCAACTAATACCAGTGTCTAGTTTGCGTTCAAAGTTCTTAGTAGGTATTATTTCTATACCTACATCTATATCATCACGCAAGTAGAAGAATGTATGTTTGACGTGCAAATCATACGCTACAGAAAAGTACTTACCAAATTGTACTTCTACTGCTATTCTATCCTTTACAAAATCTACTTGATTATTAGTTTGTAGGGCTTCATTACCAGTATCTTCTATAGCTTTCTTCTGCTCTGCAGCATCATTTATTTTAACTATCTGCTTTTCTACATTCAGATCACCAGTAACATAGTAATTAACTACCAGGCTTTCCCAACCTAAAGGAAATAATATCTTTTCAAACTCCTTGTTAATTGCAGGTTGGTCATAAAGCATTCTTCACTTTTTAGTGGCATCTTTACTAGGCTTTACAAACTTATTAGCATCAATAGATTTAATGGCATCTTTAATCTGTTGATACAGTTCGTTCTTTTTGTAGCAAAGATATTCATCACCGAAAAGATGACTATATAAATTAGCTATTTTCATTTATTTTTCCTTTGCTTTTAATTGTTTCTTTAATGCCTTTTCTTCTTCCTTTATCTGCTTTACCATATTATCCAGATAGGAAAGTTTAGCCTTAATAAAATCTACTGGTAAGCTAGATAGGTTAGGTGCATCTTTAGGATCATAAACCGCTTGCCCTATTCTTCTAGTAGGTAGTTTATCTTCCCTTAGTAACTGTATTCTGGCGTTACCTTGTTCTATGTACTTATCTAATAGCTCTGTACCGTAACCTATTCTAAAGTTCTTTAGTGCAGCGATAATAGTACTAGCTACACCAGCAAAGGGATCATATACTATATCCCCTTCATTAGATAGTGCCAATATACATCTTTCTACTAGCTCTATAGGAAACTGGCAAGGATGATCTACCTTTTCGCAGTGATTACTTTTTACATTAGGTACATCCCATATTTCATTATCCCAATCATCTATTAACTGCATCATATCAGCTTTCCATAAATCTGAAGGATTTTTACCTAAAGGATTACCCGAATACTGCCCCTTGTTTGGTCCTTTGTATTGCTTCTTACCAGGGTACTTAGATGCTATTCTAATAGAATCCAAATTAAAGGTGTAATTATCGGATTTAGTAAACCACAAAATAGTTTCATACCTACCAGATAATCTATCTGTACACTGTAATCCGTGTTCAAAATGCCAGATAATCCTATTACGCAACTGAAGTCCATACTTCTTAAATAGTTCATAATAGTAAATATCCAGTGGGTACACTTCGCTTTTCTGGTTCTTAGGCTTAACTATACAGTTACCTACTTCCCAGCAAATAGAGCCATCTTCCCTAAGCACTCTGGCTAGTTCTTTTACTATAGGCTCCATATTTTTTAGGTAATCTTCTAAGGGGGTTACATTCTCATAAGCCTTACCTACATTATATGGGGGTGAAGTTACTATTAGTTTTATGGAATTATCTGGTAACTCCTTTAAGAAGTCCAAACAGTCCTTTTTCTCATATTTGAAGTCTAATAAATCCATATTTGTTATTATTAGTTTCTGGGTGCAAAGGTACGAAATAATCAGCACATTTTAACAGTTAATACAAACTTTAACTAGTAATTCTTGGCGATTTGGTATTTTTTTGTTATGGGAAGCACCTAGATTAAGCATTTTGGGTATTATCCGGGGCATCTTCACTACTACCAGTATCCCTTTTTATTGGTGTCCGCTAAATTGTTTTTGGGCTGAAATGTATTACCGGACAGCAATATACAAATTATTCAACCAAGATGGATTTATCCCTTCACGCCATACCAGACAAGCGAAATGGCTAATATGGATATATATGGACAGCTATGAATGAAACGTGGGCAAAATGATGCCTATTTGAGTTAAGAAAACATAGTAAATTTGCGCTGTCGAAGCCTATGCTGCACCATCATTATTGAAAGCCAGTAGGTCGCGACACCACATAATTTAAAAACGTTATCGATGCTTTGAGCTGATAATAAAGAACGAAGATAACCAATGGCAAATGCACAATCTATCGACGATATCATAGCACATCAACGGCAAAGAACAATAATGCCAACAAAGATGTTATTCTATCATATCGTACATGTTGTGAACTTGACGTTGCCAGTAACAGTGAAGTGACGATTGAACCCACTAATTGGTTTATGTATTACTGGTATAATTGCGATAATAGCATTAAATGCCCGTTCCGGATTGGTGTCATTGGCATATCCATCTCGGTGATCACTTCTGTTATTGGAATACTCTCGCTTTTTTGCACATTGCCTTTTGTTAAACTGTGATGTTGTCATCTATATGAATCCGTTGATGGGCCTCCGCACCGATGCGCGGGGACCCTGTAAGCCTGTGTGTGGCGTGGCCGTGGCTGGATTCAGATGCGGGGACTGCCGCCCGACATGATGATGTCGGCAACGGCGTTGACGTCGCCGATGTTGACCTCGCCGTCGCCGTTGACGTCGTTGGCGCGGCTGACTGCGCCGCCCGACATGATGACGTCGATCAACTCGTTGATGTCGGCAATGTTGACCTCAAGGTCGCCGTTGACATCGCCCCTGATGACCTGCGGCAACTGCGCGTCGGGGTGGAAGTCGATGCCGCCCGCCACCTCGGCCGAGGTCTCGCCCAACCAACCGCAATACTGGTTGACGGCGGTGTAAATCTTGATGAAGTCGATGTGGTCGAGATTGACATGGTTGCCGTTTTCGTCAACAGCCCAGTCAATTTTGAACCCGGGATTGTAACCTTCTTGTCCGGGCAGATGATCGGGATTGTTGGGTAAATTATCCACATATCCCCAGTCAAAGAATTGCTGAACAAAGTAAGAACTGCCGCCGCTGCCAATATCCGTTGCATTGCAACGCAGTTTAGTGCCCGAAAATGTGAGTTCCTCCTCACTTTGCAGCCATTGGGGCCAATAAGACTGGCTGTGGAAGGTGTTGCGGCTCATATAACCGCTGACGCTGTCGGGGTTGACATCGTTGCTGGTCCAGCGGATGTAACTGGTGTCGTTCAACGCGGGGTTGACGGGGCTGGGCGTGCGCGTCTTGCCCTCGTCGGGGCGGTAATAGGTTATGGTATAAGCGTGCTGCGTCGTGGGGTGGTCGTACTCGCTGCCCGCAAGCTCATACCAACGGTCGCCGTCGCCGGGAATGCCGTCGCCATCGGCATCAACGCCCACCATGACAATAGCGGGCTCGCTGCTGCCACCGTTGCCGCCTCCGGCATCGACAAACGCATTGCCCCAGATGTCAAAGTCCCAAGTGTGCATATTGACCACGGGGTGGTCAAAACCAACAGTGACATAGCCGCCATAACCACCGAGCGTAATCATGCCGCCCGCCCAAACGGTATCGACACGGGTGTAGGTGACGCCGTGGATGGTCTGCACGGTGGTGTCGACGCGGCCGCACAGGCTCGCCCGGCAACGCGCCAGCACACTATCGACAGGTTCCCCTGCCCTATACACGGGCATAGTGTTGACAAACTGGCCCGGTGCAGGGCGATAGTCATAGACACGAGTGAGCCACGGATGATTGGCCCACGCAACTGTTGCCGATATCAGCGCCAGCATTAAGATGGCAAAGTGTCTGAATTTATTCATATTGGTTCTATTGTTCATTGATGTTGGTACCTAAAAAACAAAAGTGCGCGGGAATGTCGCCCGTGCGGACATCCCACTTGCGCTTGCCGTCGGGGCCGAAGCAGTAGAGGCGGCCCGGGGTGACATGGTCCTTGGCATCGGTGACATAGATGTCGCGGGTGATGGGATTGACGGCGACGCCATAGGGGGTGGCGATTTGGCTATCGGTCCCGTCGGTGATAAAACTGCTGCTCACATGCTTGCGCGTCAGCGTGTTGACAACGGCAAACGAGCGCACATTCTCCATAGTGACATAACTGAACTCGTTGCCCACGATGTAAAGGGAGTCACCCACGAGCCACATGTCGCTCACGCGGCAATCGATGCTGTCGATGAGTTGCTGCTTGCGGGTGTCATAAGCATACAATTTGCTCTGCTCGGTGTAATAATCGCCGCGCGAGGTAACCCACAGCACACCGCGGGAGTCGGACTTGACCTGGCGCAGGTTGATGGCAACGGGGATGCGGCGTTCTTCCTTGAATGTGCCGAGGTCGATAACCGAGAGGGTGTTCTCGTAGTTGGGCACCATGTAACCGCCTGAGTTTGCGACATATATCTTACCGTTGACGATTTCCAGTTCATCGGGCTGGAAACCCACCAGACAGGTGTCCACAACCTGCATGGTGACGGTGTCGATTTTGGCCACATAGCCGCGCTGCTCGTAGTCGGGGGTGATCTGGACGGGGCCGGCGTAACTGGTCACATAGGCGTAGCCGCCCATAAAGCGGATGTGGCGGCAGTTGGGGATGTTGATCTGATATTTCTTTTTGCAAGTGTACTTGTCGAGGACATCAACCTTGTTGGAACAGTTGATGACGCAAAAGAGGTTGCTGCCGTAGATGCCCAGGTCGTTGCCCACATCGCCCATCTCCTTGGGGACATTGGGGTTGGCGTAGGAAAAGATGTTGCGGATGTACTCGCCCGCGGCATAGTCGTAGTAGTCGAGGGTAGCCTTGTTCCAGCCCATGTTGCCCTCGCACAGGAGGTAAAAGCCCTCGATGGCGTTGAACACGGGCTGTGAGACGGGCACATGCTCGGGGAGGAAGATGACCTCGTCCTCGCGGCAGCCCGAGAACAAGACGAGTGCCGTCAAGGTCATAATCAATGCTATGTGGTTGAGCGTCTTCATCAAAAGTCAAATTTGAGGATGAGTTTGTAGTTGCGGCCGGGCATGGGATAGTTGAGAATCACATCGTACTGCTGGTTGAAGAGGTTGTTGACCTCGGCCGTGACCTTGAGCGCGGTCTGCCCCATGCGAAAGAGGTAGCCCGCCGACAGGTCGTGGGTGTACCAGGGCTGCTCGTGGTTCTCGCGGGTGTTGGCGCTGGTGTGATAGCGCTCGCCGACATAGATGAAACTGTAGTTGACATCGAGGTTGCGCCAACTGGCATGGGCCACGGCCGAGCCGCTGTGCCAGGGGATGTAGGCCAACTGGCCCTTGTAGGTGCCGCCGTCGCCGTTGTCGGCGGGGTCGGTGTAGTCCTGGGCCTTTTGATAGGTATAATTCAAGTTGATGTCGAGCATGACCTGTGAGGGCAGGCGCAGCGTGGCGCGGGCCGACACGTCGATGCCGCGGATGCGGGCCTCGCCGATGTTCATCACCATCCAGCGGTACTGGCCGGTGCCCTTGGGGACGGCAATGATCTTGTCATCAATCCTGTTGTAATAGGCGTCGGCGCTCAACTTGAGGCCGGCCAGCAGGCCGTCGTCGGTGAGGAGGCGGTAGAGGAAGCCGACATTATATTGTGTAGCGCTCTCGGGACGGAGGGAGATGTTGCCCATATCGGTGTAGTACAAGTCGTTGAAGGTGGGCATGCGATAGACGCGCTTGTAGTAGGCCCTGAGGTTGAAATCGTGCCGCTGCCAAGGCTGCCAACTGAGGAAGACGGCGGGCGTGGCCTTGTGGGTGTAGCGGCTCATGCGGGCCACCACCACATCGCCGTCGCGCGCCGAGGTGCGGTCGTTGACCATGGTGTAGAGCAGGCTGCCCTGGACCTTGAAGCCGCGCCAGGCATAGGAGGTGGCGAGGGCGGTGAGCATAGAGTGGCGCACGGGATAGCCGAAGCCCGTCAGCGTGGCATCGAGTTTATTCCACTGATAGTCAGTCGACAAAACCACATCCCAATCCTTGAGGACGGTGAATTTGTTGGCCAGCGAGGCGTATATCTCGTCCTGCCAGAACTTGTTGTCGATATACATCAGGGTGGTGTCGGGGTTCAAGTAGCGCATATAGTCGCGGGAGTACTTGAGGTTGAGCAGCATCTCGTAACGGTCGGTCCACTTGCGTTGGAACGAGCCCTGGAGGAAGAAGTTGGCGTCCCACTGCTTTTGGGCGTTTTTCCACACATTGTTGACGATGGCGCCGGGGATGCCCTTGCGGCTGTCGTAGTAATAAGCCTTGGCGTGCCAGTTGCCGCCGGGCATCACGCCGTAGGCGCCGCCCTCGACGCGCAGGGCATGCACCTCGCCGTTGCGGCGCAGGGCGGTGGTGTCCCACGCCAGGGTGCCGTCGCTGTAACGCTTGCGGTAGCGGAAGTGGTAGTGGCCCGTGGCATAGGTAAACTCGCTGTTGAGCGAGAGGCTGACCGCGTTGCTCAGGCGATGCTCCCAGCGCACGCTGGGATTGACCAGGCCAAAGGAGCCCGTGCGGAACGAGACATTGACATTGTCGTGCTTACCGACCTCAAAGCGCGGGCGTCGCGAGCGCAGGTAGATGGTGCCCGCCGAGCCATAGTCGCGGGCGCTCTGGAAGATGTTACTGCGCTGGCCGTTGTAGAGCGAGACCTCCTCGATGTTGTCGAGCGAGAACTTGCCCAAATCGACCTGGCCGTTCTGGGCGTTGCCCACCTGGATGCCGTCATAGAAGACGCCCATGTGGTGGGTGCCCATCGAGCGGATGTCCACCGTCTTCAAGCCGCCCACGCCGCCATAGTCCTTGAGCTGCACGCCGGCAAAGTAGCGCACGGCATCGGCCACCGAGTGGCTGTTGAGGCCCTCGAGTTGTTTGCCGGTGAGCGTCTGGGCGGGAATGACCTCCTCATAGGGGCGGCGGCCATAGACGATGACCGTCTGGATATACTGCATCGAGTCAAGCCTGCCGTGGCCCACCGAGGCCAAGGCACTGTCCAGCTCGGCATCGGTCATCTCGGCAACCGCTACGGCGCCGTCCATGTCCTGAGCGGCGGAGCACAGGGCACACAAGACGAATAGCCATAATGTTGCGAACAATGTACGAGTCATTAGTTACGGGTCTTAATATTTGCGGTTTGGCAGGTCTTCTGACTCGTCCCGGCCCGTATATTGCCTTGTCCTTCCCACGCTGCCGCCCCGGGGGCCGTCGCAGCGCAGTGGTCAAGTGCGGGCGCGCTCTTTCTATCGAGGGGGCACACAGCAGCACCGTCTGTCCAGGATTCACACCTGGTTCCCTTTTCACCCGGGGCATTTGCCCCAGGCACCAAATCGAGACTGCAAAGTTACAAAAATAATCCTTATTTTTAGTCCATTAACAAAAAAAATAGAGTGCGCACCATGGCACGAAACACAATTTTGCGGTGCGCACTCAAGCGAAGGATACTATATTATATGGCTTTTTTACCTAATTACCTTGACGGTGCTGGTGGTGCCGTCGCTATAGGTGGTCACAACGATGTTCACACCGTCAAAGGGCTGGTCGCTGGCCATGCCCGACAGATTGACATAGCGCACACCTGCCACCTGCTTGTCGGCGACGATTTCATCTGCAGCAGTGGAACCGGATTTCTCGACCTGGAACTTGTCCATGCAGAAGTAGGCTGATGTGTTCATGCCCCAATCACCCGAGTCGGTGGAACTCATGGTGAAATAGACCGAGGTCACCTCGCCCAAGCTGGACAGGTCAAAATAAGTCCAGTCGTTGGCCGCCTTGAGTTCGCCGTTGATGTACTCAACAAGCGCCATAGAAGCCGTCACCTCGCTGCCATCTTCTTTCACGCCAACGGCAGTCAAGTCAAAATGGTCGCCCTCGGCAAACGCACGGCCAAAACCGTCGCCATGCTCACAGCCGTAATAGGGCCAAGGATGGTTGCATACATACACGCCCTTGGGATTGAATACATTCGTGCCGTCCACATCACAGAACATCATCTGGTTGGTCTGCTTAGCGCCCCAGAAGCCCCAATAGCCGACAAGGTAAGGCTGGTCAGGGTCGGCCTGAGCCGTTCCATCCTCATTGAGCACGATTTGACCGTCAACGGTTTTCACGCCGCCGCCTGCCATACATCCGCCAAAGTTTGTGGTCCAAGATGCACTGCTTCCGGCACGGCCATAATCGGTCTGGTCACCGCCGATGGCAATGGTAAAACCATCCCAATATACACCGCCCCAAGACGAGCCCGGGCCCGAAATGAGGTGCGAGAACATAAATACATTAGCATCACCAAACTCCAGCCAAGTGTAGTCAGCGTCGTTGTAAGTCTGATCCCAATAACCAGCCGAGGTGTAACCGACGGTTGCGGGATTCAAGTTCTGGTTCAAGTCCAGGGTCACCACATTAGCCATGGCGTCGCCTGCCAGCATGGCGCAAATCGCGAAAGTAAAAATCTGCTTCATTGTACTTAATTGATATTAGGTTAAACAATAATAAAAATAAATTCCTCTTTCATTTCAACCAGATATCAATAAGCCACAATCATGTATGCAAGAATCCGGTCAAAACTTTGCCGTGAATTCATGCGACAGGGACCTTACAGGCTGTTATTCCACGATAGAGTGGACCGGAAATGTCAAGCAGGTTGGGATTGCTGCTCTGCATCATCATCTTCGCCAGGGTTCAAGTGCCGCGTGAACCACGATAAAAGGCTGTGCGAAGGCAGGTCTTCTGACTTCTCCCCCATCGCGCTGGCAGCCTTCCCGGTGATGATGCAGAGCACAAAAATGACTCGCAAACCAGTGGCGTTATTGCCGCACGATGTGTCGCGGGGAGTTACAGCAGCGGGTACTGTACAGGATTCTCACCTGATTCCCTTTTAATTCCGGCGGCCTCATCAGCCGCCACGAAACCTCGACACAATGTTTTGTCGCCACAAAGGTAATACATTTTCTTTACCACAGCAACAAATATAAAAAAAACTCCAGCGCGCATCACTGCGGACTGGAGTTTCAATAAACAAATTAACTATGGAAAATATACGATAATCTTCAAAATTATTATCATTCAAAAAGTAGAGTCGTCACACATGATGCGGGGGGCATCAGTCCTCGGCCTCGGCAAGCTCACGCTCACGGCGGGTCTGCTCGGCGAGCGCCATCTCCTCCTTGTCACCGACAACGAGGGTCTGGTAGTCACGCATGCCCGTGCCGGCGGGAATGAGGTGACCGGTGATGACGTTCTCCTTCATGCCCTCGAGGTAATCGACGCGGCCGCTGATGGCTGCCTCGTTGAGCACCTTGGTGGTCTCCTGGAACGATGCGGCCGACATGAAGCTGCTGGTTTGCAGCGCGGCGCGGGTGATACCGAGCAGAATCTGCTCACTGGTAGCGGGCACGGCGTCGCGCACGACGATGAGTTTCATGTCACGGCGCTTGAGCGACGAGTTGAGGTCGCGCAGCTTGCGCGCGGTGAGAATCTGACCATTCTGGACCTCATTGCTGTCACCCTTGTTGACAACGATTTTCTTGCCCCAGATGCGGTCGTTCTCATCCATGAAGTCGCGCTTGTCCACCGACTGCTCCTCGAGGAAGCGGGTGTCGCCCGGGTCGATGATGCGAACCTTGCGCATCATCTGGCGAACGATGACCTCAAAGTGCTTGTCGTTGATGCCCACACCCTGGGTGCGGTAAACGTTCTGCACCTCGTTGACGATGTAGTCCTGGACCGCCGTGGGACCCTTGATGCGCAGGATGTCGGCAGGCGTGATGGCACCGTCGGAAAGCGGCGTGCCGGCACGCACGAAGTCGTTCTCCTGAACAAGAATCTGCTTGGACAGCGGCACGAGGTACTTCTTCTCCTCGCCAATGCGGCTGGTGACCGTGATTTCACGGTTACCGCGCTTCACGCGGCCAAAGGTCACCTCGCCGTCAATCTCGCTGACGACAGCGGGGTTGGACGGGTTGCGCGCCTCAAACAACTCGGTAACGCGGGGCAGACCGCCGGTGATGTCACCAGCGCCGCCCGATGTCGAACGCGGAATCTTGACGAACACCTCGCCGGCGGTGATTTCGTCACCGTCCTGCTTCATGAGGTGGGCACGCACGGGCAAGGCATAAGATTTCACGATATTACCCTCGGCGTCAACGATTTCGGCCTCGGGAATGCGGGTGTGGTCCTTGGTCTCGATGATGAAGATTTCGGCATTGCCCGACACTTCGTCATACTCCTCGCGGTAGGTCACGCCCTCGATGAGGTTCTTGAAGCGCAGGGTACCGTTCACCTCGCTGACAATGACAGCGTTGAAAGCATCCCACTCACAAATCTTGTCATCGGGTTTCACGAGGTCACCGGGCTTGAAGAACAGCCTGGTGCCATACTCGATGGGCGCGTGGGTGAGCACCATGTTGGTGTTGGGGTCCTTGATTTGCATCTCGGCCATGCGTCCAACGACGATGTCCACGCCATCCTTATCCTGTACGGTGCGCAGGTCTTCAATCTCGATGCGACCGTGATATTTAGAAGTAATCTTTGATACCGAAGAGGCGTTGCTTGCAACACCGCCCGAGTGGAAGGTACGCAGGGTGAGCTGTGTACCGGGCTCGCCGATGGACTGTGCGGCGATAACGCCCACAGCCTCGCCCTTCTGCACCATGCGGCGCGATGCCAGGTTGCGGCCGTAGCACTTGGCGCACACGCCGTGCTTGGCCTCGCAGGTGAGGACAGAACGAATCTCGACCGACTCGATGGGCGACGCGTCGATGCGCGCTGCAATGGCGTCGGTAATCTCCTCGCCGCTGCCCACGATAACCTCGCCGGTGGTGGGGTCAATCACATCGTGTACCGACACGCGGCCCAGGATGCGCTCGCCCAGCGTGGCGACGACATTGTCACCGTTGCGCACCTCGCGGCACTCCAGTCCGCGCAGGGTGCCGCAGTCCTCCTCGTTGATGATGACATCGTGGGCGACATCGACCAGACGGCGGGTCAGGTAACCCGCGTCGGCAGTCTTCAACGCGGTGTCGGCAAGACCCTTGCGGGCGCCGTGGGTGGAAATGAAGTACTCCAGCACCGACAGGCCCTCCTTGAAGTTGGCAAGGATAGGATTCTCAATAATCTGGTGGCCGCCTTCAACACCCGACTTCTGGGGCTTGGCCATCAGGCCACGCATACCGGACAGCTGGCGAATCTGGTCCTTTGAACCACGGGCGCCGGAATCCAGCATCATAAAGACAGAGTTGAAGCCCTGCTTGTCGGCAGTGATTTGCTTCATCAGCTCGTTGGTGAGCTCGGTGTTGACGTTGGTCCAGATGTCGATGGTCTGGTTATAACGCTCATTGTCGGTGATGGCACCCATGTTGAAGTCCATCTTGATTTGCTCGGCCTTGGCATCGCCGTCGGCGATGATTTCGGCCTTGCGCGACGGGATGAGCACATCGTTCAGGTTGAACGACAGGCCGCCCTTGAACGCCATGTAGTAGCCCATGTTCTTGACATCGTCAAGGAACTTGGCCGAACGCGGCACACCGCAGTTGCGGATGACGCGGGTGATAATCGAGCCCAGCGACTTCTTGGAGATGATCTCGTTGATGTAACCCAGCTCCTCGGGCACCACATTGTTGAAAATGATGCGCCCCACCGAGGTCTCCTCGATGAGCTTGGTCACGCGCTGGCCGTTCTCGTCGATGGTGTCGGCCATGACGCTGATGATGGCGTGCATGTCCACCTTGCCCTCGTTGTAGGCTATCAGGGCCTCCTCGGGACCGTAGAACTTCAGGCCCTCGCCCTTGTCGCCCTTGCGCAGCTTGGTGATATAGTACAGACCCAGTACCATGTCCTGCGAGGGCACGGTGATGGGCTTGCCGTTGGCGGGATTGAGGATGTTGTGGGGCTCGAGCATGAGCATCTGGGCCTCGACCACGGCCTCGTTGCCCAGCGGCAGGTGCACAGCCATCTGGTCACCGTCAAAGTCGGCGTTGAACGCCGTACATGCCAGCGGGTGCAGCTGGATGGCCTTGCCCTCGATGAGTTTGGGCTGGAAGGCCTGGATGCCCAGGCGGTGCAGAGTCGGGGCACGGTTCAGGAGCACGGGATGACCCTTCATCACGTTCTCGAGGATGTCCCACACCACGGGCTCCTTGCGGTCCACAATCTTCTTGGCGCTCTTGACGGTCTTGACGATGCCGCGCTCGATGAGTTTGCGGATTACGAAGGGCTTGTACAGCTCGGCTGCCATGTCCTTGGGAATGCCGCACTCGCCCATCTTGAGCTCGGGGCCGACAACGATAACCGAACGTGCCGAGTAGTCAACACGCTTACCCAGCAGGTTCTGGCGGAAGCGTCCCTGCTTGCCCTTGAGGCTGTCGCTCAGCGACTTGAGGGGACGGTTGGAGTCACTCTTGACGGCACTCGACTTGCGCGAGTTGTCAAGCAGCGAGTCCACGGCCTCCTGCAGCATGCGCTTCTCGTTGCGCATGATGACCTCGGGGGCCTTGATATCGATGAGGCGTTTCAGGCGCGTGTTGCGGATGATAACGCGACGGTACAGGTCATTGACATCGCTGGTGGCAAAACGGCCGCCGTCCAGCGGAATCAGGGGACGCAACTCGGGCGGGATGACGGGAATGACCTTGAGAATCATCCACTCGGGACGGTTGATGTCCTTGCTGGCGCGGAACGACTCCACCACCTGCAGGCGCTTCAAGGCCTCGGTCTTGCGCTGCTGCGAGTTCTCCTTGTAGGCGCGGTCGCGCAGCTCGTTGGCCAGCGAGTCCATGTCGAGCTCACACAGCAGGTCATAGATGGCCTCGGCACCCATCTTGGCGACAAACTTGTCGGGGTGGCCGTCCTCGAGCTGCCGGTTCTCCTTGGGCAGGTTCTCGACAATGGCCGAGTACTCGTCCTCGTTGAGCAGGTCATACTTCTGCAGTTCGTGCGAGTCGGGACCGGTACCTATCTTGATGCCCGCGGGGTTGATGACCACGTAACGCTCGTAGTAGATAATCATGTCGAGCTTCTTGGTGGGGATGCCCAGCAGATAGCCAATCTTGTTGGGCAGCGAGCGGAAGTACCAGATGTGGGCCACCGGCACAACGAGCTCGATGTGGCCGCTGCGCTCGCGGCGCACCTTCTTCTCGGTCACCTCGACACCGCAATGGTCGCACACGATGCCCTTGTAGCGGATGCGCTTGTACTTGCCGCAATGGCACTCATAGTCCTTGACGGGACCAAAAATGCGCTCGCAGAACAGACCGTCGCGCTCGGGCTTGTAGGTACGGTAGTTGATGGTCTCGGGCTTGAGGACCTCGCCATGCGAATTCTCCAAGATGTCGTCGGGCGATGCCAGACTGATGGTGATCTTGGTGAAGTTGTTCTTTATCTTGTTGTCTTTCTTAAAAGCCATAATATTGCGTGAGCGTTATTAATCAAGTTTCACATTCAGACACAGACCCTGCAGCTCGTGCAACAGCACGTTGAGGGACTCGGGAATACCCGGAGTGGGCATGGCGTCGCCCTTGACGATGGCCTCGTAGGCCTTGCTGCGGCCCACCACATCGTCGCTCTTGACAGTGAGAATTTCCTGAAGCACGTGACTGGCGCCAAAGGCCTCCAGTGCCCAAACCTCCATTTCACCAAAACGCTGGCCGCCAAACTGCGCCTTGCCGCCCAGCGGCTGCTGGGTGATGAGCGAGTACGGGCCGATGGAACGCGCGTGCATCTTGTCCTCGACCATGTGGCCCAGCTTGAGGAAGTAGGTCACGCCGACGGTGGCCTTCTGGTCAAACGGCTCGCCGGTGGCACCGTCATAGAGCTGGGTTGTTCCCGCACGCGGAATGCCGGCCTTGTCGGTCCACTCGTTGAGGTCGTCGAGCGAGCAACCGTCAAAGATGGGGGTTGCAAACTTCACATCCAGCTCACGGCCGGCCCAACCGAGCACGGCCTCGAAAATCTGGCCCAGGTTCATGCGCGAGGGCACACCCAGCGGGTTCAGCACCAGGTCGACGGGAGTGCCGTCGGCCAGGAAAGGCATATCCTCCTGGCGCACGACACGCGACACGATGCCCTTGTTGCCGTGGCGGCCTGCCATCTTGTCGCCCACGCTGATTTTGCGCTTCTTGGCGATGTAAACCTTGGCCAGCTGCATGATGCCCGAGGGCAGCTCGTCGCCAATGCTGATGTCGAGCTTCTTGCGCTTGAGCTCGGCCTCAAAGGCCTTGCTCTTGTGCAGATAGTTCATCACGGTGGCACGGATGAGCTCGTTGCGGCGGCTGTCGGCCGTCCAGCGGCTCAGGTTGATGCTGTCAAAGTTCTCGATGGCCATGAGACGCTCGCGGGTGAACTTCTCGCCCTTGGGCACTACCTCAACGTCCATATAATCCTTCACGCCCTGCGAAATGCGGCCCTCGGTCAGCGTGGTCAGCTTGTCGATGAGGATGCCGTGCAGCTCGTCCTGACGTGCCTCATATTCCTTGTCCAGCTTCTCAATCTCGGGGTCCACGCCACGGGTGCGCTTCTTCACGGCGCGCGCAAACAGGCGGGTGCCAATCACGACGCCCTTGAGCGACGGGTTGGCCTTGAGCGACGCGTCCTTGACGTCGCCGGCCTTGTCGCCAAAGATGGCGCGCAGCAGCTTCTCCTCGGGGGTGGGGTCGCTCTCGCCCTTGGGCGTGATCTTGCCAATCAGGATGTCGCCGGGGATGATGTGGGCGCCCACGCGCACGATGCCGCGCTCGTCGAGGTCCTTGGTGGCGTCCTCGCTCACGTTGGGGATGTCGTTGGTGAGTTCCTCCATGCCGCGCTTGGTCTCGCGCACCTCCAGGCTGTACTCGTCAACGTGTACCGAGGTGAGGATGTCCTCACGCACCAGGCGCTCGTTGATAACGATGGCGTCCTCATAGTTGTAACCCTTCCACGGCATGTAAGCCACCTTGAGGTTACGGCCCAGGGCAAGCTCGCCGTCCTCGGTCGAGTAACCCTCGGTCAATATCTGGCCCTTCACCACACGGTCGCCCGCGTTGCAAATGGGACGCAGGTCGACGGTCGTGCTCTGGTTGGTCTTGCGGAACTTGGGCAACTGGTACTCCTTGACAGCGCTGTCAAACGACACAAACTCCTCGTCCTCGGTGCGGTCATACTTGATGCGGATGACGCTGGCGTCAACAAACTCGATGACACCGTCGCCCTCGGCCTGCAGCTGGGTGCGGCTGTCATAGGCCATGCGCTGCTCGATGCCGGTGCCCACGATGGGAGCCTCGCTGCGCAGCAGGGGCACTGCCTGGCGCATCATGTTGGCGCCCATCAGCGCACGGTTGGCGTCGTCATGCTCCAGGAACGGGATGAGCGCCGCGGCAATCGATGCAATCTGTTGGGGCGAAACGTCCATCAGCTCAACCTCCTCGGGTGCCACCACGGGGAAGTCGGCGTTCTTGCGGGCCTTGACACGGTCGCGCACGAAGGTGCCGTCCTCATTCAACGGCGCATTGCCTTGAGCGATGATGCGGTCTTCCTCCTCCTCGGCGGTGAGATACACGATGTTGTCGTTGTTCAGGTCAACCTTGGAGTCCTCAACCTTGCGGTAAGGGGTCTCAATAAAGCCCAGATCATTGATCTTGGCATAGACGCACAACGACGAAATCAGGCCGATGTTGGGGCCTTCAGGCGTCTCAATCGGGCACAGGCGGCCGTAGTGCGTATAGTGAACGTCACGCACCTCAAAGCCAGCGCGCTCACGCGACAGGCCGCCGGGGCCCAGGGCGCTCATGCGGCGCTTGTGGGTAATCTCCGCCAGGGGGTTGGTCTGGTCCATGAACTGCGACAGCGCGTTGGTGCCAAAGAACGTGTTAATCACGCTCGAGATGGTCTTGGCGTTGATCAGGTCGATGGGAGCAAACTGCTCGGTGTCGCGCACGTTCATGCGCTCGCGGATGGTGCGGGCCATGCGCGCCAGACCCACGCCAAACTGGTTATAGAGCTGCTCGCCGACAGTGCGCACGCGGCGGTTGCTCAGGTGGTCAATGTCGTCAACGTCCTGCTTGCTGTTAATCAGGCCGATGAGATACTTGATGATTTCAATAATGTCCTCACGGGTAAGGACGCGGACATCGGGGTCGGTCGCCATGCCCAACTTGGCGTTGATGCGGAAACGGCCCACAGTGCCCAGGTCATAACGCTTCTCGCTGAAGAACAGGTTGGTAATCACCTCGCGAGCGCTGTTGTCATCGGGCGGCTCGGCGTTGCGCAACTGGCGGTAGATGAAGTTCACGGCCTCCTTGCCGCTGTTGCACGTGTCCTTGCTCAGCGTGTTGAAAATAATCTGGTAGTCGCTCGTGTTCACGTCGTCGCGGTGCAGCAGGATGGTTGCCGCGCCCGACTCGAGCACCTCGGCGATGTTCTCCTCCTCAAGCACAGTGTCGCGGTCGATGATTACGTCGTTGCGCTCAATGATGTTGACCTCGCCAGTGTCCTCGTCCACAAAGTCCTCGGTCCACGAGCGAAGCACGCGCGCCGCAAGCTTGCGGCCCACAGCCTTCTTGAGGTTAGTCTTGGTGACCTTGACCTCCTCGGCCAGGCCAAACTCCTTGATGATGTCGTTGTCGGTTTCCATGCCGATGGCACGCAGCAGCGTGGTCACCGGTAATTTCTTCTTGCGGTCGATGTAGGCATACATCACATTGTTGATGTCCGTTGCGAACTCGATCCACGACCCGCGGAACGGGATGATGCGCGCCGAGTACAGCTTCGTGCCGTTGGCATGCAGGCTCTGCCCAAAGAACACACCCGGCGAGCGGTGCAGCTGCGACACCACAACGCGCTCGGCACCGTTGATCACAAACGTGCCCTTGCTCGTCATGTAGGGAATGCTGCCCAAGAACACGTCCTGGACCTCGGTCGGGAAAGTGTGGTCAGGGTCGGTGCAATACAACTTGAGCTTGGCCTTGAGCGGTACGCAATAGGTCAAACCAATGTCCAGACACTCCTCGATGGTGTAACGCGGCGGGTCGATATAATAGTCAAGGAATTCGAGCTTGAAGTTGTTGCGCGTGTCCTCAATCGGGAAATTCTCGGCAAAAACTTTGTACAGGCCCTCATTTTTTCTCTTCTCAGTCGGGGTATCCAGTTGCAGGAAGTCCTGGAATGACTGTAACTGCACGTCGAGGAAATCAGGATAAGGATAAGGATTCCTCACTCGCGCGAACTTGACTCGTTCTTTTTTTGAAACTGACATTGACAAAGTAAGTTTGGTAAACTCTTAATGGATTGTAGGGAAACGATAAAAAGCGGTTATACATCCTTCTCCTCACACCGGTCCATAGTCACCGGCAACAGCAACGGAGCGACGCAACTGCTTGAGGCTCAACATCCACCGCATGGTTGCCGCGGCCGCAGCCGCGGACAACCGCGATGAATCTTATCGTATTGGTCAATCTTGACACAAAAAGGTTAAGAATCGACTCACGTGTGGTGATTCTTAACCTACACACCTTTTTACAGGTGCTATTACTTCAGCTCAATCTCGGCACCCAGGCCCTCGAGCTCTGCCTTCAGAGCGTCGGCCTCGTCCTTGCTTGCACCCTCCTTGAGGGGCTTGGGAGCGTTGTCAACAAGGTCCTTAGCGTCCTTCAGGCCAAGGCTCAGCAACTCCTTAACCTTCTTGATCACCTGGAGCTTCTGGGCACCAGCGGCCTTGAGGATAACGTCAAACGAGGTCTTCTCCTCGGCCTCGGCGGCACCGCCAGCGGCGGGACCAGCGGCAACAGCAACAGCTGCAGCGGCGGGCTCGATGCCATATTCGTCCTTCAAAATCTGAGCAAGCTCGTTAACTTCCTTAACGGTAAGGTTCACTAACTGTTCTGCAAAAGCTTTCAAATCTGCCATAATAGTATGGAATTAAAATGTTGTTGTTTTGTTGTTGATTTAATCTTCTTTTTTGGATAAGGTTTCCAGAACTCCGTGGAGCTTGTTGCCACCCGACTGCAGAGCGCTGATAACGTTCTTGGCCGGCGACTGCAGCAATGCCACGATGTCGGCGATAAGCTCGTTCTTGCTCTTCAGGGCCACCAGTGCCTCAAGGTTCTCTTCGCCTACAAAGACGGTCTCCTCGACATAGGCTGCCTTGAATGCGGGAATGGTCTCCTTCTTTCCGCGGAATCCCTTGATGAGTTTAGCCGGCGCATTGCCCGTGTCGCACAGCAACAGCGTGGTGGGCCCGGCCAGGGAGTCATAGAGGCCACTGTAGTCGATGTCACAAGCATCCATGGCCTTCTTCAACAGGGTGTTCTTGACAACCATCATCTTGATGCCGGCCTTGAACGCTGCACGGCGCAGGTCCACGGTCTTCTCGGCATTCAGCGAAGTGGTGTTTGCCAAATACACGACACTATACTTGTCGAGCGTCTCTTTGATCTTGCCGATCATTAAGGTTTTATCTTCCTTCTTCATTTTTCGTCTCTGGATTTTAAATGTTTAAGCCTCAATCGACTTGGGATCAACCTTGATGCCCTTGCTCATGGTGCTCGAAAGATAAATGCTCTTGATGTACGTACCCTTGGCAGCGGCGGGCTTCAGCTTGATCAGCGTGTTGATGAACGCCGCAGCGTTGTCGCGAATCTGATCGGGAGTGAAGGACACCTTGCCAATCGAGGTGTGTACAATACCACCCTTATCGACCTTGAAGTCGATCTTACCTTGTTTCACTTCTTTGACAGCCTTTGCCACGTCAGGGGTGACCGTGCCGCTCTTGGGGTTAGGCATCAGGCCGCGAGGACCCAGGATGCGGCCCAGAGGACCAATCTTGCCCATGATTTGGGGCTGAGTGATAATCACGTCAATGTCAGTCCATCCGCCCTTAATCTTGTCGATGTACTCTTCAAGACCGACATAGTCTGCTCCAGCTTCTTTGGCAGCAGCTTCGGCGTCCGGGCCGCAAAGGCACAGCACGCGAACCTGCTTACCTGTTCCGTGAGGCAGCGATACCACGCCACGGACCATCTGGTTAGCCTTTCTCGGATCAACGCCAAGACGTACGTCAATATCGGCGGAAGCGTCAAACTTGGTAAAAGTGATTTCCTTAACCAATGCTGCAGCTTCCTCAAGGGTGTACGCTTTCCCTGCATCTACCTTCGCGTTGAATAACTTCTGATTTTTCGTTAACTTACTCATAATCAATAAAGTCTTTAAACGTTCTCAGGGAATTGACCCTTTACAGTGATACCCATACTTCTGGCTGTTCCGGCTACCATGCGCATAGCCGAGGCTAATGTGAAGCAGTTCAAATCAGGCATTTTGTCTTCAGCAATTTCCTTCACCTGATCCCAGGTCACGGAAGCCACCTTCACACGGTTGGGCTCACCGGAACCACTCTTGACCTTGGCGGCGTCGAGCAGCTGTACGGGCACGGGAGAGGTCTTGACGATAAAGTCAAAGCTCTTGTCGGCGTAGTAAGAGATAACTACGGGCAACACCTTGCCAGCCTTCGCCTGGGTACGGGCGTTGAATTGCTTGCAAAAATCCATGATGTTGATACCCTTCGAACCCAGCGCGGGGCCAACAGGGGGCGAGGGGTTTGCTGCCCCGCCTTTAATCTGCAATTTGATCTGTCCAGCAATTTCTTTAGCCATTGTACAAATTTTAATTTATAATATAAAACATTGTTGCTTGCTCACCGCCGGTAGCGTAACATCAACCGGCCGGCTCACTCGCGTTCGACTTGCGAATTGTCCAACTTGAGCGGCGTCTCACGGCCAAACACCTTCACCATAACAGTCAGCTCACGCTTCTCGGCATTGACCTCCTTGATCTCGCCGATGAAACCGCTGAAGGGACCATAGTTCACCTTCACCGACTCGCCAACGACATATTCATTGCCGTCGGTCATCACGGCCTCGCGGTCGCCTGCAGCAAGCATCTCGCGAATCTGGCTCTCAGGCACTACCTCGGGACGATGCTCGCCCTCGCGCGACCTGATAAAGTTCACGACATTGCTCGTGTCCTGCAGCGTCACCTCAATCTCGGGCGTAAGCACCAACTGTACGAACACATAGCTTTTAAAACGGACCTTCTCGGTAAGGACCTTTTTGCCAGCGCGCGTTGTATAAACCATATCGGTGGGGACGAGGATCTGGGCAATATTCTCGGCAAACACCGGATTATTCTTCCGGTATGCCTCAATAAGCTCCTTCACCTTCATCTCCTTGCCCGAGATCGTTTTCAGTATATACCACCGGAGTTGCCTACCCTGAGCCATAGCTGTGACAAGTGCTGAAACTGTTTATGAAAATAACATGATGTGAAACAACCGCCCTCCAAGGGGCAGAACCCGGACGTTCCCTCCGTCAGGAGGCCACGCCGTAAACGAGGTGCATCACTTCGTTGACGCAAAGGTCGATTACCCAAATCACCAGTGCCGCGATGATGGAAGCTACCATCACAACAATAGTGCTGTTGGCAAGTTCACTCTTAGTGGGCCAAGAAACCTTATGAACGAGCTCGTTATAAGATTCCTTGATATCCGTAAGCCTGTTATTAAAAAACTTCTTCATTTGTTTATTCGTCTATTGCAGCACGGGAAGTAAGGCTCGAACTCACGACCTACGGTTTTGGAGACCGTCGCTCTACCAACTGAGCTATTCCCGTAAATTAAAAGGGTCTGGCCAGCTTTCAGCCAGACCCTTTTATAATGTTTGCCTTGCCCCTGTCCACGGGGCGGGCTGGTTGATGACTTGGATTAGTCCTCGATGATGCCAGTGATCTGGCCCGAACCTACGGTGCGGCCACCCTCGCGGATAGCGAAACGCAGACCTTCGCTGCAAGCAACCGGGGTGATGAGCTTGACGTCGATCTCGACGTTGTCACCGGGCATTACCATCTCGACGCCCTCCGGCAGCATGATCTCGCCGGTAACATCCAGGGTGCGGATGTAGAACTGGGGACGATAGTGGTTGTGGAACGGGGTGTGGCGGCCGCCCTCTTCCTTCTTCAGGACATAGATCGAAGCCTTGAAGTGGTCGTGGGGCTTAACGCAACCCGGGTGGCAGATAACCATACCGCGCTTGATGGTCTTGTAGTCAATACCGCGCAGCAGCAGACCTACGTTGTCACCAGCCTCGCCCTCGTCGAGGAGCTTGCGGAACATCTCAACACCGGTAACAACCGACTTCATCTCGGCGCCCAGACCCATGATCTGAACCTCGTCGCTCACCTTGATGACACCGGTCTCGATACGGCCAGTAGCAACGGTGCCGCGGCCAGTGATCGAGAAGACGTCCTCGATAGGCATCAGGAAGGGCTTGTCGCGATCGCGCGGGGGCAGAGGAATCCACTCGTCAACGGCTGCCATCAGCTCGAGAACGGTCTTTTCCCACTTCTCATCGCCCTGCAGGGCACCCAGTGCCGAACCGCGGATGATGGGGGTGTTGTCACCGTCGAACTCATACTCGGCCAGCAGGTCGCGCACGTCCATCTCAACGAGCTCGATCATCTCGTCGTCAACGTCGGGAGAGTCACACTTGTTCAAGAAGATAACCAGACGGGGAACGTTCACCTGACGGGCGAGCAGGATGTGCTCGCGGGTCTGAGGCATAACGCCGTCGGTTGCAGCAACAACTACGATAGCACCGTCCATCTGGGCAGCACCAGTAACCATGTTCTTTACATAGTCGGCGTGGCCCGGGCAGTCAACGTGAGCATAGTGACGATTAGCGGTCTCGTACTCAACGTGAGCGGTGTTGATGGTGATACCACGCTCCTTCTCCTCGGGAGCGTTGTCAATCGAGTCAAACGAACGTACGTTTGCAGCGTCGATGTCACCCTGCTTTGCCAATACGGTGGTGATAGCAGCGGTCAAAGTGGTTTTACCGTGGTCTACGTGACCGATAGTACCGATGTTAACATGCGGTTTTGTTCTTTCAAAATGCTCTTTTGCCATAACTGTTTGTTGTTATTGAAATTTGAATGATAATATTTACTCTACCTTATTGCGTAAACCACTCCACCTCTTGTGATAACTTGACCCGCAATCAGTGAGAGGCGAAGCGTTTACTGAATTTTGAGCCGATGGCGGGATTTGAACCCGCGACCTCTTCCTTACCAAGGAAGTGCTCTACCCCTGAGCTACATAGGCAATATCTTTTGTTCTTGAGCGGAAGACGGGGCTCAAACCCGCGGCCCTCAGCTTGGAAGGCTGATGCTCTATCAACTGAGCTACTTCCGCAAAACACTGTGGGTAGAGATGGATTCGAACCACCGAAGCGATGACGCAGCAGATTTACAGTCTGCCCCATTTGGCCACTCTGGAATCTACCCATGATTTTCTTTTGAGCCTCTTGTCGGATTCGAACCAACGACCCCGAGATTACAAATCACGTGCTCTGGCCAACTGAGCTAAAGAGGCA
>R27__coassemble_186_pt1 | contig 50747 bp, 42 predicted proteins | sample R27__metabat2_low_PE_027 | metagenome-assembled genome bin R27
TAAACCAACTTAGTTAATCGCTCTCAAATCTGTCAACCTTTTCTAGGGAAAGTCACAAAATGCGTCAAAACTTAACTTTGTTTTACCTTGTGGTGCCATTTAATTGCACTTGGTGGTCGTTACTTTGCAGCGTCGAAAATTGATACTAACCATATAAAAATGTTGAAAAGACCATGACAGAGCAAATGTTGAAAGAAGAGGTGATGATTGACGGACAGCGCGTGCTGAGCATCGCCACGCCCGAGATTGTTTCCAACGCCGTCACCGAGGCAGCGCCGCAGCGTGCCGCCGTGGAGGTGGACCCCGTGAAGCTGCAGGTGATGCAGAGCGCTGTGCAAAAGATTGAGAAGGCCTTTGGCCACTGCGCCATCATGCGCATGAACGACGAGAGCGTGGAGGATGTCGATGCCATCCCCACCGGCTCCATCGCCCTGGACCGCGCGCTGGGCGTGGGCGGCTATCCCCGCGGGCGCATCATCGAGATTTACGGTCCCGAGTCGTCGGGCAAGACCACGCTGGCGCTGCACGCCATAGCCCAGGCACAGCTAGCGGGCGGCATCGCGGCCTACATCGACGCCGAGCACGCCTTTGACCGCAGCTATGCCGAGGCGGTGGGCGTGAACACCCGCAACCTGTGGATCAGCCAGCCCGACAACGGCGAGCAGGCGCTGGAGATTGCCGACCAACTCATCCGCAGTGCCGCCATCGACGTCATCGTCATCGACAGTGTGGCAGCGCTCACCCCCAAGGCCGAAATCGAGGGCGAGATGGGCGAGAGCAAGATGGGCCTGCAGGCACGCCTCATGAGCCAGGCGCTGAGGAAACTCACCGCCACCATCGCCAAGACACGCACCTGCTGCATCTTCATCAACCAACTGCGCGAAAAGCTGGGCGTGCTGTTCGGCAACCCCGAGACCACGACGGGCGGCAATGCGCTCAAGTTCTACAGCACGGTGCGCCTCGACATCAGGCGCATGTCCCACATCAAGGACGGCGACCGCGTGCTGGGCGCCCAGACGCGCGTCAAGGTGGTGAAGAACAAGGTGGCGCCTCCCTTCCGCAAGGCGGAGTTTGACATTGTCTATGGCCACGGCATCTGCCGCGAGAGCGAGATTTTGGACATGGCTGTCGAGGCCGGCATCGTCAAGAAGAGTGGAGCGTGGTTCAGCTACGGCGACCAGCGGCTGGGACAGGGGCGCGAGGCCGCCAAGCAATTCCTCGCCGACAACCCCGGCCTTGCCGACACCATCGAGCAACTGCTGACGTCCAACGGATGAGGCTAAAAGCACATGTACGTCAACAAAGCCTGATTACTACCGCAGGCGAGTAAACGAGAACAATTAAATGGCAGCCCGCTTATGCGGGATGCCATTTAATTGTGCGTGAGCGCGATTTATTCAGGAAATCGTCGTCTGGTTGTTTTGCTCGTTGGGCGGCATGGGGGCTCCGGGTATGGGGGGGCATGACGCGCAGGTCGTCCTTGTGCTGCATTTCGGCGATGCGCTGCCGGGTGCTTTTATACAGGCGATAGATGAAATAGAGGAACACGGCGTCCATGAGCAGCGATGACGACATTCCCAGCAACGATGCGCTGAAGGCGAGGGTGTCCCACAGCCAGTGGATGAACACGGGGACGAGAAAGACGCATGCCGCTGAGGTGCGTTTTTTGCCGCCAAAGTGGTACTCGCTGTAAAAATATCCCATAGCACATGCCATGGTAAAGTGGGCGGGCACCGCCGTGATGCCGCGCATCAGTCCCACTTGCAGCCACTCGTCCTGGGCGTTGAACAGATACAGGACATTTTCCAATCCCGCAAATCCCAAACCGACGCAGGCGGCATAGACAATGCCGTCGAGGTACTCGTCGTAGTATTTGTTGTTGCGCAGCAGCAGCCACAGCATGAACAGTTTGGCCCCCTCCTCGGGCAATGCGGCGCCAAACAGCGAGAGCGTTGCCGCACCGCCCAGCGAGTCGAGGCTTTCGACATCAAGATTAAACCCCGCCATGGCCAACAGTGAGCCATAACCGCCCACGAGGAAGGCCGACAACATGCCATAGACGAGGCCCTTGACGAGCAGTTTTACAGGCTCGGGATGGGCTTTGTCCTTATAATTGATGTACCAGAACAGCAATGCTGCGGGCGCAAGGGCCGTGACAAGGATGATGAGTGTGTAAAGCATAATTCTATCAGGACTTTGATTCAAAAGCATATTGCAAATATACAAAAAAAATTAGCGTCCAGGCGAATCGGCGCCGTGAAAATCATTCCAGCCTGGCGGCGGCAAGGGTGAACAGCGAGACCGTGACGCCGGGGATGGCTTTGAGCGCGGTGGCGCACACGATGAGCGTTGCGCCCGTGGTCACCACATCGTCAACCAGCAGGATGTGCTTGCCTTGCAAGCCTGCGGCGGCACGGGCCTTGAGGGCATAGTTGCCCTGGATGTTCTGCCAGCGCTCCAGAGCGCCTTTGCGCGTCTGCGTGGCATGGCTGCGCACGGCCTTGAGGGCGTTGACATAGGGCAGCCCCGCGGCGTCGGCAATGCCCCGCGCCAGATATTCGCTCTGGTTGTATCCGCGCTGTGCGAGTTTGCTGCGGTGCAGGGGCACGGCGGCCACCGCGTCGATGCCGTCAAAGAAATGGCTGCCCGCCATGTCGGCAACGGCGCGGGCAGCGAGCCAGCGGCCCATGAGGGGCATGTTGCGGTACTTGATGTCGTGCAGGATGCCGGCGTGGGGAGCGCCTTTTTCATAGAAGAAATAGGCCGTGGCGCGCTCGATGGACACCTTGCCGGCAAAGTGCTGTTCCATGGCGTTGAACTGCGCCTGCTCATAGCGCGTGCGCGGCAAGGCGGCAAGGCACTGGCGGCACACCCAGCGCTCGTCGCCGTCGAGTGCAGTGCCGCACACGGGGCACACCCGCGGCAGTGCCATGTCGGCGGCAGCGCCCAGCCATTGTCTAATCGTCTTGAACATCGTCGATGCGGGTAATCTGTTTGATGACATCGGCGGTAAGGCCCGGTTCAAAGCCGCGCGACGCGGCAAAGCGCATCATCGCCGCCCAGGCTGCACGCGGCTCGCGGTCCTGGACCACGCGCCACTTGGCGCGCAGCAGGCCGGTGAGCGTCTCGCGGTACTCCTCGTCGCCGATGGCCGCCAGCGCCTCGTCGATGATGCCGCCGTCGGTGATGCCCTTGAGCCGCAGCTGATGGGCAATCTTGATGCGGCCCCAGCCGTTGAACGCAAAACGGTCGTGGACAAACGCGCGGGCAAAGCGGCGCTCGTCGATGAAACCCTGCTCGTTGAGCTGGCGCAGCACGGCGGCGGCGTCGCTGGGCGTGAGACCCCACTTCGCCAGCTTGGCACGGATGTCACCCGGCGCCTGCTCGCTGGCGGCGCACAGGGCGGCGGCACGGTTCATGGCCTGGGAGGGAGTCATGGGAGTTAGGAGTTAGGAGTTGGTTCCTCTTTGTTGAGGAACTTGACGAGGTCGTCGAGGCGCTGCGTGGCCTCGGTGCGGCCCTGCTGATACACGCGGTCGTACTCCTGCGGGTCGTGGCATGTGCGGCTGATGTTCAACGGCTTTAACGGCCTGAACACAAATGCGTTGCCGTCGCGTTCCTCTTTCTCGACCAGCTTGAGCTGCCCGTTGTATTTTTCGGGCCGCTGGCGCAGGGCCTCGATGACTTTGGGATAGCGGTGCAGCAGCGGCTTCATCATCCACAGGCTGCGGTTGCGGCCCTTGCGGTAGCCATGCTCGCGGGTGAGGATGACGACGTTGCGGCGGTAGCCTTGGTCCATCATGAACTGCAGCGGGATGGAGTCGCCCAGGCCTCCGTCGAGCAGCAGCGACCCCCCAATCTCGACGGGGCGCGCCGCCACGGGCATCGACGACGAGGCGCGAATCCACTCCAGCGTGTCATAGTCCACGCGGTCGAGGCGGTGATAGACGGTCTCGCCCTTGAGCGCGTCAAAGCACACCGCATAGCACTCCATGGGCGAGTTCTCAAACGTGTTGCCGTCAAAGATGTCGTAGTGGCTGGGCACCTTGTGGAAGGCAAAGTCGGCATTGTAGTAGTTGCCCGTGAGCAGCAGCGAGCACAGGCCGCTGTAGCGCTTGTCGCGGGCAAAGCGCTTGTTGTAGCGCAGCGCGCGGCCGGGCTGGTGCGACTTGTAGTTGCAGCCCAGGGCAATGCCCGCCGACACGCCGACCATGGCGCCCGTGTAGATGCGGTGCTCCATGAGCACATCCAGGATGCCGCAGGTGTACATGCCCCGCATGCCACCGCCCTCAAGGACCATGCCTGTCTTGACTGTTGCCATAATAATGTAGGTTAGGTTGGTTTGCAGGCACAAAGGTAATCAATTCAAACGCAACTTGCACAATTTTGGCCTTTTTTTCGCCACATTGCGCCTTGCCCGCCCGTCGTTCCACATGAAGGTCGAATGGCTCAACACGCAGTGGGGGCAATGAGCGCCGGGCGCGGGCAAACTGATTGGCGGCGCGGCAGCGCGGTGCCGCGTTAACAAGTTTTACATCATTTTCCCGCCCGATTTTTATCGTCGTGTGCGGGAAATGCAGTAAATTCGCACCCAAAACCAAACCGACACTCATCACCCGACCAATGCCAATGACCAAAGACCTTGACACCTTGCTGGCCGAGAAACTGCTCAGCATCAATGCGATAAAGTTGCAGCCCGACAGTCCGTTCTCGTGGGCCACGGGCTGGAATTCGCCCATCTACACCGACCTGCGCATGTCGCTGTCCTATCCGCGCGTGCGTAACCTCATCAAGGTGGAAATGGCTCGGCTGATTATGGAAAACTTTGGCGATGCCGAGGTGATAGCTGGCATTGCCACGGGCGCCATCGCCCACGGTGCGCTGGTGGCCGACTCGCTGTCGATGCCGTTTGTGTATGTGCGCAACACGCCCAAGGACCACGGCCTTGAGAACCTCATCGAGGGCGACATCAAGCCGGGGCAGCGCGTGGTGCTCATCGAGGACCAGCTGTCCACGGGCAACAACTGCCTGCGTTCGCTCAACACCATCAGCGAGGCGGGCGGCATCGTGGTGGGCGCGGTGGTGATATTCAACTACGACTTCCCTGTGGCCGCGCGCGCTCTCAAGCGCGCCAATCTGCCCGCGGTGTCGCTCACCAGCTTCACCACCATGCTCGATGTGGCGCAGGACAGCGGCCTGCTGTCGGGCACCGACGCCGAGGTGCTGCAGCAGTGGCACCGCGACCCCGAGGACTGGGTGCCTGCGGGCTTTGACGCCGTGGACTGACCGAAAAAACAAGAACTAAAGACCAATCAAAACCAATAGACATGGATTCCTATAAGAGCCAACCGCACAGCATCGCATGCGATGCCGCAACGATTTACAGCAAACTCTCCAACCCGTCGCTCATCCAGCGCCAGATTGAGGCCAATGCCGACCGCATCGACGCGGCGGCGCGCGAGCACCTCGACACCGTCAAGTTTACCGACGACGCCATCGCCATCCAGTCGCCCATGGGCGAGGTCAAGCTCCAGCTCGACCGGCCCAACTGCATCGAGGGCCGGCGCGTCATCTACACCGCATCGTCGACGCCCGTGCCCATCAACATGGTCGTGAACCTCGAGGGCCAGGCCGACGGCACCACCATGAGCACCGCCGAGCTGCAGCTCGACCTGCCGCTGTTGCTGCGCCCCATGGTGGGCGGCAAGCTGCAAGATGGTGCCGAGCGCTTTGGCGAACTGCTGGCGCGCATCCCCTTTGACCGGCTGTGAGCAACAAAATCGTTAAATATCTATAAGTTATTGCGCCGGCGCTTGCATCGGCGCAATTTTGTTGCTACCTTTGTGCATGATATCATTTTTTAAGAATTAACCACAATTGTTTAGAATATGAAACGATACCTCACTATTGTTGCAGCGGCGCTGCTGCTGTCAGGACTGATGGCCCCGATTTGGGCCTACACCACCCCCAAGCGTGAGTTCCGCTCGGCCTGGGTGGCCACAGTGTGGTGCCTCGACTGGCCCTCACAGGGCGCCGGTGCCACCAAGCAAAAGGCCCAGATGGACCGCCTGCTCGACTCGCTGCAGGTCAACAACTTCAACGCCGTCAACTTTCAGGTGCGCTCGATGTGCGACGCCATGTACCAGTCGAGCATGGAGCCGTGGTCGAGTTACCTCACGGGCACGCGCGGCAAGGACCCGGGCTTTGACCCGCTGGCCTATGTCGTGGAGGGATGCCACAAGCGCGGCATGGAGTGCCACGCCTGGGTGAACCCCTACCGCTGGAGCACGGGCACCGACTGGAACACCGCTGCCGACCAGGAGCTCAAGAACGACGGCTGGCTGCTCACCTGGGGCTCGACCATCATCCTGGACCCGGGCCAGCAGCGCACCATCGACCGCATTGTGGCGGTGTGCAAAGAGATTATCACCAACTATGACGTTGATGGCATCCTCTATGACGACTACTTTTACCCCAGCGGCATCCCCGCCACCAGCGAGGCCGAGGACTACGGCGAGTGGCAGCAGTCGGGCACAAGCCTGAGCTTTGCCGACTGGCGCCGCGACAATGTCAACCGCATGGTGCGCGCCGTGTATGACATGATACAGGAGACGCGCCCCGAGGTGCGCTACGGCATCTCGCCCGCCGGCGTCGCCGCCAGCAGTTCGTCGGTGGCCAGCCAGTATGGCGTGCCGCCGTGCCCCGAGGGCAGCGACTGGCAGTACAGCGGCATCTTTAGCGACCCGCTGGCATGGATTGCGTCGCAGAGCATCGACTACATCTCGCCGCAGGTGTATTGGAAAATTGGGCACAGCACCAACGACTACAGCCAGATTACCCCGTGGTGGAGCATGGTGGCCGAGCACTTTGGGCGCCATGTGTTCATCTCGGCGTCCATCTCGGGCATGACGGGCACGTCGGGCGACAACCAGTACAAGGAGTATGCCGACGAGGTCGAAATCAACCGCACCAGTTCGCTGGACGGCTCGCCCGGTGCCATCTTCTACTCGTGCAAGTACCTCTATGCCCTCAATTCCTACACCCTGGGGCATTACCTCAAGAACCATGTGTTCATGCGCCCCGCGTTACCGCCCGCCATGCCCTGGAAAGAGGCCGCGGACCCCGGCACGGTGACCAGCCTTGACCGCACGGGCAACACCCTGATGTGGCAGGGCGTGGACAAGATGCGCTACTCGGTGTATGCCTTCCCCATCACGATGAACAAGGCCACCTTTACGGGCCAGATTGACTACCTGCTGGGCATGACCTACGACACCAGTTACATCATCCCCGAGCAGTACCGCCAGGGCTACCAGTTTGCCGTGTGCGTGCTCGACCGCGTGGGCAACGAGTGGAGTCCCGCCTTCCTGAGTGTGGAACTCGACCAACTGGACAACCCGGTCATCATTGCCCCCGACGACGACATCACCATTGACGCCCCGTTTAAGTTCGCCTGGCACAAGGTGGACGACGCGTCGCGCTATGTGGTGGAGGTTGCCGCCACGCCGCAGTTCAGCAACGTGCTGGAGAGCGTCACCGTCACCGACACCGTGGCCAGCGTGCTGCAGTTTGGCAAACTCGTCCACGGTGAGACCTACTGGTGGCGCGTGCAGTCGTGCGACGACAACCACTACAGCGGCGTGAGCGAGGTGCGCTCGTTCACCCCCATGCTGCTCACAGTCACCTCGCCCGCCGACGGCAGCGAGGACCTGGAGGCTCCCGTCTCCGTTGAGTGGTACACCTGCGGCAGCGACCAGCCTGCCACGCTGCAAGTGGCCGGCGACGACACCTTTGCGCCCCAGTCGCTCATCTTCACGGGCGCATCGGCCACCGGCACGCTCACCGTTCCCGCCGAACTGATGGAGCCGGGCAACACCTATTTTGCCCGCGTCACCCTCACGGTGGGCGACGAGACCATGGTGAGCAACACCGTGCGCTTCTCGGTCACCCATGCCGCGGCGCGCTTTGCCATCCCCCTCGACGGCGGCACGCTCTACAAGGGCCAGCACATCACCCTCGCGCCCCAGCAGTGGGCTACCTCCTATGTCATCGAGGTGTCGAACAGCGATGTCACCTGGGGCCGCAGCCGTTTCATCGAGACGCTCAAGGACGGCGGCTACGCGACCACGCTGCCCGCCGAGGAGATAAAGGTCAACAGCAAACTGCTGCAGGACGGCGCCACCTACTATGCCCGTTGCAAGTCCTCGTTCCTTGACTTTGACGGCGAGACCCACTTCACCGATTTCGGCCCCGTCATCAGTTTTGTTTACAAGGCCAGCGAGTCCCCCGTGCCCCATGACGTGAACGGCGACGGCGAGGTGAACATCGGCGACGTCAATGCCCTCATCGACATGATTTTGTCGGGCGCCTTCTCGGCCACCGGCGATGTCAATAACGACGGCGAGGTCAATATCGCCGACGTTAATGCGGTGATTGACCAGATTTTAGGATAAAATCATAAAATATTTATATAAGTGAGTTAGTGGGCCGCCACGGCAGTATGTCTTGCCGTCGGCGGCCCTTTTTTAGGCATGCTTCACGCCCCGCAAGGCGAGGATGACGATGAGCGCAGCGGCCAGGCCATAGAAGGCGGCGTCGCCGGGCAGGCCTGCGCACTTGGCCAGCAGCATCGCCGCCACGCCCAGGGGCATCGACAGCACAATGTGGCGAGGCTTGAAGCGCCCGGGCAGCCACAGCGCGAAACTCAGCGGGAACAGGATGGCGACGGCACGCAGCCCCAGCGACAGGAACCCCAGGTCGTTGATGAACGTGCCGTGAAATGTCCGTGCCGCCACAACTGCCGCAGCGAGGATGCCCACGATGGACAACCGCGTGTGCAGCAACTGATGCAGCGATGACGCGCCCGCCCTGACGCGCCGCCCGATGTTGCCGTACACGTCGCGCACGAGGATGGTTGCAGCGCCCAGCGACAGGCCGCTGCCGCAGCCCAGGATGTTGATGAGCATGGTGCCGAGCAGCAGGCCGCCCAGCCATGCGGGCATGTGCTGCAGCACAAATGCGGGGAACGCCTGTGCCGAATCGGCGATAACGCCCACGCCGGCAGGCAACGCCTCGCCCGCGGCTTGCATGGCCGCCAGTTCATCGGCGGTGACATAATGGCCGCGCATAAAGATGCCCACGAGCGTGCATGCCGCACCGATGACAGGCATGAACAGGGCGCACAACAGGGCACCGCGACTGGCCTTGCGGGTGCTGGCGCCTGACCAGATGCACTGGGCATAGGTCTGCGTCGAGACGACGCCTAACAGCAGCGCCAGGCAACCGCCCAGGTCTTTCAGCGCTCCGCGCGCCACCATGCTGCCATAGCGGTGGTGGATGTCCTCCATGCCGTCCATGCCGTTGAATGCCGAGAGGGCAGGGGAGGCGTAGATGCTGTCGATGCCGTGCTTGAGGCCCGTGAGGCCGCCCGTGATGTGCCACACCACGATGCCCGCCGCCAGCGAACTCAGGTAGAGCAGTGCCAACTTGACGATGCCGCCCACGCCGGCGCTCTTGATGCCCCCGAACAGCACCAGCAGCATGATGAGCACCGCGCTCGCTATTGCCGCCCACAGCGACGGCATGCCAAACAGGCTGCCAATCATCGCCGACGACGACAGCACTTGCGACACGATGCTGATGAAGATGCCGATGAGGAACAGGATAGAACCCACGGTCTCGGCTTTGCGGCCGTATTCACGCGCCACCACCTCGAGCAGCGTCGAACAGCCGCTGCGCCGCAACGGGCCTGCATAGGCAATGCCCAGCAACGCCGCGCCCAGCCCTGCGCCGATGGTGAACCACCATGCCGACACGCCATAGCTGAACGCCAGTTGCGCCGTGCCAATGGTGGACTGGCCGCCTGCCAGCGTGCCCAGCAGTGCGCCGCACACCATCCACGAGCCCGACGAGCCGCCAATGGTGAACGCGCGGGCGTCCTTCACTGTGCGGCCCGACAGCCAGCTCACGGCCAGCAACAGCGCTACCGTGAGCATTACCCCGATGAGATGGACAGTCGAAACCATGAATCTTGATTTTTACAGCGTGCAAAGGTACTCACTTTTTTTGTTTCGGACAATTTTGGTAATTTGGCGTGGGTTGTTAATAACTTATTGTGGCGAAATTTGTTTCGGATGATTTTAGTTGGTAATTTTGTAGATTGATTGTTGCGTCCTGTCTTTTGTATTATCGCAATAATCTAAAAATGAATAAAATATCAACAAAAATACGTATTTTAAAATGAGACTTTTTACACTTCTTACTACGGTATTGCTGTCGGTTGCCGTCGCTGTTGCGGCTCCTGACCGCTTGGGCGCCCGCGCCGGCGATGTGAACGGCGACGGCGAGGCCAACATCAGCGATGTCAATTCTGTCATCAACGGAATTTTAAGCGGATTCTATCTGCCCAACTGTGACGTGAACGGCGACGGCGAGGTCAACATTGCCGATGTCAACTTTGTGATTGACATCATCCTCAACGGCACCCCCGATCCGGTGATTGCCGAGTCGGGCATGTATATGGGCATCATGGGCTTCAACCAGGCCCTGAGCACCAGGCCCATCGCCTTCCTTGACTCGACGACCATCTCGTCGTTCAACAACTATGTGAACGGGCTCTCGACCCAGAACGGCCGCCTGCTGTACTATGCGGTGGATAAGGGCCTCGACGAACTCTCGTCGGCCGACCAGCCCGAGAATTTGCAGAATGTGGCGCTCGTGACCGTTACCGGCGGCCTGGACCAGGGCTCGCTGATGATGACCGACAAGTATGAGACTGAGGCAGAGTATGCCGCCGCCCTCAACGACCGCATCACCCGCTTCCACTGCTTTGAGCGTCCGCTCAAGGCCTACACCGTGGGCCTGCTCAACAGCAATATCGGTGACCAGGGCCGCTTTATGGACAACCTTTACGCCCTGTCGAGCGACTCGAGCAAGGCCACGGCTGTCGAGAATATGGCCGAGGTGAATGCACGCTTCCAGGCCATTGCCGACGACCTGGTGAGCCGCAACATGTCCGAGAAACTCATCCTCACCTTCCCCGGTGTGGGTACGGGCACGCGCATCCGCTTCACCTTTGACGAGCTGGGCGGCGCCAACGCTGCCAACTCGCAGGAGTACATCGAGGGCGTCTTCTCGCTCAAGGACCGCAGCCTGACCGATATTGAGTACCACGGCATGACCTGCACTGCAGGCGAGACCGTCACCGCCGACTCTGTTTCGGGTATGTTTGTGTCGATGACCTTCGACGGCATCCAGCTGAACTCGGGTGAGCGCATCAGCAAGCGCAACATCCAGGAGTGGTACTGGATTGAGAGCGAGGGCGCATGGCAGATGAACACCGAGTTCTCGTCGAGCGACCTGCCCGAGATTGAGCAAACTTACAGCAGCGCACTGGTGATGCTGCTGCTGGACTGCAGCACCGCCCTCGACGAGCAGTTCCCCGAGCTGCAGAGCGCTGCCAACGCCTTCATCGAGCGCATGGAGAAGTACAACACCGTGCCCGGCATGTTCAATGTCAATGGCGTTTCCTTCAGGATGATTACTGTTGACGGCGGCACCTTTGAGATGGGCTCCACCGACGAACAGGCCAACATCGACGAGTCGCCCGTTCACGAGGTGACCCTCGAGACTTACTCCATCGGCCAGACCGAGGTCACCCAGGAGTTGTGGCAGGCTGTCATGGGCAGCAATCCCAGCAACTTTACCGGCAACCCGCAGCGTCCTGTCGAGCAGGTGAGCTGGGAGGATTGCCAGGAGTTCATTGCCAAGCTGAACGCCTTGACGGGCAAGACCTTCCGCCTGCCCACCGAGGCCGAGTGGGAGTATGCAGCCCGCGGCGGCAGCAAGAGCAAGGGCTACACCTATGCCGGCAGCAACAATGTCAACGAGGTGGCATGGATGAACAACAACTCCAACAACAGGACCCAGGTGGTGGGCACCAAGCAGTCCAACGAGCTGGGCCTGTATGACATGTGCGGCAACGTGTTTGAGTGGTGCTCCGACTGGTACGGCGACTACAGCGCCGAGCCTCAGTTAGGCCCCGTGGGTCCCGAGAACGGCATCCGTCGCGTGACGCGCGGAGGCAGCTGGTTCAGCGTTGAGCGCGATGCCCGCAGTACCTTCCGCAGCAACGAGGCTCCCACGACCCGCAGCTACACGCTGGGTCTGCGCCTTGCCATGTGATTTGATTATTTTAAGGTAGATAAATAGTTCTTTCGGGCGTCCGGTTGCTGCCGGGCGCCCGATTGTTGAATGTGACTGTTGACGGTGATGTGTCACGGACCCGTGGACCCTCGTTAATTTACTTTAAGAATGATGGACAGGCGTGGATGCCGAATTATTCGTAATTTTGCACCGTGCATCGCACATCCACATTAATTATATATAGTATATGGGTTTAAGAATCATTGTGCTGGCCAAGCAGGTGCCAGATACCCGCAACATGGGAAAAGACTCGATGAAAGATGACGGTACCATCAACCGTGCCGCATTACCTGCCATTTTCAATCCCGAGGACCTGAACGCCCTGGAGCAGGCGCTCCAACTCAAGGATGCGCACCCCGGCTCCACCGTGGCGCTACTCACGATGGGCCTGCCGCGCGCCGCCGAGGTGGTGCGCGAGGGACTGTACCGCGGTGCCGACGGTGGCGTGGTGCTCACCGACCGTCCCTTGGGCGGCGCCGACACCCTGGCCACCAGTTATTCGCTGGCCCAGGCCATCCGCCGCATGGGTCCGGTGGACATCATCATCGGTGGCCGTCAGGCCATCGACGGCGATACCGCACAAGTGGGCCCGCAGGTTGCCGAGAAGTTGAATATGCCGCAGGTGACCTATGCCGAGCGCATCGAGGTGGCTGACGGCAAGGCGACCGTCAAGCGCCGCATCCAGCGCGGCTTTGAGACCGTGGAGTGCCCGCTGCCCCTGGTTGTCACCGTCAACGGCAGTGCCGATGCCTGCCGTCCCCGCAACGCCAGCCTGGTGATGAAGTACAAGCATGCCGTCACGCCCAGCGAGCGCGCCGCCTTGCCCGCCGAGCGCCAGGCGCTGGTGGATGGCCGCAGCGGTCTGCTCATCCAGGAGTGGGGCGTCAAGGACATTGAGGCCGATGCCGCGCAGATTGGCATGGCCGGCTCGCCCACCCAGGTCAAGGGCATCGTCAATGTCGTGTTCCAGGCCAAGGAGGCCCGCCGCATCGACGGCGACGACGCCGCTCTCGAGGGATTGGTCAAGGAACTCGTTGCCGGCCACATCATCGGCTGACGGCCCCGCATTCTATAACCTGTAACAAGAAGACACAATGCAAGACAAAAATAACTTAATCGTCTATTGCGAGTTTGACGAGGGCCGCATTGCCGATGTCAGCCTCGAACTCTTGACCAAGGGCCGTGCCCTTGCAACCCGCCTGGGCTGCCGCCTCGAGGCGCTGGTGCTGGGTCACGGCCTCGATGACATCGAGCAGGAACTGTTCCCCTACGGCGTGGATGTGGTCTACAAGGCCGACGATGAGCGCCTCTATCCTTACACCACGATGCCCCACGCCGATGTGGTGACCGGGCTGTTTCGTGAGATTGAGCCGCAGGTGTGCCTCATGGGCGCCACCGCCATTGGCCGCGACCTGGGACCCCGCGTGTCGTCGTGCCTGCACAGCGGCCTGACTGCCGACTGCACCGCGCTCGACATTGGCGACCACGTGGATGCCCGCACGGGCAAAGCCTACAAGGACCTGCTGCTGCAGATTCGCCCCGCCTTTGGCGGCAGCATTGTCGCCACCATCGTCAATCCCGAGTGCCGCCCCCAGATGGCCACCGTGCGCGAGGGCGTGATGAAGAAGGAAATTGTGGACGCGGCCTACAAGGGCGAGGTTGTTGACCTTGACACTGGCAAGTACATCGACCCCGCCAGCCTCGTTGTCAAGATTCTTGACCGCGAGATTGAGCGCTCCAAGGTCAACATCAAGGGTGCCCGCATCATCGTCGCCGGCGGCTATGGCATGGGCAGCAGGGAGAACTTTGGGCTGTTGCATGAACTTGCCGATGTGCTTGGCGGCGAGGTGGGCGCGTCGCGTGCTGCCGTCGATGCCGGTTTTGCCGAGCATGACCGCCAGATTGGCCAGACGGGCGTCACGGTGCGTCCCAAACTCTATATTGCTTGCGGCATCTCGGGCCAAATCCAGCACATCGCCGGCATGAACGAGAGTGCCATCATCATCAGCATCAACACCGACCCCGACGCCCCCATCAACAGCATCGCCGACTATGTCATCACGGGCGACGTCGCCGAGGTGATTCCCAAACTCATCAAGCATTATAAAAACAACACCAAGTAAACATTGACAGATATGGCCAATTTCTATACCGATAACAAGGCGCTCCAGTACCACCTGTGTCATCCGCTGATGAAGGAAATCGTGGCACTGCGCGAGCGCGAATATACCGAGCGCGACAAATATGACTTTGCTCCTCAGGATTTTGACGACGCGATGGACTCCTATGAGCGTGTGCTGGAGATTATCGGCGACATTTGTGCCGGCATCATCGCCCCCAATGCCAAGGATGTCGATGAGGAGGGACCCCATCTCGCGGATGGCCGCGTGAGTTATGCCAGCGCCACCGAGCGCAACATGAAGGCCCTGAACCAGGCCGGGCTGATGGGCATGACCTTGCCGCGACAATACGGTGGCTTGAACATGTCGCTCATTCCCTACATCATGGCCGCCGACATGGTGAGCCGCAGCGATGCCGGGTTTGTGAACATCTGGGGTCTGCAGGACTGCGCCGAGACCATCAACGAGTATGCCAGCGAGGACCAAAAGCGGCGTTTCCTGCCGCGAGCATGCTCCGGCGAGACGCTGGCGATGGTTCTCACCGAGCCCGATGCCGGCAGCGACCTGCAGTCGGTGATGCTCCGCGCCGCGCAGGACGAGGACGGCACATGGCGCCTCAACGGCGTGAAGCGCTTCATCACCAACGGTGACGGCGACATCGCCCTTGTGCTCGCACGCAGCGAGGAGGGCACCAGCGACGGCCGCGGCCTGTCGATGTTCATCTATGACAAACACGACGGCGGCGTGACCGTGCGCCGCATCGAGGACAAGATGGGCATCCACGGCAGCCCCACCTGCGAACTCGTGTTCACCAACGCCAAGGCAGAGTTATGCGGCGAGCGCCGCCTGGGCCTCATCAAGTATGTGATGTCGCTCATGAACGGCGCCCGCCTGGGCATTGCCGCCCAGAGCGTGGGCATCAGCGAGAGCGCCTATCGTGAGGCCATCGGTTACGCCCGCAGCCGTCAGCAGTTCGGCAAGCCCATCATCGAATTCCCTGCCGTGAGCGAGATGATTGCCAACATCAAGGCCCGTCTCGACGCTTCGCGCGCCTTGCTGTATGAGTGCGGCCGCTTTGTCGATATGTACAAGTCGCTTGAGGCCGTCAGCCGCGAGCGCACCCTCGCCCCCGAGGAGCGCAAGGCCATGAAGGCTTATAACCGCCTGGCCGACGCCTTCACCCCGCTGGCCAAGGGCATGACCAGCGAGTTCTGCAACCAGAATGCCTACGACTGCGTGCAGGTGCACGGCGGCAGCGGATATATGCGTGACTATGCCTGCGAGCGTATCTACCGCGACGCGCGCATCACCAGCATCTACGAGGGCACGACGCAGATGCAGGTGGTGGCCGCCATCCGCCATGTGGCCATGGGCACCTATCTCAACCAGATCAAGGCTTATGCCGCCGGGGAGTTCAGCGAGGCCGCCCAGCCACTCAAGGCCAAACTGGAGGAGATGACCGCCCGATATGAGGCCGCCCTGGAGCAGGTCAAGGCGGTGGAAGACCCCGAGTACATCACCTTCCACGCCCGCCGGTTGGTCGAGATGGCTGGCCACATCATCATGGGCTACCTGCTCATTGGTGACGCCACCGCCGCGCCCGACCTGTTCATGGACAGCGCGCGCGTCTATGTCAACATGGTCGAGGCCGAGGTCGCCCGCCATGCCTGCTTCGTCGCCAATTTTGACCCCGCCACGCGCGCCGCCTACGTCAGGCAGTGACGCTCGTCATGCACAATATACAGCAATGCGGGTTTCCTTAAGCTCAGGGAAACCAGCATTGCTCTTATTTTCGGCGATAGCGCCTGCGAGATTTTATTTCTCGGCGGCTTCTTGGATTTTGGAGAGGAACGCCAGGCGTGCGCCTTGCAGCAGGTTGATGGCGCGGGGCACAATGTCGTTGAGTTCGGGCGTGGTGTCGGCAAGGATTTCAAAGGCCGCCCAGACGCTGGTCTCGGGGTTGCCGTTCTCGTTTTCGATATCCATCGTGTAGAGTTTCACGACCTTGATGCTGCCGTTCACCTCGTTGAGGATGCGCATCACCGTGTCCTCGTTGTCCTCCGAGATGTCAAAGATGGCGGGCATCATCAGCCTGAAGTACTGGTCGTCTTCCTCGTCCTTGATGTAGAGAAAGTTGAGACCCTCAAACTTGAAAGCGATGCCAAACGGTGTCTCGTGGGGACGGAAACCTTCCTCGGCGAGGAATTCCATCATCAGTTTGTTCAAGTCCATAATTTTGGTTTTTAGGGTGTTGATACTTAGTCGTTGGTTTTGAAGCCCACATGGGGCAGGGCGTTGTTGCGGGAGATACCCTCCATCTGGCTGCGCATCTCCTCGTACTCCTTGAGCAGGTCGGGGCCCACCGAGGGCTTGATGCCATTGATGGTCTTAATCAGCAGTTCCTGGGTGATGTCCTCGCGGTTGAAGGCGGCGATGGTGGCAGCCTCGTTGACGACATAGGCGATGTCGCTGGCCACATAGCCGTCGGATGCTTGGGCGAGGGCCTCGCTGTCAATCTCGCCGCAGGGGCGGTCCTTGAGGTAGAGTTCAAACATCAGGCGGCGTGCCGTGGCGTCGGGCATGGGCACATACACCTGCTTGTCGATGCGGCCGGTGCGCAGCACGGCGGGGTCCACCTTGTCGGGGCGGTTGCTGGTGGCGATGACAAAGATGCCGCGCTTGGAGCAGTTGTTGAGCTGGGTGAGGAACTCGTTGACCTCGCCCGCCTGGTTGCTGTCCATGCTGCTGCTGCGGCTGGGCACAAAGGCGTCAAACTCGTCGAAGCACAGCACGGTGGGGGCGTGTTTCTCGGCTTTCTTGAACAGGTCGGCAATCTTGCCCTGTGAACCGTGGATGTAGATGGAGCCCAGGTCGCTGGCCTTGACGAGGATGAAGTTGAAGCCCGTCTCCTCGGCAAATTTCTCGGCAAAGAAACTCTTGCCGCAGCCCGGAGGGCCGTACAGCAGCATGCCGTTGGGCGGGGTGAGTTTGTATTTCTCGGCCAGTTCCTTGTCCTTGAGGATGAGTATGACGCGCTGTCGCAGCATCTCCTTGAGTTCGTCCATGCCGGCGATGTCGGCAAATCCGTTGCCGTCGCCGCGCTTCACCTCCACGTCGGCGCTGGTGGCGGCGTCGGCCTTTTGCCGCGTCTCGCTGTCTCCAGCGATGTCGCTCATGCTGTCGTCGTCGTCCGGCTTTTGGACCATCTCGTCGGCCATGCGGGCGGCCATTTTGCTGCGTATTTCGTTGGCAATGTCGCTGTCGTCGTCGGCGATGAGGTCGGCCATGATTTCGGCCACGCTCTCGTAGCGGTTGCGGTAGCCCAGCGCCAAACCGTGGCTGACGATGGCGGCCAGTTTCTTGTCTCTGATGCCGCTGACGTCGATTTCGCCTTTGTCGCCGCGGGCCTGTTGCACGGCCTTGATTTTCTCTTTGCGCGTCATCGTGCCGGTAAACTCCACGTCCCAGGGCGTGCGGCCTGTGAGCATGATATAGAACACGCCTGTGGCGGCAAAGATGTCGTTGCGCTCGTCATAAATGCCCATAAACGACTGCCCGCTGGCATAGCGGGGGTCCAGGTCGGCGGTGTCGAACGGGGTGTTGCCGGTAAAGCACCTCGACACATGGCCCAGGTCGATGAGTTCGGCCTCGCCGCCGGTCTTGCTGCTCAGCATCACATTGGTGGGGTTGATGTCGTTGTGCAGGAGCACGCCGGGTTGCTGGTGCATGTAGTGCAGGCCCTGGAGCATCTCGAGGAAAATCTTCACAGCCTCTTTCTTGGCCAGTTTGCCCTTGCGCTGCAGCATTTCGCTCAACAGTTCACCGCTGAAGTAGTTGGTCACCAGGTAGTGGCACTCGCCCGATGCGTCGTCCTTGTAGGTGCCGTCATCCACATGGCTGGTGATGTTCTTGTGGTTAATCATCGTGCTGGCGATGAGTTCCACGACCTCCCCGTCCTGGATGAGTTTGGCAGGCGTGTCCTTGAGGCGGTAAATCTTCATGAAGTAGGGGTTGCCGCTCTCGTCCTCGACGCGGTAACTCTCGGCATAGGCGTTCTCCTTGATGAGGTAAACCACATGCCACCGGTTGTTGACAATTTGTCCTTGCTTGAGTATCATAGTTCTTGTTGTTGGTTGATCTCTTTTGTTGTTTCAGATGTCTCGGCATCGTTATTGCTGCGTAATCGGCGCCAGATGCTGCCCACTGCCACATGGGCACGGTTGATGAGCAGCAGGGCCAGCATGGCGAGCAGGTAGATGATCCACAGGCTCCGGAGTGTTCCCGGCGCGTTATAGTCGCTGCCCATGTCGCTGAGTTCGGCCGCGGGGTCCACGCTGTCGAGTGAGGCCAGGGTGCGCTTCCACTTGATGACGCCGTCCTCGAGATAGATGACCGCGGGGTTGCCGCGCGCCAGCATCTTGAGTTCGCTGTCATCCATGGTGTAGATGGGGTAAGCGGCCATCGACAGGTCTTTCCATTGTTCCACCTGTTCGGGGGTGGCGGGCGTGAGGCCCACGACATCGGCGTCGGCCACCAGGGCGGCGTCGTTGAGTTCGTTCAGGGCAAAGGAGTGCACTATACCCACATCGGGCAGGTCGGGGAACAGCAACAGCACCATGCGGCGGTTCTCGCCCAGTACATCCACGGTGACGTCGGTGCCGTCCTCGTCAAGGATGGCGATGCCGTTGCCCTCGCCGTCCTGGACAATGACCTTGCCGCGCGGGCGCTTGGCGTGGTAGCGGGTGACATATTCCCAGCCCTCGCCCTCGTCGGGCAGGCTGTCGATGGTGAACTCATGTTCCTGGCCGTCTTTCTTGTACACGAAGATGAAGTCGTCCTCGCCCTCGCTGTCGCTCATCGCTTCGTCGGCCACGAGGCGCGCGCCCTCGGGGTAGGGGCGGTAGTCGATGAGCGGCTGGGTGAAGTAGCCGTAGTAGCCCACAGCCATGATGAAAGCAAACGACAGCGCCACGACCACCCATTGCACGGCGGGCCCGTACAGGCCGCGCACGCTCTTGTTGAACACCAGCAGCCACACCGTGGCCACGAGCAGCGCCACATTTTTGAAAAAGGTGGCCCAGGCGCCCAGGTGCACCGCGTCGCCAAAGCAGCCGCAGTCGGGCACGGCGCCCGTGACAGCGCTCCACAGCGTGACAGGGGTGAGCGCCAGCAGCATGAGCAGCGCCAGCACGGGCGCGCTGCGGCGATAGGCTCCCGTGGCGAGGCACACGCCCAGCACAAACTCAATGGCGGCGAGCGCGGCGGCACCGAACAACGCCGTGCCCGACCACTGTTGCAGGCCCATGGCGTTGAGGTAATCGGTAATCTTGTAGCAGGTGCCCCAGGGGTCGATGCCCTTGACAAAGCCCGAGAAGATGAACACGCCGCCTACCATGAGGCGCAGTGCCCATGTCGCCGCCTTGCACCAGGCCGTGCCCTTGATGCTTGTGATAGTCGCCTTGAATGCCATGATGCGGTGGGGTGGTTATTGCCCAGCGCCTTCGTCCATCTTGATGAGGGCGAACACGCTGTAGTTGATCATGTCCTGATAGTTGGCGTCGATGCCCTCGCTCACGATGGTGGCGCCGTTGTGGTTCTCAATCTCCTTGGTGCGCTGGATCTTGGTCAGTATCAGGTCGGTGTAACTTGAGATGCGCATGTCGCGCCACGCCTCGCCGTAGTCGGTGTTCTTGGCAATCATCAGCGCCTTGGTCTCGCCCATGTACTTGTCGTAGAGCGCCAGCGCTTGGTCGGCGTCGATGTCAACGATGTCGCTGTAGCCCAGCTGCAGTTGAATGAGGCCGATGACGCCATAGTTGATGATGCCGATGAACTCGGGCCTGATGCCCTCGCCCACCTTGGTCTCGCCGTTGAGTTCGAGGGTGCGGATGCGTTTGGCCTTAATGAAAATCTGGTCGGTGACCGAGCGGGGGCGCAGGATGCGCCACGAGGGTCCGTAGTCCTTCATCTTGGCGATGAACAGCTGGCGGCATGCCTCGATGACTTGGTCATATTGCTTGTTGGTGTCGTGCATAGTGGGGATGCTGTTGATGATTGGTCCTTATTTCTTGTCCTTCTTCACCAGGCGCTCATACTCGGGGTTGCCCTCGCGCAGCAGCCTGTTGTAGTGCTCCTGGTCGTTGAACACCTCCATGGCGGCCTTGAGGTCGGGATTGCGGTGGTTGATGATGATGCTGTAGGCGCCGGGGTCGCCATAGATGTCGCGTGCAATCAAGCCCTTGATGATGTCCTTCATCATCTGTTCGCTGGTGCGGTACTTCTCCTCGTCATACTTGATGCTGTCCTGCTCGCCGCGCGCGATGAAGTCTCGCATCATCTCGTCGGTCACGTCAAAGCCCATGTCAAAGTCGTTGATGGTCTTGAACTGCTTGGCGATGTCCTTGCGGTGCTTGTCCACATAGTTGATGACATACTGGTTGATGATGCCCTTGGCGGTCAGGTCGCGGTAATAGGTGGTGTACTCGGTGGTGTCGACGGGCACAAAGATGTCGGGCATCACGCCGCCGCCGCCGTAGATGGTGCGGCCGTTGACGCGCGTGGTGTAGCGCAGCGTGTCGTTGAACTGGATGCTGTCCAGGCTGTAGTATTCGCCCATGTTGTAGCGGTCGAGCAGTTCGTCCTCATAGGCCTTTTTGTCGCCGCGGGTGTAGGGTTTCTGGATGCAGCGGCCGCTGGGGGTGTAGTAGCGCGCCACGGTCAGGCGCATCATCGAGCCGTCTTCAAACTTGAACGGGCGCTGCACCAGTCCCTTGCCAAAGGTCCTGCGTCCCACCACCACGGCGCGGTCCCAGTCCTGCATGGCGCCGGCAAAGATTTCGGCCGCCGAGGCACTGAACTGGTTCACAATCACCACCATGGGCAGGCTCTTGTAGTCGCCGTATCCGTTGGCGTGGGCCTCGTTGCGCGGCGAGTTGTCACCCTCGGTATAGACCATGAGCTGGCCGCGGTCCAGAAACTCGTTGCACATGTCGATGGCGGCGTTGAGGTATCCGCCGCCGTTGTCGCTCAGGTCCATCACCAGGCGTGTCATGCCCTGCTGCTTGAGTTTGTCGAGGGCTTCCATCATCTCGTCGTGCGTCTTGGCGCCAAAGCGTGAGATGCGCAGGTAGGCCGACTGCCCGTCAATCATGTAACTGGCGTCGATGCTGTGCAGCGGGATGTTGTCGCGCGTGATGCGGAAGGTGATGAGTTCCTTCACTCCAGGGCGCTTGACCTTGATGGTGACCTGCGACCCCTTCTTGCCGCGCAGGCGCTTTTGGATGTCGCTGTTCTTCATCTTCACGCCCGCGATGGTGGTGTCGTTGACATAGATGATGCGGTCGCCCGCGAGCACGCCCACGCGCTCACTGGGTCCGCCGGGAATGGTCTGGATGACATACAGCGTGTCCTGGTTCATGTTGAACTGTATGCCCACGCCGCTGAATTCGCCCTGCAAGGGCTCTTCCAGTTCCTTGGTCTCCTTGGCATCGGTATAGGACGAGTGGGGGTCCAGGCTCTCGAGCATGCCTTTGATGCCTTCCTCAACGAGTTTGTCCTCGTCCACGCTGTCGACATACAGCGACGAGATGGCATACTCGGCGTTGAGCAGCTTTTGCATCGCCTGCGGCATCGAGCGCTGGGCGGTTGCGGTCAGCGCAATGGCTGCGCACAGGGGTAATGCCAGTAATATCTGTTTCATGTGTTCGTGTTAATTGTTGGTAGTATTCGTTAATTGTTCACGCCTGGCAGCAGGCTCATGTCGGCGCCCTCGGGCAGATAGCCGCTCGGGTCCTGGCCGTAGTGGATGAGTTCGCGTACCACGCTGCTGCTGATGTGGCTGAACTCGGGCAGGGTGAACAGCACCACGGTCTCGATGCCCGTCAGATCGCGGTTCACGTCGGCGAGGTGCATCTCGGCCTCAAAGTCTTGAACGCCGCGAACGCCGCGAACGATGAACTGCGCCCCGGCATCGCGCGCCGCGTCCACGGTGAGGCCTGTGTAGGCGATGACCTGCACGCGCGGCTCGCCGGCAAACACGCTCTCGATCCACGCCTTGCGCTGCTCCATGGTCATGAGGGGGCTCTTGCCCGCGTTGATGCCTGTGGCGATGACCACGCGGTCAAACAGCGGCAGCGCGCGCCGCACGATGGACTCGTGGCCGCGGGTAAAGGGGTCAAACGAGCCGGCAAAGAGCGCCACGCGTTCGCCCGCATTGTTGTTGTCAGTGCACTGTGATGTCTTCATCGTCTTCGTTCACAAGGTTGTCAATAATAAAGTTCTGGCGTTCCATGGTGTTCTTGCCCATGAAAAAAGCGAGCATCTGCTTCACCGAGTCCTCTTTGCGCAACTGCACGCGGTCGAGGCGCATCTCGGGACCGATGAAGTCCACAAACTCCTCTGGCGAGATTTCGCCCAGGCCTTTGAATCGCGTGATCTCAGCATTGTCGCCCAGCTTGTTCAGGGCCGCCAGGCGCTCCTCGTCGCTGTAGCAGTAGTAGGTCTCGGGCTTTTGTGCCTTGGCCTCGCGCTTGCCGCTGCGCGACTTGCGCTTGGCCTCCTTTTTGTTGAGCACGCGGAATAGCGGCGTCTGCAGGATATACAGGTGGCCGGTCTTGACCAGTTCGGGGCAGAACTGCAGGAAGTAGGTCAACAGCAGCAGGCGGATGTGCATGCCGTCAACATCGGCATCGGTGGCGATGATGACCTTGTTGTAACGCAGGCCGTCAATGCCGTCCTCGATGTTGAGCGCGGCCTGCAGCAGGGCGAACTCGACATTGGTAATCACCTTCTTGGGGTCGAGCCCAAAGGTGTTGAGCGGCTTGCCGCGCAGCGAGAACACGGCCTGTGTCTCCACGTCGCGTATCTTGGTGATCGAGCCGCTTGCCGACAGACCCTCGGTGATGAAGATGCAGCTCTCGTCGCGGCGGTCGTTGCCCTTGGGGACGCGCGCGTCGTTGAAGTGCACGCGGCAGTCGCGCAGTTTGTCGTTGTGCAGCGCCGCCTTCTTCACGTTTTCGCGCACTTGCTTGCTCACACCGGCAATGGCCTTGCGCTCGCGCTCGTTGTCCTGTATCTTCTTGAGCAGCACTTCGGCGGTCTCGGGCGCCTTGTGCAGGTAGTCGTCAAGTTCCTTCTTGATGAAGTCGTTGATGTACTTGTAGATGGTGGGGCCGTCCTTCCACATGATGCTGCTGCCCAGTTTGATTTTGGTTTGTGACTCAAACACGGGTTCCTCGACCTTGATGCTGATGGCGGCGACCACGCCGTTGCGGATGTCGCTGTACTCAAAGTTCTTGCCGTAGAACTCCTTGATGGTCCTCGACAGGGCCTCGCGGAAGGCGCTCTGGTGAGTGCCGCCCTGGGTGGTGTGCTGGCCGTTGACAAACGAGTAGAACTCCTCGCCCAACTGCGCGGCATGGGTGATGACCACTTCGATGTCGTCGCCCGTGAAGTGCATGAGCGGGTACAGCGGGTCGTTGGTCATGTTCTCCTTCACCAGGTCGCTTAGGCCGTTGCGCGAGTGGTATTTCTTGCCGTTGAGCGTCAGCGTCAAGCCAGTGTTCAGGAACGAGTAGTTCTTGATCATCTGCTCGATGATGTCGTCGCGGAACTCATAGTTCTTGAAGATGCCGGCGTCGGGGGTGAACTGCACCAGGGTGCCGTTTTCCTCGCCCTCGGCGGCGGCGACGATGCCACTCTCCTCCTTGACGATGCCCTCGCTGTAGGTGACGCTCGAGCACTGCCCGTCGCGCACCGAGCGGATGTGGAAGTGGGTGGACAGGGCGTTCACCGCCTTGATGCCCACGCCATTAAGTCCCACCGACCGCTTGTAGGTCTGGGTGTCATACTTGGCGCCGGTGTTCATCTTCGACGATGCCGCCTTCACCTGGTCCAGTGGGATGCCGCGGCCGTAGTCGCGTATGCTCACTGTGCCGTCCGCCACATCGATGTCGATATTGGGCTTGGCGTAGCCGGTGTTGAACTCGTCGATGCTGTTGTCGATGACCTCCTTGATGAGGACATAGATACCGTCGTCATTCTGCGAGCCGTCGCCCAGTTTGCCGATGTACATGCCCGGGCGCTGGCGTATGTGCTCGCGCGGCGTGAGGGTGACCAGGCGGTCATAGCCGCCAAAGTCGCTGGCATTGGGCTGGCTGGCAGCCTCGGCTGCCGCTTGCTCTATCTGATTTTTCTTGTCTTGGGACATATCAATTGTCGTATCTGCGTATTAACTTACAAAGATACAACAATTCCCCCAATTATCGCGTACTATTTGCAACAATAAGGTTTATTAACGATAAAAGTAAACGCTGTGGGGGGTGATGGCGATGTTCAGTGGCGCTTGACGATGGCGACGTAGGCGATGAGGATGATGTTCATCATCAGCGCGTAGATGATGGCGGGGATGGCGATGACGTCGTTGTTGAACACCAGCGGGCTGCTGGCGATGGCGATGGCCTGGGCGGCGTTTTGCATGCCCACTTCGATGACAATGGTGCGGCGCTCCTTGCCCGTGAGCCGCATGGCCCAGCACAGCAGCGCTCCGCTGGTCATGGCCAGCAGGACGAGGGCGCTGATTGAGAGTCCCAGTTTGCCAAACTCGGCGATGATGGCGTCACGGTTCTGGACAAAGAACACGGTGGCGAGGAAAATGAGCGCGGGAAACGCGATGCGCGACAGCACACGGTGCATCTTGCCGGCGGCGGCACTCCAGCGCTTGCGCACGGCGATGCCCACCACGATGGGCACGAACATGAGCACCAGGTTTTGCATCACCAGTTTGCCCACGGGCAGGTGCACGTTGACGGCGGTGCCTGCCGCGGTGGTCACCCAGTCCATGATGAGCGGCACGGTCACCAGCGTGATGATGCTGCTGCACGCCGTGAGCGACACCGACAGCGCCACGTCGCCCTTGGCCAGCATCGAGAACACGTTGGACGAACTGCCGCCGGGGCAGCACGCGATGAGCATGATGCCGATGAGGAACAGCCCTTCAAGCCCGAAGGCCTTGCCCACAAGCCACGCCAGCAGCGGCAGCAGCACGATTTGGCCGATGAGACCGGCCAGCACGGGCAGCGGTCGCGTCTTGAACAGTTTGAAGTCGGCGAGTTTGAGGTTCAAGCCCAATTCAAACATGAGCAGCGTTAAGATGGGCAATACAATCCAGATAGTATTCATGATTCCTTGTTAATGATTTGGTTTTCTGTTGTTTTGGTAAATCCCAGTATTCATGGGCATTCTCCAAGCATGTGCCATTCAAGGAATGACGCCGTTTTTGCCACTGCAAAGTTACGCCGATTTTATAAATAAGACAAAAAAAACTAATCAATCAAGCACGCCTTCACCTATCAATGAGCAGCAATGGTAAACTTTAAGTATCAGGCTATGATGCAGCCTTTCAGAAACAGCAGGCTGGTAAATGTAACAACAAAGTAACACGCACAGATGATGTATGCTGAACAAAAAATGCCTAAATTTGCAGGAGAAAAAGCTGTCATTATGAAGATTCTTGTAGTTGACGACGATCAGGATATCTGCGAGATACTGCAGTATAATCTTGAGATAGAAGGCTATGAGGTAGTTACCGCCAACTCTGCAGAGGAGGCCATGGAACTCCCTCTGGAAGGGTTTTCTCTCATTCTGCTTGATGTGATGATGGGCGAAATGTCGGGATTCCAGATGGCCCGTCGATTGAAGGATGACCCGCAACTTTCTCTCATCCCAATCATATTCATCACAGCCCTTGACGGGGAGGACGATACAGTAAAGGGCCTGAACATCGGGGCTGATGACTATATGGCCAAGCCGCTGTCGATGAGAGAGGTGAAAGCGAGGGTGAATGCGGTCTTGCGTCGCGTGGCACAGGCCCAGCCTCCCCAAGAGCGAGAATTGGGTGCGGTAAATGCAAGCGAGGTGCGCTACGGAGGCGTTGTCCTTGACTTGGAAGGAAAGACGGCAACGGTGGACGGCGAGATGCTCCAGCTCACCAAACTGGAGTTTGAATTGCTGCTCCTGTTCCTGCAAAATCCCGGCAGGGTTTACGGGCGCAACGATTTGCTGGAGCACTGCTGGCCGCAGGACGTCGTCGTGCAGGAGCGAACGGTGGATGTAAACATTACCCGCCTTCGCAAGAAAATTGGCGAATATGGCAAACAAATAAAATCACGTGTGGGCTACGGCTATTATTTCGAGGAGTAAATCATTCCAGAAAAACCTGTTGTTGAGCATCGGCGGCATCTTTGTGCTGTTTGCCGTGTGTTTCAGCGTGTACCAGTACCAGCGCGAGAAAGCGTACAAGATAGACATCCTCCACTCCCGGCTGCAGATGTATAACTACGAGATGGTGCAGACGCTGGGCGAGGATGGTCTGACCGACAGCCAGCTGTTTCACGGCTATGTGGAGCGCCACAACATGGAGGGCCTCCGCGTGTCGGTGATTGACATGCAGGGTCGCGTCTTGCTTGACAGTTACGAAGCCAATGTGGACAGCCTGGGCAACCACTTGGGCCGAGCCGAGATCCAGCAGGCTTTGAGCGAGGGCAATGGCTACGCCATCAAGCGCATTTCCCAATCGACTCACGGGACCTATTTCTATTCGGCCACCCGATTTGGTAATGTGATGGTGCGCGCCGCCGTTCCTTACTCGGCCGAACTCACTCGCTCGCTTCAAGCAGACAACACCTATATCTATTTTGCCATCGCGCTTACCGTGCTGTTAGGCATAGCCCTATATTTCAGCACCCGCCGCATCGGCCGACACATCGGTTACTTGCGCGAATTTGCCATGAAGGCCGAGCAGGGCGAGGAACTGGACCATGAACTGGAACGGCGCATGCCTGATGACGAGCTGGGCGACATCAGCCACACCATCATCATGCTCTATTGGAAGTTGCGCCACTCTGAAGAGGAAAAGGTGCGCATCAAGCGTCAGCTCACCCAAAATGCCGCCCATGAACTCAAGACTCCGGCTGGCAGCATTTATGGTTATCTGGAGAGTATCCTCGACAACCCGGATATGCCCACGGAGAAACGTCAGCACTTTTTGGAGCGATGCTTTGCCCAAAGCAAGTGCATGAACAAGTTGCTCATGGACATGAACGCCTTGACCAAACTGGATGAGTTGGATGAGTCGAAGAAGACGGCGTTCCAGCGTGTGGACCTTGCCCGCATCGTACAGAATGCGCTGGAAGACACAGCCGCCCAGTTGCGTGAAAAAGGCATAACGCCCATGGTCAAATTGCCCGACCATGCCGAGGCCAATGGAGATGAAACCCTCATTTACAGCATTTTCCGCAACCTCATCGACAATACGCTGGCCTATGCCAATGGTGCGACACGGCTGACCATTGAGTGCCAAGAGGCGGTGAACGAGGGCATACACTCGTTTGAGTTTGCCGTGAGTGACAACGGCCAGGGGGTGGACCCCAGGCATCTTGACCACCTCTTTGAGCGTTTTTACCGCATAGACAAAGGCCGCCTGCGCAGGTTGGGCGGCACCGGACTGGGGCTGGCCATCGTAAAGAATGCGGTGGCCGCCCACGGTGGAACGGCAACCGCACAACTCACTCCCGGCGGAGGATTGACCATCAGGTTCTCACTGTTGAAATTTTAGCTTTCTCTGTTGTGTGGCACATCCTCGTAGTCATTGTTCAGCCGCTTGCCCGCCTCCACGACATTCATCACGTAATCGCCAAGCTTCTCGCACTCTGAGATGAAGTCAACAAAGAATACCCCGAGCTGATAACTGTACAGGCCAGCGTTTACGTCCTGCAGATTCTTGGTTTTTAATTGATTGCGGTAGTTGTTAATCTCGTGCTCAATGTTGAGCGATGTGGCAATGGCCCTCTTTGACACCTCGGCGGTGTCGATGCGCTCAATCATTTCGGCAAGTGCGTTCTGCACGAGCGACAGCATTGTGTTCATGTGCTGGATTTGGCCCTCGGTAAAGGCCTCTTTGCTATACTGATGGTGGCGGTTGAGCGTGCGTGCGAGGTTATAGACCGAGTCGCCGATTGACTCCAGTTCGGTTATCTGGCGAAGCATTTTCATGATTTGTGCTTTCGAGGCATCCGACAGGCGCCCTTCGCTCACCTTGTTCAGGAAAACGGCAATCTCCATCTCCATCTGGTCGGTAATGCTCTCATACTTGGCGATGCGCGAGAAAAGTTTGTTGAATTTAACATTGTCGCTTGTCTGCATCAACTCTGGCACAAACCCGAACATCCTGTTGCATCGTTCGGCAAAGTTCTGTATCTCCTTTTGGGCCTGAACAATGCTGAGTTCGGCTGTAGAGAGAATGCCGCCAGAGATGTACTTCAGGCGGTAACTGTCCTTGTCTTCCTTCATGGGCAGTACCTTGCAGACAAATGTCTCAATTTGCTTGACAAAACCGATGAGCAACAGTGTGTTGGCGATATTGAAGGCCGTGTGGAAGGCCGAGAGTTTGAACAAGTCGTTGCCGCCGCCCATAAAATTCTCCAAAAACCACGACACGGCATTGCATGCGGGATAGAAAACCATCAGGACCACCACCACGCCAAACACATTGAAAAACAAGTGGGCCAGCGCCGCCCTGCGTGCCTGGGTGTTGGCGGTGAGCGAAGCGAGGAATGCGGTAATCGTCGTGCCGATATTCTGGCCCATCGCCAGGGCAGCGGCCTGTTCAAAGCCAAAACCGGGAATATTCATGCCGAAGAGCATCAGCGTGATGGCCATTGCCGCTGCCGACGCCTGAACAATCATCGTCACGATGGCACCAACGAAAACAAACAAAATGATTGTCAGGAACGAATCCTGCGGCATGGTTGCCAGCATTCCCGCTACCACGTCGCCGATGTTCATGGCCGTCGCCGCTTCCTGAAGGAACGTGAGGCCCATAAACAGGAACGAGAAACCAAACACAAATTCGCCGATGCTCTTGCGTTTGTTTTTGCCGCTAAAGATGAGCGGCATGCCAACGGCAAGCAGTGGAATGGCAAAGGCGGCGATATTCACCTTAAATCCCACGGCCGAGATAATCCACGCCGTAACAGTTGTTCCGATGTTCGCTCCCATAATCACGCCAATGGACTGCCTCAGCGTCATCAGTCCGGCATTGACAAACGAAACGACCATTACCGTCGTGGCCGACGACGACTGGATGAGTGCTGTGATGAAAGTGCCCGTCACGACGCCCATAAACCGGTTCTTGGTCATGGCGGCAAGAATGCCGCGCATGCGGTCGCCTGCAAACTTTTCAAGCCCTTCGGACATTGTCTTCATGCCAAAGAGGAACAATGCAAGGGCACCAATGAGAGAGAGAATGTTAACAAATAAATCCATTAATCAGTGCAAATAAGAATTTCGCTGCAAAGATGAGACATTCAAATTACTTACTTGTTTTGCCGATGTTACGTTATGGTTACTTTTGCGCCGAGGCTTGCCGGCTGTAACGTTTTTGACGCTCTTGTGTGATGCTCAAGCCGAATTTTTAGCTAACTTTGTACATGTAAAATCCAAAAATGTAATGCTTATGAAGTTTGAGATAGCGCAAGGCACTGCTGCCGACATCGAAACCATTGCCGCATTTCAGGTGGCGATGGCCATGGAGTCGGAGGGAACTGTGCTGGACAAGGAGATTGTGGAACGAGGCGTGAGGGCCGTTGTCATCGATGCCGCCAAGGGCAGATACTATGTGGCCAAAGCCGGCGGCAAGGTGGTGGGCAGCATGATGCTCACCATGGAATGGAGCGACTGGAATGCCTGTTGGTACTGGTGGATTCAGAGCGTGTATGTGGTGCCCGAGTACAGGGGCCAGGGCGCATTTACCCAGATGTACAACGCCTTGAAGGACGAAGCCAGGTCCAACGACGTGGCCCAGCTCAGGCTGTATGTCGATGACGCCAACGAGCCGGCGCTCCGCCGATATCAGAAGGTGGGCATGCACCAGAGCCACTATCTGATGTACGAAGAGACGGTGTGACGGGTGCAAGTAATTCGCTACATTTGCGAAATTCACATTAATGCTATATCATTGCCAAAACTAAAGCGCCCGCCCCGTGGAGGGGGCAGGCGCCTTGTGTTGTTGATAGCCTGCTGGGCTTAGAGTTTGGCGGCAATCGCCTTGGCGATGGCTTCCATCTCCTGGGCGGGCAAGGTCATCTTGGGACCGCCAAAGTTCAGGTCTTTCTCGCTCTGCAGGGGCACCAGGTGGATGTGGGTGTGGGGCACTTCGAGTCCCAGCACGCCAATGCCGATGCGCAGGCAGGGCACGGCCTGCTCGAGCGCCATGGCCACCTTGCGGGCAAAGGCCCACAGGCCGGCATATTCCTCCTCGGTGAGGTCAAACATATAGCTCACTTCGCGCTTGGGGATGACCAGGGTGTGGCCCTTGGCCATGGGGTTGATGTCGAGGAATGCAAAGTAGTTCTCGTCCTCGGCGACCTTGTAGCTGGGGATCTCGCCCGCAGCGATTTTGCTGAATATAGTAGCCATAGTTGTGCGCTTGATTGTGAGTGTGTTATACTTCGATTTTGAGGATTTCAAACTTCATCAGTCCGGCGGGAGCCTGCACCTCCACCTTCTCGCCCACCTTGTGGCCCAGCAGGCCCTTGGCGATGGGGGTGGAGACTGAGATTTTGCCTTCGCGCAGGTTGGCCTCGGTCTCGGTGACGATGGTATAGGTCACCGTCATCTTGTTCTTGAGGTTCTTGATGGTCACCTTGGTGAGCAGCGCCACCTCGTCGGTCGAGATTTTGCTCTCGTCGATGATGCGTGCCGATGCGAGCAGTGTTTTCAGTTCAGCGATTTTGGCCTCGAGCATGCCTTGGCGCTCCTTGGCAGCGTCATACTCGGCGTTCTCCGAGAGGTCGCCCTTCTCGCGTGCCTCGACGATGGCGCGCACCACGTCGGGGCGCTCAACGTTCTCGAGGTGAGCGAGCTCGGCCTGCTTTTTGTCATAGCCCTCTTGGGTCATGTAAGTAATTCCCATGATATAAACTCTTGTTTTAAGATTCGAAAAAAATTGAAGAACCTCATCGCCAGTTGTGATGGTGAGATCCCTCGGGTTAATCTGATTTTGACGCTGCAAAGGTACGCATTTTTTTCGATTCCGGTTTCTTTTTGCCAAATATTTTGCCCTTCGTTTATTAAAATTAACCTTTTGAACTGCAAAACTATGGTTTTCTGTGAACTGTTTTCTTTTTCCGGTTTCATTTTGCGCTGTCCCCGATTTTGACTACTTTTGCGGGTCATGAGCAAAACGTCCCCCACACATCGTCCGTCGCCGGGCCGCGACGACCGCATCACCATCGCCAAGGCGCTGGGCATCATCATGGTGGTGCTGGCCCACACCGACGGCCATGGAGAGCTCAACCGCTTCATCTATGAGTTTCACATGCCGCTGTTCTTCATCTGCGCGGGCTATTTTTTCTCGCTCAAGTACTTGACGCGCGAGGGCGAGTTTGTGAGCCGCCGCTTCACGGGGCTGTATGTGCCGTTTGTCAAGTGGGCGGTGTTTTTCCTGCTCATCCACAACCTGATGTTCAAGGTGGGCATCCTCAACGAGCAGTACGGCAACTGGACGGGCGGGGTGACGCATCCCTACACCTGGCACCAGATGCAGCAAAACCTGTGGAACATCGTTTTCTCGATGGGCGGCTATGACGAGTTCCTGGCGGGTGCGTTCTGGTTCTTTCGCGGGCTGTTTGTCGCCAGCATCCTGTACCTGATTTTGTTCAAAATCCTCGTGTGGCTCTCCGACAGGTTCTCGCGCCGCAGTTTTGCCGCGCTGCTGGGCCATTACCGCCTTGCCGAGCACACGCGGCGCGCCAGGGGCATAGGCATCGCCATTGTGGTCCTCATCTATGGCATGTGCCTGTGGAAGACGGCGTCGGGTCTCAAAATCATTACGCTGGTGCAGGGCGGCTACCGCGACCTGATGGGGTGCTTCTTCTTTGGCATCGGATTCCTGCTGCGGCCCGTGCTGCGGCGTCTGCCGCGCACGCCGGTGCTGAACATTGCGCTCGACGCGGTGCTGTTTGTTGTGGTACTGTGGTTCTCTAACACGCTCACAGCCAATATGAACTGGAACTCGTCGCTCGTGCAGTGCCTGTCGCTGCCGTTGCCTGCCTTGTGCGGCTTTGTGCTGACCTACGACATCGCCTGCTGGCTTGAGCGCATGGGCGAGCGCAATCCGGTGCGCCGCTTTCTGGTGTATTGCGGCGATCACACGCTCATCATCTTTGTGCTGCACATCTGCGCCTACAAGATTGTGAGCGCCTTCAAAATCATGTATTACCACATGGACTGGGCGCAGATGGGCTGCCACATGACCATCCACGACCATGCCGGCGAGGACCTCTTTTGGGTCGCCTACACCGTGGCCGGCGTCGCTGTCCCGCTGCTGCTGCAATATGGTTGGGACCGGGTTCGGTTAGGAGTTAGGAGTTGGGGGGCATTATTCCTTGCCTTGGCCGGGTGCTGAGTCGTTCAGGCGGTTGCCGTACAGGAAGTGGCTGGTCTCGCGGGCGATGACGCCGCTCAACAGCAGCAGTGCCAGCAGGTTGGGAATCGCCATCAGCGCGTTCATGCAGTCGGCGGCGTTCCACACCGCGTCAAGGCTGATGACACTGCCCACAAACACCATCACCACAAACACCAGGCGGTAGATGAGCATCCACCGGCGGCCTTTCATGTACTCCACGGCGCGCTCGCCATAGTAGCACCATCCCAGGATGGTCGTGAAGGCAAAGGTCAGTAGCGCGAAGGTCAGCAGCGGGCGGCCGATGTAGGGAATCTTGGCGAACGCCGCCTTGGTGAGCGCGGCGCCGTCGCTGCTGCTGATGTCGGGGTAGGCGAGGATGCTGCTCACAATCACCACGCCCGTGAAGGCGCAGATGACCACCGTGTCCCAAAAGGTGCCCGTTGACGACACCAGCGCCTGGCGCACGGGGTTGCGCGTCTGGGCCGCCGCTGCGACGATGGGTGCCGAGCCCAGGCCCGACTCGTTGCTGAACAGCCCGCGTGCGATGCCCATGCGCGCTGCCATAATCACCGTCGCGCCCACAAAGCCGCCGCCCGCCGCCTGGGGCGTGAACGCCGCCGAAACAATCAGCTTGATGGCCGGCCACACATACGGGCCGTTGACAAACATGATGTAGATGCACCCCAGCACATAGCAGAGGGCCATGAAGGGCACCAGCGCGCCGCACACCCTGGCGATGCTCTTGATGCCGCCCAGCAGCACCAGGGCGGTGAGCAGACAGATGCCGCCGCCCGTGATGTAGGGCGACAGGCCGTAGGACTCGTTGACGATGGTCGAGATGGCGTTGGCCTGCACCGTGCTGCCGATGCCAAACGACGCCAGCGCCGTGAACAGCGCAAACAGCACCGCGAGCCATTTCAGCCCCAGGCCGCGCTCCAGCGCATACATCGGGCCGCCCAGCATGCGGCCGTCTTTGGCTTTCACGCGGTACTTGATGGCCAGCAGACCCTCGCTGTACTTGGTGGCGATGCCAAACACGCCCGACAGCCAGCACCACAGCACCGCGCCGGGGCCGCCCAGCGCCACGGCGGTGGCCACGCCCACGATGTTGCCCGTGCCGATGGTCGCCGCCAACGCAGTGGCCAGCGCCCCGAACTGCGACACGTCACCTGCCGAGTCCTTGTCCTTGCTCACCGACAGGCGGATGGCGGTAAAGAGTTTGCGCTGAGGCACTTTGAGCCTGATGGTCAAGAAAATGTGTGTACCCAGCAGCAATATAATCATTGGCCACCCCCACAAGAGGTCGCTCATGTTTTTGAAAAATTCAGATATGGCTTCCATTCAAGGTATATATTATATGGTAAGGTGTGCGATACCGATATAGATTCGACGAAATTAAAGCGCAAAGTTAGGCAATTTCCCCCGAACAGGCAAACATTGTTGATAAGTTAGGCTCGTGCCAGGCGGGCGCGCCCACGATAGGGCAGATTGCGCCAGGGGCCTTGGCATTGACCAATCGGCGCGGCCGCTGACTGGTGGTGAAAAAATGCGCTCAAATCCCCCAAAAAAATCATAAAACATTGGAATTATCAGATTTTATGTGTAATTTTGTGGTCAAATGCCTGATTATCGTTTGCCTTTGGGCTCCGCAACACAAAGCTCAGCGAAAAATCGGGCATGTGCAACAGACAGAAATCAAGAACCAAGTTGCGGAACTAACACTTCCTCTATTATGAAAATTATTTTGAAAATGTTGATGCCGGCGTTGCTGTTCGCAGCATTGAGCGCCCCAAACGCAAACGCTCAACTTGGCTTGGGCAACCTCAAGAAAAAAGTTGAGAACACTGCAAAGAAAAAAGCAAAGGAAGCCGTAAAGGAGACTGTCAAGGAAACCGCCAACAAGGGCAAGGCCGCAGTCAGCAACACGGTCCAGAGTTATGTGTTTGAACAGACTGGCCCCAAGGTCCAACCCAAAGGCCCCAAGCCTGCCGAGGTGACCGTGAAGTCAAACATCGAGGATGTGTATGCCGCATTCTACTACTACCAGGAGCTCAATGAGGAGGCCGTCCAGCTCAAGGACGTCAGTTACCTGTGCTCCCTTGACGGGCAGAAGCCGTCCAACATCCTGTACAAGGTGATTATGAATCATCCGCAAAAGAATGCTTCCAAGACCACCAACTATGACGAGAGCTATGCGACCTATCGCTACAACCAGACCGCCAAGCAGGCGCTGGAACTCATCGGCGAGCCGGTCTATTCCAAGAATCCCGACCCCTATCAGAAGTACCTCGAGAATGTGGGCTGGTACATCGACAAGATGAACGCTACCGAAGACCTCAACATTCAGGGCTACCATCTGGCCAACGCCCTTGCCTTGACCATGTTTGCCAACACCAGCAGTGACAAATACATGACTCCCGCGCGCTTGTCAAGTCCCGAATACCTGGCTGTGGCAGGCCGCCTGGAGCAGGTGTGGGCCGACATGAGCCCCGAGTACAAGCAGTTCTACAGCAACCTCGAGGGCGTGACGTCGGTTAACGGCGCCGCAGCCGCCGAGGCCCGCCAAAAGGCGCAGTGGGCTGCCGAGGCCAAGGCCGCCAAGGAGGCCAACCTTGATAACATCAAGAATAGCCTTGAACCTGTACCCAAGTCAAAATGGCAGGCTGGCCCCAATCCGCAGCTCGAGGCGCAGTGCCTGGCTGTGGCCAACAAAACGCATCCCGAGGTGAAGTTCGTCAAGGCGGTGCTCATGAGCCCCGAGTGGCAGTATGACTATCAGTGGGGCAATCCCGTGCGCCGGCGCGTGCACTGCTGGTGCATCTACAAGATGACCAACGGCTACCACCGTGCCGTGCACATGTCGTTCAAGCAGATGAACACCGGCGGCGGCAACTGGGGCCCCCTCGAGTTGCACGGTGTGATAGATGAATACAAGTACATCGACATGTAATCGCTCTGGCGAGACGATATTGACCAAGTCTGGAGGATGGCAGGCCGCAAGGCCGGGGCCATCCTCCGTTTTTTTGGGGGGGCAGGGCGTTGCCGGACTGGTGCCGGGGGCGTCGTGAGGAAAAAGCTGGAATTTACTTGCCGCAGATGTCGCGGGCGGCGGCGATGGCGGTGATGAGGGCAACACCCGTGCCGTCGCCCATCTTGATGGCGTCGTGTCCGCTCAGGACGCTGCCCACGGCGCGCAGGTTGGCCATGGGGCGGCCGTTCTTGAGGCAGTGCAGGGTGTCGTCGGTGGCCACGCCGTAGCGCATGCAGCGCTGGGGCTCCATGGCGTTGAACTGCGTCCACATCTCGCGGTCGTCGTCGGCATCGACGTCGAGGTCGAGCAGGGGCTCGAGGATGCGCTCGCGGGTGGCGACAATGCCGCGCCCGATGAACGAGCCGGTGGCGAGCACATAGTTGTCGGCGGTGAGGGGCTCGAGGGTGTCTCTCAAGGTCTTGATGCCCGTCACGGTGTCGCCGTCGGCCTTGATGGCGGTGACGGTGTCGGTGAGGATGTTGCCGCCCAGCATCTGGAAGTAGTGGCGCAGCAGCGTGTTCATCCTGGCTCCCGCCACCGATGGCGGCAGGGTGGCGACGAGGCGCACCGCGGGCCGTGTGAGTTGCTGCAGGGTCCTGAATGCGTCGTCATCGTCCACGCCCAGCACATTGGGCAGCAGCACCATCTCGGCGTCGCCGGCAAGGGTGCTGACCTGCTCGGCGAGGCGCTGCAGGGCGCGGCTGTTCACCAGGTGCTTGGAGATGTTGATGGCGCGCATCTCGCTACGGCTGCGGCGCAGGGCGTTCAAGTCGTCGGTGGTGAAGTCTATCATCTCAACCTCAAAGCCCAGGTGTTTCAGCCCCTCGGCGAGCATGCCGTTGGGCTGGTCGAGGAATCCGCGCAGGCACATCAGCGTCACGCGCTTGCAGGGCAAGTTGCCCAGGTCGTCGATGTAGAGGTGGTTTTTCAATGTGAGCCATGCGGGCTTGGCGACACCCATGGGGGTGATGCGCCAGTGGTTGGCCTCGGCGCTGCCCGCCATGTTGATTCCCGCGTCAAACAGCAGCCGCCGTGCACCGTCGGCGACGCTGGCAATGCGGCCGATGCCCACCTTGCGGTAGGGGTGGCTGTCGGGCAGGGTGGCGATGGCCTCGAGGGGACGGGTGACGGCGGGGCCCACGGGGTTGCCGTCGACAGTGCCCAGCAGCTCCATCGAGCCGCCGTTGAAGGCGAGCAGGCTGCCGCCCGCGCCCACCATTGTGACGCGCTGGCCAAATTTGGCCAGGTTGATGCCGCAGGCCATGGCGCTCAGGCCGTTGCCAATGACGATGGTGTCCACCTTGCTCATCGCGTCACCTCCTTTCCGGGCACATAGCCCGCGCTGTTCTTGATGATGGTGTCGAGGCCGCACAGGCCTTCATAGACGACGTCGCTGATTTGCGCCTCGCGCAGGGTGTCGCCCCATGCCACGGGACGGATGCCCTTCCAGCGCTCGCCCATGAAAAAGGCGAGGTCGCTCTGGGCGGCCAGCATGTCGCCGCTGAATTCGCCCAGCAGCGAGGCGGCGCGCACGGCGCATATCTTGCCCTGACAGGGACCCATGCCCAGCCTCGTGCGGCGCCTGAGGCTGGCCAGCCCGCGCACGTTGAGTTCGCTGGCGGCATATTTGATTTCGCCCACCGACACGCCGCTGCATTCACACACCAGCGCGTTCTCAACAACGTCGTCGGTGGGGTTGATGAGCGTGGCGAGGTTGCCGTGGCGGTGGGTGGCGGCGCGCTGCCCGAAGGTCACGGTGGCGCGCGACGGGTCTTTGCGGTCGTTGGTCTCGTCCTCGCTGCCCGGCAGGGGCAGGCTGTCGGTGGTGCACGCGGCGGTGTTGCCCAACTTGGCGCACACCAGGTCGGTGGCTTGCTCGGCCATGAGGCGGTAAGTCATGAGTTTGCCGCCGGTGATGGTGACCAGGCCTTCCAGCCCGTCGCGCTGCTTGTGGTCCATGCACACGATGCCGCGGCTGATGTCGCGTCCGCCGTCGGCGCCGTCGCTGGCCACCAGGGGGCGCACGCCGGCATAGGCGCGCAGGATGCGCGTGGTCATGATGGCGGGGGCTATCTTGCTGCCCTCGCGCAGCAGCACGTCCACCTCGTCGCGCGTGACGCGCATGTCGTCAATTTTTTCGATGGGGATATGTTCGCTCGTGGTGCCGATGACGCACACGGTGTCGTCGGGCACGAGGATGTCGCCGTTAGCGGGTTTGCGGCAGCGGTTGACCACGGCGTGGCACAGGCGCTTGGCCACGATGAGCATCGCGCCGCGCGCGGGATACATGTCAATGTTGACGCCGGCCATGGCGGCAATGCGGTGGCACCAGATGCCGCATGCGTTGACCGCCACGCGGCAGTGCACGGTGGGGTGCTCGCCGGTGCGCTTGTTGATGAGGAGCACGCCCGTCACGCGGTCCTGTTCCACCTCGATGCCCTCCACCTCGTGGTAGTTGAGGATGACGGCACCGTGGCGGTAGGCGTCAATCAGGTTGGAAACGGTGAGGCTGAAGGGGTCCACCGACCCGTCGGGCACGCGCACGGCGCCCGTGACCTCGGGGTTGAGGTTGGGCTCGAGGGCCAGCGCCTCCTTGCCGTCTATCTCCTGGGCATCAATGCCCGCGTCAAGGCACGACTGCACAAAGGCGGGGCGGTAGTCGGGGTCGTCGCCGGGCAGCGAGATGAACAGGCCATCGGTGGACTCGATGCAGTGGCGCGCGATGCGTTTGAGAATCAGGTTCTCGCCGATGCACTCCACGGCGCTCTCGGCATCCTTGACGGCATAGCGGCCGCCGCTGTGCAGCAGGCCGTGGTTGCGGCCCGTGGCTCCTGTGCAGTAGTCGTTGCGCTCGACCAGCAGCGTGCGCAGCCCGCGCAGGGCGCAGTCGCGCGCCGTGCCGGCACCGGTGGCGCCGCCGCCAATGATGACAACGTCATATTCCTTGCTGTAGATGTCCTGGACCGCCATGAGTGGATAGTATTAAAATACAAAGGTAGCAAAAAAAGTCGAAATGCTCCCAGTCGCCGCCGGGAAAATAAAAAACTTTTTGGGCGGGGTTTTGGTAAAATGATGATATATAGGAGTTTGTGCTAATAAACTCCTCGCTGCCGCCTGTGGCTACCTTACCGTGATGCGGTTGGCAAAGGCCTTGTTGCTCCACACCACCAGGGCGCCGCCAGCGCTGTCGGCGCTGATGGTCATCACGCCCAAGTCGGAGCGGGGCTGCATCATCGCCTTGACGGCGCTGTCGCCCATCACCATGCATGCCGTGGCCCAGGCGTCGGCGGTCATGCAGTCGCGGGCAACGACGGTGACGCTGAGCAGGGTGCCGGCGCGGCTGCTGCCCGTGCGCGGGTCGATGATGTGCGAAATCTTTTGTCCGCCGCTCTCGCGCCACTTGCGGTAGTTGCCGCTGGTGGCGACGGCCATGCTGTCGAGGGTGAGCACCACCGCGCTCTCGTGGCTCACGGCGTCGCCCTCATCGTCGCTGACGGGCATATCCACCGACACATGCCACGGCTCGCCCCGCTGGTTCACGCCCTGCACGGCCACCTCGCCGCCAATCTCGACCATCCACGAGCGGGCGCCGTTGCGTGCCAGCATGCGGGCAATCTCATCGACGGCAAGGCCCTTGGCGATGCTGCTGAAGTCGAGCATCACGCGCGGGTCCGCTTTGACGATGCTGTCGCCGTTGAGGCTGATTTTGTCCATGCCGACAAATGTCAGGATGCTGTCAATCTGGGCGGGGGTGGGGGGCGTGCCGCTCTTGTAGCCAAAGCCCCACGCGTTGACCAGCGGCATCACCGTCGGGTCAAACGCGCCGCCGCTTGCCTTGTGCACCGCGCGCGATGCCTCGAGCAGGCGCTTGAGGTAGCCGTCGGCGCGCGTCTGCGTGCCCTCGTTGACGGCGGTGATGAGCGACGCCTTGTTGTAGGGCGACACGCTCATGTCCATCTGGTTGAGAATGAACTGGATGCTGTCGTTGAGGCTGTTCCGCGCCTCGTAGGCAATGTGGTACTGGGTGGTCCACACCACGCCCTCGTGCTCAAAGTAGCGGCTGCGGCCGCGCGACACAAACATCGCCGCAATGGCTGCAGCGAGCGCTATCAGCACGAACAGGTATTTGCGGGATTTGATAACCGGTGGGGTGCTCATGGCAGTGTGATTTTATGTTTATTTGTAAAAAAAACCAAAAAGACTGCGGGCACTGTGCCGCAGCCTTTGTTGTCTTGCCGTGCCGTCGCGTCAGTTGGCGAGCATGTTCTTGAACTCCATGCCGTCGAGCGTGAGGGTGGCTTTGTTGGCGGCGACTTGGTAACTCAATTTCCTGTACATGTCGCCGTCGAGCGTCATCAGCATGGTGCCGTTGTCATAGATGGCATAGGCGCAGCTCTGCTTCGACGCATCGCCATCCTTGTCGAGCAGGTGCTCGGTGTAGGTGCCGTTGGCGTCAAGCTCGATGTACTCGATGGTCTTGGTCATGTCGATCAGGCCGGGCTGTGCAGCCGACTTGGGCACCCAGCTGCCGGTGACGATGTCGTTGGCGATGGGGAGGGGACTGTCATCATCGCCGCAACTCACAAATGCCAGGGCGAACAGCGCCAGCGTAAGCATCATTATTTTCTTCATAGTCGAATTGTGTTTTGTGTTTTTTAATTAACTTGAAATCACTATTTAATAAAATCGTACCTGAAGCGATACTTTATTTAAAGCATTACTTTAAGAAATAGGTTACATTAAAGTACCAAGTGCGGTTCTTGGCCACGTTTTCGTCGAGCAGTTTGGTGTGGAACGACTGGCCGATGGAGAAGTTGTAGCCGGCGCGCAACTGCACCCGTTCCAGGATTTCGCAGCCCACGCCCATGTCCAGATAGACGCTCACGCGCGAGTACTCGTTGAGCTCGCGGTGGTTGCCGCCCGCGAGGAACGAGAATTCAGGCCCCACATAGGCCAGTGGCATGAGTGTGGTCTCAAATCCGCTCAGGCGGTGCCACTTGAACTTGAGGTGCAGGGGCACGTCGATGTAGTGCATGTTGACGGTCTCGTCGCCGGCGCCCACGCTGCTCCACACGTTGCGGTCACCATAGTGGCACTTGCCGTTGCGCAGCGAGTAGAGCGCCGAGCCCTCGACGCCAAAGCCCAGGCCCGCAAAGTTCATCTCGCCCGTCACGCCCACCTGCGGGCCCACCATGCGGTCCACGGGCATGATGTCTTGCTGCTTGAAGTGTATCTCGTTGTAGTTCAAGCCTGCGGTCACGCCCCAGCGCGACTCGGTCTGGCCGAATGTTGCCGTCGCGGTCATCACCAGCGCGGCGAGCAGGAGGGTAATTTTCTTCATTTTATTCGTTGTTGTGTTGTCGGTTTTGAGGTTGCAAAGTTACTAAAAATTTCCAATCGGTGTGCGGCGTGCGCAGCAAATTGTTTTCAATCAGAACAGCCAGGCGGCGTTGATGGTCCAGTGGCTGTCCTTGCCCACGATTTTGTCGTGGTTGCTTTCCTGGTTTACATACTGCATGGCCTTGGAGATGCCGATGCCGTAGGACGCCGACACCCTCAGGTGGTTGAACAGGTCCACGCCGCCGCCCAGGTCCCACGACACATAGGTCTTGCTGTTGGCGCGCGTGCTCGTCTCGCCCTCGTGGAACAGGACCGAGAAGCATGGCCCGGTGAAAGCGTAGGGCGCGAACACCTTGTCCAGCACGGGCAGCGACAGCCGGTAGCGCGCATACACGGGAAAGTCGAAGTAGTTGCGCTTGAAGGTCAGGCTCTGGTTGTGCTCGTCAACCAGGCAGTCGTTGCGGTGGGTGTACATCGCCGACGCCTCGATGCCGATGCCGATGACGGGCAGGTTGATGTCGAGCAGCAGGCCGCCGGTGAAGCCCATGCGGTTGTCGCTGTCGATGACCTCGCGGTCGAAGCGCATCTTGTTGACGGTGGTGCCCAGGCGCAAACCCAGGCGCGCCTGGGCCGCGCCCGGCGCCGCCCACGTCATGGCCAGCAACACGGCCAGCAGGGCATGTTTAATCGTCTTTGTCATATCATTTTATCGTTGATGGTAAGACTTCAAGTTCCCAAAAATACACCTAAATTCCCAATCCGCCCCAAAAACAAGTGCTAAAATAACTGAAATCCTTGAAAAAAAAAGAGGCGGTTGCATGCGCGGTGCCAACTATTGGGTGCCGCCGGACCCCTAAACCGGCACGCAAAAAAAAGAGCGGTCAAGCCTGTGCTGAACCGCTCTTGTGGGCAGTGAGGGATTCGAACCCCCGACCCTCTGCTTGTAAGGCAGATGCTCTGAACCAACTGCGCTAACTGCCCGTGCTGTTTTCAAAAGCGATGCAAAGGTACTGCTTTTTTTGATACCTCCAAATTTTTTCGCGACTTTTTTTCAAAAAAAGTGCATTTTTTGTGTTTTTTGCCCTTTTTTTGCCTTTTTTACGGCCAAAAATGCCTACCTTTGGGAAAAAATAACGGCGTGTGGCGCATGCTTGAGCCGCCGCCGGCAGTCTAATTTTTCATACATATATAATAGAAAACACTAACATGAAACAAAGTTTTATTTTTCTCGCCGACGGCTTTGAGGAGGTCGAGGCATTGACGGCAGTTGACGTGATGCGCCGCGCGGGCATGCCCGTGGCCACGGTGTCGATTAACGCAGGGCGTGAGGCGACGGGTGCCCATGGCGTGACGGTGGTGGCCGATGGCGTGTTTGGCGACTATGACTACAGCGACGCCCTGTGGCTCATTCTGCCGGGCGGCATCCCCGGCGCGCCCAACCTCGCCGCCCACGATGGCGTGCGGCGTGCGCTCGAGGCCCAGAACGGGCGGGGCGGGGGAGTGGCGGCCATCTGTGCTTCGCCTGCCGTGGTGCTCGGCGCCATGGGCATGCTGCAAGGCTGCCGCGCTGTGTGCTACCCCGGCATGGAGGATACCATTGAGGGCGTGGACTGGCAGCAGAGCGCTGTCGCCATCGACGGCAACATCATCACCGGCAACGGTCCCGCTGCCGCTGCGGCGTTTGCCCTCGCCATCGTGGAGCGCAGCCTGGGCGATGACGCGGCGCGCCAGGTCGCCAGCGGAATGCTGCTTCATAGTTAGGAACTGTATTTAGTGAGGAGTTAGGAGTTGTATTTAGTGAGGAGTTAGGAGTGAGGAGTTGGCGTCCGCACACGGGCAGCGGCAACACCACACACCACACTCCTCACTAAAAAAGCTCCCAAAACTTGTCGGTTAAAAAAAGTTTACTTAAATTTGCGGCTTGAATAATCACAGAACAAACAACAAAACGTCCGACAATATGAAAAGGATTGTAGCACTCATGAGTGCATGCGCGGTGGTGGCAGGGGTATGCCACGCCGTTTCGCCCGAGGTCATCGCAGGCGGCAAGATTGCCATGTTCAACGTTTATAACTGGCACTACGACAGCCGTTACAATGTCGTGGTCGAGGAGGCGCCCCAGTTCTACGGCGGCGGCTGGAATGCCCAGCTTGTCCCCGCTCCCACGGGCACCACGGTGACCTGCAGCGGCCTGTACTACGACCTGGCGCAGCCCATCACCGTTGATTACATCCGCAACACCGCAGCCATCATAGTTGACGGCCAGCCTGTGAGCACCCGCACCAGCGGTGCTACCGTGGGCGGCACGCGCCGCGACACCACCGTCAACGTGTATGTCATCAACGAGGACTACTGGGTCAACTATGGCGACCTGTCCGACGTCACCGGCACCGTCGAGGCCGACGGCTCCATCCACTTCGCCCAGGGCTTTGCCTACTACTTTGAGAACTGTTACCGCCTCACTATGCCCGACGGCAGTGTCATCGACGACACCACCGTCACCGTGAGCCCCATCCTGCGCGACTGCTGGCTCAGGACCCCCAACGGCCGCCACGAGTACCGCGTCAACTCACTCAATGCCCCCCTCGAGGGCAACGACATCTATATGGTCCAGACCGATGACAACACCGTGCAGGTGTGGAACCTGTGGGGGCTGGGCATGCCCGCCGTCACCCTCAACATCAACGATGGCGGCACGGTCGATTTCGCCAGCCAGCCCGTCTTTGACCCCGCGCTCGACGACGAGGGCGAGGATGCGGGTTTCTACTACAACTGGACCGTGACTTGGCACAACGGCCGTGACTGCATGACGGGCTGGGCCAACGCCGGCAACACGGGCGACGCCACACGCGACGCCATCACCTGGGGTCCCTCGGGCATCAAGGCGCAGGGCGGCGCCAGCAAGGGTTATTGGCTTGACAACCGCCTGATTTTCACCGACGGTTCCTGCTTCGTCATCCCCGCTGCGGGCATGCGCGGCGACGTGAATGGCGACGGCAGCATCGACCCCGCCGACATCAGTGCCCTCATCGACTACCTGCTCAACGGCAGCGATGTCAATGTGGATAACGCCGACTGTAACCAGGATGGCAGTGTTGACCCCGCCGACATCAGCGCCCTCATTGACTTCCTGCTCAACGAGACCTGGGCAGACTGAAACAGGAATTACATTGGGATACATCAAAAGGGCTTCGCCGCGCGAAGCCCTTTTTTAGTTGGGTGTTAGGGGCCGGGAGTTGGCTGGCGCCACTCTGAACGGAACGAACCCGATACTAAATCAATACATCATTATCTGATTTTTATTTTTGCGGCGGCGCATTGTGCCGTTTTGGCATTGCGCTCAACTGTCCTTTTGCATACCGTCGGCTCTGTTTGGTGTTCATAATGGTGCATTTTGGGACGCATTTTATGGAATTTGGTAATGTAAGGTGCGTATTTTATCAAATAAACGCATTTTTTTTTTCTAAAAATTTGTGTATTTCAAAATGTTTACATAAATTTGCAAAATCAATTTGAGATATGTTGCTTTATTGCTCTATCTATACCTTATAATAGTAATAAAAAACAAAGAATATTTTTTATTAACCATTTTTATTAACTCCTAAAATTTCAAGAATTTATGAAGAAAATTTTAGCACTTGTATGTGTATGCGCAGGCCTGACGGCTTTTGCTGCACCCAAGGTTAGCCATGCCACCGGCAACATGGTAACCAAGAGCAACACGCTGTTCAACCAGCTGACCGCTCCCGCAATGAAGATGGCTCAGGCCCAGAACCTGACCTTCCAAGAGTTTGCCAAGACCCACGACATGAAGGCCAACATGGTTCGCAATCAGAACGCTTCGCGCCGTGGTGCTGCCGATGTTATCATGGGCACCAAGGTTGTCATGCTCGATGCTTATGACTGTGAATTCACCTCGACCGGTTGCAACATCACCCCCGCAGCCTATGAGTACATGGGCGGTTGGGAGACCGAGTTCATGGAGAGCGAGGCCGACGGCTATGTAACCGTTGACGGCATCTACTACACCCTGCCGTGTGAACTGATTGCCGACTATGCCAACGAGGCTGTGGCTATGCCCAGCGGCATCATCCAATACACCTACCAGGGCAACAGGGTTTACAAGAACCGCGTCTATCAGGACACCACCGAGCTGGTGTGCCTGGTGAACGAAGGCTGGCTCCAGGACGACGTGTATGAGGACGTCCTCGGCGAGATCTGGGAAGACGGTACCGTTTACTTCGAGGACGGCTGGGCATACCTGTTCGTTGACATTGTCAACACGTACGCTTCGAAAACTGATACCACTCCGCGTTCGAGCGACACCTCGATGAGCCTGTCGAATGTGTTCCGCAACACCTACTTCCTGGTTCCCAATGCCACCCACAGCTACTACTCGGTTCACGCAGAAACTGAAGCTGAGGTACCCTGCTACATGTACCAGTACGACGACACCACCGCTGTTGTATGGAACATCTTCGGCATGGGTTACCGCGGCGTTGTTGCCTTCATCTACGGCGACGGCACCATGGTAATGCCCACCTATCAGATAATGGCTCAGGACGACATGTCGAGCTATGCCCAGCAGTACACCCAGTATGACTGGACCGGCGCTGAGGACTTCTACATGGTAGCCTACGACCTCGAGCTCGACGACATTGACCAGATGGTTGAGCAGTTCAACGGCAGCTGCACCAGCACCATGATCAAGTGGGACGAGCCCACCTCGGCTGTTGACTTCATGACCAGGAAGAGCGATGGCGCTTCGATGCTTGGCGTTTACTTCTATCCCTGGACCAACAACGTGATCAACTTCAAGGACGGCTATGAGTTCTACTTCCCCGTTGAGATTCAGGACCTCGCAGGTGAGATCATCATTGGCGACGTTACCGAGGACGGTAAGGTGAACATCCAGTACACCGGCGAAGAGGACGTTACCCTGGAAATCATCGACCAGGACGGCAACAGCTACACCCCCGACGAGGATGGCAACATCCAGCTGCCCGAGGCTGGTGACTACACCATCATCGTAACCGCCAGCGCCGAGGGCTACAACGACCTCGAGGCCAGCAAGGAGATCACCTGGGAGGCTGCTACTGGCCTGCGTGGTGACGTGAATGGCGACGGATCGGTTGACCCCAGCGACATCAGCGCTCTGATCGACTACCTGCTCAACGGCAGCGCCGTTAACGAGGGTAACTCTGACTGCGACCTCAACGGCAGCATCGATCCCGGTGACATCTCGGCCCTGATCGACTTCCTGCTGAACAGCGTTTGGCCCAACTAATCGGCCGCGAACAACCGGCTGCAAGGCCGATTGAATGACAATCAACGGGGCTCCGCACTGGCTGCGGGGCCCTGTTTGTTTGTTGGCGGTGCCAACTTTTTGCCCCATGTTCCATGCCATGCACTGTGTGAAGAACTTACGGCATAAAAAAAACAGGCGTTTTAGTTGCATGTTAATCAAATAGTTTGTAAATTTGGCACTTTAATGCAAGAATTAACTTATTGTCAAATTATAAATTAAGTATTTGTTATGAAGAAATTTTTCGCACTTGTGCTTGCCTGCGCAAGCCTGACGGCGGTTGCTGCCGGCGTCAATGAAGCAAGCGAGGGTCCTGTTCAGGCAGTGACCTTCCAGACTCCGCTGGACTACATGAAGGCCCACAACATCTCGTGGGGGAACAACAAGGGAGGCTTTGGCATGAACCAGGACGGCCTGGTTGCGCTCAGCGGCAAGTATATGACATATCTGCACTATGCACACTACCGCACCGACGGTTCGCTCATCGATGTTGAGCCCTGCTACTCGGGCAACACCACTTGCAAGTACAAGGTGAGCTCCAGCGGCACGCTCCAGATTTCGGGCCTGTTCAAGAACACCTACAACAACTCGACTTACTACCTGCCCATGACCGTTGACTATGAGGCCGGTACCGTGCAGTTGAGCCACAGCATCAAGATCAAGTCGATAGACCCCAGTTCTACCGAGCCCACCCGCGTGGACACCGTTCTGCGCCACTATGTGTACTCCGAGGGCTACTACCGCAACAAGGACACCTCGGCCAAGATTAACGGCAAGCTCCTGCCCGACGGCAGCATCATGTTTGGCGACGGCGACGGCGAGGGCTATGTGTACTACTGGTATCAGATCATCACCAAGTATGAGGACGGCGTGAAGGTTTCGTGCGACACCACATCTTATTATAATGTGTACCGCGGCACCCAGCTGGTGGTTGCCAACGGCCTTCACGAGTACTACGGCAAGGACGGCATGTACAACTCGGCCAACGTGTACCTCTATCAGCCCGAGGGCGACAGCACCGTGCTGGTGTGGAACCTGTGGGGCATCCACTATCCCTGCAATTACATGAACATCGGCAGCGACGGCACGGTGGACTTCCCCAGGCAAAAGGTGCGCTACGTCGATGCGTCGAGCTATGACACCGACACCCGCGACTACACCAGCTGGTGGTACAACGTGGGCTGCGACTACATCGACGGCACGGTGAGCAACCGCCACAGCGGCTGCAAGGGCACCATCACTCCCGACTCGCTGAACTTTGAGACCACCTTGGTTCACGACTACTACACCGAGGGCGGCTCTACCTATTATGGCAAGTTCTATGGTCCATATCTGGACAACAAGCTCACCTTTACCAACGGCGCCCAGTTTGTTGTGCCCGTCGTTGACGAGGGCGTGCGCGGCGACGTGAACGGTGACGAGTCGGTTGACCCCAGCGACATCAGCGCTCTGATTGACTACCTGCTCAACGGCAGTGCCGTTAACGAGGGCAACGCCGACTGCGACCTCAATGGCAGCATCGATCCCGGTGACATCTCGGCCCTGATCGACTTCCTGCTGAACAGCGTGTGGCCCGCCCTGTAATTGAAGGCCAGGCCCGATTTTGACCATATGGCAAGGCTCCGCGCCGACGCGCGGGGCCTTGCTTTGTTTTTGGGGTGAAAAGAAATTGAAAATGCTTGAATATTCAAGAGATGTTCACTAATTTTGTGGTTGAAATATAAAATCTCAACATTAACCCGTGTGACTGCTTGCGGTCATCACTTAAAACTATTTTTAATATGAGAATCAAGTCACTATTGTTCACGGCGATAGCAGTGCTGTTTGCCGTTGCTGCCCAGGCCCAGACCTTTGCCTCGGGCGGACTGTACTACCAGGTCGTTGACACGGCCAACAAGCAGGTGTTTGTTGCTCCCCATCCCAGCGGCTCCTATGGCACCGTGACGGCCAACCTGGCCACCCAAGTCTCCTATCAGGGCGAGACCTATGACGTCATTGGCATTGGCGCCGGCGCGTTTGTGAATGCCACCTTCTCGGGCAACCTCATCATTCCCGAGGGCTACATGTACATCGACAACGCCGCCTTTGAGGGCGCCGAGTGCGTCATGTTCAAGATTCCCACGACCATGCAGTATGTGTCAACGACGGCATTTTTCAAGAATAAGTTCAACTCGTTCTCGGTAACCATTGGCAACCCCTATTTCAAGGCTTGCATGATTAAGGTGACCGGTAAGACCACCCTGTTTTGCCTGAGCAATCCTGAGCAGAACTCGATTATCGCCGCGCCAGGTCAGGGTGTCGCCAACCATGGCGGCGGCGTTGTGGTGGTGCCCAGCGAAATCACCCGCATCGAGACCTGCGCTTTTGCCGAGTTGTCGCAGCTCACCAGCATCACGCTGCCCTCCACCATGGAGTATGTGGGCAAGAACGCTTTCCAGAACTGCTCCGGCCTGACCAAGGTGGTCATCAACAACCCCGCCACCGAGTATGGCAACGGCGTGTTTATCTCGTGTGCCAAGATTAACAGCGTGGCGCTGCCTGCAGGCATGCCCGAGCTGCCCAACCACTTCCTGGACGGCGCCGAGTCGCTCAAGAGCCTCAACCTGCCCAACGGCATGGTGCGCCTGGGCAACGGCTGCCTCATGAGCACGGGCCTCACCAGCCTCAACCTGCCCGAGACGGTGGAACTCGTTGACTCGTCGGCCCTGCAGTGGGTAACCACCCTCTCCAGCATCAACCTCAAGAATGTGAAGCGCATCCACAGCCAGGCCTTTGGCAACATGACGGCCCTGAGCAGTGTGACGGGCGGCGACCATGTGGAGTTTATCGGCAATGCCGCGTTCATCCGCTGCAACGCCCTCGCCGCCATGCCCAGCTTCCCCAACCTCAAGCAGATGCAGGGCCCGGTGTTCTACAATTGCACCGGCCTGCGTGAGGCGGTGATTCCCGCCAGCCTCGAGATGGCCGACGTCAACCCCTTTGTGAACTGCACCGCCCTCAACGAAATCAAGGTGGAGGAGGGCAGCACCCACTTTGCCGAGCTCGACAGCTGCCTCTATGAGATTGCCGACGGCGAGCCTTATGCCCTGTTGAGCATGCCCACCGCACGCGTCAACACGTGCATGGAACTGCGCCCCGGCACCGCCAGGGTCGGTCAGCAGGCCATGCGTTATTGCCCTGTCACCGAGTTCACCGCTTCGGACGGCTTGAGGATTATCGATAACGCCTTCATGTCCACCGCCCAGCTGCACACGCTTGTGCTGCCCTCGACCCTCGACTCGATCTACGGCGGCTTTGATGGCAGCGCTGCGCTCACCAGCGTAACCGTGCTGGCAACCGTTCCTCCCGCAATCACTGGCGTCTTTGCTGCCGAGGCCTATGAGAACGCCACCCTGTATGTGCCCATGGCCAGCGTGGAGGCTTACAGCAACGCCGAGGTTTGGGAGAACTTCCAGAACATCGTGGGCATGGGCGAGCCCGTGACCGTGAACCGCGGTGACGTGAACGGCGACGGCAGCATCGACCCCGCCGACATCAGTGCCCTCATCGACTACCTGCTCAACGGCAGCGATGTCAATGTGGATAACGCCGACTGTAACCAGGATGGCAGTGTTGACCCCGCCGACATCAGCGCCCTCATTGACTTCCTGCTCAATGAGACCTGGTCTATGTGACACGCGATGATTTCGCGCTATCGCGCGAAGGATTAAATAAGACAGCCTGGACAACTGCGACGAAAAGTTGTCCAGGCCGTTTTTTAGTTAGGAGTTAGGAGTTGGGAGTTGGCAGCTGCGCACTTGGCACGGGAACCCCCGGCGGCAACAACTATCAAAAAACACGGCTTTTTGTGCTTGTGTGGCGCAATGCGGCGAGGATACTTTTGCGTTACGGGCGATTTTGCCCGCAACCAGTAATAAATCCAATACGATGAAGAAACACAAGCCAATGAGAGAAATCCAGGTTGTTCCCCGCGGCGTGGTGCCGCACGTCAACGGCGAGGCGGCACCGCCCGGCACGGCCGCCGCAGCGCAAAACCTGCGTGAGCACGAGCAGGCGCTGGTGGTGACGGGGCAACCGGCCGCCGTTGGGCAAATCACGGCGGGCGACCGCCTGCTGCTGATTGCCGACGGGCACTATGTGACTGGCCGCGGCGCCAGCGTGCTGATTGACGGCACCGTCGCCGCTACCGCCAGCGGCGACATCATGAGCGCCCATGCCATCGGGCAAGTTATACCCCAGTTCGGGATAAGATTACTCCCAAATAGAAAGTTGCTTTGAGTGTTC
>R27__coassemble_192_pt1 | contig 49334 bp, 38 predicted proteins | sample R27__metabat2_low_PE_027 | metagenome-assembled genome bin R27
TTTTACAATTTTTTAGACCACTATTTTCGATAATTTCTTATCCCGAACTGGCGTAAGATCTGCAATGCTCGTCTCATCAATGGGGGCATGTCCATGTTTTGTGTGATGATATGGGGATTTTTGAAAAAGAAAAGTGGTAACAAGTTGTGTATTAACTTGTTACCACCTGTTCGTCGTGTCCAAGATGAGAGTCGAACTCACACGCCCAATCGGGCACTACCCCCTCAAAGTAGCGCGTCTACCAATTCCGCCACCTGGACATCGTAGTGAGAGCGAAAGACGGGACTCGGACCCGCGACCTCGACCTTGGCAAGGTCGCGCTCTACCAACTGAGCTACTTTCGCAAAATTAGTACCGTTGCCGGCACTGCCAAATTTAGTTTCAAAGAACTTGAGCGAAAGACGGGACTCGGACCCGCGACCTCGACCTTGGCAAGGTCGCGCTCTACCAACTGAGCTACTTTCGCAGTCGCGTTTCTTCACTTTTGGATAACTCCTTTCGTGAATAGCGGTGCAAAGATATATCAAGATTTTGAACTGGCAAAATTTTTTGCCGAAAAAATGACGCTTTGCGGTGATTATTTTTTCACGCCAAGGAGCGTGAAGAACTCGTTCTGGCGGTGAATGTCCTCGAACTCACCACTATACTCAAAGGTGATGGTGGTGGAGTCTTGTTTCTCGACGCCGCGCATTTTCATGCACATGTGCTGTGCCTCGGCATAGACGATGACGCCGCGGTTGGGCAGCACGCGCGACAGCAGCATGCAGATGTCGTGCGTCATGCGCTCCTGCACCTGCAGCCGGCGCGAGAAGGTGTCGACGATGCGCGCGAGCTTGCTCAGGCCCACGATGCCTCCGTCGGGGATGTAGCCGATGGACACCTTGCCGAAGAAGGGCAGGATGTGGTGCTCGCACAGGGAGTAGAACTCGATGTCCTTGACGATGACAATCTCGCTTCCCTCGTGCTCAAAGATGGCGCTGTGGATGATGTTGTCGGCGTCCTCGTGGTAGCCGCGGGTGTTCTCGATGAGCGCTTTGGCGGCGCGCATGGGGGTCTTGGCCAGGCCCTCGCGCATGGGGTCTTCACCGATGAGTTCAAGTATGGCGCGGTAGTGCTCCGCTATTTTTTCGGCGAGGCGCAGGTCCTCGTCGCTGAATAACATTTTAATCATTGCTCCAAACATTAATGCGGTCCTTGACGATTACCATTCCGCGGGCGAACTGGGGATAGACGCTCCTGATGCGCCGCAGTGCGGCCTGCGCTTCGGCCTGTGACTTGAAGTCGCCGATGCGGAGCCTCCATGACGGGGCCTTGTAGGATATGTATGACCTGTACTGGGGGAACTTCATGGCGATTTCGCGGGCGCGCTTCTGCGTGTTGGCCTTGCCGGTGCTGCTGTTGTTGTCGGTGTAGGCCTGGATGCGGTAGCCGACGCTGCGCGCCTCGATGGTCTGCTGTGAAGTGTGGCTGCGCTTGGGCTTCTTGATGGCGGGCTCGTCTTTTTTCTTTTTCTTCTCCTCCTCCTTTTTCTTCTCCTCTTCTTTCTTCTTTTCCTCGTCCTTGGAGTTCAGCTCGTCAAGGTCGTTGAATTTCTCGTCGTCGTTCTTGGGGTCGACTTTCTTGTTGCCTTTGTCCTTGGAGGCCTGTTGGTGCTGGGATTTGCCGCCGACGGCGCTGTTGGTGCGGGTGACAAGTTCCCTGGGGGCGTCAACTGTGACCTGGCCGTTGCTGGCCAGGCGGTCGGTGATGAGCTGGCGTTGTGCGCTGGCTGCCAGTGAGATGAGGGCAACGAGGCAGATGCACGCAAGGCGGATGTGTATTTGTTTGAGCATGCGGGTTGATGTTTCCTTTAATAAACTGGCTGCAAAGGTAGTGAAAAAATCAGAAGTGGGCGCCCATAATTGTCAAAATGTTGCATTTGCGCGTCAAAGTTGCCCTGCAGGGCCGGTGCCAATTTCAGCAACTTCACAATTGTTGCGGCAATTTGCGAGTCCGTGAAATCGGCATCAGCCCTGCAGGGTTGACCGGTAATGCCCGGTTGTTGGCTTGTCGGGGCGGTTGATGCGGTTTAGAAGGCGGTGACGATGCCCATGAAGTCGCCTGCCTTGAGCGACGCGCCACCAATGAGGCCGCCGTCGATGTCGGGCTTGGCGAAGAGCTCGGGAGCGTTGCCGGGCTTGCAGCTGCCGCCGTACAGGATGGTGGTGTCGTTGGCTGCCTGGGCACCGAATTTGTCGGCCAGCAGGCTGCGGATGAACGCATGGATTTCCTGCGCCTGGTCGCTGGTAGCGGTCTTGCCGGTGCCGATGGCCCAGATGGGCTCATAGGCGATGACTACCTGGGCAAACTGCTCGGCGCTGAGGTGGAACAGGGAGTCGCGTATTTCGGCGCCGATGACTTCCTTGAAGGTGCCGTTCTCGCGTTGCTCCAGGCTCTCGCCGCAGCAGAAGATGACCTTCAGCCCGTTGGCCAGGGCGAGGTCAACCTTCTCCTTGAGCACCTGGGCGGTCTCGTTGTAGTAGCCGCGGCGCTCGCTGTGGCCCAGGATGACGTAGTTGGCTCCGGTCGATGCCACCATGGCTGCCGACACTTCGCCGGTGTAGGCGCCGCTGGTGTGGTCGGCGCAGTTTTGGGCGGCCAGGCCCACCTTGTCGGTGTCGATGACTTGCTTGACGGCGGTGAGGTGGGTGAAGGGCACGCCGACGATGACGTCGCACTTGAGACCCTGGGCAGCGCCGACGGCTGCATTCACTTGCTTGGCGAGTTCCACGCCCTCGGCAACTGTGGTGTTCATCTTCCAGTTGCCCGCAACAATCTGCTTTCTCATTTGTCTGATGTTGTTGTTTAGGTTGATGTTTTGAGTAAACGTTGTTTGTTTTGTGCTACAAAGTTACAACCTTTTTTTTGAACTGGGCGCATGGCTGCCTTATTTTAATGTGGGCCGGGTGTTGTTGCGGTGAAAAATAGCATCGGGGAGAATCGTCGCTGTGGCGTCGCGGCGGTTCCTCCCCGGTGGCGGTATCGTGTTCGGGAAATTCTTTAGAATTCCTCCTTCTCCTTGGCGATGTTGCGGTAGGCGAGCTTGTCCTCAAGGTACTCCTGCGTGGCGATGAGGGTGGGCTTAGGGAGCTTCTCGTAGTACTTCGAGATCTCGATCTGCTCGCGGTTCTCGTTGATTTCCTCGAGGTTGTCGTTCTGGGTGGAGAACTCCTCGAGTTTCTTCTGAAGGTCAGACTTCATCTCGGCGGCAATCTGGTTGGCGCGCTTGCTGATGATGCAAACGGTCTCGTAGATGTTACCGGTGGGCTCTGCCATCTTGATGATGTCATTCACTGTGGTGGTAAGCGGCGCGTTGGTTTTCTTGTAATCCATTTCTGATGCCTTTATAAAATGTGGTGTATAATGTTTTGTTTTATCTGTTGCCTTTAGTTGCCGTTGACAATTTTGTTGGCAATCTTGAAGATGTTGTCGGCCTCTTTGCGCATCTTGCTGTCGGGGTAGTCGTTGATGAAGCCGTAGTACTCGTCGATGACGGTGCGAAAGCGGTCCATCTTTTTCTCCTCAACGCTCTCGCTGGCCTCGCGGTAGCGTGACCTGAGCACGAGCATCTCCAGCTCTTCCTTGTACTTGCTGTAGGGGTAGGACTTGATGGCATTTTGCGCAGTGATGACGGCGCTCTCGTAGCTGTTGCCCATGTAGTTGCCCAGGTTGTAGTAGAGCGTGGCGTTTTGCAGTTCCTTGAGCACCAGCTTGTCCTGCAGTTCAAACACCGCCGCCTGGGCTATCGATGCCTTGTCGCTGGCGGGGAAGTAGTCGAGGAATGCCTGCAACTCCTCCATGGCGCGGATGGTCTCGCTCTGGTCAAGCTGGGCGTCGGGCGAGTCGAGGTAGAAGCCGTAGCCGGCATAGAAGCGCGCCAACTCGGCATACTGGCCGCGCGGATAGCGCTGGTAGTACTGCTTGAAGTATCCGCCCGAACTGATGTAGTCCTTGTTCTCATAGTAACTCAGCGCCAGCAGGTAGAGCGACTCCTCGGCCTTGTCGGTGCCGCGGAACACGGGAACCAGCTCGCCCAGGATGGTGTAGGCTTGGGCGTAGCGCTTCTGCTCGAAGGCCTTTTTGGCATAGGCGTACTTGTACTCCAAGTCACTGCTTTTCATGACTTTATTGTACTCGCCGCAGCCTGTCAGCAGGCCTGCCAGCACCAGTATGAGTGTCAATTTCTTGATCATCGGTTCAGATTTTACGCTATGAGCGGGCAAAATTACTCATTTTTTATAAGGTACGCAACCCCCAGAGCCAAATCTGGGATAATTTCGCAAAATTTAACGAACAGGACGGCCGCTCCCAGGGGCAATGAATGATGCTTGTTGTGATAGAAGTCCGCCGCTTTTGCGGCATTGTCGCAAAAAAGCAGTAACTTTGTCAATTCTTAACATTGACCTAATCATAAAAATTGCATTATGAAAATTGGAGACAAGATACCCGAAGTGCTGGGTGTGGACCAGGACGGCAACACCGTCAAGGCGAGCGACTTTGCTGGCAAGAAACTCATCATCTATTTCTACCCCAAGGACAACACGCCGGGCTGCACGGCCGAGGCTTGCAGCCTGTCCACGGGCTATGGCGCCCTCAAGCGGGCGGGCTATGCGCTGTTGGGCGTGAGCAAGGACAGCGCCGCGTCGCACCAGAAGTTCATCGCCAAGCACTCGCTGCCGTTCCCGCTCATTGCCGACACCGGCACGGCGCTGAACCAGGCCTTCGGCGTGTGGCGCGAGAAGAAGATGGCGGGCCGCACCTACATGGGCACCGTGCGCACCACCTTCATCGTTGACGAGCAGGGCACCGTGGTGCACATCATCGACAAGGTGAATACCAAGGACAGCGCTAACCAGATACTTGAACTTAACTTATAAATCACTGATATGAAAAAGATTATTTTGACCTTATCGGCGCTGGCGCTGGCTATCGGCGCTAATGCGCTGACGCTTGAGGACTGTGTCTTGCACCCCTCGCCCTACGGCATCGGCGCCATGCAGCCCTCCAAGAGCGACGGCCGCTACTTTTACCGGCTGAGCGACGGCGGCAACTCCATCAAGTGCATCAGTTATGCCAAGGGCACCGAGACTGTGCTGCTCGACACCAGCGGCGAGGCGGTGACGGGATGGGACGACTTTCAGGTCACCGACGACGGCGCCTATGTGCTGCTGTGGAACAACTCCGAGCCCATCTACCGCTACAGTTTCAGCGCCGACTACTATGTGTATGACCTCAAGAACAAGACCATGAAGTCGCTGAGCGAGGGCGGCGGCGAGGAAATCGCCACCCTGTCGCCCGACGGCAAGCGTGTGGCCTATGTCAAGGGCAACAACGTGTTTGTGCGCAACCTCATCGACGGCACCACCGTGCAGGTGACGCGCGACGGCGAGAAGAACAAGGTGATCTATGGCGTGCCCGACTGGGTGTACCAGGAGGAACTGGGCATGCTCAACAGCCTCAAGTGGTCGAGCGACAGCCGCTCGCTGGCGTTCATCCGCTGGGACGAGAGCCAGGTGAGGATGGCCTCGATGGTCATCTACCAGGGCACGTGCAACCCTCGCGACGAGTATGCGCTCTATCCCGGCCGCTACGACTTCAAGTACCCCGTTGCCGGCGAGAAAAACTCGGTGGTGAGCGTCCACTGCTATGATGTGGTGGACGGCACGCTCAGGCAACTTGATGTGCCCCTCGACGAGGATGACTATGTGAGCCACATCGCTTTCTCGCCCGACCCCCAGCGCCTGATGGTGCAGCGCCTCAACCGCCACCAGAACGACCTGCGCATCTATGCCGTCAACCCCGTGACGGGCGCTGCAAGGCAGGTCTATCGCGAGCAGTCCGACACATGGGTGGACAGCGAGCAGGCCCAGCTGGTGCAGTACGAGAAGGACTTCTTTGTCATCCCCAGCGAGCGCTCGGGCTACATGCAGCTCTACCAGTATGACAACGACGGCAACCTCATGCGCCAGCTCACCGGCGACAACAACCGCATCATCTCGCAGTTCTACGGCTATGACGCCAAGACCAAGCGCTTTTTCTACCAGGCATCGTGCGGTCCGCTCAACCGCGTCGTCGAGTGCGTCGATGCCAAGGGCAAGGTGACGCGCCTCGCCCCTTCGACAGTTGACGGCCAGGGCACGGCGTCGGCATCGTTTAATGGCGATTTCACCTACTATGTGGGCCGTTACAGCGATGCCGCCACCCCCGACCAGTACCGCATCTATGACAGCCGCGGCAAGCGCGTGCGCGACCTGCAGCTCAACGAGGAGTATGCCAGCCGCTACACCGCCGTGGATGTGCCCAAGCGCGAGTTCTTCACGATGGAGAGCCACGGCTACACCCTCAACGGCTACATGATCAAGCCGGTGGACTTTGACCCGGGCAAGAAGTATCCCGTTGTCATGGAGCATTACAACGGCCCCGGCTCGCAGGAGGTGCTCAACAAGTGGCGCATGGGATTTGAGCAGTACTATGCCACTCAGGGCTACATCGTGTGCGAGGTGGACAGCCGCGGCACGGGCTTCAGGGGCAAGGCGTTTGAGTCGCTCATCTACCTCAACCTGGGCAAACTCGAGACCGAGGACGCCGTTGCCGCCGCCCAGTACATGGCCAGCCAGCCGTGGGTGGACGCCGACCGCATCGGCATCATGGGATGGAGCTACGGCGGCTTCCAGTCGCTGATGGCGATGAGCGAGCCCGGCAGCAACTATGCCTGCGGCGTGAGCATCGCCCCCGTCACCACATGGCGCTTCTATGACAGCATCTACACCGAGCGCTACATGCGCACGCCCGACGAGAACCCCGAGGGCTACAGCAACTTCCCCCTCAACCGTGCCGAGGACCTTAAGGGCCGCGTGCTCATCATGTTCGGCAGCGCCGACGACAATGTGCACATCGTCAACTCCATGCAGTATGTGTCCAAACTGGTGGACATGAACCGCACCTGCGACATGATGGTGTTCCCCAACATGAACCACAGCATCCGCGACTGCTCGGCCCGCTATGTGGTGTACAAGCGCGCCCTCGAGTTCTATGACCAGTACCTCAAATAAACCCTGCTGAAATTTTTTACCCTGCGGGCGCCCCGCAGGGCTGTTGAGACACCCCGCAGGGCTATAGCGAAAAGACAAACTCAGGACAATGAAAGACTATAGCGGCATATATTTTGTGGTCACGGGGCCGACTGCTACCGGCAAGACGGCGCGGGCGGTGCATCTGGCGCGCGCCATCGGCGGCGAAATCATCAGCGCCGACTCGCGCCAGATTTACCGCGGCATGGACATCGGCACGGGCAAGGACCTGGCCGAGTACGGCTCGGTGCCTTATCACCTCATCGACATCCGGCCTGCCGGCTACCGTTACAGCCTGTATGAATTTCTTGACGACTGCGAGCGCGTGAGCGCCGACATCAGCGGCCGCGGCAAGCCGGTCATCCTGTGCGGCGGCACGGGGATGTATGTCGAGACGGTGGTCAAGGGCATCAAACTGCCGCCAGTGCCCCGTGACGAGGCGTTGCGCGCCGAACTGGCGGACAAGTCGCTCGACGAACTCACCGCCTTGCTCAAGACCATGAAGACCCTGCGCAACAACAGCGACATCGACACGCCCCAGCGTGCCATCCGCGCCATCGAGATTTGCCGCTACTATGAGCAGCATCCCGACCTGAAGTCGCTCACCGAGCCTCACCCCATGGACAATGCGCTGGTCATCGGCGTGGAGGTGGACCGCGACACGCGGCGCGAGCGCATCAGCCGCCGCCTGAGGGCCCGCATCGACGAGGGCATGGTAGACGAGGTGCGCCGCCTGCTCGACAGCGGCATCGACCCCGAGGACCTGATATACTATGGTCTGGAATACAAATATGTGACCTGGCATGTGCTCGGGCGGCTGACCGCCGACGAGATGTACCGCCAACTCGAAATCGCCATCCACCAGTTCGCCAAGCGCCAGATGACATGGTTCCGTGGCATGGAACGCCGCGGTGTCCCCATCCACTGGCTGCCCGGCGACCTGCCCGAGGAGGAATTCACTGCCCGCGTGTTCAGCCTCGCCGACGCGATGCTGGAAGGCAGGCATTCTTAATCATGGGCTGATATCACAAGCAAGGCCGAGTGCTCACAGCGCCCGGCCTTGCTTGTTTTATTGATGGTCAATGATGCTATTCCTTGCCCTGTTCGGCCTGCTTGCGTTTGATGTACTCCTCGCGGGCGTGGCGCAGGCGGCGCTGGTGCTCGGCCTCGCGGCGGCGACGGCGCTTCTCGGCGTCCTCCTGGCGGTATGCAAAATCGTTGTCAGCCATGGCAGGTTTTGTCCAAAAACTGTTTTAACTCGTCGGGGTCATTGATAGTGGTCGTTTCGCCGTTTTTGAATTCTTCGCGGGCCTGCTCTATGCGCTGCAGGGTGTCGTCATCCAGCCTGCTCTCAACGGGTACGCGATTGAGCATAAACAACTCCTTGCCACGGCAGATGAGAATCGAAACGCCCTGTGATGCCATGTCAAGAAACTTCTTCTGGTCCTGACGGAATTCCGTAGTGGTTAATTCAATAGTATCCATTGTTCTGGACAAATTTTGTACAAGATTTGTAATTTGGTTGTACAAAGGTGGTACAAGTTTGTGGATTGCCCAAACATTTTTGGCAAAATAAATGATGGCGGGGTGGGTTTATTCCTTATGGAAAGTGTCGCTGAACAGGGTGCGGTTCATGATGGAGCGGCCCAAGGTCAGTTCGTCGGTGTATTCAATCTCGTTGCCCACGCTCACGCCGCGCGCCAGGATGGTGATTTTGACGTCGGGGTAGGGGGCCAGGCGGCGAAAGATGTAGAAATTGGTCGTGTCGCCCTCCATGGTCGCGCTCAGCGCCAGGATAATCTCACTGATGCCGCCCGCCTTGACGCGCTCCTCGAGGCTGTCAATCTCTATGTCGCCGGGGCCCACGCCGTCCATGGGCGAGATGAGGCCGCCCAGCACGTGGTACAGGCCGTGGTGCTGGCCCGTGTTCTCGATGCTCATCACGTCCTTGACGTTCTCGACCACGCACACCGTCGAGGCGTCACGCGAGGGGTTGCCGCAGATGGGGCACACCTCGGTCTCGCTGATGTTGTGGCACACGGTGCAGTAGCCAATCTCGCGGCGCAGCCTGATGATGGCCTCGCCAAAGTTCACCGCCTCCTGCTCGTCTTGCTTGAGCAGGTGGAGCACCAGGCGCAGCGCAGTCTTGCGGCCGATGCCCGGCAACTTGGCAAACTCGCTGACCGCCGTCTCGAGCAGTCGTGATGCAAATTCTTGTTCCATGAGGGCAAAGGTACGCTTTTTCCCCCAACAAGGCAAATTTTCACGAAGTCACAGCCTGCCTAAGCATCATTTTGCCATCGGTGGGTGCTGATTTCACAATATTTAATCATTGTTAGTGGCATTTTGTTTGTTTTATTGAGTACCTTTGCAACTGATAAGAATCAACAATATTTTTTTGCATTAACTCATAATACATAAAACAGAACATCATGGCTTTAACAAACGACAAATTGCTCATCGTCGGCGCTGCCGGCATGATTGGTTCCAACATGGTTCAGACCGCCCTCACTATGGGCCTGACGAGTGAAATCTGCCTCTATGACATCTTCTCGCCCGAGGGCGTGGCCGAGGAAATGCGCCAGAGCGGCTTTGGCGACGTGAAGATTACGGCCACCACCGACGTCAAGGAGGCTTTCACCAATGCCAAATACATCATCTCGAGCGGCGGCGCGCCCCGCAAACAGGGCATGACGCGCGAGGACCTGCTCAAGGGCAACTGCGAGATCGCCGAGGGCCTGGGCAAGAACATCAAGGAGTATTGCCCCGATGTAAAGCATGTCATCATCATCTTCAACCCCGCTGACCTCACTGGCCTCGTTACCCTGCTGTACAGCGGCCTGAAGCCCAACCAGGTGACCACCCTGGCAGCACTCGACACCACCCGTCTGCAGAGTGCACTGGCCAAGAAGTTCAACGTCATGCAGAGCGAAATCACCGGCTGCGCCACCTACGGCGGCCACGGCGAGCAGATGGCAGTGTTTGGCAGCCATGTCAAGATTGCCGGACGCAACCTCACCGACATCATCGGCACCGACGAGTTCCCCGCCGAGGAGTGGGAGCAGATGAAGGAAGACGTGACCAAGGGCGGCGCCAAGATCATCGAACTGCGCGGCCGCAGCTCGTTCCAGAGCCCCGCTTACCTCTCGGTTGAGATGATACGCTCAGTCATGGGCGGCGAGTCGTTCCGCTTCCCCGTGGGCGCCTATGTGAGCAACGACAAGTACGACCACATCATGATGGCCATGGACACCGTCCTCGACCAGAACGGCGCCACCTACAAGGTTCCCCAGGGCACTGCCGAGGAGAACGCCAAGCTCGATGCCAGCTACGAGCACCTGTGCAAGATGCGCGACGAGCTCGTGACGCTCAACATCGTGCCCCCCATCAGCGAGTGGAGCAAAATCAACCCCAACCTGTAATCACAGGGGGCCAGCACAACCATTTCAAGCCTGGGATGCAATCGCCTCCCGGGCTTGCTTTTTATTACCCAGGCATTGGCCGTTACGGGTTTAACAAAAAATAATCATTATTCTTTTGCTCAAGTCGCAACTTTGGTGTAATTTTGTCCACCAGATAGACGAAGATGGATTCAAATCTTTACCGTTCAGCACTGCCATTATTGGAGTGAAGTGTTAAAAGGCTGCCACAAGTGATGATGCCGTCGATGGGACGGACGACTGTAAAAGAAGAGAAGCCAAAACGTTATGTTATAATTTTACCGGCCGCGAGGCCATTTTAATTTTTGTTATTTTACTTTCAACAATCAACTCTCTAACCTAAAAAGTAACTACGATGGACGAGAACTTGAAGAAACCGAAGAGGCCTCGCATCGGCGAGTCCGCAGCAAGAGAAGGAGAAAGTTTGGAGAATAGCCGTTATGAGAAAGTGGAGTATACCCCCCGCGAACAGCGTCAGGTTCCCGAGGGCATGAACCCCGAGGAACAGCAGGGCGGCTACCAGCCCCGCCAGGGTTACCAGCCCCGTCAGGGCGGCTATCAGCGTCAGGGCGGCTATCAGCGTCAGGGCGGCTACCAGCCCCGCCAGGGTTACCAGCCCCGTCAAGGCGGTTATCAGCGTCAGGGCGGCTACCAGCCCCGCCAAGGAGGTTACCAGCCTCATTACCAGCAGCCCCAGGATGCTGCCGGGCAAGAAAACACTAATGCCGAAGGCACAAACCCCAACCCCGAGGAACAGCAGGGCGGCTACCAGCCCCGCCAGGGTTACCAGCCTCGTCAGGGCGGTTATCAGCGTCAGGGCGGTTATCAGCGCCAGGGCGGTTACCAGCGCCAGGGCTACCAGCCCCGCCAGGGCGGTTATCAGCGTCAGGGCGGTTATCAGCGCCAGGGCGGTTATCAGCAGCGCCAGGGCGGCTATGGCCAGCAGCGCCAGGGCGGCTATGGCCAGCAGCGCCAGGGCGGCTACGGCCAGCAGCGCCAGGGCGGTTATGGCCAGCAGCGTCAGGGCGGCTATCAGCAGCGCCCCAAGCATCAGGGTCCCAAGCCCCAGATGCGTTTCACGCCCAAGCCCCAGCGCATCATCTATGATGAGCCCGTTGTCGATCCCAATATGGAAATCCGTCTGAACAAGTTCATGGCCAACGCCGGCATCAGCTCGCGCCGCGTGGCCGATGAACTCATCCAGAAGGGCCTTGTAAAGGTGAACGGTGAAGTCGTTACCGAACTCGGCACCAAAATCACCGGCAAGGACACTGTCGAGTATAACGGCGCAGTGGTCACCACCGAGAAGAAGTGCTACGTCCTGCTCAACAAGCCCAAGGACACCGTCACCACCAGCGATGACCCCAACGGCCGCAAGACCGTGCTTGACCTCGTGAAGGGTGCTTGCGAGGAGCGCATCTATCCCGTCGGCCGCCTCGACCGCAACACCACGGGTGTGCTGCTGCTCACCAATGACGGTGACCTCGCCGCCAAGTTGGCTCATCCCCAGTATGTCAAGAAGAAAATCTACCAGGTGTGGACCGACAAGCCCATCGCTGAGGAGGACATGCAGCGCATCGCCGACGGCGTGGAACTTGACGACGGTCCCATCCATGCCGATGCCGTGAGCTACGTCTCGCCCACCGACCGCAAGCAGGCCGGCATCGAGATTCACTCGGGCCGCAACCGTGTCGTGCGCCGCATTTTTGAATCGCTGGGCTACCACGTCGTGAAGCTTGACCGCGTCTATTTCGCCGGACTGACCAAGAAGAACCTGCCGCGCGGACGTTGGCGCTACCTCACTCAGGAGGAAGTCAACTTCTTGAAGCAGAACTCGTTTGAATAAACATATATTGTCAGTTGCCCGCGGGCGGCAGCCGGCGGGCGGCTGATGTGAATTTTTATTGATTACACATTATTATAATGGCTTTGAAACGAACAAGAATTGTTGATATCTTTGACCCCGCACTGGTGGGCCAGCAGGTATGCGTCAAGGGCTGGGTGCGCAGCAGGCGCGGTAACAAGTTTGTGCAGTTTGTCGCCTTGAACGACGGCACCACTATCAACAACCTGCAGATTGTCGTTGACCTTGAAAAATTCAGCGAGGAGGAGCTGCGCCCCATCACCACCGGCGCCAGCCTCCATGTCGAGGGACAGCTCGTGCAGTCGCAGGGCAAGGGCCAGACCGTTGAGGTGCAGGCCCAGACCATCGAAATCTACGGCACCGCCGACCCCGAGAAATATCCCCTGCAGAAGAAAGGCCACACGCTGGAGTTCCTGCGCACTATCGCTCACTTGAGGATGCGCACCAACACCTTTGGCGCCGTCTTCCGCATCCGTCACCACTTGGCATTTGCCATCCACAAGTTCTTCAACGATAAGGGCTTCTTCTACCTCAACACGCCGCTCATCACGGGCAGTGATTGTGAGGGCGCCGGCGACATGTTCCAGGTGACCACTCTCAACCTGGGCGACCTGCCCAAGGGCGAGGACGGCAAGACCGACTACACGAAGGACTTTTTTGGCAAACCCGCCAGCCTGACCGTGTCGGGACAGCTGGAGGGCGAACTTGGCGCCACCGCGCTGGGACAGATTTACACCTTTGGCCCCACCTTCCGCGCCGAGAACAGCAACACCCCGCGCCACCTGGCCGAGTTCTGGATGATTGAGCCCGAGATGGCTTTCTATGATATCACCGACAACATGGACCTGGCCGAGGAGTTCATCAAGTTCTGCATCTGCTATGCCCTTGAGCACTGCAAGGACGACATCGAGTTCCTGAACAAGATGTATGACAACACGCTCATCGAGCGCCTCAACGGCGTGCTCGAGCAGCCGTTTGTGCGCCTCGACTACACCGAGGGCATCGAAATCCTCAAGCAGAGCAAGAAGAAGTTTGAGTTCCCCGTGGAATGGGGCATTGACCTGCAGAGCGAGCACGAGCGCTACCTCGTGGAGCAGCACTTCAAGCGTCCGGTCATCCTCACCAACTATCCGCGCGACATCAAGGCCTTCTACATGAAGCAGAACGAGGACGGCAAGACCGTGCGCGCCATGGATGTGCTGTTCCCCATGATTGGCGAGATCATTGGCGGCAGCGAGCGTGAGGCCGACTACGACAAGCTCCTGGCCGAGATTGACCGCCGCAGCATCCCCATGAAGGACATGTGGTGGTATCTCGACACACGCCGCTTTGGCACCGTGCCTCACAGCGGCTTTGGACTGGGCTTTGAGCGCCTCATCCTGTTTGTGACGGGCATGGCCAACATCCGCGACGTCATCCCCTTCCCGCGCACCCCGAACAACGCCGAGTTCTAAACCGTTTATCGGATTCCAGACATCAACACCCGGAACTGCCTGCAATGGCCGTCCCGGGTGTTTCGTGTGGTGACCGGTTGCTCGATGGCTATGAGATGCCGATGCCGTCCTTGCCGATGCCGATGATGTCGGCGGGGTTGTTGACAATGGCGTTGGCCTGGTACTCAACGAGTTCCTTCTTGCTGCGGAATCCCCATGTCACGCCCACCGAGTCGATACACGCCCTGCGCGCCGCCTCCATGTCCACGCCGCTGTCGCCAACGAGCAGGGTGTCGGCCTTGGCCACGCGGGCCTGGGCGAGCACATTGAAAATCACCGACGGGTCGGGTTTCACATTCACGCCCTCGCGGTGCCCTTCCACGGCCACAAACTCGATGTCGGGGAAGCAGTGGGCGATGATTTTGTCGGTCGCCAGTTGATACTTGTTGCTCGCCACCGCCATGGCCACGCCCATGCTCTGCAGTTCCTGCAGCAGTTCGGGCATGCCGTTGTAGGGCTTGGTGCGGTCGGTGCAGTGGTCGTTGTAAAAGTCGATGAAGTCGGCGAGCACGCGGTCCACGGTGTCATCGTCGCGGGCGTCCTCGGGCAGCACGCGCGTCATCAGGCGCCGAACGCCGTTGCCCACAAAGTAGGGGTAACTGGCAATGCTGTGGGTGGCATAGCCGTTGCGCTCCAGCGCGTGGTTGGCAGCCTGCCCCAGGTCTTCGATGGTGTTGAGCAGCGTGCCGTCAAGGTCAAATATCACCAGTTGTTTCATCGTTGCGTTGTGTCATGTTTTAATCGCCGCAAAGGTAGTGATTTTTCACGAATTATTCTAATCGCGCCACGCCCTTGTTGTGGAGCGGGACCGTGATGCAATCGTTTGCACATTTTTTTTGCGCCGTTTGCCCTTGAGCGGGGCAGGGTGTTGATTGATAATTGCCTAACTTTGGGGACAAGAAACCCTGACGGCTGTGCCGCCGTCAATCAGACCGCCATGCCTCGCGGTCGCAATCCTCGACATGATCAACTAATAAACGACAAAACCGATGAGAAGAACCTTGACACTGCTGGCATCCCTTGCTGTTGCCGTGATTGGCTTGCAGGCCAGTGCCGCCATGTATATCGTGGGCGACGCCCCCTTTGGCGGATGGAAGACCAACGCCGGCCTTGAGATGACCGCTGCCGGCAATAACACCTACACCGCCGAGGCCGACATTGTCTCGACTGCCTACTTTGTGTTTGCCACCCGCCTGTGCTCCACGGCCGACGACTGGGCGACCTTTGGCAACTATCGCCTGGGCCCGGTGAGCAACGGCACCGTGGTTGCGCCCGGCGCTGCCTACACCGCCTATTCCGGCCAGGGCAGCAACTCCTTTGTCATCACTGCGGCGGGCCATTACTCATTCACCTTCGACGGCGGCAACAACACGTTCACCGTTGCCAAGCAGGGCGCTCCCGGCCCCGAGCCCACGGTGGAGCACCTTTATATATTGGGCGAGGCAGGCGGCAACGCCTGGGACCCCAGCAGCGGCATTGAGATGGCCACCGCCGACGGCAATGTCTTCACCGCTGCCAATGTCGTGTTCAACGGCGAGCATGCCGCCGACGATGCCAACGTGAGCTATTTCTCGTTCACCGCCATGCTGGCCGACGCCAGCGACGACTGGGCCGCCATCGAGCCCTATCGCCTGACGCCCGTGAGCGACGGCGACTTTTGGGTGACCGCCTCGACGCTGGGCTCGCCCATCGGCCTCAACGCCATGGGCACGAACACCAGCGCGGCCTTCCGCATTCCCGCGGGCACCTACGACATCACCGTCAACATTGCCGACCGCACGGCAGTCATTACTGGCCACTCCGCGCCGCCCTCGGGCCGCGGCTGGCCCGCCAACTATGGCGGCGTGATGCTGCAGGGATTTTATTGGGACAGTTACGATGCCACGCGCTGGACCGCCCTCACTGACAGGGCTCAGGAACTGAGCCAGGCCTTCGACATCATCTGGGTGCCCAACTCGGCCAGCGTCGATGCCAGCGGCACCGCCCAGACCATGGGCTATGTCCCCGTCTATTGGCTCAGGCACAACTCGTGCTTTGGCACGCAGGCCCAGCTCGTTGACATGATTCAGGCCTTCAAGCGCCGCGGCACTTCCATCATGGGCGATGTGGTCATCAACCACAAGGCTGGCCGCAGCGGCTGGGTGGACTTCCCCAACGAGAGTGTCACGGGGCCCGTCACGGGCGACACCTACAGCCTCTCGTGGTCGCTTGCCGACATCTGCAGCACCGACGAGTGCACCGCCGCGGGCTATGCCGCCTCGGGCGCCCCCGACGAGGGCGAGGACTTTGATGGCGCGCGCGACCTGGACCACACCCGCTCCAACGTGCAAAACAACTGCAAGGCCTACACCAAGTTCCTCATCGACGAACTGGGTTACGACGGCTTCCGCTACGACATGAGCAAGGGCTATGCCGCCTACTACACGGGCATGTACAATGCCTACAGCCAGCCCACGTTCTCGGTGGGCGAGTACTGGGACGGCAATGCCAACACCCTGCGCTGGTGGCTCGACGGCACCAAGGTGGACGGCGCCATCCAGAGCGCCGTGTTTGACTTTTCGTTGAAGTATCCCATCAATAGCGCCTTCAACGGCAACTGGAGCGCCCTCAACGACAAGGGCTTGAGCGCCGACCCCAACTACCAGCGCTATGCCGTCACCTTTATCGACAACCACGACACGGGCCGCAACAACAACTACGACTGCCTCAAGAACAACGTGATGGCCGCCAACGCCTTTATCCTGGCCATGCCCGGCACGCCCTGCATCCTCTACAAGCACTACAACGCCTACACCGAGCAGATGACCAACTGCATCCGCGCCCGCCGCGCCGCCGGCGTACACAACCAGAGCCCCATCGTCACCCAGCAGGAGAGCAATGGCGGCTACATCATCGAGACGCAGGGCACCCGCGGCAGCCTGTACCTGCAGCTGGGCGGCGCCACCTCCAACGGCACCCCCAGCGGCTACTCGCTGGTGCAGAGCGGTGACAACTATCGCCTGTACATCACCAGCGGCATCGACTGGCGCCATGTGGGCAAGAGCGGCGCCATTCTGGGCTATCCCGTCGTGAGCAAGCCCGCGGGCACCTATGCAGGCAGCGTCACCCTCACGGTGGCGCCCAGCAAGCCGGGCACCACGCTGGTCTATACCCTCGACGGCACTGTCCCCGACACCGCCAGCACGGCCGTCACCGCCTCCACGAGCCTCACCCTTGACGAGAGCGCTACCCTCAGGGTGGGCGTGCTGCACAACGGCTTGGTCGAGAATGTCGAGGACTATGTATATACCATTGCCCCCGAGGCCCCGCAGGGCATCAGCGTCTATGTCAAGAGCAGCATGGCCGGCGCCAGCGTGTGGGCGTGGAAGGCCGACGGCACCAGCGTCACCGGCAGCAGTTGGCCCGGCACCAAGATTAGCGCGCTCGACAAGGTCATCGTCAACGACACCGAGTGGTACCGCCTGCACGCCGATGCCGACGAACTGAACGTGATTTTCAACAACGGCGACGGCGGATTTGAGAACCAGACCGCCACCATCAACTGCCGGCGCGACATGTTCTTCATCTACCCCGACGGCGCGATGACGGGCTTTAACTACGATGCCGCCGACACCTACCTCGACGTCACACCGCGCAACGCCGGCGCCTCAGGCGGTAGCGCGCTGTTTGACGACGTGTATGTGCTGGGCAATATCAACAGCCGCGGCTGGGCCGCCGACAACGGTCTGGCGATGACCACCGCCAACGGCGAGCGCTACACCGCCACCGTCACCTTCGCGGGACCCGCCAACGGATACAGCTACTTTAGCTTCTCCACCGCCCTGGCCGCCAGCGCCAGCGACTGGACCGCGATAGCCGGCAAGCGCATGGGCGCCGCCGCCCAGAACTATCCCGTGACCGAGGACAACATGGGCACCCCGCTCCCCGTGGTGGCAGGCGATAACTCATTCCGCATCGCCACGGGCAAATACAACCTCACGCTCTACCTGAGCGCCGGCAAACTCGTGGTCGAGAAGTATGTCGAGCCCCTGCGCGGCGACATCGACGGCAACGGCGAGGTTGACCCCGCCGACATTTCCGCCCTCATCGACCACCTGCTCAACGGCGCCCCCATCGTCATGACCAACGCCGACTGCGACAACAACGGCGCCATCGATGCCAGCGACATCTCGTCGCTCATCGACTACCTCCTCAACGGCAACTGGTAACCCCGCCCCGCCCAATCGGGCACTTGCTCTGCTTGCAAAAAAGTATTACCTTTGTAACCTGTGGAGAAGAAGGAATTTGAGAATATCATCATCGGCATTGACCCGGGCACTAATGTGATGGGTTATGCGCTGCTGGGGGTGAACGGCAAGACGCCGCAGCTCATCGTGATGGGTGTGCTGCAGTTGAGCCGCATGGAGGACCACTACATGCGCCTGCGCCACATCTATGAGCGTGTGTCGGGTGTGATAGGGGAGTACCTGCCCGACGAGATGGCCATCGAGGCGCCGTTCTATGGCAAGAATGTGCAGTCCATGCTCAAGCTGGGCCGCGCCCAGGGCGTAGCGATGGTGGCGGCGCTCAACCGCGACATCCCCATCGCCGAGTACGAGCCGCGCAAAATCAAGATGGCCATCACCGGCAACGGCGCCGCCAGCAAGGAACAGGTGGCGATGATGCTGCAGCGCACGCTCCACATCCCCGACGACGACATGCCGCGCCTGCTCGACGCCACCGACGCCCTCGCCGCTGCATTGTGCCACTTCTATGAGCGCAACAAGCCCTTCCCCTCCTCCGGCGCCAAGTCGTGGAAAACCTTTATCGCCCAGCACCCCGACCGGGTCTCAACCCACAGCGGGCCGTCAAACAACAAGAACAACGAATAACAACCAGTACAACTTGTTTTTATATAAAAACAGGCTGCCGCAGGCTAAAAAGATATGTTGTATTGGTTGTTCAATGTTGTTATGGTTGTTTGAAAATCACGGTTGTCCGATGAGATTCGTTTGTTTGGCGGGGTGGGGTGCCGTGGCGGCCGAAATGTGAATTTTAACTTAATGCGATTAAATTTCTAAATTTGTCAAAAATCATGCTTGCAGTTTCGGAAAAAGGTGTTAATTTTGTCCCCCGTAAGCAGCAACTGATATGTTGAACCCCTTCGGCATACATTATAGGAAAAAGTGCTTCGGTGAGGCTATTAAGCACAAGTGCCTCTCGATGCAGGTAACTATCGCTGCCACAACGCATAACAGCGCCGCGTTAATTTGGGCGAATGCCCCTTTGACGCGGCGCTGTCGCTTTATATCATAGTACATTATTATTTATTTTATTCATCTTTTTATATTCATTTTTTAAAACATTCAGTATGTTGAAACAAGTAAAGTTACTCGCGATGCTGGCAATGCTGTTCGTGGCATTGTCGGCGAGTGCTCAGGTGACGACCTCGACGCTGTCGGGTGTCGTGACCGACGAGACCAGTCAGGCGATGATTGGCGCCACCATCACGGCTGTTCACCAGCCGTCGGGCACCAAGTATCACGCCGTCACCAACATCGATGGCCGCTACACCATCCAGGGCATGCGCCCCGGCGGTCCCTACCGTGTCGAGGCCACCTACGTGGGCTATCAGCCCCGCGTTGCCGAGGGTGTGAACCTGCAGCTTGCCGAGACCTCTCGTCTGGACTTTGACATGGACGTCAATGCCAGCACCCTGGGCGAGGTCGTTGTCCAAGGTGTGGGCTCGAAGTTCCAGACCGAGAAGACCGGCGCAGCCACCAACATCACCAACGAGCAGATCACCGAGATGCCCAATGTGTCGCGCAGCCTTACTGCCCTGACGCGCCTGTCGCCCTATGGTGGCAACGGCATGACCTTCTCGGGCGTGGACGGTCGTACGGCTAACTTTACCGTTGACGGTGCCAATTTCAACAACAACTTTGGCTTGAGCGACAACCTGCCTGGCGGCGGCAATCCCATCTCGATTGAGGCCATCCAGGAGATGCAGGTGGTTATCTCGCCCTACGACGTGCGCCAGACCAACTTCATTGGCGGCGGCGTGAACGCCATCACCAAGAGCGGTACCAACACCTTTAAGGGCAATGCCTATATCTACCACCGCAACGAGAACATGCGCGGCGACGCCGTGGACCGTGTGCAGATTGGACAGGCCCGCGAGAAGATGCAGGTGACCACCTACGGCCTGAGCCTGGGCGGCCCCATCATCAAGGACAAGCTGTTCTTCTTTGTGAACGGTGAAATCACCAAGCAGCCCACCATCGTCAACACCTGGGTCGCCAGCAAGGACGGCGTTGCCGAGCCCGACCGCTACATCTCGCGCACCTCGCTTGCCGATCTGGAGTATGTCAAGGACTTTGTGTACAACAAGTATGGCTACGACACCGGCTCCTACACCGACTTCCCCGCCGACGAGAGCAACAAGAAGCTCCTGGTGCGCCTCGACTGGAACGTGAACGACATGCACCACCTGTCGCTGCGCTACAACTACACCAAGAACCTCTACTGGCAAAACCCCAACGCCTCGTCGATGGACGGCGGCACCCGCATGGCCAATGCCCGCATCAGCCAGCAGTCCTTCTCCTTCGCCAACTCGATGTATGGCATGGAGAACCTGGTGCACACCTTTGCCGTGAACCTCAACAGCCGCCTGAGCGACGAGCTGTCTAACGAGTTCCTCGCCACCTGGTCCAAGCTCGACGACATCCGCTCGAGCAACAGCGACGAGTTCCCCTTCATCGACATCACCATGACCGACGAGGATGGTAACACCGACAACTACATGGCACTGGGCTATGAGCTGTTTACCTGGAACAACGCCGTGCACAACACCATCTGGAACATGCGCGACAACCTCACCTGGTACAAGGGCAACCACAAGCTCATGGGTGGCCTCACCTTTGAGCACCAGATGGCCGACAACCAGTATATGCGCAACGGTACGGGTTACTACCGCTACAACAGCATCCAAGACTTCGTCACCGGTGCTGCCCCCGAGGTTGTGTGCCTCACCTACGGCTACGGCGGCGAGACCAAGCCCGCAGCACGCGTGCAGTTCAACAAGTTCGGCATCTATGCCCAGGACGAGTGGAACGTCACCGACCGCTTTAAGCTCAACTACGGCCTGCGCATCGACGGTCTGTTCTTCAACAACGGCGACCTCATTACCAACAATGCCATCAAGGACCTCACCTACTATGACGACAAGGGCAACGAGCGCCACATCGACACCGGCAAGTGGCCGAGCAGCAACCTCATCATCCAACCCCGCGTGGGCTTCATCTATGACGTGAACGGCGACAAGAGCCTCAAGCTGCGCGGCGGCACGGGCCTGTTCTCGGGCCGTCTGCCCCTGGTGTTCTTCACCAACATGCCCACCAACGGCGGCCTTGTGCAGTATCAGGCACAGCTCAACGCCAAGAACACCGACATGAGCCAGTTTGCCGGAGGCCTCGTGGTTGACGCCAACGGCAAGGCCACCATCGCCGCCCTGCGCGACAAGCTCTTCAGCATGGGCTATCCCCAAGAGGTTGACCCCTCGATGGGCACCGTTCCCAGCTCGATTTGCGGCGTTGACCCCGACTTCAAGATGCCCATGGTGTGGAAGACCTCGCTGGCCGTTGACTACCAGCTGCCCGTTTCCTTCCCCTTCACCGCCACCGTCGAGGGTATCTTCAACAAGACCATCAACGGCGTGACCATCAGCGACTGGAGCATCCCCACCGCTGCCGGCTTTGCACGTTTCAACGGTGTTGACAACCGTCCCATCTATCCCGCCGGATTCCGCACCGAAACCAAGGCCTTTATGCTCGAGAACACCAGCCGTGGCTATGGCTGGACCGCCAACGTCACCCTCAATGCCCGTCCCGCCGACTGGCTGAGCGTGATGGCTGCCTACACCCACACCGTGAGCAAGGAGGTGACCGGCATGCCCGGCTCGGCTGCCGAGAGCGCCTTCACCTATGTGCCCACCAGCGAGGGTCCCAACCACATCCGCCTGCACAACTCGCAGTATGTCACCCCCGACCGCTTTGTCGCATCGCTCACCGGCCACGACCGCAGCGGTAACCACTACGGCCTGATGTGGGAAGCCTGGCGTGGCGGCTACAAGTACAGCTACATGATGGTCAACGACATGAACGGCGACGGATACAACTACGACGCACTGTTCATCCCCACCGACGAGCAGGTCGCCAACGGCGAATTCCGCTTCGTCAGCGAGGGCGACAAGACCCGCTTCATGGACTATGTGCACAACAGCGACTACCTGAGCAAGCACCAGGGCGAGTATGCCGAGGGCTACAGCGTTTACAGCCCCTGGGTCAACCGCGTTTACTTCAGCTACAAGCACGACTTCAGCTTCAAGGTGGGCAGCACCAAGCACACCCTGCAGCTCAGCCTCGACGTGAACAACCTGCTCAACCTCTTCAACAGCAAGTGGGGCGTGAGCAAGTACCTCAACCCCGAGATTGGTTCCGACCCCCGCATCCTCAAGTATGAGGGCGTGGACGCCGACGGCTATGCCACCTTCTCGACACCCGGTTCCATCAGCGGCGCCACCCAGACCTTTGTACGCAACAAGGCCATCGGCCAGTGCTGGGATGCCTCGATTGGCATTAAGTACATCTTCAACTAATTCCTAAAAATAAGCTTAACATTATGAAACTCAAGTATATTATCCCGTCATTGCTGGCATTGTTTGCCATGGCGTTCACCAGCTGCTCCGACGACGAGGCGTTGCAACTGGGCAACATCCAAGTTTCGAAATCCTATGTGAGCCTTCCCGTCGAGGGTGGCTCAGCGACCATCACCATCACCGCTGCCGACTCATGGCAGTTCGACACCGCCGAGTTGCCCGAGTGGCTCACCTTGAGCGCTCCCGCAGGCGCCGCCGGTGAGACACAGGTGACCTTTACCGGCACACCGGCCCTCGACGGCCGCACCGCCGTGCTGCATGTGACCTGCGGCAACGAGCGGCAGACCATCAACATCATACAAGGCGTTTCCGAGGCGAGCATCGCCACCTGCGCCGAGGTCAATGAAGGCCCCGAGAGCAAGACCTACCGCGTCACCGGCACCGTGGCAAGCATCGTCAACACCACCTATGGCAACTGGTACCTGCGCGACGAGACCGGCGAGGTGTACATCTACGGCACGCTCGACGCCAACGGCGGCACCAAGAACTTCCTGAGCCTGGGCCTCGAGGTCGGTGACGTGGTCACCGTCGAGGGCCCCAAGACCATCTACAACGGCACCACCGAGCTCGTTGACGTCACCGTCATCGATATCCAAAAGTCGCTCGTCAAGGTCGATCGCTGCGAACCCGCGGACGGCACCTTCCCCGTACAGGGCGGCGTAGTGGCCGTCAGCCTGATGTGCAAGACCGGACTCGGCGTGTCGGTTGACATCCCCGACGAGGCCAAGGAATGGCTGTCGGTACTCACCATCACCTACGGCGAATATCCCGCAGTAGTCTTCCAGGCCAGGCCCAACGAGGGCGGCGACCGCAGCGCGACCGTTGTCTTCAAGAGCGCTCTGCCCGGTGGCAAGGTCTACAGCGCCGAGACCACCCTGCATCAAAAGGGCGCCATCGTTGAGTGCTCGATTGCCGAATTCCTCGAGGCTCCCGTGAGCAGCACCCAGTACCGCCTCACCGGCGTCATCACCGAGGTGGCCAATGCCTCCTATGGCAACGTTTACATCACCGACTGGTCGGGCAAGGCCTATGTCTATGGCATCGGCAGCAAGGGCGACTTCGAGGCGGCCGGCCTCAAGGTGGGCGACATCGTCACCCTCGTGGGCGCACGCGGCGCATACAACAACTCGCCTCAGATGACCGGCGCACAGCTCGAGTCCTTCAAGCCCGTCACCGCCATCAGCCTGAGCGATTTCCTCGACCAGCCTGACTCGCCCGATGTTTACTACATGCTCACCGGCGACATCGACGAGATCGCCAACCCCACCTACGGCAACCTCTACATCAACGACGGCGACGAGCGCGTCTATGTTTACGGCTGCTACCCCGGCTGGGGCGCTACCGGTGACAACCGCAAGAACCTGCTCGAGAACCTCGGCATCACCCTGGGCGACCGCCTCTCGGTAATCGGCACCAAGACCACCTACAACGGCACCGTAGAACTGCAGAACGGCATCTACTTCTCGCACACCAAGGCGTCGCGGTCAAAGCGTCGTTAACACGTTAATCTCCACACCACCCGCAATCGAGGGGGGCGCGGCCGCAACAACAGGCCGCCCCCCCTTGTTTTTTTGATTCAGGCTCCTCCATTTATCCATAATATTCATCCCTCCCTCGAAAAAAAAGTGTAAATTTGCGGTATGATTAAACTTGCTGTTAGATATTTCGCGCGGATTTACCGGGAGGTGTCGCGGTTGGCTCCGGTGGCGGGGCGCAACAGGCTGTGCCTGCTGCTCGACTATCTGTCGGCCTATGTGCTGCACGGGGCACACATCTTCCAGTACACCGTGGGCGATTTTTGGCGCAAGAGCGGCGCCGAGCGCGCCAAGTGCCTCACGTGGCGGCGCATCACGCGCATGTACCAGCGGTACAACGACCGCAGCAGCGCCCGCTTGTTCAAGAACAAGCCCGAGTTTAACCGGTTTTTCAAGGAATATGTCCGGCGCGGCTGGCTGTGCCTGCGCGACGCGTCGTTCGACGAGTTCAAGGCGTTTGTGCTCGAGCATCGGTCCTTCATCGTCAAGCCCGTGGCGGGCAAGGAGGGCATCGGCATACGCCGGTTCACCCTCCAAGACGAGGATGACGGCAGACTGCGCGCGCTGTTCGACAGCCTGGTGGCCGAGGATGTGATTGTCGAGCAGTTCATTGAGCAGCACCCCGACATGAACTTTGGCAACGCGTCGGTCAACACCGTCAGGGTGCTCACCGTGTGCCGTCCCGATGGCGAGGCGCGGGTGATGAAGGCCTTTTTGCGTGCCGGCATGGGCGACTCGCTGGTGGACAACACGGCGCAGGGTGGTTTCTACTATGAGGTCGATGTGCCCACGGGCGTGGTGGTGTCGCAGGGCATCTCCAAGGATGGCACGCTGTGCATCGTGCATCCCGGGTCGGGCAGGGTGATGCTGGGCTTTGAGGTGCCCAACTGGGAGCAGGCCGTTGACTCGTGCCTGTGTGCCGCGCGGCGCATCCCCCAGGTGGCGATGGTGGGCTGGGACGTGGCTGTGACGGGCGATGGCATCGAGCTGGTCGAGGGCAACGACGGTGCCGACTACCAGGGCTATGAGTTCATCGGTTCATCGGGCTACTACGAGAAAATCAAGGATTTTTTGAAATAACGCCGTTCGGCAGGGCGGAGCAAATAACGGCAACTCAACGCATTGAGCTGTCGTTTCGTTGTCTTTCAGTTGCCGATGCGGTTGAGGATAAGGCACAAAAAAAAGGGCAAGTGTACTACAGCGGACCGCTACAACCTCGTTACCCTTGCTTCGGTCAAGACCTGGGGGATTGGGAGGGAGCATGAACCTGTAGGACTTACCCGACTGCAAAGGTACTGCTTTTTTTAGTTCTGACAACAAATTTCGGTAAAAATATTGCCATAGCGATTGCAATGCGCTGATGTGCAGACTGTTCTCGTACCCTAAATATTGTCAATAGAGTCGTCATCTGTGCCACAGGGCGATAATCTGGCGCGCGGCAAAGGCCGCACTGACGGTGGTCACGGCGACAGCGACGGCGACGCGGCCAGTCTCCATGGCGGCCATCACGGCCGATGCCACGGCAAGCGTCCACAGCAGGTTGTAGAGGCAGGCCCGCGACACCCTCAGGCGGTAGCTGCCAAAATATACTATTGCCACGATAATGGTGTAGAGCAGGTAGGACGCCAAGAATGCCACGCCCAGACCCGTGAGCCCCCACCACTGGTAGAACACGATGTTGAGTACCAGATTGATGACCGCGCTGGCGACCTCGGTCCACAGGTAGGTCTTGCCGTCGCCCTTGGCCAGGATGGTGAACGCCAGGCACCACGACAGCGTGCGCAGCACGGTGCCGATCATGCCCCACGACACAAAGGTGAGAATGACATTGAAGTCGGGCGTGTAGAGCAGCCACACCACCCATTCACGCAGCAGTATGAACAGCGCCACTACTGGCGCCATCACCGCAATGGCGACGTTAATCTCTTGGCTGACAAAGGCCCGCAGGCGCATGCGGCTCTCGGCCACGCGCGACAGCCGGGGGTAGTATTCCATGCCCAATGCCGTGAGAATCAGCCCCGTGTATTTGTTGATGAGGGTGTAGCCCGCCTGATAAAATCCCACCGCCTCGGTGCCCGCGTTGATGTTGAGCCAGGCGTTGAAGGCATAGCTGGCGAGGATGGTGGCAAAGTTGCCCAGGGTCATGTATATGCCCAGGCGCACAAACCCCTTGCCCATGTCCCATGTCTCGCGGCGCGTGACGGGAGCGGCGGGGTAGTCGCGGTTGCGGAACACGAAGGCGAACAGCGCCAGCGCGGCGGCATAGGCCAGGATGGAGGGGAGGATGCTGGCCTCCCTCAGCCAATAGAACAGCGGCACAGAAACCGCCAGGCCCGCCATCGTGCCCCACAGGGTGACGCTGGCGAGCCGCTTGAGGCGCGCCGTGCCTTGCAGCACGGCATATTCGCCGTTGGTGAGCGCCTGCAGCAGCACGGCGACGCTCAGGGCGACAAAGCCCCAGATGTGCGTGCTGTCGCCAAAGGTCGCCTGGCTCAGCGCCGGCGCCAGCGACAGGGTGAGCAGTGCGCCCGCCAGGCCCAGCCACAGCGACCACCTGCGCACCACGGTGACCATGCGTGCCACGGTGCCGCCGCCAGGCTCGTCCATGGCCTGCGAGATGTCGCGCACGCTGCTGGAGCGGATGCCCAGGCTGGTGCCTGTCGAAATCATCTCGAGGGCGTTGTTGAACAGGCCGAACAGTCCGATGCCCACGGGACCAATCCACAGGGCGACGAGTTTGGTGCGGACGATGGAGCACAGGATGCCTATCACCTGCACCCCGCCAAAGAGGCCCATCGCTTTCATCGCCATGCGTGATATGTTGCCCGACTTGTGTGACATCTGGTTTACAGGTCTATCTGATAGGTGCAGTAGGCAATGCCGCGGCCGCCCAGGCGGGACTTTTGCCGCACGAGGCCCTCGTTGAGGTATCGCCCGTGGTCCTCGTTGGAGATGCCAAAGTCAAAGTAGCGGTAGCCCTCGGCGGCTTTGTACTCGTTGATGAGGTGGTCGAACAGCAGCGTCAGCGCCTTGCGCTCCTTGCCGCGGGCCGACGCGCCGATGTACTGGCAGTGAGCCACGGGGCGCGACAGGTACATCACCACGCCCGCCAGCAGTTCGCCGTCGAGGGTGGCGGTGTAGAGCTTGATGTGCTCGGGGAAACGCCCGCGCAGCATCAGCATCTCGTCGAGGGTGTGCACCGGCCGCGTGCCGTAGCGCTCGTCGAGCAGTGACGACAGCAGTTGCCAGTAGCCTGGCCAGTCCTCGCTGGGACCTGCGGCGATGCCTGCCTTGCGGGCCGCATTGGCGCCGCTTTTGTTGCCGCGGTCCAGCGGCAGCGGGCTGTCCAGGTCGATGGCGGTGGAGATGTTGACCTCGGCGAGCGCGGCGTGGTGGCGAAACAGGGCATAGACATCCTCCTCGCACGGGTAGCGGTGGTAGATGTGCGGCACTTGCTTGTAAACCAGATGCTTGATGCCGTTCAGGCGCATCCACTGCACGGCGGCGTCCATCACCTCGACCATCACGCTGGCGTCGAAGTGCTTCAACGGCACGAGCCAGCCGCCGTAGGTGAGGCCGCGGTGGGAGTACAGCGTGTCGCCGTCGATGCAGGCGGGCAGCAGCGCCACGGGCTTGCCGCCGCTCATCGCCACCAGCGAGCAGTCGGCAAAACGGTCGCTGTGGTAGTCCATGTATCCCCGCTGGTGCAGGAATGTGGCATTGCGGCTGTGGCGCGCCGTCTCGTCCCACATCGCCGCCATCGAGGCGTTATATCTGAGGATAATGATAGAGTTCATCATAAATATAACGCAAATTTAAGACAAAAAATATTACCTTTGCCAAAAAAATGGCCGTAATGGCCAAAATCACACATTATTGATATAAAAAGCCAAACAAGCATGAAACTGAAATTGTCCAAGATACCGCTGTTAGTGCGCATTGTCATCGCCATCGTGCTGGGCGTGGTGTGCGGTTTGTTTTTCCCCGAGTGGGCCGTGAGGTGCTTTGTCACATTCAACAGCCTGTTCAGCAACTTCCTGTCGTTCCTTATTCCGCTCATCATTGTGGGCCTGGTGACGCCCGCTATCGCCGACATCGGCAAAGGCGCCGGCAAACTGCTGCTCATCACGGCGCTCATCGCCTACGGCGACACGTTGTTCTCGGGCTTCCTGAGTTACTTCACCAGCGCGAGCCTGTTCCCCCCGCTTGTCCAGCATGGCAGCGCGCAGGCTGTGGCCACAGCCCAGGAACTGAAGCCGTTTTTCACCATCGGCATTCCGCCGCTGCTCGATGTGATGAGCGCGCTCATCACGGCGTTTGTGCTGGGTTTGGGCATCGCCTTCTTTGAGTCGCCGACGCTGAAAAAAGGTTTTGACGAGTTCCATGAGGTCATCACCAAGACCATCGAGGTGGCACTCATTCCCGTGCTGCCGCTGTACATCTTCTCAATCTTCATCAACATGTCCTACACGGGCCAGGCATGGCGCATCATCCAGATGTTCATTGCCATCATCGGCATCATCTTTGTGATGCACATCTTGCTGCTGGTCATTCAGTTCTGCATTGCCGGCGCCATCGCCCGCCGCAACCCGTTCAAGGCGCTTTACACGATGATGCCCGCCTATTTCACCGCCCTGGGCACCTCATCGTCGGCGGCGACGATTCCCGTGACGCTCAAGCAGGTCAAGAAAAACGGCGTGAGCGACGGCATCGCGGGATTTGTCGTGCCGCTGTGCGCCACCATCCACCTGTCGGGCAGCGCGATGAAACTCACCGCTTGCTCGGTGGCGCTGATGCTCATGCAGGGCATGCCCATCGAGCTGGGGCTGTTCGCGGGCTTCATCCTCATGATGGGCGTGATTATGGTGGCGGCGCCTGGCGTGCCCGGCGGCGCCGTGATGGCGGCATTGGGCATACTGCAGTCCATCCTGGGCTTTACGCCCGACATGCAGGCGCTCATGATTGCACTCTATATCACCATGGACAGCTTTGGCACCGCGTGCAATGTCACCGGCGACGGCGCTATCGCCCTGGTAATGGACCGCATAGCGGGCAATGACAAGGCCGGCACACAGTCTGACGTATAGTTGATGAAAAAATGACCAGTTTTGCCGCCAGATTCAATTAAAAAAATGATTTTTTTACAAAAAAAAAGACAAAAAGTTTTGTGTGTGAAAAAATCATATTATCTTTGTGGCGCATAAAGGGAAAAAGAATCATTCTGATTTATCAAAGAGTTTCGGATTAACTTTACTGTTGGACAATAGGAAAGGTTAATCCTTTTTTTTTGTCCCTGCCGCTCCTCTTTGCTCATGGCTAATGCTGTGATTCAAAGCAAAATGGGTGCGCAATAAGAACGAAATATGCAACAAGGGCTGCCCATCGGGCAACCCTTGTCGTGGTTATAGGCTGTGTTGAGTCCCTAAAGGATTAGGGCCACACGTTGTTGAGCAGGTAGTCGATGAGGGTGCTGACATCGCTCACATCCACGCCGCCGTTCTGGTCGCAGTCGGCATTGTCGGCGTTGCAGGGCGAGCCATTGAGCAGATAGTCGATGAGGGTGCTGATATCGCTCACGTCCACGTCGCCGTTGCCGTCGGCATCGCCTCTCACTACATCGGGCTCGGGAGCAACAAAGGTTGCGCCGCAAACGCCGTAGGCCTCAACGCCCTCGACAGCAAAGCCCACGGTGGGCGTTGCGCTCTTGGCGTTGACGCACTTGATGCCGCTCTTGTGCAGGGGGTTGGAGGGATCGAGAGCCACGCTGCCGGTAATGGCATCGGCATCGGTGGCGGGAGCAATGTAACTCCAGAAGATGTTCTCGCCGTCGCTGTTGATCTGTGCCACGTTGGCAATTTCGCCGCTGGGCTCCTGGCCCTCGCTCTTGATGGGCGAGTCGTCGATGAGTTCGCAGTCAGCGATGCGCAGGCCGTCGTTGCCGGCAACATCGGCGCCGGTCTCCATGTTCTCAATCTTGCTCAGGGCTATGCGGTAGATACCGGGAACGCAGCCATAGGGGTCGCTCTGGATCTGCATGTACAGGTAACCATTCTCCTCATCGAGGTAGAAGGTCTTGATGATGGCGTCCTTGAACAGGGCATTGTAGTGCTTGGTCTTGCCCTGGCCACCGTCGGGATAGATGTCGTTCTTCTTGAAGCGCAGCAGGCACAGGCCGTTGAACTTCTTGCTCATCCAGAAGATGCCGTTCTTGTCCTGGGCGAAGCCGCCGGTGATGGAACCCCAGCTGATCTCGTCGTTGTAGTAGGGCAGCCACTGGTTTTGCAGCAGGAAGGGCTGTGAGCCATACAGACCGGTGGTGTCGGCATTCATCTCGTGGATGCCCACGTTGCGGTCGCTGATGTAGATCTTGTTGGCCTCTTTGTCGATGCTCATGGTGAAGGGGTCCTCGCTGGGGGCGTAGCCCACGTTGTTGAGCACGGTCACGCGGTAGAAGATGCCGTTGGTGTTGTTCACATAGAAGAGCTCGCCGTCGCCCAGGGGCTGGTTGGGATCCTGATAGGTGAACTTGGAGCCTGCAACGGCCACATAAACGCGGTTCTTGTAGCTCTGCAGCGTGAAGGCGTGCGAGCCGGCGTTGAAGTGGGTGTCCACGATGTTGCCGTCCTCGTCCTTATACATCAGCTTGCCGTCGGTGGTGGCAAAGTACAGGCCGGTGGGGCAGCCCAGGGCAGAACCGCTGCCCGAGATGGTGGGATCGCCCACGATGTTGAGGTAGCCCCACTGGCTGGCGGCCTTGAAGGCGTTAACCGAGCCGGGAGCGACCTTGCACACCACGTTGCCCTGGCTGGCGTTGAAGACGCCGGCTGCAAGGGCGGGAGTGTTGGCGTTGAGCACGCGCAGCTCCTTGATGGTGGCGGGAACCGAGCCGGGCTCCATGTAGTTCACGTTGGCGGGAATCTCCATGGTCTCGAGCGCGGTGCAGCCCTCAAAGCAGTTGCGCATCATGTTGGTGGTGGTGCTGGGCAGCGTCACGCTGGTGAGCTGGGTGCACTGGGCGCACAGGCCCTGGGGAATCTCGTTGCGGCCTTCGGCAATGACAATCGACTCAAGTGCCGAACCGCAGAAGATGTTCTGACCCACGCTCACGTTGCTGGCCAGCGTAAAGCTCTCGAGGTCGCTATAGGCAAAGCCGTAGTTGCCGACGGTGGCCAGAGCGGGCAGGTCGATGCTGGCAAAGGGCACATAGGCCATGCCATAGTTGTCGATGGTGGTCACGGTGGGGTTGCTATAGGTGGCGCCGATGTTGCTCTCGTGGGCGGTCACCAGCAGACGGGTGCCGGCGGTGTTGAGCAGCACGCCGTTGACAACCTTGAAGTTGGCGTTGCCCGAGGCCAGATTGATGCTTGCCAGCGTGGCGATGGGCGCAAACGCGGCACTGCCGATGCTGGTCACGCCGGCGGGAATGCTCACGCCCGTGATGCGGGTGCCGGCAAATGCCTGGCTGCCGATGCTGGTCACGCCGGAGGGCAGGGTGATGTTGCCCGTCAGGGGGGCGTTCTCAAATGCGTTCTGGCCAATGGTGGTCAGCGCGCTGGGGAAGTTGAACGAGGTGAGACCCGTGTTGTAGAACGCGGTGATGCCGATGCTCGTCACGTTGTCGCTCATGGTGCAGGACGTCAGCGAGCGGCAACTGTTGAACACGCTCTGCTCGATGACGGTGACGCCGGCGGGCAGCGCAACGCTGGGCAGCGAGGTGCAGCCCGAGAAGGCGCTTGAGCCGATGCTCGTAATCTTGTTGCCGGCCTCAAATGTCAGCGACGTCAAGGCGGTAGCACCCTGGAAGACAGTCGACTGCAACTTTGTGGTCTCGCCGCCAATGACCAGTGTCTTCAGGCCCGCCATGTTGTGGAAGGGCTGCTCGGCGTTGGTGTACAGGCTGGCGTCCATGTTGCGGCCCATGTACAGGTACTCAATGGTGTTGAGTGCCACGCGGGCCTCGGTGGTGCTGCCAAAGGCGTTGATCTTCATCACCACCGAGTCAGCACCCGGGGCGATGATGAATCGCTTGAGGCTGGGGCAGTTGGCAAACTCCTCGCTGATGGGCTTGGCCCAACCCGGCCAGATGGTGACCTCTTGCAGGCTGGTGCAGCCGTTGAACACGCCGCTGCCCACGCTGGTGGCAGTCTCGGGAATGGGGCTGGCGGTCAGCGAGGTGCAGCCCTTGAAGCAGTTGCGGCCAATGGTCACACAGCTGGCGGGCAGCTTGACCGATGTCAGGTCCTTGCAGTCCAAAAAGGCGTTGGCTGCCGTCGCAATGACAGGATAGTCCACGCCGTTGTAGGTGATGTAGTCGGGAATCACGATGTCGCCCGAGTAGAAGAGTGTGTCGGGCTTGACCGTGTACTTGGCAACGGTGGCGCCCTTGGTCGCGGTGGTGTAGTTGATGCCGTCAACGGTAACGCTGGCCGCATTCACGGCACTGGTCACGGCAAGGCATCCCACTGCCAGCAACAGGCAGCGCACCAAGGAATTGAGGGAAAACTTCTTGTTCATAAGCGCTAATGTTATAGTAAGTTGATAAAAAATGATAATTCCACACACGGTAATTTTTCAACCTACAAATATAGTCAAAAAAAATATTAATGACACAAAAAAAACCTTTTTTTTGAAAAATTAATACTATTGGTAAAAAAACAGTGCCTAAAAAAAAGGCATCCGCCTGCCTCATCTCGTGCGAGACGCGCAGGCGGATTGATGTCAATAACCAGGTCTATGATTATTTCTTCTTGTTGACCTTCTTGTTCAGATCGGCACCGGCTTTGAACTTGATAACGTTCTTTGCGGGAATCTTGATGGTCTCCTTGGTTGAGGGGTTCACACCCTTGCGGGCTGCCTTCTTTACAACATTGAAGGTACCAAAGCCGATGAGGGCCACTTTGTCCTTGTTCTTGAGGGCACCGCCAATAGCGCAAAGGGTAGCATCGAGAGCGGCCTTAGCCTGAGTCTTGTTGAGGTTCGCTTTTTCGGCGATCGCTTGTACTAATTCAGTCTTGTTCATAGTGAAAATTTTGATAAAAGAATGATAAGTGAATAAAATAAAAATCGTTTTCTGGTCGCAAATATAAGTAAAACAACGGTTTTACCAAAATTTAAGCAAAAAAAAATGCACTTTTTACTCAAAAAATCATCATTTATAATGATTTTAGGAGCAAAAACGCTCATCATCGGGACATTTTCTGTAATTTTGTACTCGTTATAACGGCTACATTATCTTTATAAAATATGCAGAATTCTGGCAGCAATTCTTTTTGGAGCAGGATGGCTCCCGCCACAAAGCATCTGTTAATCATCAATGTGGTGCTGTGGCTGGCGGCCATAATCCTTCCCAAGGTAAACCCCGGATCAGGTTTTGACTTGGCCTATATGATGGCGCTGCACTTTTGGAAAGGCAGCGACTTCAATGTGCTTCAGTTGTTCAGCACCATGTTCATGCACGACACTCATGGTGTTGCCCACATCCTGTTCAACATGTTCACGCTGGTGATGTTTGGCTCGCTGCTGGAGCGCATCTTTGGCCTCAAGCGCTACCTGCTGTTCTATGTGCTGTGCGGGTTGGGGTCGTCGCTGCTGCTCGAGGCGATGTGGCAGTTCACCTGGCAGGATGTGCTGCTGCAGTCGGTCAACGCACCCGCCGGCACCACTGCGGCCGATGTCATCAATGCCGCCAACACCGGCCATGCCGATTTCACGCTCGACGAGTTTTTCAACTACCGTTTCATGGCCGTCGGCGCGTCGGGCGCCATCATGGGCCTGATGACGGCGTTTGCCATGCTCTTCCCCGACATGAAGCTGTACATCATGTTCATCCCTGTCCCTGTCAAGGCCAAGTGGGCGTTGATAGGTTTCTTTGTGCTGTCGCTGGTGTTTGGCGCCACGGGCGCGCTAGACTCTATCGCCCACTTTGGCCACCTGGGCGGCATGATTGTGGGGTTTATCATTGTGATGATATGGAAGCGTTTAGGAATTATTGACAACCATGGCTATTATCGATGACATCAAGCGCCGCTACCGGCACGGTTCGATGCTGATGAAGATCATCTACATCAACATCGCCATCTTTGTCCTGCTGCGCGTGGCCATACTCGTGGCGTCGCTGTCGCATGCCGGATTTGCCGACCTGTTGCTGCAATGGTTGGAACTGCCCAGCAGCCTGGGCCTGTTGCTTGTCCGCCCCTGGACGCTCATTACTTATATGTTCTCGCACTACGATGTGTGGCACATCCTGTTCAACATGCTGTGGCTCTACTGGCTGGGCCGCATCTTCATGGAGTATTTCTCGCCCAAGCAACTCGCGGGCCTGTACCTGCTGGGCGGCCTGGGCGGCGCGCTGTTGTTCATCGCCGTTTACGCCGTCTTGCCCAATTCGGCCAGCCCTGCGCTCATCGGTGCGTCGGCCTCGGTCATCGCCATAGTGGCGGCGACGGCGGTCTATGCCCCTGACTACAAAATCGGGCTGTTGTTCCTGGGCGCGGTGTCCCTCAAGTGGATTGCCATCGTCACGGTGGGCATCGACCTGTTGACGATGGACGTCAGCAACCCTGGCAGCGCCGTGTCCCACATCGGCGGCGCCCTCACGGGCGTGGCCTTTGCCTTGTGCATCAAGGGCGGACGCGACATCACACGGCCCGTCAATGCCGTGGTTGACTTTGTCGCCGGCCTGTTTGGCGGCCGCAAGATGCCGAGGCCCAAATTCAAGAAATCCGGAGGCAAGGCACAAGCCAGGCCGCAGGGCAGGGCACAGCAGCCCCCGCGCGGCCGCACGCCCGCCGACACGGTGAGCGAGGAGGAGCTTGACGCGATTTTGGGCAAAATCAAGGTCTCGGGCTATGACGCCCTCACCAGCGAGGAGAAAGACAAGTTGTTCAAGGCTTCCCGCCGCAGGGAACCGTAGCATCAATTACATAATATTGTCATGGCAACCAGTGGACACAGCAGTAAACGCGCGCGGGCGTCGGCAGCAATGAATTTCATGTCGGCCCTTGTCGCCGTGTTGCTGGTGTGCTGCGCCCATGCCGGGGCCATCGACCCGCGGCATTTTGTCGGCGCACCGTTTTTGGCGCTGGGTTTCATGCCCATGCTTGCCGTGGCGTTGCTGGTGCTTGCCGTGGCGCTGTTGTGCAGGCGGTGGCTGGCGGCGCTGCTGCTCGTGGCTTCGCTGGCTATCGCGGCTCCAATGGTGGCGGCTCACATCCCCGTCAACGGCATCAAGTCCATGCCTGGGGCAGCGCACGGTGTGCTGCGGGTGATGACCTATAATGTGCTCGCCTTCAACTATGGCGAGCCCGACCTGAGCGCTTTGCCGTCACAGACGATGCGCCTCATTCTCGATGCCAACCCCGATGTGGTGGTCATGCAAGAGGGCAGCGCGCGCGGCCTTGACCTGGACTCGCTGCCGTCGCTGGCGCCCTACAGTCGCGAGATACGCGACAAGTTCCCTTACCGCTACTGCGCCAAGGACGGCCTCAACATCATGTCCAAGTATCCCTTCACCGCCACCACGCTGGGCGAGCCCCTGGTCGCGCGCTCACCGCTGGGCTACGACCGCGACCAGACATCCTATCTGGCGCGCGCCTACGACCTGCAGCTGCCCGACGGCAAGCAGGTGAGGCTGATAGACTTCAGGCTGCAGTCCTATCACCTGAGTTTCGGCAAGAGTTACAACGCGCGCGTCTCGCCCCATGTCGTGCCATCGCCGCTGGAGCGCATGCACCGCTCGTTTGCCCTGCGCCGCTCCAATGCCCAGGCTGTCCGCGCCGCGCTCGATGCCTCGCCGCCCAATGTCATCTTGTGCGGCGACATGAACGACATCGCCATGTCCAATGCCTACCGCATCATCCGCGGCGGCGACATGCGCGACGCGTGGCAGGACGCGGGCAGCGGCTACGCGCCCACCTACAACCGCCACCACTTGCCGTTCCGCATCGACCACATCCTGTACCGCGGGGCGCTGACGGCTGTCAGCATCCAGCGCATCAAGGGCGGCAGCAGTGACCACTACCCGCTGATGGCGGCATTTGACATCGGCGATGTGGGCAATAAGTAAGATAATTGTTATTCACATTATATAATTAAAAAAAAAGATTAACTCACATGAAAAAAACATTAATCATCGTCTTAGCCCTTACGGCCCTCGTCTTGACCGGCTGTAAGAAGGACAATCCGTTTATGATGGACTACACCAACGAGTACGGCATTCCGCCGTTTGACAAGATTTCCTATGGTGATTACGAGCCCGCCCTCGAGGCCGGCATCGAGCAGCAGAATGCCGAGATTGACTCGATCATCAAGAACACCGAGGCGCCCAACTTTGAGAACACCATCCTGGCGCTCGACAACAGCGGCGAGATTTTCAACCGCGTGGCCTATGTGTTCATGGCGCTCTCGTCGAGTGACAACACCGAGGAGATGCAGAAACTGGCCGAGACCATCGAGCCCAAGATTACTGCCCAAAACGACGAGATGTACATGAACGACGCCTTGTTTGCCAAGGTCAAGGCCGTGCACGAGAATGCCGACAAACTGGGCATGGACTCGGTGCAAAAGCGCCTCACCGACAAGTACTACAAGCGCTTTGTGCGCAACGGCGCCCTGCTCACCCCTGAGCAGAAGGACACCCTCAAGAACCTGAACCGCCAGATTGGCGACGCCGCCCGCAAGTTTACCAACAACGTGCAGCACGACATGGACAACTGCGTGGTGTTCATCACCGACAAGGAGCAGCTCAAGGGCCTGGACCAGGCCACCATCGACGGCGCCGCCAAGATGGCCGAGGAAAAGGGCAAGAAGGGCCAGTGGGCATTTACCGCCACCGGCGCCACCCGACTGGCTGTGCTCACCTATGCCGACAGCCGCGACCTGCGCAAGCAGATGTATGAACTGTACACCAGCACCGCCAACCACGGCGACGAGTGGGACAACAGCCAGCCCATCCGCGACATCATCCGCCTGCGCCAGCACAAGGCCGAGCTGCTGGGCTTCAAGACCTTTGCCGACTATGCTACCGACCCCGTCATGGCCAAGACCGTTGACGCCGCCGAGGGCCTGCTCATGCAAATCTGGGCGCCCGCCATCAAGAAGGTGGACGAGGAAGTGGCCGACATGCAAGCCTATGCCAACGCCCACGGCGACACCGCCGCCATACAGCCTTGGGATTACTACTACTATGCCGAGAAGGTGAAGAAGGACAAGTTCAACTTCAGCGAGGAGGATGTGCGCCCCTACTTCTGCCTCGACAGCGTGGTGCAAAACGGTATCTTCTACATCGCCCACGAGCTCTACGGCCTCACCTTCACCGAGATGAAGGACGCGCCCAAGTACAATCCCGAGGTCACCGTCTATGACGTCAAGGACGCCCAGGGCAAGCACGTTGCCGTGTTCATGACCGACTACTACCCCCGCGCCACCAAGGCCCAGGGCGCCTGGATGAGCGAATTCCAGTGCGAGTACAACTACAACGGCGAGAGCGTGCGTCCCATCGTTTACAACGTGGGCAGCATGACGCCGCCCTCGGGCGACACCCCCTCGCTGCTCACCTGGGATGAGGTGCAGACCGTCTTCCACGAGTTTGGCCACGCCCTGCACGGCATGCTCACACAGGCACAGTTCCGAGGACTGGCAGGCACCAACACCGACCGCGACTTTGTCGAGCTTCCCTCGCAGATGAACGAGCATTGGGCATTTGCCCCCGAGGTGCTGCGACACTACGCCCGCCACTACAAGACCGGCGAGGTGATTCCCGATTCGCTCATCGAGAAACTCAACGAGTCGGCCCAGTTCAACATGGGCTTCATGACCACCGAGCTGGCCGGCGCCGCCCTGCTGGACATCTACTGGCACAAGAAGGCTTGGACCGACGAGGAAATCAACAAGGTGGACATCAAGGCCTTTGAACAGGAAGTGGCCAAGACCCTCAACATGCCCACCATTGTGGAGTACCGCTACCGCTCGCCCTACTTCAAGCACATCTTTGCCGACGACGAGTACAGCTGCGGCTACTACACCTACCTGTGGGCACAGGTGCTCGAGGCCGACGGATTTGCTGTGTTTGAGAAGGCTGGCGCCCTGAGCAAGGAAGCCGCCGACAACTACCGCACCAACATCCTCGAGGCCGGTGACACCGAGGCCGCCATGGTGCTCTTCAAGCGCTACCGCGGCGCCGAGCCCTCGCCCGCCGCACTGCTCCGCAACCGCGGCCTGAACTAATCAGCAACAACCCGTAATCAATCAAGGGCATGCCATCAATATCAACTTGGCATGCCCTTGTTGCATCAATGGGGCAACATATTGCCCTGCAAATCCACGAAAAGTTTTGAAAAAACACTTGCATTAATCAAGTTTTTTTGGCTATAATTGCATGCAGTGACATCAAAACAAGAAAAAACAAATTTTCCAATCTTTCAAAAAAAACTATGGCAAAACCGACGAAAAACATCTTGACGCTGAACCACGAGGAAGTGATGGACTTCTTCATGAAGTCTGAGCAATACCATGGCTTTGAGTTGCCTGAATATTTCACATTTGACAAAGTACTGAATTATGTACGCGAGACCATCGGGGACGCTCCCTACGAAGCGTGCCTCCAAGAGCGCATCACGCCAGATCAATTGTCAGATGTCAACCTCGACATTCTGCTCAACAAGGATGGACGCTATGCCGTCCGCCCCATAGTGCTGGCAAATCCTTACCTGTACTATTGTTGTTCAGTACAGCAGACGGGCAATGCGGGCCGAGCCGCGCTTGCCTGCCGCGATGCGCGCAAACAACCGCCGCGTGACGGGGGCCACCCACCAGCGCCAGTACCATGAATCGCCGTAACTGTCTCGCAACTGCCTGAAGGCCTGCCGGTACAGGGGCTTTGCGTCCTTGATGCAGCCCTCGCGCACATACTGGGCGGCCAGCACCAGGCGGCGATAGGCAAGCAGGCGCTTGTAGCGTGTCTTGTATTTGACCTTGAGCCGCGAGGCGTCTATCTCGTCCTCCACGATGTCGATGGCATGTTCCCACTGGCCGCAGCGGCTGTGGAACTCGGTGCCCGTGATGGAGTCGGCGCCGTTGTGGTTGATGGTGACACGGGAGCGCCCTTCCATGTACGCCACCCGCGGGCGCGCCAGTAGCAGGCGCATGCCCAGCTCCCAGTCGTTCCAGCCCGGCAGGTCGCTGTTCCACCCGTCGGTGGCGGCAAAGAATTCCCGCCTGACGGCATAGCGCTGGGTGGCCAGCTGGGCGTGCAGGATGTGGTTGGCAAACAGGTCGCTCTTGTGGAACGGGGCAGGGCGGCTCGTGCCGTCGGGAAACGCCAGGGTGCTGGGCGCGCTCACCAGGTCGATGCTCTCTTTGCTGGTCATGGCGGTGCCAATCACGTCAACGTATGATTCAATCAAGTCCTCGGCCATCAGGTCGTCGCTGTCAAAGAACAGCACCCACTCGCCGGTAGCCAGTTCAAAGCCGCGGTTTCTTGCCGCTCCGGCGGTGTGGCGCTCCTCTTGCGTCACCAGCACCTCAAAGCCTGCACAGTCATGGCCGCGCTTGAAGTCGTGCAGCACCTGCAGCGTGTCGTCGGTGCTGTAGTTGTCCACCAATATCAGCTGCAACGGGCGGTGCGTCTGGGCGAGCACGCTGTCGAGTGTGGCGCCCACGATGGCGGCACGGTTATAGACCGGTATGATTACTGAAATCTCCATTGTCCGTTACTCTTTAGTCAATGTCATGCGCGGTGTCACCGCATTTTCACATCGTAAAGGTACTGCTTTTTTTGACAAGTGCCAAAATTTGCCTAATTTTGCGACTGATATGAGGATACTTTTTGCAGGTGACGCCAGCAACATGCACAACTGCCTGGCGCAGGAACTCAGGCTCATGGGCCACGGGGCGACTGTCGCTTCGGACGGCTCGCGGTGGATGAACACTCGCCGCGACATTGACCTGAAACGCCGCCCCGGCATGCTGGGGACGGTGCGCTACCTGCTTGACATCAAGCGCGCCCTGCCGCTCATGACGGGCTATGACATCGTTGAGATAGCGTCGCCCATCTTCCTGCGGCTCAGGCCGCAGCGCGTGGCGCGCGTCTTTGACTACCTCAAGGCCCACAACGGCCATGTCGTCCTCTCGGCTCTGGCGACCGACAAGGTGTATTACGACGCCTGTCACGACGGCCGCACCTACCGCTACAGCGACTACATGCTGGGCGACCGGCCGTCGCCCTATGTGGGGTCGAGCGAGTACATCGCGCAGCAGCAGGACAACTGGAAACAGCCGTTCATGCGTGAGCACATGGACCACATCCTTGCCGGCATCGACGGCGCCGTGGCGTGCCTGTGGGAGTACTATGCCGCCTATCGGCCTATCCTGGGCGACCGGGTGGCCTATGCCGGACTGCCCATCGACACCCGCTCGCTGGAGTTCAGGCCGCTGGACAAAGCACCCGACAAGGTGCGTCTGTTCATCGGCATCCAGCGCGACCGCCACGTCATCAAGGGCACCGACCGCCTGCTGGCGGCCATGAAGCGTGTCCACGCCCGTTATCCCGACCTTACCGAACTGGAGGTGGTCGAGAATCTGCCTTATCATGAATACACCCGCCGCATGCGCGACTCGCATGTCATCATGGACCAGCTGTACAGCTACACTCCCGCCACCAATGCGCTCATCGCCATGGCCCAGGGCCTCGTGGCCGTGTCGGGCGCCGAGCCCGAGTACTATGACCTCATCGGCGAGAAGGAGAACCGCCCCGTCATCAATGTGTCGCCCCTTGTCGAGGGCGATATCGACGACAAACTCGTGTGGATTGTCGAGCACCGCGACCTGCTGCCACAGATGGCCCGTGCCAGCCGCGCTTTTGTCGAGAAGCACAACGACGCCCGCGTCGTGGCCCAGCGTTACCTCGCCTTTTGGAACACCCTGCTCAACGCCTCCGGCAGACCCTGACAGCGTAATGGCCTGTACGGGCAACCGCCCTCGCTGCAGGAGGGGGAAGTATAATTTTTTTGAAAAAAATCTTTTTTTGGGTTGCTTTTTACAAAAGTTTAGGTAAATTTGCAAATCCAAACATGGATTATTTTCAACTTTTCTCTACCTTACAACCTCAAGTATTATGAGCAAGTCGTTCTGTTTTAAAACTTTAGGCATGTTGTATTGCCTGCTCATTGGATTGAATAGTAGTGCCTTCGAGGTCGATGGCATTAACTACTCGACAAAAAGCACGGGAGCTGTGGTCGCGGTTGGAACTTACAGCGGCGATGTGGTTATTCCCGAAACTGTGACCTATGACAGCACAACCTACAATGTTGTCGGCATTGCCAACATGGCCTTCAGGAATTGTGCTCAACTGACAAGCGTTGTCATTCCCGAGACGGTCACCTCCATTGGCCAGTACGCCTTCTATGGCTGCACGGCCCTGGCAAGCGTGAACATCCCCTCGGGCGTGACGGCCATCAATGCGAGGACCTTCTACAACTGCAACTCCCTGGCAAGCCTTGACATCCCGGCAGGAGTCACCTCCATCGGCAGCCTTGCGTTCTGTGGTTGCGAGTTGCTCGCCTCGCTCCACATCCCCGCCGCGGTGGCCTCTATCGGCGAATCGGCTTTCGAGGGCTGCAATGCCTTGAAGACCGTCACTGTGGACCCGGCAAATGAGTATTACCGCACGGTGAACGGCGTCTTGTTCAACGCCGACTGCACCGAGTTGGTGCTCTATCCCGCCGCCATGGGCGGCAAGCAGTACAACGTGCCCGCAACCACAGTGTCCATCGCGCCCCAGGCGTTCTACTATGCCTCGGCGCTGCAGGACCTGTACATCCCCGGCACCGTGAAGAACGTGGGCGAGGAGGCCTTCCGCTATTCCAGCATCAGGTCGGTCGTGTTTGACGAGGGCGTCGAGCACATCGGAGCCAATGCCCTTGCCAACGACATGTACCTCAAGACGCTTTACCTGCCCGCTTCGCTGGTGTCGATCGAAACGGGCGCCTTCAGCGAGACCAACAGGCTGTCCGAGGTGATTTGTCCCGCCGACTCGGCCGTGACGATTGCTTCCGACGTGTTCCGGTCTGTTGTCAGGGCGCGCTCGATGAAACCCAAGCTGTATGTGCCCCTGGGCGCCGAGGCCAACTATACCGCAGCAGGCTGGACGGGCTTCACCTACACCCATCCTGCCGAGCTTGACCTCACCGCCGAGTACAGGGTGGACAGCCTCATCTATGTCCCACTTGACTCGGCTTATAATCTCAAAATCAGCCGAGTATATACCAAGACTCTGCACGATGCCGGCATTCCCGCCAAGCTGGTCATCAACGGCAATTTGTGCACGGTCAACCAGGTGGCGGCAAGCGCCTTTGCCTATTGCGACAACATCATCAGCGTCAATATCCCCGCAACCGTCGTCCGTCTCTTTGACCAGGCCTTCTACAAGTGCGCTTCGCTTGCCGAGGTGGTCTTGAACGAAGGCTTGACGCAGGTGGGCAATAATGCCTTTGCCTCGTGCGACCGCCTGTCGGCGGTGAGCATCCCGTCCACCGTGACCAGCATCGCCAACAAGTCGTTCAGCAAGTGCCAGTCGCTTGCGCGCATCGATGTGGATGAGGACAACGCCAAGTATGCCAGCATCGACGGCGTGCTCTTCAGCAAGGACCTCAAGAAACTGATGACCTATCCCATGGCACACGGCGACACCTATGAGGTGCCCGAGGGCACGGCCTCAATCGAGACCAACGCCTTCCTGTCGGCTGCCGTGGTCGATGTCCTCCTGCCCGCAACGCTCCAGACCATCAACTCCATGGCCTTCAGCGACGCCGGCCGCCTCAGGGCCATCGTCATCCCCGACAGCGTGACCAAGCTGAACACCAGCGCCTTTGCCAACTGCGTATCGCTCGAGAGCGTTGAGCTGCCGTCCGCCATGGCCACTCTGGCCAACGATGTCTTCAAGGGCGACACCAGCCTCGTCACCATTGTTTCCCATGCGCCCGTGCCGCCCGCGTGCACCGCTTCCAGTTTCACTGCAGGCCAAAAGTCCAGCGCCACCGTGACGGTCCCCGACAAGTGCGGCGAGGCCTACCTGGCCGACCCGATGTGGGGCGTGTTTGAAAACATCGTGGAGCAAGAGCCCGACGTGCTGCTTGGCGACGTCAACGGCGACGGCAACGTCAATATGGCTGACCTCTCATGCTTGGTTGATTATCTGCTCAATCCAGTTGCGGACATCAACGCCGCCAATGCCGACTGCAACCTGGACGGCATCATCACACCCGCCGACATCTCGTTTCTCACCGACTTGCTCCTTAACGGAGATGCCGCCATTGATCAATAAATAAACAACGACATACCGATTGATACCGACAAAGCCCCCGGGATTCCCGAGGGCTTTGTCATTGTGTTCTTGCATCTCAATCGGGGCAGAGCAGTAGCGCTCTGCGCATAGTGCCGTTACAGGTACTTGGCCACGGCGGCTTTGAGCTTGTTGGCGTCTTCGATGCGCTCCACAATCTCGCCGTTGCGGATAATGAATGTGGTGGGAATGCCGGTCACATTGTAGTTGCCCACATTCTGCGACTCCACGCCCATGGGGTCATAGACGCAAATCCAGGGCAGATTCTCGGCTGCCTGGCGCCATGCCACATTATCGACGTCGAGGCTCACCTGATAGACGGCAACGCCCTTGTTGCTCTTGCAGATGTCGTTGAGCAGCTTGTTGAGCTGCGGCGAGAACTCGGCCTGGTAGGCGGTGAAGTTGAGCAGCACCACGCGGTGGCTGCCCGCCACCTCCTGCAGGCTGTGCTCCTTGCCGTGGTAGTCCTGCAGCTTGATGTTGATGATCGATGTCTCGTTGGCATATACGGTATCGGTCAGCGCCGTGTTGGCACGGCGGCGGCGCTGGCCGTCAAGCAGCAGGTTCACCAGATACTCGGTGCGCGGGTCGTTGGGCCTGAACGAGTTGAACGCGTTGGCCACGGCGCCAATAAAGCGCAGGTCGTTGTCGTTCATCGGGTCAAACAGCGGCTTGCCGTCGATGTATTTGTTGATGGTATAGTAGGCCACGATGCCGCTCGGGTCGTTGGCAATCTGGCGCGCCAGCCGGTCCTTCCATGCCTGGCGCTCGGCGGGCGAACCCTTGCCGCCGGCAAACTGCATCGCCTCCTTGTCAATCTTCATCACCTGCTCGGCGTGTTCGCTGCCGGCAATGGTGTAGTCCTTGCTGAAGTTTGGCAGCTTGGCCGTCAGTGTCAGGTGGTCCAGGCTGTCGATGGGGAAACAGATGGCCTGGCCGCCGCAGCGCAACTGGTAGATGTTGGGGACCTCGGGAGCTTCGCAACTCACCTCAAAGTGCCCGTCTTTGCCCACCTCAACGCTGTCAACCAGCACCCACTGGCCGTTGCTCGACGCCTCGAGCACGAGCGTCGTGGTGTCGCTGGCGCCCTCTATGGTGCCATCTACGCTGAATTTGTTGCCGTTGCAGGCCGTCAGCAGCACCACGGCCGCCATCATCAGGAATAGTTTCTTCATTGTCTTTTATGATGTTTGATTGGTTTTGCCTGTTGTGATAAAAAACGGTGCGAATTTACACCTTTTTTCCCATCTTGCCAAATGCTCGAGCCATTTATTGTCAACATTCACGACTTTCATGCCGCGGCCGGCGGGCGCTTAACTTGTTGGCGCAAAAATGAAAAAGCTCGTCTCACGACGAGCTGCTTTTTCATTCATTCTCCTGAATCACTACCTTATGAAAAAATTCATTACGCTATTTTGATGCCACAAAAGTACTGCCATAATTCTATACCGCAACAACCTTTTCGGTTAAAAGATGTTAAATTGCTGGCATTTTGCCAAAATCCGTCAATTTCCGCCTTGATTACCCCCAACTTTCGGCCCCCGAAACATCAATCACAATCGCCCCGCGGGAGGGATTTTTCCTCTGCGGGGCGATTGGTTTTTGTTGGTTTTGCTGTTGTCGGGATTAGTTCAGCAGCATGTCGATGAGGGCGCTGATGTCCGACGGGTCGCTGGCGCCGTCGCCGTTGACGTCGGCGTGGGACTGGGTGCCGCTGCCGGGATTGCTGTTCAGTAGCATGTCGATGAGGGTGCTGATGTCCGACACGTCCACCATGCCGTCGCCGTTCACGTCGCCCGGCAGCCACGCGTACTGGTCGGTGACGTCGGCCACGGTGTACTTGTTGGTGGTGGAGGTGATTTCGAGGTAGATGTCCTTGCTGATGCCCGTCACATCCACGGTCTGGTGCGAGCCGTCGCCCTGGCTGAGCACGACATTGAAGGTGTAGTCCTCGCTGTTCACGTCAAAGGTGCGGCAGTAGAACCGCTGCCCGTTGACGGTGCGCGTCTGGGTGACGAGCGCGCCGGGCCAGCTGTCGTGGATGTCGCCGGTGCTGTCCCAGGCATAGACATAGACGCTGCTCCAGTTGTTGGGGGCGACGGTGGGGTCCTTGACATACACCGTGGCGGTGTAGGGCACAAAGCCGTGGAAGATGTACTGGCGCGACACCACGTTGCGCACGCGGCCGTCGTACAGAATGCCCGCGTTGAGCTTGGTGTTGTCGGTAAAGGTGAGGGTCACGCGGCCCGTGGCGCGGGGGCTGCCGGCGGTGGGCGTGGTGCCGTCGGTGGTATAGACGATCACTGCGTCGGGCTGGCTGGCGGTGATGTTGACGGTGAGGCTGCCCTGGTATTGGCCCGACTCCTTGTCGATGCTCACGGTGGGGGCGGGGTCGGTGTAGTTGGTCACGGTGTGGTCCAGCGTGCTGCCCTTGTAGTAGCCGTGGTTGTAATAGGTCAGGTCGCTGGTCTGTTGCCCGTCTTCCACAAAGATGATGTTGGTGGGCATCGTGGTCAGCGAGCCGCCGTAGGTCCACTTGAAGATTTTGCGCGTGCCGTCGGCCGTGGTGCCCATCAGCGTCATGCTCTGGCCGGGCCAGGTGCCGCCGGTGTAGTTGCTCTGGCTGTTCCACACCCATGTGGTCACCCGGCTGGTGCCCATGCCGGTCTCGAGGAACACGCTCAGGTCGTCCTCCTCGACGGCGGGCTCATAGGGCTCGATGTCCTGGGGGGCGGGCGAGGTGCCGTTGCCCTCGCCGTTGTTGCTCGACAGCTCCTCCTGGGTGCCGTCGTAGCCCAGCACGGTGCCCGCGTTGGGGCTGCTGGTGTAGAGGTAGGGGCCGTCCTCGCCGATTTTGCCGGGGGCGGGGGTGAGGCTGGTCGAGAGCACATACACGCGCATGTTGCCCTTGCCGCTGCAGGCGGTGGTGGTGAGCGTGCCGTTGGTCACGGTCTTGACATCGCCCGTCACACAGTCGGTGTAGGTGCCGTTGAGCACGCCCGTGAAGGTGGCGGGGCCGTCGATGGTCACCAGCACATAGCTGTCGGTGGTGCCGTCGGTGTAGCGGCGCTTGAAGGCATAGCCCCCGCTGGCCGAGCAGCCGCTGGTGCTGTACTGGCCCTTGCGCAGGGCGGGCACGGCCTGGCGGATGCGGTTCAGGCGCTGCAGGTGCTTGACGAGGGGCTTGCTTAGCGTGGCCGCCATGTTGCCCGTGGCGTTGGCGGGCTGTCCGAAGTCGCTCACGCTCACATCGCCCTTGATGTAGCCGCCGTAGTAGGCGCGGCCGCTGTCCTTGAGCGGGCCGTTGCCGCCCGGGTCGATGGTCTTGCCCGCTTTGAACTCAATCTCGCTGCCGTAGTACAGGCACGGGATGCCGCGGAAGGTGAACATCAGGCTCAGGTTCTCGGCCCACTGGTCGGTGCCCTCGTTGAAGCGGATGTTGTCGTTGGGGCCGGGGCTGTAGTCATGGCTGTCCACATACACCACATTGTAGGTGGCGTCGTTGTAGTACTTGTCGCCGCCCGTGGCCAGGCCCCACACGCTGGCAATGTTGTGGAACGAGTAGTGCACCGGGAAGTCGATGACGCTCAGGCCCGAGGCGCGGCTGCGGTCGGGCGTGTGGTAGTTGTTGCCGTCGAGCACGGCGTTGCTCGAGGTGGGCATCGCCGCGGCGGTCTCGGTCTTGTTGTCGTTGTACATCAGTTCGCACGAGCTGATGTTGTCCATCGACGTCAGCGGCGTGCTCTCAAACACCGCCTGGGTGTCCCAGTAGGCGGGGTCGTAGTTCCACGGGTAGTTCACGCCCTCGGCCCAGGTGTAGAAGTAGGGCGACAGCGCAGGCTGGTTGCGGTAGGTGACGCTGCCCTGGAAGCGCGCGCACACCTCGGTGTACATGAAGAACTCGCAGCCGTTCAGGCGCTTGCTCTTGTACTGCTCGCCCAGCGCCTTGAAGGCGGGGACATACACCTTGTTGAACGTGAGGCGGGCGATGTGGCCGCCGGTGTCGATGCGGAAGCCGTCAACGCCCATCTTGATGAACGAGCCGTAGCAGTCAATCAGGTACTCCGCCACGGCGGGATTCTCGGTGTTCAGGTCCACGCAGTCGCCGGCAATCTGCGCCCACCAGCGCGTGTCGTCGTCCCAGTTGAAGTGCCCGAAGTGGTGCCAGTAGTTGTGCGAGTCGTGGTTCTGGCCGTCGGTGTTCTTCATTTGTTTGAGGCGCGCGTCATACTGCTGTCCCGCGGGCAGGTCGCTGTAGTTGACCGGCAGTTTGCCCCCCACGCTGTCGGTGGTGTAGGGCAGCATGCACTCGTCGAGTTTGAACTGGTTGGCGTTGCGGTCGCGCGTGAAGAGCTTGCACAGGTGCTCCTCGCCAAAGTTGCCCGTGTGGTTGAGCACGATGTCCAGTATCACCTTCATGCCGCGGGCGTGCGCCTCGTCGATGAGGGTCTGGAATGTGGTGTCGCCGCTCTCGTAGCGATGGTCAACGCGGCCAAAGTTGCTCGCATGGTAGCCGTGGTAGTCCAGGCCGCTGGCGTTCTCGACCACGGGCGTCACCCAGATGGCGGTAAATCCCAGCGCCTTGATGTAGTCCAGCTTGTCAATCAGGCCCTTGAAGTCGCCGCGCCAGCACGGGTCGCCGCTGTTGGCCCCCGCGCCGTCCCAGCACTGGGCGTTGTTGCCCGGGTCGCCGTCATAGAAGCGCGTGGTCATCACAAAGTAGATGCTCTCGTCGCGGAAGTCGTTGCGCGGGCCCACAAAGGCCGCCAGCGCCTGTTCGCAGCCCAGCAGCGCCACCAGCACGGCGGCCGCCAAGCGCAGCATTGATGTCGTGGAATGTCTCATTAGGTCTATAGGTTTTGTGATTGTGATATTTGTTGGCTCAGCCAGTGATATGATTTGTCAAAGATACTATACATTCCCGCGACTCCCGCCCGTTGCGCCGCACAATCCGCCGCCAATTCAGTGCAAACGATTGCAGAACAAGCTTTTGGTGCCGTTTTTCTTCGATGGCCACAGGGCTGAAAAAAAACACATCACGCTGGCGACAAGCGCGCCCGGCGTGATGCGTTGTTGTTTATTTTTTGGTCAGTGTTATGGTCGTTAGCTTACCGCACTACGATTTTCTTGCCTTGGTGCACAAAGATGCCCGGCATGGTGGGGACATCACTGCCGCAGTCACAGCCCATGAGCAATAAATAGAGTATCTTTTTCATAATGAAATGTATTGTAGATATACATGAATCGTAATTTTGTCACCTGCTGAAAATGGCGTCAATCACCGTGTTGACATCGGCGATGTTGACCTCGCCGTCACCATTCACATCGCATTTCGTGTAATCGGGGTCAACCGAGGGGTCATCGGCATCGCCGACAATGGTAATGAATTGCCCCCAGCCCTCGTGTGCTTTATAGGCCCTTTCAGCGTTTGCCGGCACATGCAGTGGCGCATGGTTATAGACATTGGCCATAAACATGGACAGGTCGTACCATTGCGGCGGCGTCGCTGCCTTGCAGGTCACAGCTGCGATGGATGCCGCATTGATGAAAGCGTCTTTTCCGATGGCCGTGACTGCGCTTCCGATGGTGACGCTCTCCAGGCTCGAGCAGCCGTCAAAGGCACTACCCCCAATCTCGGTGACCGAGTTGGGTATCTCAATACCGGTCAAAGCCTCACAGCGTCTGAAGGCTGCGCCGCCAATGGTGGCAACGGAGTTGCCAAGTGACACGCTCGTGAGCGCTGTGCAGCGCCAGAACGCCTCGTTGCCGATGGCAGTGACCCCGTTGGGGATATTGATGCCGGTCAGGTTGGAAAAAACGGAGCATGCTGTTACAGGGGCTAGGGTGAATCAATGGGCGTTG
>R27__coassemble_196_pt1 | contig 48580 bp, 41 predicted proteins | sample R27__metabat2_low_PE_027 | metagenome-assembled genome bin R27
AAAACATGCTTACTATAGAGATATCTGAATTTTCTAAAAAAAACAGGTCCAATACCCTAATCGATAATGGAATAATATTTTTATAGAAATAATGATTCTTATAGAGGTATTTGATTTTTCTAAGAATAACAGGTCTTATATCAGTTTAATAATCAGCACAATGATAGAAGAATAAAGAGAAAAGAACGGTTCGCCTTCGGCTTACCTAAACCGCCTCTCTCTCTTAAAATAACACAGATTACAACATTATCATTCCCCCGCCAATCGATAAAGACCAATAATGCCAACAGCTGCAATTTGGCCAAGTTATTTCATTAGGGTGGAAAGAGGCGGTTTGGGTGAGCGTTAGCGAGCCGTTCCTATCTTCTATTTCCACAACGGCGTAAGCATTTTTCCTGGTTAAATGGGCACTGGCCGGAGCACAAGTGAAGGCCAAGTGGACATCAAGGAAAAATCGTTCGAAGAGGTTCCATGCCAGTTTTGAGGGTGACCGAGAAACTGAATGGGTTCTCGAGAAATGTGATATCAGAATGAATATAAGATAGTTAGTCAGATTATTAACCTCAAATCACCCAGTTAAAAACAAATTATAAACGGTCGCAAGTGTACATAAAAACATACATTAGCGACCACTTTCATTTTCTAAGTGAGCTATAACCCGATTTTTTTTGGACTTATAGCTCACCAACTGCATCTTTTCCACCCCATACAATTCTCCCGAAAAACCCTTATATATGAGAGATTTAACTAACATTTATTTACTAACATTTAACAACAACAAACAACAAAACAGAGAAAAGAACAATGAACATTTTACCAAAAGTCGTCATGACCCTTTTCGGTGTATCTGCATTACTGGACATCGCAGAGAAGATCAAGAACTGGGGCGGTGACAAGAAAAAAGACGAGAAAGAAGAAGAGAAGAAAGAAGATGAACCGTCAGGAGTGTAGCTGTAAAGAAGAAATCAAAGACCAGCGATGCCATCGACGGTATTGTAATCGTATGCGAGACAATCGCTACGCTACTCAAGAATTCAAAGAAACTGGTGAAGATACTGGAGAAACTTCGGGGTCCACCAAAGTAATTAACCATTTAACAAACAACAGAACAAATGGAACAAACAACAATCATTCCGCCATCCTACCTCCCTATGGTAGTCGAAGCGGAGCAAACAACAACTAACACCAGGGAGACCATTATCGACGCTGACGTTATTACTGAAGCACTGGCATCCCCATTCATCGAGGCTAACTCCACAGCTATTACATTGGAGAGCCTTCAGAACGACTGTGTGATACCTAATTTCGCCAAGGACAACGAGGCTGTTATATCACACTCACAATTCATCGGGGCAACCTATCAAGCGCTCAGGGACTATTACAGGAATGAGCAGATCGACGAGCCCCAAATCAGAGTAAGTCATATCATCAGAGGCCGAATTCCCGAAGCCATCAACAAAAAAAGCTCGGAACTGCTGCCTCACGAAATGACCCAGTACTATGAGAGAATGGCCTTTTGCATCAACGTTCCCACCATCTATCAGGACGTTAACGGCAATAGGCTGCAACTGTCCATCGTGGGAGTAAAATCCTACGGAAGAGACAACCTGAACGGAAAACTGACGGCACAGAAATTTTCTATCGCCGTTGGATTCCAGAATACCGTCTGCTGCAATCAATGCATTTGGACAGACGGCTATAAAGACGATATTCGGGCATTATCACCGGGGGAAATCTACCAACATACCCTCCGGCTGCTCGATACCTACGACATGGCTAAACACATCTACCTGCTTCAATCGCTGGGAGACCTTTACCTGTCAGAGACTCAATTTGCCCTTATCTTGGGTAAAATGCGTCTGTATAACTACCTGCCCCAAAGGATTCAGAGGGGAATACCTGAAATGCTGATTACCGATTCTATGGTGAACAGTGTAGCCCGCCAATATTACCGCGACCCGAACTTCATGGTCAGCGGGGGCGAACTCAGTATGTGGAATTTCTACAACCTTTTGACGGGGGCCTGCAAGGGAAGTTATATCGACACATTCCTTTCAAGACAAGCCAATGCACTTACAACGAGTCTCGGCATAGCTGAAGGGCTGCGAGACGAAGATTCCGGGTATAGCTGGTTCATCAGTTAATCAGCCGTATTAGCCTTGATTCCGAGGAGGATTCACAATTACACGTGAGTCCTCCTTTTTTCATTTAACAACCTATCAAACAACAATTTAAAGAACTAGAAAAATGAACAAGATTCAATCATTCAAGAACGCTCAGGAATTCCAGGAACTGTTCGGGGTCCAGGAGCACGGAAACGGTGTTAAGAGCCGTAGAAACAAAATCCTGCTTGCCCTACTCAAATCAAAATCAGTTTGGGCTTATTGCAGGGAACGTGATGACTGGTCGCTTCTGGCTATCAAGAGTATGCCGGAGATGAAGGCCACGTTAACGAAGATGATTGCAGATGCCGGGGTTTATCAGGGCCTCGACTATACTGTAGTTTTGAATGGAACCACCTATCACAGCAACACCTACGAAACAGACTCATATCGTGGTGTGCCTGAGGATGGTTCAATCGCATTTGTCCGTTACATCAACCACGACAACAACGATGGAATTTTCAAGATGAAGGCTGGACGATTCTATTCCAAGCTCATCGATGAAACTAACATTGGCCAAGCACTTCCACAGCAGGTTAAGACTTGGCTTTGTGAGGAGTTTTCACAGGACTGGCAGGTTTACATTGCCGGAACCTTACCCAATTTCACTTTGCTTGTGGACCATGACTTCGCTGAGATCTATTCTGGTGAGGCTTGTGCTCCTGGAATGAACAGCTGCATGATAGACCGAGGCTTTCATAATTTCTATCGAGACAGTGTGAAAGCTAAAGCTGCTAGACTCGTGGATGAAGACGGTATCATTTTGGCCCGTTGCATCATCTTCACTGAGGTTATCGATGAAGAGGATAAAGTATGGCGTTTAGCTGAGAGGCAATACGCTAAAGACCAAAGCGACATCCTTAAGAGAGCACTTGTAGATGCCCTGATTAAAGCTGGAGAAATCGATGGCTATAAAATTGTGGGGGCAGACTGTGGAAATTCAAGAGGCTTTGTCGATGTAGAAGGGAACTCACTTTCACACAAGAAGTTCTATATCGAATGTAACTTGGACTGGGGTGACAAGCTCAGTTATCAGGACAGTTTCAAATACTATAATCTCAACTCAAATATCGCTTATAATCATACCGACAGTGACTTTAGCTATAACTTGGACACGACCAGCGGAGGACTTGAGGATGATGAGGATATGTACTATGCCGAGTATCAGGACCGAGACGCGTATGAAATTACGGATGTGTACTATCATGGCAGCGAAATAACCTGTGATTCGGACTGCATGGAGGACTTCACTTATTGGAACGACAACTACTATCACAGCGAGGATGATCTTGATGAATGTCCTGAGTGTGGAGGTACTATGCTTTCGCCGGAGTATTATGCTGATGAACTTTTCTACAGCGAGTTGACCGGCGAACATTATTGCTGTCAGAAGTGCCGTGAGAATGCCGAACTCCAGTACAAAAAAGACAACTGGCATTATTGCGATTTTGACCAGAAGTACTATGAGCAAGACGATATTCTCACTACCTACAATGCCTGGAATGATGAACTGGGCATGTATGAGACCAAAACCGTGAATATCGATATGGTTGAAGTTTATATCAACTGCGAGATCCTGTTCCGTATTGGCGATGAGCTTTACGACGAGATTAATGAACAAACCGAGCAACCCCTTGATGTACCAGTTGAGGAGGAGGCTCTTATTGAAGCTTAGACATTATGAAACTGCTGAAAAAGTTGTATTCCATTCACAGCAAGAGTGGAAAAGAACAAAAGATGATCAAATTTCTGCTTTGGTGGATTAAGACCAATATCCCAGGAGCAAGAGTTGAATTAGATCGAGAAGTCGGCAATATTTATATCACAAAAGGTATTGCTGACACCTACCCGTGCTTGGTCGCTCACATAGATCAAGTACAAAGCATTCATTCACGAGATTTTCAGGCAATAGAAACCAAGGACATCATTTTCGGCTATAGTCCCAAGAATAAAAGGCTTGAGGGATTAGGGGCTGATGACAAGAACGGTGTATGGATCTGCTTGAAGTCTCTTTTGAAATATGATGTTTTGAAAGTAGCATTTTTCGTTGGAGAAGAAGTCGGATGTGTCGGCAGTAGTAAGGCTGACATGGATTTCTTCAAGGACGTTAGATTTGTGATTCAGTGTGACAGAAGAGGAAGTAATGACCTAATCGCTTCCATCTGCTCCACTGAAATAGCTTCAAAAGATTTTATTGAAGCGACCGGACATGAGCAATTCGGTTATCATCTTGAGGAAGGAATGATGACCGATGTGCTTACCCTTAAAGAGAATGGTCTTCAAGTTAGTGCTGTGAATATGAGCTGTGGATATTACGACCCTCACAGCGATCATGAATTTACGGTAAAACGAGACCTTCTGAACTGCTTGTCATTCGTCGAGCATATCATCGAGAACTGCACTGGAGTATATAATCATCAGTGCGATTATTCGATGGGGTTCTACGACGATTACCTGTTTGAGTACTACGATGAGATTTATGAACTGCTGCAAACTTATCCCGACTTAACATTTGGAGAGGTAGAAGCAGCATACCAACAACATAATCCCAGATTAGACCACAAGGAACTGAGATCAACCTACGATATGGTAAAAGCAGATCTGGATTTTTGGAGTAAAGAAGAGGAGTATTACGCTAAACATTATTAACCGAATGAAGGCTCTCACAAAACTCAACATGTGGGGGCCTTCTTCATAAAACACAAACAACAATGGCACAGAAAACAAAGAAAATGACATTGAAGTATTGGAATTCCCTGAGCGACTCAAGCAAGAAAAGGGCGCTCCAGTACTGCTTTCCCATTCACAAGGCAATCGTTGAGATGCTGATGAACGAGAAACCTGACCTGAAGAGCGGATGGTGGCAGATGGTGTTCAAAAAAGTGAGAATACCTGGCCCCGGATGCTATTACAAGACCGTAGTTAACAACACTTACTTAAATTGACGCATTATGAGACTGAACAATCAACAACAACTGCAAGAGCTACGTTGGGCACAGAAAGACGTATTCGATGCAGCCAACCATTTTGTGAGTGCCGGATTAAGACTCCAGGGCACTAAGTACGAAAAGAGCTATGATCGGTTGTATAAGGCACTCAATGCTCTTAACCGGAAACTAATTGCGGACATTAACAAAAAGAGGAGGTGATATTATGGACGAAGAATATAGCAGAGAGATTGCTGGTTATATCCTCAGCATCTTTAGAACCAATCCTTTTGTTGTAATGAGCTGGGGAATAAACCCGGCAAGCATTACAATCGTTGAAGTTGGTGTGAAATTTCATGTACAAGGATTCATTCACACCGGCTACGTTCAGGTTCAGCTCAATGAAGGAGAAGATCTTTTTGAAGTAACGCTCATTTCTGAAGAGGGCGAAACTTTGAAAACGATAGAACACATCTTCGTTGACAATCTGATTTCTATTCTGGATAGTGAAATAGAGAAATGTGAGAATTATCAAGAACGCATTTCTCAAGAATATCTACTTATCACAGAAACCGAGTTATGTGAAAGCGACACCGGCCAACCAACTCCCTGAGACCGGCTGAGTGTATTCAAATAATGGGTGTATTCAAAAAAGTCTGCAAGGGCCAATGAATACACCCTTTTTGTGTAACCAATTTTATCAAAGATTTATATGACGACACAACCAACCAAGAGGGCCGTGATCTATGCCCGAGTGAGTTCTGAAAACGACAGACAGGACACATCACGACAAATCACAGACCTTCAAAAATTCAGTGAAGCCCAGGATATGGAAATCGTGAAAATCTACGAGGAGCATATTTCTGGTGCAAAGAAAAATGAGGAAAGACAAGTGTTGACCGAGTGCCTGGACTACTGCACCAGGAACAACATCGATTACTTATTATTGTCGGAGTTGAGTCGTTTGGGGAGATCGACATTACAAGTGCTGAAATCCCTGGAACAACTTCATGAAGCTAAGGTATCGGTTTACATACAGAACCTTGGCATCTACTCGCTTCAACCTAATGGAGAAGTCAATCCCATCGCGTCTATTCTCATCACCGTACTTGCAGAAATGGGCAATATTGAACGGAGTAATATCCAATACAGGCTTAACTCCGGACGTGCCCAATATGTGATGAACGGTGGGAAACTCGGACGCAAAACCGGGACCATCAAGAGCGAGGACAAGAAACGAGAGGAGTACAGGGAGGTAATAACGCTGTTGAAACGAGGCTACTCAATCCGAAACACAGCGAAACTGACCGGCTCCTCAATATCAACAGTACAACGTATCAAAAACCAATTTGTAAGATGATCAAGACGATTAAAGAACTGTTGATTGTGGGGTGGGCTGGAATAATCCTTATTGATCCCTGTCCTATGCCTTTCTATAACGTATGGGAAGTGAAGGTCGACGGCAATACCACCAAAATTGAGGCGCCTAATAGGGTGTTCGCATATCTCAAGGCTAAGGTGAAATATCCCAAGGCAAAGAACATCCGTGTAGTTAAACGCCTGAAGCCCAACTATCACATCTGATTCCACAAGATTGAAGTAGTGATAGAGAACAATAACCAAAAGAAAGACGGCATGGTGCATGCCGTTTTTTTCAGTTCAGATAAGATAGAATGTTCTGGTTATTGTTAAACATGGCTTTTTTTCACCAGAATCACATTTTTCTCATTTATTTCAAAAAAAATGCAACCAAATATGGCGGTTTGAAAAATAATGTGTATATTTGCGGTCGTTCTTTGGCAGAAGTCCGCTTCCGAATGGTGGTGGGTGCATGGCAGGGAACATGACATAAGGAAAGGCGTTTACTTGACGCTTTGTTCTTGACGTTCTGGAATCTAGCAAATTCAATATTGAGGTCAAGGATGAAGCAACGGTAGATGTCCTGTGTGGGATATGTATATTTGTCATTGCCGTGTGAGCAGTGATGCAATAAAGCATATTCGGCGTGGGCTTCTGCGTTGCTCGTTCAACCTCAATGGGCAATGCTAGAGCCTCAGAACGTGGGACGAGTAACAAGTACAGACTCCCACGCTTCTTTTTTATGCCTATGAATAACCACTTAACATATACTCGCCAACGATAGGGGGTCCGATGGTTACATAAAATTTGAAAAAGAAATATGCCGTATTTTATTTTTGGTAGCTGTGTAGCATGTGGCACCTGCCAGTCAGTATGTCCCGCCGATGCCATCAAGGAAGGCGACATCTACTCGATCGATCCCGACACTTGCCTCGAGTGCGGAACTTGTTCTGATGCGTGTCCAGTTGGCGCAATTCTTGAAGGCGTGTTAAAATCATCAACAAATACAAATGCATTTACCACTTCGAATTATGAAAGTATTTCTGATGAAGACGCTCGCGAGTCAATGCGCAATATAGCACAACAAATGCGCGGTAAAAAACTATAAATCAGCTAAACATGGAAAAGAAATCATTAAAACAATTATTCGAGAGCCAGCGAGAAGTGTTGGCTGAGAGACTTGAGGGGATGAAGCTGCCCAAGGATGCCGAAAAGGCTCAAGCAGTGGTTTCAACCTATCTTAATGAGTTATTTGACGGTGATGGTGAATTTCGCCAGAACCTAACACAGTCAGAAGACTATATCCTTCAGGCAGCGATGACATTGCTGAATGCGCAGCAGTCGATGATCTCGCCTCTCATCAAGACAGAACTACAACAAGAGCAAACTCCTGTTGAAGAAGAACCCGTTATGGGTCAACCCATCCACACGTCAAACATGAAAGGGTCTCATGATAGAATTGCTCAACACCTCAAACGCGAACAGTATCCGTTGGTGATTGGGGGGTCAGCTATCGGTAGTGCTGCTGGTGCATTGATTATGGGTACGTGGGGTGCTGTGTTTGGTGCAATTGCAGGAACAGCATTAGTGCTCTACGTTTCGGCCCAGTCGACAAATGCAAAACCCGACCAAGCCAAATTGCAGGCACGCACTCAACAAAGGCCTCAACCTAGGATGAACAAGGTTGTTCAAACACCGATTGACACCAATCTATTCATGACCATTGTGAGCAACATCTGCGACAGCGTTGACTCACTGATTGCTACATTCCGAGCACAAATTAACCGCGTGGTTGACAAGTACGAGAGTCAAGAGAAGCCAACCATCGAGCAGGAATACCGCTTTTTGTTAGAGGGTATTCAGACATTAGTAGGATATGAGAGAATGCATATCGAGGATGAAAAGTATCTGTCAAAACTCCAGACACGTGTGGAAGATTTGGCAGAAACACTAGAGAATTACAATCTTGATGTTGAAAATTATACGGAGGAACACAAAACATGGTTTGAAGCAGCTGAGAGCGATAAAGTCACTGAGCCCAAAATGGTATATCCCGCCATTGTGAGGGATGGCACTGTTGTTCTTCCTGGCAAAGTGTTTGTCCCCAAAAACTGATAAAGTTCAAACGCTAATCCATTTAAAATGAGTTATTTAATTTCAATAATAGATTCCGTTCGTGATTACAAGATAAAAAGAAGAAAGAATATGAAAGAAGAAGATAAAAAAAGAATAGAGTACGTAATTGGCATTGACCTTGGCCATGGTGAAACATCGGCAGCATTATGTCCCTTGCAATGGGACGTCCTGCCAAGTCAGTTGGATCCAGCCAAAGATTTGGAAATGGGTGGTAACAAGAAGGTCATGCCCTCGGCCATCACCATTTTAGATAATGGTAATGCCTATATAGGTGACGCCGCTTTCAATCCCGAGATTTTGCGCCATGCCGAGGTTCGAGTTTGTTTTAAGAAAGCACCTAAGGACATCAACGGTGAAATGGAGCAACTGATGATCCGTTTTATGAAGGAAGTGTATAAGCGAATCAGGGAGAACAACTCAGGACTACTCACAGACAATAACCATGTCGTTTATATTGCGACACCCTCTGGATGGGACAAATCTTGGGCAGATTTGTACTTGCAGATGGCAAAAGAAGCAGGGTTACCAATTGCCGGCGTCACTAAAGAATCCCGTGCTGCCTTTGTCCGTGCCCAACATGACACCACTTCAGGCCTAGGCCGCAACATCGAGAAGGGAGCTATTGTGTTTGATATGGGATCATCTACTCTTGACTTTACCTATATGAACAAGGCACTGCCGGGATTGATCGATTATGGTTATAACTGTGGTGCATCGGCCATCGAGAAAGCCATTTATTCCGAAAAACGTGAAGAAGAAGGCTGCATCAAGGAATTTGAGAATAAATTTCCAAAACTCGTTGATTTCCTTGTTTTTGAGGCCAGAAAGGTCAAGGAACAAGCCTATATTGACCCGACGTTGCGAGTGAAGAAAACGATCAATTTTGAAGATATCATTGATGATCAAGATCTGGAGGATGAGCGCTTCAGATTGATATTCCAACCTGGCGAACTCAACCAGCTTCTGGAGAAAAACGGCTATATTAAACAAATAGCAGACGCGATGGACGACTATCGAGAGAACCACATCAAGGGTCAAAACATCTATGGTGTATTCATGACAGGAGGTGCTTCTCGCATGGACTTCTTAAAACCGTTGATTTGTAAACACTTTGGCATTGAAGAAGGACAGATTTATAGGGACCAGGATCCCTCCCTCACCATATCCCAGGGTGTAGCCGAAGTCGCTCGAATGGATATGAGGACAGAAGGCATGGACGAAGGTATTGGCAGCCAAATTGATGCATTGATTAATGGTGAAGAAATATTTGAAGAATTTGTCAACGTCTTTGGGTCATACACATATGGGCAAGTAAATGACACACTCGTTGACACACTTGTTGCATTTAGAGACAGCAATCAAGATCTTAGTATTAACGACTTGAGGAGCCAAATAGGCTCAAATATCAAACAAGTACTCTCAAATGTTGAATCTCAGGCATCCATAGGTGTTGAAGAAGCAATTAAATCCGCAACTGAAGACTTGTGCAAGCGAGTTGACAGTATTGTTGCTGTTTACACAGCTCAAGGCAATAACATTCAGCTGCCATCTATCAATGTCCCTGCTATTCGCATGAGTAACATCAATATAGATTACGCTTTGGATGAGATTGAAGCCATGATACCAGTAGACGATTCCACGTTCTCTGGAGGCGGGGCTCTTGGTGGCGCAGCAGCTGGTGCTGCAATTGGCAGTATCATTCCTGGGATTGGCACATTAATTGGAGCAGGAATCGGTGCCTGGCTTGGAGGAAGTAGTGGCACGAAATCTGAAGCTGAAATGGTAAAAGAAAGACGTCACACACGACTAGATGCAGAGACTCGCAACATTTTAATCGGTGTACTAGGTGATAAATGGGAAGACATTCAAGGAATGCTTGCTAATGCTGTCGAACGATCCATCAGGAATGACCATAAAGTTAAATCCGCAATTAAACAGGCGTCAACCGCTTTCCTGACGGAATATCGTGACAGTTTGAAAAACTCGAGAATCCTTATTGACTAAACGGTTTAAACATGGACTACGAATTGAAAAAAATAGAGCCGATGGCCAAGACGCTGGCAGCCACGGGTGTCTCTCAGACTCTATCGTTTTGCATGGAACGTAAATACTTGCAAGACATAGTCAGTGAGAAGAATCCACTATTTGAACTTGAAGTAATTCCTTCAACGTCGCCATCGCAAGCCACATGGATAGAGGTCACTCAAGTCGGACGACCTTTAGACAAATCTGCCGAAAGTTGCTTTACTGCAATTCAGAAGATTTTGTATTCATGCTTCCTCCCAAAGGAACTGCAACTATTATTTCTTGTGACAGGATCCGAAGGCAAGAATAAACTCTATCTGGGTTTGCGTTCGCCACATGAGGCAACTCCAGCTAAGAGCGTGGTGAAAAATCTCAATGAATTCATCAAAGGTATCTGGCCTGGATTGCAGACAAGCATTATTAGTGAAGATGACCCAACATTGGTGCGATTCAAACAGAATGTCAACGAGGAGAGATTTGAGTATATCCACGCGCTCACGGGCATTCCATCAATGGAGAGCCAATACAAAACACTCTATCCTGCTACAATTGACAAACTCATTGCTGGGACAAAACAATGCAAAGAGTTTGCCTATCTGATTGTTGCAGACCCGATTGACCAGAATGATGCAGAAGGAATGCTCTTCGAGTGCCGCGAGATGAACGGCCAGGCTGAGAGCTTAAAATCCATGACGGTAACCCAAGGGATTTCCAAGAGCTTAAGCGAAAGTATCAGCCATACATTCGGAACGAGCCATTCAACAACCGATGGAACATCTGTAACCGAGCGAAAGCTGAATAAGGCTGGAAAGTTTGTTGCTTTCGGTGCGGCAGGGCTTGGTATCAGTGCGGCGGCCTCATTTTTCCCAGCAGCATCGGCGGTGGTAGAGAGTACTATGGCATCTGCAGCAGCAGGTGTAATGGGTATGCTTGGCTTGGGCTCGTTGATGCCGATGTTCATGAAGCAGAAACAGATTTCACATTCTGAAACATCAGGTACCAACGAATCGGATACCCAATCACAATCCAAATCATTGAGTAATTCCGAAAGTCTAAGCCAGAATATCGTTAATAAACACATCGAAGCTGTTTCAGATAAATTATTTTATCATTCAAACAGAATCGACACAGGCAAGGCCATTGGTTTATGGAAAGTCGGTGCATACATTATGGCCGACAAAAAGTCGGATTTACAGGGTGCCGGTTTGCAATTACGGTCCATCTTAAGTGGCCAGGAGACAATTTTTGAGCCAATCAGAATCCATGATATCACCGACATCTTGGATGAAGATCAAGAAAAGGGTCATTCCTATCGTGAATTGACGATTGGAAATATTGCTTCGCCGACGATTGTGATTAACAATGCCAATAGCGGAAAACGGTTTGACCATCCTCTGGGTGAGCACTTCAAAGAGTTGAAGACAGTGCTGACTACCAAGGAATTGTCTTATTACATCAATTTCCCGTTGCGATCGGTTCCTGGCATCAGCGTGGTGGATAGTTCTCCTGAGTTTAACCTGACGGTCCAACAACAGGTTGAGGATGGAGACATTGCTTTTGGCAAGCTGCTGTATGGTGGATCTGAGACGTCAATGCCCTATCATATCCCGTTGAGGGCGCTTTCTCGTCATATCTTGCTCTCTGGTATCAATGGCAGCGGTAAGACCAACACGGTGCAGGCCATCTTGAACAACATTGGCGAGTTGCCGTTCCTTGTCATCGAGCCAGCCAAGACGGAGTACGTTGATTGGGCCTTGGAACACAACAAGCAACACCCCGACAGTCCCATTGACATCTACATCCCAGGCTGCAAGAAATACAAGGGCAACTTTGTCCCCAAGCCTCTTAGACTGAATCCATTTGAAATCGTTTGGCTTGATAAAGAACAGGAGCCCAATGTGTTGACCCACATCGACCGTTTGAAATCAGTATTTGCATCAGCTTTCCCGATGTACGATATTTTGCCGGTGTTGATGGAGGACCTGATTTATACTGTCTATCAGAACAAATCGACCAACTGGTTAGGCGAAAAGCCTGTATTTGGCGTGACAAAAGCCCCCACACTCAACAGCATGAGTGTGTGCGTTGACCAGGTGATTGAGCATCGCCAGTATGAAGACAAGGTGCAGCGCAACATGAAAGCCTGCCTCAACACCCGCATTGATAGCCTGAAGCGTGGTTGGAAGGGCGAAATGCTTAACACGTTGAAATCCACTCCATGGGATAAATTGTTCAACCGCCGAGTGCTGATCAATCTTTCCTATGTGGGTGATGATACCGATAAGGCATTCTTCATGGCTTTGGTGCTGCAATTCCAGTACGAATATCGCACGGCTGCTGCTGAACTTGGCCGCGTTGACTTCAACGATAACAGTTGCAAGCATTTGACGGTCATCGAAGAGGCTCATCGCGTTATGTCAAAATGTGAGAATCAAGAGCTCCCGCAATACAAGTCTGCAATGATGTTCAGTAACATGTTGTCCGAGATACGTGCTTATGGAGAAGGCCTGATGCTGGTGGATCAAGTGCCTACCCGCCTCATCCCCGATGCCATCAAGAATACCAATCTCAAGATTACCCATCGCCTTGTCGCCGAAGACGACTGCAAGGAAATCGGGCAATCCATGGGTCTGAACGAAGAGCAGCGCAAAGTGATACCCAAGTTGCTCACGGGGCAATGCGTTGTCTCTAGTTCGCTTGAGACCAATGCCTATTGGGTAAAAGCTGATAAGGTTAAATGAACAGAACTGCTTATGTTTGATTTAGAAAATATCGAGAATGGTGACCACTCGCTCGAACAAGGAGCGGGCGGTCGCTTGACCGATAGCCAGATGGACTATCTGCGGGAGTTGCAGCCTAATAAAAAAGAATGGGACGGCATGACCGAATTGCAACGCGACGAGGTTATGGGACAAATCTTGCAACGTTATGGCGAGTTGTCTCTTCCCGACGACTTCAACATTCAAGAAAGCATAGGGTATGTGTTTGACCCTCACGTCATGGAGCAATATGAACGGTTAGAGGCTCCACATGACCACGTGCAAATTGAAGCCATCGGTGAAACGTTGGCTAATTATGAAGACCTAAGGTGGGAAAACTGGCAGGATCTTGAATTCGTCGAGAAAATCGAGGTGCTCAATGATGTTGAAACACGAATTGCTGCCATCGAGCATAGACCCCCTTGCCCTGTGCGAACAGGGAACAACATGGGGGAACTCGAGGTAACTCCTTACGAAATTTCTGGGCATATGGGCGGATACAGGACTGGCACTAAAGACATCACGCTCAATCCCGAACTTCTGACAAGTGATAATCCTATGGTCTATCGTGAAATGCTTGACACGTTAGTACACGAAGGGCGCCATGCTTATCAGGATTTCAACGTCAACGTCTGTGAAGTGCACCCTCGGCACAGCGAGGTCCAAAGTTGGAGCGAGAACATGACTGGTGGCAAGTGGGGGTATTGGGGCGACTGCAGTAATGAGCTAGGCCAGCGCCTGTATGAGCAGCAAGCAATCGAGATTGATGCCCGTAACTTTGCTCACGATGTGTTAAATAACTGGTGGAATCGAATTCTTGAAACATAATGGAGAATCAAATTAAACAGATACTTATTGATCGTGGATATAATGAACGACATGCCACGCTGGTTGCTCAAGAACTAACACTGCTGGCTACACCGTTACAGCCGTTGATTACAAAATGGCTGGATGATGAGCAATGCATGGAAGATTTTGAGACTGAAGGCTACTCGATTTCAGGACTGATGCAAAAGCGCGGCATGACCTATCCCGCAGCATTACTCACCATCGACTGGCTACTCAAGGAACCGGAGAAAGCGAAACTAAGTCTATCACGAGGCATTAAGTAACGATATGGCACAGTTCACGTTAATTGCACATAATAACATCGATCGTCCTGGCTGTCACATCTCGCGTGGTACCGCGTTTGATATCACTATTAATGTAATGGGTATCACCCCGAATAATCTATTCAATAACCCACGCTGCGCTGATCAACTGTCACGCCAGTTTAAAATCAATGGAATTGACTTGCCCATGACTGACCGTGGTGTGTTCTCAAAAGGTGCATGGGATATCCAGATGACTAATCGGTGATAATCGGGCAACATAAATCAAACTAATATGCAACGAGGAACGATATTATTCAAGTGTACAGAGTGTGGAAATCACTTCAAGGCTCCAGATATCGAGTATGCAGCTTCAACGTTGAGTGTGCCTCAACGTTGTCCTGAATGTCACAGTTTCAGGACTCGACCGTCGAGACTTAGTTCAATCACCTCCTGTGATGCCATCTACGAAAAGATCTGGCAGGAAATCGAGGAAAACAGCGAGGGCTAATGAACGTAACCATCTATAATGATACGGTGCCTTGACTCAAATCAGGGCACTGTTCTTATTCAGTAAGCCATCAGTAAACCCCGTATTGTGAGATTCTACGAGAGACTTTGAAAGTCTTTGAAAAAGTTGGAGATATTTTCAGAGAAGTGGGAGGATTCTCTGAAATTTTGAAAATAAGTCTGAGATTTTGGGAGGATTTTCAAAGGATGTCAGAGGACACCTTTCTGCTTGAGGTTGTGCGGAAGGAGTTCCAGCAGGTCGCTACTCAGACGAAGAAGTCGTCAAGAATGATTTGCTGGTTGACATCCTTTGAATGCTCATTTCGGATGACACCATTTGTCGTGACCATTACCAACTGGATGGAGTGGGTCTTGGTGTGCTGTTTGCTGTTCAAGAAAGCATAGATCTTGTTGCCCAGTTCTTTCTCGTACTGCTTGTCGATCGTGAATTCATGCTCACTGAACTTCATCTCACACAGATAGTCAGTGCGTTCACCCTTCCACTCCAGCACGAGGTCGATCTGACATAGTTCACCACTGGGGGCAGCCCCTTTCCAGCAATAGTTTCGGTTGATGGTCGCTATGCGAAGTTTCTCTTTCATCTGCTGCAGGTGTTCAATGCACAGCATCTCAAAGGTGTTCCCTGCCCAGGTGTAGAACGTGGGGGTGCGCTGGACAGTCCGCCAGTTTCCGGCATCGGTGCCCTTACCTTGGATGAAGTGCAGATAGAAAATCGAGAAGAAGTCCTTCAACTGATAGACAGTCTCAACACGTTCTTTGCCGTAGCGTGGGTATTCACGGGTAATGCCCGACTCATGAAGGTTGTCAAGTATCTTGCTGAATGTCCCGCCGAGCTCAATCCCAACAGCACTGGCCAGCTCTCGTCGTGTCATGCCATAGAACCTTGAGCCGAGGGCTTTTACAATATCCAGGTATCGCTCAGACGTTGCGTAAAGTCCCGTATAGACATCACGGAACTCCTGGTGGATTCTCTTCTCGTCCTTGAAGAAGAAATCATCAATATTCTCCGACAGGTTTTTCTCGTTATCTATTCGGTCAAGATAATATGGAATACCACCAAAGGCCATATAGGCTACAGCCATCTCGTAACGCGACAGGTGGAAACCACGATTCTTGAAATAAGCTTCACATTCACGCAGCGTAAAAGGAAGCAGGCGTATGGTTCCCGTGAGCCGGCCATAAAGTCCACCATAGTCCCGAATCACATTATCAAGCATCCAACTGGTGGCTGATCCGCATACTACCAAGACCACATTGCGTTGACGGTCTGCCCAGGAATTCCAGAAATAGCCCAGTTCAGCAATCATCTCAGAGGACTGGGGACCAGCAAGCCACGGCAACTCGTCAAGGAAGATGACGCGACGCTTAGTGCGAATGCCTTCGAGTTGAATCTTTAACAACCTGAACGCCTCCCGCCAGTTGGTAGGCCGTGGCGTGTCCTCAGCCATCCCAATGTCCAACAAGCTCTCATAGAAATGATCCAGCTGCGTTTGCTTGTATGTCTTTTCATCGTTGGCTTTAATGAATGATCCAATGGCACGGAACGTGATATTGTCCTTATAGACCTCCTCCACAAGGTATGACTTGCCCACGCGCCGACGGCCATATATTGCCACGAACTCCGATTTCGAGGTACTCAACAAACGTTCAAGCTGCTTGATTTCCTCTTCTCGACCTATGATATTCTGATATGCCATAACACCGTTGTTTTTGCTGTGCAAAGATACAAAAACACCATAGAAATCCAAGAAAAAATCAGCCATTTTCGAGATTTTTTTTGAAAACGGCTGACTTTTTGGAAGGTGCTTAGAATGTTATTGGCTGGTTTTGAACTGGTTGCATTTTTAAAGGGCAAAAAAAGAAGGCAAGACCTGTCACCTCTTCGGCAATAGATCTCGTCTTCAGTCGGACTCTCTTGAATGGGTTGACGGTGGCAGCATAAGGCCGGTGTCTCTCCAAACAAGATAATAGCGTCCGTGATGGTGGTTTCCCGCTTGCTCCTCACATAGCGGGTCCTTGTCCATCGTATGTCTTTTATTATTGTATCTCAGACCTCCCCGCCGACTCCTCTCATTTCGGTCAGCAGTCCATAGGTCCGAGCGTTATATACGTTGTCTATATATAAGAGTTCTTTACCTTTCAAAACCGAGATTTTTTGTGGGCAACATAGTGTGTTTTGGCTGTTATATGTGTTATTTGTTATAACTAACAGTTATGTTATATTTGTTATATTATTGAGTTTCAGATATATACATAATAGCACGGTGTAACAATACGCTCTTAGGATTTAAACTAAAAAAGCGATAATAAAAGAGATGCCTTGGGCCGTAAAAAGCAAAAAAGGGGAATTTAGTATCCCCCTTTTTGCTTTGTAATTTACCTATTATCTCTAAAGTCGATTATTCTCTCTTAGTATTCTACCAATGTAAACTTTCAATGTATCAAATTTAGTATCTGGAAATTTATCTTGTATGTCCCTAGCAATATTTGATTGATTATGTTCACCAGCATCCCACCTGCTCAGGACTTCGTAATCTAAGGACTTGTTAGTTGTAATGCCCGCTGGAGTAACAAACTCTGCTTGATCACTCTCTCGGCTTTTCTTATTTAGCTCCTCTTGGAACTTGCATAAGAAACGTTCCATACAAAGATTAGCGACATAGATTGCTAATAGGCAAATATTCTTTCGTTTATCATCTTCAGCAATGCTTGTGTCATCGAGGTACAACATGTGGATAATCATTGCTGCTCTGAATGCCATATCTGCAAAGCGATTGCAGCATTCACGTCGAGCCGGGTTGTCTTCTTTGTCAGCAAGCGATTCTTGCTTTTTTACCCAATTTTCAAGTGAACTGATGGCATAGTCAAGGTCGATGACATACTCATTTACTGCTAAATCATTACCTAATGCATCCGTTGTGTAACAGTAACGTTCGCAGTAATCATCAATCTGATCTCGCATTTCGTCGATACGTGTTTCACTTGGGAGCGTTAAGTATGGTTCATTATCGCGTCCTTTGGGGGGTAGATAAGCCCAACAAATACGTTGAATCGTGCCATCTTCAAGTTCATTCTCAATGAAATTGTCACAAAGATCTTTGGTGCCGGTAAAGGTGTAATTCAGAAATATTTTGAAATGACCCGCTACAGCATTTTTTACCATATTATTTTTATAAACTGGGGTATTGTCAAATGCGTTTCTCAAATCATCATACGACAAATAGTTTGATTTCTTGAGAGCTCTCGTCGCATTAGAAATTTCTGGGTCAAATATATACATGTGGACTCCATTGTTTCCTGCCATAGTTTCAATGAATTTCGCTTTAGTTACAGTTATCCCCATGTTTTGAATGATTTGCTTTTTCGAGCCGTCATTTTTTGTAACGTCAAGTTTGTTGTTGTCACGTTCTATCATTCGCTCGAAGAGCAATTGATATATTGTATAGAACGCACTTTTCCCCATTCCAGATTTGCCTTCAATCACAACTTGTAAGCTGGGGGAATGCATTTTATGATGATACTTCGCCCTGACTTTTGAGAAACAAAGGGCTCCGAACATGCTCAGCGCTTGTAGGAGCATTGCATCTTGATGCCGTTCTGAGACGCTCATGATGATATCAAACAGGAGATTAGGCATTTCGGTCGGCATGAAAAAATTGTTTTTGAACCAATTGTACCACGGATCGCCAGTGATTTGATTGTCTCGATTGATGAATGAACATTGCCCTTCACTTGATGGAATATCGCATCCACCGCGATTCTGATAACCTTTGTTTTTAGCCCGGATGTCGGCCTTAGCCTCGGCGACCCGGATGTCTGCATCGGCTTTAGCGTTAATCACTGCAATCTCTGCATCTTTCTTGGCTTTGATGCGATCGATTTCTTCTTGGGCCTTCTTTCGGTCATTTCTGTAATTGTGCAGACCTTTAATACCCTTATAACCTTGATATCCGATAAAGACAATCCCAGCTGTAGCCAAACCGATTCGGATACATTTTCCGATGTTTTTTATTGACCCCTTGTAACCAAATCTTGAACCATCAAGACTCACTTCATCGTCTTGGACGGAACTCATAGAAAGGTCATCGTTTCCAGACTGAATGATATCGTCTAAGCCACGGCTAAACACTTCTCCGATTTTACTAAAGAATCCCATTGTGCCTAAATTCTAAAAGCCAAAACAATGCCAACGGCACCCAGTGCAGCGACTCCCAAACCAACAAGCCATTTATGTTTGCTCTTGGAAGATTCAATCTCAACATACTCATTCTTTTCATGTGTACAGTTTCTCAGAATTTCCTCCTTGGGGGATGAGCATGCTTCCTGCTTTGCTTCCTGAGTCTGAGACATTGCTATGCGACGAAGTTTCTCTCCGTCTGTCGTGCTTATGAAATCTTCCAGGGTGGTCTTCTTGACAGCAATTGACTCAATGCTACGGCTACCAAAAGGTTCTTCTATGTGGTAGGAACTGTTTTTCCCACTGCGATAGTCGACATCATAACCACGCATGTCTTGAGACTGATGGTTAACAAAATAGGCTGATTTCGCATTACACTTTCTTCTACAGTATTTACCTCTGCTCATAGCGTATAAATTTAATGGTTTTAATACTAGCACCCGAAGCTTTCATCCTCGGCGTGAGGGGGCGGTGATGCCTGTTTTTGTCTGTCATAATGTTGTTTATAAAAGCCCCTCGCCGCTAAGCGGCTCCCCGGCAACGAGGGGCGTGATTAGTAAATGTTTGTTATTAGTTGTTCTTGTTATACATTCCGTCAAGGATAGCGTGAATAACCTGCTCACGAGTCTGGGTCTCGGTCTTCTCAGCGTTGTTGATACGCTCGCTGTCCTGAGCCGACATACTGGTAAACATTTTGATTACCTTGTCGGCGACATCGAAGCGGCAATCATCGTCGGTCTCGTGAATCTTCTTGGCGGTCCAGCGCCAAATAAAGGTGCCTTTGAGGACCTTGTTCTTGATGGGCGCGTCCTTCTCGATGCCGAAACCCTCGCATACGCCGTCGAAGATCATCTGATAGAGCTCGATGTCCTCAGTGTCGCCGTCGTTGAAGACGCTAGGCACCTTACCCGCCAGGAGGGACTGAACATCCGCTTTCTTCACCTCCTTGCCCTTGGTGGCAAAGCCTGCAGCCTTAGGGGTGAGGCCACGGTCGATTTTGCCGGCGTAGGCGGCGATAATCTTGTTGGCCTTCTCGGTATCCAAGAAGTCACGAGCGAAATCCTTTGTCTTGGTGGGAACGTTGTCCATGTTGATGTGGCGATACTGGTCCTTGAAGACCTTGGGGTCGGTGATGTGGCGATAAGCGAACGTATACTCGAAGGGCTTCTCTTTTTTGGCATCGTCCTTGCCCTTGGACTTGCGCTTCTCTTCCTTGATGCGCTCAACCTCGGCAAGCCAAGCCCAGAACCTCGTGTTGCCCTCCATGATCACCAGCATGCCGTAGGTCTCCTCACGGTTCTTGACCTCTTCACCCGTGATGGGATTGACAAGCACGTAACCGGCATCGTAGGCTGCGGTCGCGTCGGTGAAGAGGGCGCTAACGAGCATTCCATGCTTACGGCAAGATTTTTGCTTGGCCTTGATCTGCCTGCGATCCCTGCGATTCGACTTGATGACGAAAACCTTACCCAAAGTTTTCTTCTTCAAGGTGTGAACCACACGCTCCTTCATCAGTGGCTTCTGCTCTTGCTCCCCAAGATTGGAGCTGGATTCCAGTTCCTCATCTGCAGGCGCGCCGCCAGCTTCATGCAGGTCGTCTACTTCACCCTCGCACGCGGGTACATTGTTTACACTCGTAGCTGCGTTGGCAGTTACTTCCTCGTTCAGGGCCTGAGCCTCGACGTTAATCTCGGACTGATCAAAATTACAATTCTCCATATTTGTATTTTTTAAATTGTTATTAAATTGTTTTATTAATAAATAATGTGGAAATGTCTCTTAGGCGGCGCCAGAGGGAGACTTGGGCGACTTCTTGTTATTGCCGTAGCGGAGTTTGCCCTTACGCTTCTGCTGGACATTGAGGAGGTCAAGTGCAAGATCTGCATCAATCACGATAATCTTGCCCTGCTGTGAGATGGCGGGGTCAAGCACACCGCTCGCTTTGATTCGACATGCAGTAGCGCGGCTACAGCCGAGCAGTTGCATCAGCCCGGCAATGCCGTATACATAATGTTTCTTCATTTGAGGCGCGTTCTCTTGTGCGGTATCGCGTCCCAAACCTAATCCTTCTTGTAGAGCCTCAACGAGGTCCTCGACGGTTGCGTTAATAAGTAATGTATGCTTTTGCATAAAAATGATTTTAATTGTTGTTTTCGCTAGCAAAGGTATATCATTAAATTGTTATGAACCAAATATTTAAATGCGTCAATAAAGTATTTTGAAGCTCAATAAAAATTTTGCATACTCAATAAAGCTCAATAAAATTCAATAAACTTTTGAGGCGTATTCAATAAAATAGAAAAGGGTAAATCTAGTCAGGTTAAATCGAGGTGTTCACAAACAAGAACTGAAGTTTATCTCCGACGGTCTGGTTTGACATATCTCTATGGATTCGGGAGCGTTCGGCTTTATTCAGATAGTATCCTGATTATCTCATTTTACATATCCTGACAATAAAAAAGCGCCGCAACTCTTCGTTACAGCGCCGGTAATAAAGATTTCCGTGTAGGGACTATTAATGCTTCATTTATCTCTTTTTCTTGTTGAAGTGGCTTCAACCTCTTCAAATCCACATTCTTTTAGAATTTCAACTGCAAGTGAGAGATTCGGATCATTGTTTGGTCTTTGATTAAACTCTTCTTTGCTTATATAATCTGCTGTTGCGAGATTTACATTCTTACCTCTTTTGCTTTCAAAAAATGTTGCTACAGTACCTAAACCTTTAGCATCGGTCCCAGTATACGTGATTAGGCATCGCACAATGAATCCGAGCAGAACATTTTTTCCTTCCCACCTTATTTTTTCTTGCGGATTGAATGACTCTGGGATGTTAAAGCCAGAAAAGCGATATATAAACAATTCCTTCTTCGATGACTCACACATTAGTCCCTTTTTAACTAGCGAATCGTATAACGCGTCAAGACAAGTATATAGTTTCTTGTTCCATTCATCAGGCTGTGCATTAATTTTTTTCTCATGAACCCTTACAAACCACTTTTTGTGTGCTTCATCTTTATCGATGACAATAACAGGAATGTTTTGTTGTTCATCGTCATTGCTTTTCTTCGTTGCAGATGGTTCCGCTTCTTGTAAGGGTGTTTGTTCTTGTCCTTTATCTAAATACTTTGTGGTAAAGTCTTCAACAAGTTTATTAAAGATTGTATTGTAGTGAGTTCGCTCTAGCAACCAGTTAATCGTAGCTCTACTTTCCTCAGAAAGAATATCATGAACTATAGAATAGACCGTGGCTAAATACTCCAGCTCGCGTCGAACAAAATTCTCTAAATATGGTGTGTCAATCTGTTGTTCTGCTAGAGATGAATTAATTCCAGGCACCTTCCAACCCCGTTTAGCAAGGAAATGAAGAAGAGATTTATCAAGCTTTTCAATTGATGCGTTATGAGATTCTACGAAGAAATTTGTCCTTCCTGCTCGAATCCAGATTGCAAAATCATCAAATTTCTCAAACGAATCAAAATGGGCGATCCAATCATCTACCCATCCCATAAACTTACAATCTGAAAAGTATTGCTTGTTCTGGAATAGTTCCTGAAAGTCGTCTTGAATTACTTCTTGCGCTTTATCCATTACCTTACGCTTCGCATCAGAATCCACCGGCCATATGCCCAAGTCAAATTTGTCATTTTTAATAAATACAGGTTCCAACAGGGATGAAGTATTAGAGTATGTGTCTACATAATTGAAGATTAATACCGCAAAAAATAAGGGAGGATAATTCTCTCGTTTAATAATTTCAACAAAACGACGGTGGCTAGCTTCAGAGATGGCCTCTCTACGAGAAAACTCAAATGCGTCGGAAATACTGCACCCCGTAGATATAGCAAGACCATACTTTTGGTTCCATTGATTTAAATCGTCCATTAGAATTTCACGAATTTCAATCAGTGTTTTAGGACTGAATCCAAAAACCTCGAGACAAGGTTTATAATGCATCATGTAAAGTAGACAGAATTCATGAACACCATCAAATGTTGCAAAATACTTATTTTTTATGGAATCGAAGCGCCTATTAATAGAATCAAAGAAATGTTGAGAATCATCAAAAATTTCCCTCAGTAGCATACTTGAGATTGGTTTAAAGATGCCGTAATGGAAAAAGACATACTCACAAAAACACATTACAGTATCATCAAGTCGATCCTTATCAGATATGATGCAAGCATTTGATCCCTTGAGCGCGTTTTTATTACGAACTTTAGGATATAACAAACGATTAATGCCGGCTTTTATAAAGGGCAAGCGTGTTAGTTTGCCTTCTATAGTAGCAATAATAGACTGTTCCATTTGTTTATTAAAATTTGAAAGTTCCATTAAACTTGGCTTGATAATGACGGAGTGACATTTCCCCGCAAATGTATAGAAGTTTTCTGAGATTTGCAACAATCATTGTATTTAGATATATGTTGGATCAACTAATAAAACTCATGAACTTGTGGAGGAAATAATATAGAGCTAGAGAACATTTCCGTTAAAGTTTATTAAAAACTTCGGTTGGCTTGAGGGGGACCCTTTCGGGGGACCACTTGAAAAAAAAGAACGGAAACCCTTGCAAATTAAGGATTTCCGTTTCACGGTTGCGGAGAGGACAAGATTCGAACTTGCGGTAGAGTTACCCCTACGGCAGTTTAGCAAACTGCTGGTTTCAGCCACTCACCCACCTCTCCGGGAGCATACTGAAATTGTGTTGCGCTTTCAATAGCGAGTGCAAAGGTAGGACATTTTTCTGACTCTGCAAGTAATTTTCGGGATTTTTTTTGAAAATTTTCCTTTGGTGCTCCTTACGGGCCTGATGCTGGGTTACTTGAGCAGTTCGCCCAAAGTGGTGGTGAAGTTGGCCATGAATGTGGTGGCACCTGTGTGTGGACGAGCCAGGGCGACGCTGAAGCCAAAGGCGCGGACCTTCAGGCCACCGCCCACCGAGAATCCCGACAGGAAGTCGCGCTTGTAGGTGGACATGTCGGTGCGCACCTTGTAGTTGTAGCCGAGGCCGAACCAGACGTTGTCCTTGGGCAGGAAGTCGGCGCCGAGGACGATGTGTCGCATGAGGTTGCTGCCAAAGGAATTCTTCTCGACGAGGCCGCTGTTGGGGTTGTTGGGGTCGTCGGGCATGTAGTACGGCAGTCGCCAGTGACGCAGGTTGTAGGCCGTGAAGTGCAGGCGCACGGGAACGGACTTGAGCATCTTGCTCATGCCCAGCTGGATGTCCCATGGCAACTTGTCCTTGTACTCGTTGAACTTCTTGACCTGTCCGCCCAGATTCTTAGCTACCAGCGATGCCGAGAACTCGTGGTCGGGGTCATAGTAGTTGACGCCCAGGTCGGCTGCCACGGCACCGGCTGTGTAGTCTTCATACTTGGAATACAGGTACTTGAGCGTGATGCCGCCGCGGATGCGGTCACTGATGTCGTGGCTATAGGTGAGGCTGAAGGCCATGTCGCTTGCGCTGAAGGTGCCCGTCTTGGTGCCGTCGGGGTCGGCGCCCTGGATGTTGCCGTAGCCAAAGTACTGGATGCCGGCCGCGATGGCGCCGTGCTCGCTCACGCCCTGGCCATAGCGGGCGCCCATGAAGTTGGTCTCGCCGATGTAGCGCATGTAGTTGAGCCCCACCTGGTGGTCAAACTCGGGGCCCAGCAGGGCGGGGTTTTGCTCCACGAGGTTGATGTCGTCGTCGATGATGGTGAGGTTGTGTCCGCCCAGGCCGTAAACGTGGGCCGACACGGGCACGTCAAGGAAGTTGTAGGCCGTAGTCGTGGCGTCGTCGGCAGTGGCGTTGAGGGCCATGACGGCGGCGACGAGCAGTATGAAGTGACGCAAATTGGTTGTCATGTCGTCGTAGATTGAAGTATGATGTCTATCCAAATAACGAAAAAATCCCGCCGTTTAGTATAGCGCGCGGGATTTTTAGATGTCAGCAAGGCAGCCGCGGGCCATCAGTCCGCGACATAGTTGTCGCTGATGGCGGTGAGGGTGGCCAAGTCGTTGCCCTCGAGGGCATCATAGTCCTGCTCATAGAGGTCGCGGGCCTGCTTGTCGTCGTCGTGCGGCAACTCGGGATGCCACTTGAGGGCAATCCTGAAGAACGCGGCGGTGCACTGCTGGCGGCGGTCAAACTCCTCGCGCGTCATCTCGTCCTTGTAATCCTCATAGTCGAGGTCGGGCGTGTCGATGGCCTTGATGGCCTCTTCCAGGTCGCGGCGGAACACCATGACCTTGATGGGCGTCATGAGCAGCGCGTTGGCGACAGAGTCGCTCATCGTGCCGGCAATGATGCCGCTGGCCTCGAGGGCGCCCTTGATGATGTCGGCGTCGATGCGGTTGGGGTACTTGCCGAATACAACCAGTTTTTCTTCTTCGTTGGTCATAGGCTATTTATTGATATTGAGTGTTGATGCGGGCCCTCAGGCCCTTGTCGATTGTCACTTGATGCCGCGGGCGTCGAGGGCGTCCTGATAGCGGTGGGCGTTCTCGAGGTGGGCGTTGTAGTCAACGGTGAAGTCGTGATAGCCGCTGAAGTCAGAACGGGCGCACATGTACATGTAGTCGTGCTCGGGCGCGTCCAGCACGGCGTCGATGGTCGACTTCTCGGGCAGACGGATGGGTCCGGGAGGCAGGCCGTTGACGCGGTAGGTGTTGTAGGGCGAGTTGACCTGCAGCATGAGTTCGGTGAGACGCTTGATGGAGAAGTCGCCAATGGCGAACTTGACCGTCGGGTCGGCCTGCAAGCGCATGCCCTGCTGGAAACGGTTGATGTAGAGGCGCGCCACCTTGCCGCGCTCGTCGGCCTTGCTGGTCTCCTCCTCGACAATCGAGGCGATGGTGGTCACCTCGTCGGGCGTGAGGTTCAGTTTGGCAGCCTTGCGCATGCGCTTGCCATTCCAGAAGTCGTTGTAGTATTCAAACATGCGGTCGAGCGTTTTCTCGGGCGTCACGTCCCAGAAGAACTCATAGGTGTCGGGGATGAGGATGCAGACAATGGTCTGCGGTGTCTTGCCATACTTGGCGCAGGCGGTGCTGTCCTTGAGCAGGCGGCGCATGTCGTTGGGCGTGCCCTCATAGAGGTCACCCCAGCGCTGTGCAAACTCATCGAGTGTGCGCATATTGTTGAAGGTGAATCGGATGCCGCTCTGCGAGCCGTTCTTGATGCGGCGGGCGATGCTAAAAGGCGAAGTGCCCTTATCGATACGGTAAGAGCCTTCACGCTTCTCCATATCGGCTCCAAACAGACGCAGCAGCAGCGTCACGCGCTTGGTGTAAAACGATGAACCCGTCTTGGCCTTGATGCTGTCGCTCACGGCCTGCATCGTCGCGTTGGCGGGCACTTGAATCAACCCTTCCTTGGGCGAGCCCGGGAAGAAAATCGACGCCACAAGCAGCACCATTACCACCAGGGCCGATAAAATGGCGATGAGTTTGTAGTTACCCTTTAACTTTTTGATTTTGTCCTTGATTTCCATATCTTTCCAATCAATAAATTTCCATTAAATCACATCGTGACGACCAGCAACTGTGCCTTGCCTGTGAGCGTGAGGCGGGTTGCCGCCGCCGGCACCAGCACCGTCACGCCGCGCACCAGGGCCGCGCTGCCGATACCCTCGTCGGCTGTCACACTGGTCTCGCCGCCGATGCACATCAACACGACGAAGTTGTGCGGCCGCGGCAGGTCGAGGGTGTAGCCGCTGTTATAGTCCAGGCGGCCCACGTCAAACTTGGGGCACTTGACCAGCGGTGTCACGCCTGGACCCGCGGCGGGGACAAAGTCCACTTTGCCATCGGCAGCGGCGCCGAAGTTGAGTGCCTCGCGCGCCTGGCTGGTGTGCAGCGGGCGTGCTTTTCCGTCAGCACCAAGGCGGCCGTAGTCATAGATGCGGTAGGTGATGTCGCTGGACTGCTGCACCTCGGCAATCAGGTTGCCCGCACCGATGGAGTGAATCTGGCCTGCAGGGATGAAGAACGCGTCACCCGGTTTGGAGGGTGTGGCGTTGACGACATCAAGAATGGTGCCCTCTCCCACCCTGCGCTCATATTCATCGGGCGAGATGCCGCGGCTGAAGCCCGTGCGGATGACGGCATCGTCATCGCTGTCAACGACATACCACATCTCGGTCTTGCCCGCGCTGCCGTGCAGGCGGGCCGCCATAGCATCGTCGGGGTGCACCTGCACCGACAGATCCTGCCTGGCATCGATGAACTTGATGAGCAGCGGAAAACGGTCGCCGAATGCACGATACACCTCCTCGCCCACGAGCGCCGCGCCGTGGCGCCGCACCAGTTGGGTGAGCGTCAGCCCGCAGTCATCGCCATCGGTGGCGACAATGGACTCATGCCCGGGCACCGCCGACAGTTCCCAACTCTCGCCGATGGGCTCACGGCTGCCAGGCGCCAACTGCTTGAATGCCGCCAGCTTGCTGCCGCCCCACACAACGGGCTTGAGGATATCGTTGAACTTGTATATCTGCATTTTGGTAACCTTGTAACCGACAAAGATAGTGATTTTTTCTTTTGCAAGACAAAAATGTTCCGAAAAGAACTGTAGCGTAAAGTCAACTAGAAACTACAAACTACTATCAGTTCAAATTTTGAAAAATGTGTTGTTTGTGCGCTCTATATGGTTATCATACACTCGTAAGAATACATTTAATGCCTATTTAACTATTTCCACCCAACTTTCATCGAATTGAATTGCATCCAAAATATCATCCTTTGTCAGAAGTGGCGGGCGCTTAATGGTAAACTTTACCGCATTCTTGGGTATTTTGGTATGAATGGTAAATTGAGAACCATGAGGCTGCCAAGTGAAGCATGTCTCATTCGTCTGAATATCCTTACCAATAAGATTGCCATTTGGATTGACTTCCCAAATGTAATCATTGACACGAAAACGATGATTATCCTCCTCAAAAAGAGTATATGACAGTAAGTCGTTTGAACGAACTAGAATAGACGTTCTAACGGGATTATATAGGTCATAAGCAATATTAATTCGTTCATTCCAAATTCCAAGGACTGCACGTCCAGTTTTCTGAATGTCCTTATGCGGGTCAGTGATTCCGTAAGAGTAATCAGGAGAGCACCTTCCGCTAATCAATCGGACCGTACTTGCTGTGAATGGGTTGGAGTTTTTTACAGTTTTCATCGACCAAGCCATTTTATCTAATACCACATCGGCGATACCAACTGGAGAATCAAGATGGGTCCCATTAATCGCATCAGAAAAAGCATCTCCCCAGTCTGAACCTGTGATGTCTTTTCTTCCAATATAAAGCAAATGTACCAAATAACCGCCAATTCTGACGATGAGGTCTTCAGGCAGTTCATTCATTGGGTAAGGTTCGTTAGTTTTTACTTTGTTGCTGTCTCTCAACCGTGGAGTTTTCATAATTGTGTTTTTTTTAATATTTTATCTATATTTTGGGCAACCATTCTAATTATTGGTACCGCAACTGAATTGCCTGTTTGCCGCCTAATATCCTGGTGAGATACCACAATTCTATATTGTTCCGGAAACCCTTGTAGCCTCAACAATTCTCTAGAGGTTGGACGACGCACTCCATTGACAAGTAGATAGTTATATGATGCACCTGTCCGCAAAGCGCAAGAATAGTCAAGAACGGAAACATTTCCCGCTTTGTTTTCATGCCATATTGAAGGATAAAATACATTTTTACCTTGTGTTTGCTCTTTACGACGATTGATAATATAGTCCGAAGCGTAAAGAGATTCATCTACTTCTTCGTCTGGCTCTAAAATAGTTGACAAATCAAATTTGATATGAGGTACGTTAAATGAGAATTCGTTATAGTCCTCTTCTCGCTGGAAGCCAACTATTATAACGCGCTCCCTCTTTTGGGGAAGTCCAAAATCGAGGGCATTAAGAACTTGCCACTTGACGTGATAGCCAAGTTGTTCGAGTTTTTGAAGAATAACCTTAAATGTGCGTCCTCCATCGTGGCCAACAAGTTGCTTCACATTCTCAAGAAGAATGCACGGTGTGCGATGATAATTCAAAATGCGTTCTATTTCAAAGAACATGGTTCCACGGGTGTCAGCAAAGCCAAGTTGTTTGCCCATGATGGAAAATGCCTGGCACGGAAAACCAGCTAACAAAATGTCGTGCTTGGGAATATCTTGTGCGGCAATTTTAGTGATATCACCATAAGGAACAACCCCAAAATTTGCAAAGTATGTTTTGCAAGCCTTTGCGTCCCACTCTGACGAAAAAGCGCATTTGTATCCCATTTCATCAAAAGGAATGCGAATGCCTCCAATTCCCGCAAAGAGATCAATGAATGTAAAATCAAATTTTTCTGGGGTTTTAAAAGGTACATTATAAAAATCACTAAAGATGTCATAAGCCATTGGTTTATCAGCTACGCATTGAATATCTTCTTCTGTGAAATCTTGCAACTTTTCTTTATAGTCAAGGTATTCCTTTACCAGCTCAATCAATTTCTTTCTAAACTTCCTATCGTCACTTGCTGACCTTGAAGTGTTAATATCGTGAAGAAAGTGACTCAAAGTTGCTATCCAATTGTCATAGGATGCTTCACCATATATTTTAATACCGCTTTCCGTATCAACGACTTCTGGGAAAGCAGAAATATGCAGTTTTTGGTCATCTTTCATCATAATGGCAATGGTAATATCAACATTTATTTATTTCGTTTAACCCACAAAGATAATGTTTTTTTCGTTTGCAAGACAAAATGAGGGCAGAAAACAACATCGCGGCCTGCAAGATGAAAAAAAAGCGGGCCTTTTACAGCCCGCTTGATATAGAGTTTGCCACAACCGTGGGCGGTTACTCAACCACCTTGTTGTTGTCGTCCTTGACGAACTTGATGTACTGGCTGTAGTCGTGGGCGACGAGCACGCCGTTCTCCTTGTCGTCACGCCAGGTGTCGGTCCGGTCCATGTCATAGCCGTGGCCCGTGGCATCGTGGAAGATGTGTCCCTCGCTCTCGTTCATTTTCCAGTAGGCGACAAGGCCGTTGGACTGCGGATTCACGCCCGCAATGCTGGTAGCAATCTCGTTGGCCGAGAGCGCCCTGTCCCACACGCGCACCTCGCACAGGCGGCCCGAAAAGAACTGGCTGCTGCGGTATCCGCCCCACGACATGCCCAACTCAAAGCGCTGGAAGGGCGTAGCTTTGCCCGAGCCGCCCGTCTGGGCATCCTCGACACCGTCAACATACATGCGGAAGGTCGAGCCGTCGTAGGTGCACGAGATCAGGTACCAGCGGTTGGTCTGGAAATGCGTCGTGGAGAAACACCGGCCACCGGGCAGCACCCATTGCAGGATGTCGCCACCCGCCGAGCCGTTCTCGCCAAAGCGGAACATGTTGGCCTCCTCCTCGTTCTTGCCCTCGATAGCGAGCACGCGCTTGATGTCGCCCACCTTGCCAAACTTGTAACTGTAAACCTTGAACTCGATGGTGTAGTTGCTCAGGTTCACCATCTTGTCGTCGGGGAAGATGTAGTTGGACGAGGCGTTCAGGTTATTCTCGAGCGAATAGAACGAGATGATGCGCGAAATCTGCAGGAAAATGGTCCTGGAACTCTCGATGACCTCGCCTGAGCCTTCGGTCACCTGGGTAATGGTGACCGGAATGACATAGGTGCATCCCTCAACAAACTCGTCGGTGCTGACCACCTTGACTTGGGCGGCATCGGACAGCGCGGTGCCCTGCTCGATGGTCACCTCGTCGTTCTCGAGCCTCACGCTCGACAGGGGCACAGGATAATAGGCCGTGCCGTGCTCCTCGTTGTACTTCGTCACCAGCGAGGGGTCGATGGCAAGGCGCACCTTCATGGCTTGGGCGCACTTGCGCGTGGCCTTGACGGTAACGGCATAGGTGGCGGGCAGTTCGTCGACGGTGAACTTCTGCACCGGCACCTGCTCGGTGCCGGCAATCAGCAAGCCCGACTTGGCGTAATCAAAATTATCGCCGTCGCTGTTGCAGCCCGCCAGCATGGCAAGTGCCGTGATGATGAATATATAAGAAAAGTATCTCATTTTCAGTTAGGAGTTAGGGGTTAGTGTTTGCGGGCAGGATTCATAATCTGTATGGCGCGGCGGATAGCGCCATAGGGCACGCCGTCGGCCGTGTTGTAGTAGTTGCGCTCCACATAGTAGGCGCCGCATCCGCCCTTGTGGCCCGTGGCGGGTTCCCAAGCGGCATAGTCGAATATCTTGCCGCCGGTGGGTTGCTGGCCAAAGGACTCGCAATAGACGGTCTTCTCGTCGGGATGACCAGTGGCTCCCACCCCGGCGCCCTGCTGGCTGTAGGCCTGCTTGACATAGTAGTCCACATAGGGGTCACACGCCACGGGGGGCGACGACGAGAAATAGTCGATGATGAACAGTTTGTCAGGATAGACGCCGCCGGGACCGAACACCTTGTCGCACTCCTGGGCCACCCACAGCATTTGCTGGCCCGACCAGCCCTCGTAGTCGAAGTCCACACCGTCGAGGCCCGTCTTGATGACCGTGTCGCACACCCACTGCGCATAGGCGCGGAAGGCCTCCTCGCTGCGGTCAGTCGAGAGGTCATAGTAGCGCTTCTCGCCCGTGGGGTTCCAGGCCGCATCGCGCACGGTGAGCGTGAAACGGTGGCTGTAGTTCGAGGCATCGGCGTGGAAGACAAAGCGGGTGCCTTTCTTCTCACGCGTCTCCATCATGTCCTTGTAGGCCACGGGATGCGTCTCGGGCGCGGGAATGCCCATCCACAGGTTCACGATGTCGATGCTGTCAGGCAGGCCGATGATGCGCTCTCCCCACGAGGCCGGGTCCTTGTAGCCCGAGGCGCCCTCGATGGGCGCCCAGTCGGCATAATACACATAGCATATCTCATGACTGGTCTGCTTGTAGTCGCGCAGGGCCTGGTAATACTCCTCGCTATACTCGTTGAGCGGCTGCAGGTCGAGCGCCTCGGGCTCGGTGTCGCAAGATGCTGCCGCCATGAGCGCCAGCAGTGCCGCCGATTGAATCAAATATCTTAGTTTCATAGCATTTACCGTATTGTTGGGTTAATGTTCTTTGCGGTCCCACCACAGGCGCGTGCCGCCGTTGTCCTGGCCGCCGCCGAGCGCCTCGGCAGCGAGAACCCCGACAGCAGCCTGCACGGCATCGGCGTTGGTGTTATACTCCTGCACCGGGAAGGGGCAGCGGCGCACCTGTATTTGGGTATCGACGGTGCCCTCGCTGTCGTTGTTCACAACGGGCAGCAGGCGCGGATATCCCGTGCGGCGGAACTCTGCCCAGCCCTCGCAGCCGTCGGGATACATCGCAATCCACTTTTGGGTGATGATGCGCTCCAGATTGGTCTCAAAGTCGGCCGCGTCCACCCAGGCGATGGTGATGTTGCTGGGCGCGTTGGCAGCGTTGCCGCCGTTGGTGCGGTCGGTGTACTTGGCGGGGACGGCGGTCCTGTTGGCAATGTAGGAGTCGGCGCCCGTCACATCGTTCTCGTCAAACGACACCTTGATGCCCGCCTCATAGAATGCCCTGGCCGTTCCGCCCATGTTCCAGCCGCGCAGGGCGGCCTCGGCACGCAGGAAGAACCCCTCGGCAGCCGTCATCCACACGATGGGCGTCGTTGACTGGTCAACATTGAGGTTGGAGATGGCCGCGCCCGCATATCGCGAGGCATTCATGTTGTGAACGCCCAAGCGCACGCCGTGGTACTTGCCGTCGCTGGCAGGGACAAAGTAGGCCGGCAGCCGCGGGTCGTTGTAGCCGTTCATGTAGCAGTCGATGGTCGCGCCCATGCGCACCTCGCCCGCATTGAAGTTGTAGGCGATGTCATAGTTGGGATGGAAATAGGTCAGGCGGTTGTGCTGCAACTGGGCGCGCTGGGCAGCCATCTCGATGAAGCCCACGGGGCAAGCCGCCGATTTCTCGGCCTCCTGTCGCGCCAGTGCCTCGTCGGCATAGACCACGCGCAGCGCCAAGCGCAGGCGCAGGGTGTTGGCAAAGCGCACCCACGACTCGACATTGCCACCATAGACATTGTCGTAGTCGGTGAGCAGCACGGCGCCAGACTGCGCCAGCGGCGTGAGCGTCTCGATGGCCTCGTCGAGCTCGGCAAAGAACTTGGCGTACACCTCCTGCTGGCGGTCGTAGGACGAGCCCAGCGTGCCGCTGCCGTAGGTGGTGTAAGGAATGGGGCCGTACATGTCGGTGACGCGGTGCAGCGCCTCCACCTTGACGATGGTGGCCAGCGCTGCCACCTCGGGCTGGTCCATCCGGACCGCCGTGGAGGTCACGCGCTGCCAAGCGGGCATCACCTCGCTGAAGGCGCGTGTAAACATCTGGTCATACCATCCGCTGACAAAACTGTAGGAGCCGTTGTGGATGCCGTTGCGCCAAGTGCCCGTCAGGCCCACATAACCCGAGAAGGGGTCGGCGCTCAAGCCCTGTGCCACCTGATAGTCCGACGACAGGCAGTTGCCCGAGCCGTCGTCAAACAGCACGACGCGCGAAACCATCTGCGAGAAGAAAGCGCCCACATTCTGGTAGTCACCCTCGAGTTCCTCGTCGGTGAGTTCGTGATGGTTGGTATTGATGTCGTCAAAGCCCTCGGTGCACGCCGTGAGCAAGAAAGCGCCCAGGAGTGCCGCGAAAGCGTATCGTGATAATCTTGCAATTTTCATAGTCATTTCCTCCATGGTTTAGAATTTGACCTTCACGTTAAATCCCATAGAACGCAGACTGGGCTGCATGAAATAGTCGATGCCCTGGTAATAGGTGCCCGTGTTGGCCGTCGCCTCGGGGTCGTAGGGCGCCTTGTTGTAGAGCATGCACAGGTTGTGCGCCACCAGGGCGACATTCAGGCCCTTAATCCACTTCACCCAGCGGGTGACAGGCACATCCCACGCGATGCTCAACTCGGCCAGGCGCAGGTTGGTCGCGCTATAGACATAGCGCGAGTCCACCGTGCCGTTGGGGTTGCCGATGGTCTGATAGAAGGACTGGGCGGGAATGGTCTTGCCGTTGACCACCGCGCCGCCGTTGTTGCGGGCCTCCTGGGTGGCCTCGCTGGCGCCGTAGTAGTCGAGGATGGCCTGCGTCTCGCTCACGACGATGCCGCCGTTGCGGTAGGTCAGCAGGGCCGACAGCGTCACGCCGGCAAACTGCAGCGAGTTGCCCCACGACAGGTTGTAGCGCGGAGCCGCCTGGCCGGCATAGATGTAATACTCGTTGGTGTTAGGATTAGCCTCGACGGTCTGCTTCTCGGGATTGATGTAGATGGCGCCATGCTCATCGGTCTTGAGCGTCGAGACATAGACATCGGCCAGGGTGCCGCCCTCGGTCAGGCGAATCTGATAGCCCGGAGTGCCGCCCATGTAGAGTTCGTCAAGGTTATAAATCTGGCCGTCAACGGGATTGCGCCAGTTCTTGAGCAATTCCTTCACCTTGTTGCGGTTGAGGGTCCAGGTGAGGTAGGTGTCCCAGGTGACGGGACCGATGGGCTGGGTGTAGCGCGCCGTGAGTTCCACGCCCTTGTTGTCCACGCGGCCGCCGTTGACCACGGCGCTCGTGTAGCCCGACGAGGCGGGCAGCGCGGGATAGAAGAACTGGTTGTCGGTGCGCGACTTGTACAGCGTGGCGTTGAGGCGCAGGCGGTTGTTGACCAGAACCGCGTCGATGCCGGCCTCCCACGAGCGGGTGCGCTCGGGCTTGAGGTCGGTGAGCAGGCGCGTCGAAGTCTCGGCCAGGCCCGTCGAGGGGTTGATGGCATAGGTCTCGCGGGTCAGGAACGGCTCGCCGGGCTCATTGCCCACCTCGCTGTAGGAGACGCGCGTCTTGAAGTAGCTGAGTCCCCACTGCGACTTGATGGCGGGAATAATGTCGGTCCAAATGCCCGAAACACCCGCCGACCAGTAGAAGTAACTGTCCTCCAGTTTGGACGACCAGTCGTTGCGCGCGGTGAGGTCGATGTAAGCCATTCCGCGGTAGCCGGCCTGGGCGGTGCCATAGACGCTCTCGAGGCGCGTGGTGTAGCCGCTCTGCACGGGCTTGAAGGTCGAGTTGGAAGTCTCGACATTGGCATAGGTGAACTTGTTGGCGGTGCCCTTGAGGTTGCCGTAGAAGCCGTTGATGTCGTTGTCGCGCTGGTCAAAGCTCGTGCCCAGCACGCCGCTCACGTTCCAGAGGCCGTCAAGCAGGTATTTGTTGAACTTGGCAAACGCCTCGGCATAGAGTTGGCGGTTGTTGACGTTGCGCAGGGCATAGTGGCCGTACTTGGAGGCATAGAGCGTGTTGGTCGAGGCAAAGAACTTTTCCTCATACTTGTCGGTGCTCTTGTCATACTTCACGCGGCCCGTGACGTCGAGCCACGGCGTGACCACCCAGTTGAGCGACACGGTGGCCTGGTGGCGCTCCTTGTGGTTGATGAAGCGCTCGCGCTCGGTCTCCCAGTAGGGGTTCTCCATCGAGATGTCATAGTTGTAGGGCCAATACTGCACGGGGAAATTGCGGCCCGTGTCATAGCGCTCAAAGTAGCCCAACTTGCTGAAATCATCGCCCGCGGGGAACAGATAAACGGGCACCAGCGGGTTGTGATACTGGCCCTGGCTGATCATATTGGTTTCCTTGACCGACGATAGCATATAGCCCAGGTCGAGCGTCAAGCGGTTGTCGAGCATGCTGGTGGTGTTGCGCACCGACACGTTGTAGCGGTCCCAGTTGTTGCCGTGGATGATGCCGCGCGCATTGGTCGAGCCCAGCGAGACGTAGGTCTGGTTCTTGTCATTGCCGGTGCTCACGCTCACCGTGTTGGCAAAGTTGGTGCCGGTCTGGAAGAAGTCGGCAGGCCTGTAGCCGCTGGGCGTCGCCATTTTTTGCCCCCAGCTGTAATAACTGCCGGGGTCGCTGGGGCCGTACTGGTTCTGGAACCGGGGCAACACAATCGGCGACGAGAACTGGAAACTGCCGTTGTAGGTCACATCCACCCTGCCCGCGCGGCCGCGCTTGGTGGTGATGATGATGACACCGCCAGCGGCGTTGGCACCATAGAGTGCCGCTGCCGAGGGTCCCGACAGCGCACTGATGCTCTCGATGTCGGCGGGGTTGATGTTGCTGAGCGCGTCACCCGTCTGGCCCGCGCCGGCAAAGATGCCCTCGGGCTGCTCGCTGCCCAGCGACTGCATGGGGATGCCGTCAACGACATACAGCACATTGTTGTTGCCGTTGATGCTCTTGGCGCCGCGCATGACCACGCGGCTGCTGCCGCCCGCGCCCGATGAACTGGCGTTGATGGCCACGCCCGCCACCTTGCCGGCCAGCGAGTTGACAAAGTTGGCGTCCTGAACAGTCATCAAGGCGTCGCCCGACACCTGCTGCACGTTGTAGGACAATGACTTGGCCTCCTTCTTGATGCCCAGGGCGGTCACGACGACCTCGTTCAGTTGACGGGAATCCTGCTGGAGGCGGACCGTGAGCGACGAGCCGTCGGCAACGACCTCGCTGGGCGCATAGCCCAGAAAGGTCACCGTGAGGGTGGCGCCGGGTAACGCATCGATTGAGAAACGGCCGTCAACATCGGTCACGGCAGCGGCGGCGGCACCCTTGACCTTGACAGTCGCCCCAATGACGGGTTCACCGTTCTCGTCAAGCACCTGCCCTTGCACCGGTTGCCGCACGGCTGCGCTGCCCTGCGGGACAGGAGCCGCCTGCACCGTCAACGCGCCGCCGCCCAGCGCAATGGCCAGCGCCAGCAGCAGGCTGCGATAACGGTTGTGGGATTTAGGTAGTTGATTGCTCATAATCGTTATGAAATAATGGTTATTGGTTATTCGGTGCAACAAAGGTAAACAATTATTCATAGAAATGCAAAAAAAAAGCCGCCACGCTGCGCTTGCGGCATGGCGGCCATAAAATTGATGATGCTTATCTTACTTTACCACCTTGATGGCGCTGGTGCTGCCATCGGTGTAAGTGGTCACGGCGATGCAGATGCCGCTGGCCTCGCTCATCTCCTGGCCGGCGAGGTTGTAGTAGCGCACACCGGCAACGGCCTTGCTGGCGCTGATTTCGTCAACAGCGGTGTAGTCCTTGCTGATGACAGCCTCGACGTCGGTGTAGATGTTGTCGAATGTGATTTCGCTCGTTGCGATACCGTCAACCACGAGGGTGTAGGTCTGGGTGTGGTCCAGACTGTAGAAGTTGCCGTCCTCGGCGGGAGCCACTGCCTGGCCCTGTGCGTCCTGCAGTTCAACGTCGGCGGGCTGGTCGGTGAAAATCAGGCGCAAGTCGTTGGTGTAATACGGAGTGCGGAACGCGGGCAGACGATGGGCGGGCAGGTCGTACATCAGGGGCGAACCCAGCACTTCCTCAACATCCTCGACGGTGTTGCTGTTGAAGCAGAAGTTGCCCGAGCGCATCAGGCTGGCCATCTCGGCCTCGGCGTCGTCGTAGGCCATATAGCAATACTTCAGGTGGGTGTCGCTGTAGTTGCTAATCCACAGCGTGAGGTAGATGTTCTCACCCTTGTACCAGAACGGGGGAAAGGGTGCCTCGGGATTCTCGCTCTGCACCTCGGGGTTGTTGAAGGGGATGTCCACGATGGTCATGGGGTTCTCGGCGCTGCAAGCGGGGTCAAAGACGCAGGTCACGCCCGGCTCGTTGTAGTAGCCCTTGTAGTTCTCCATGTCGGTGAACAAGTCGCCCACGGGCTGGTGAACATTGTAGCCGTCGAACAGGTCAAGATAGTCGAGCGACATCTTGGTGGCGGGGACGTTGCGGCACCATGCCACCGAAGTCAGGAAGATGCCATAGCGCGTGTTGTCGCTGCCGTTGTCATAGCCATCGAGGCCCAGCCCGACGACCTTGGCGTTGGCGGGCAGGGTTGCGGTGCCCTTGGTCACGTCGCCCCTAGTGAAATCGCGGGCGGTTACCAAATACTCGGGCTGGAAGCGCAGCATGCGCATGCCGGGGTTGGCATCAGGATAGTTCTGGATATCCTGATAAACGGTAACGTCAACAGGCAGTTGGAAGAGCATGGTGTCGCCCTGGCACTGCTCCACGTTGGCAGTGGTAATGTCAATGGCGGCATTGGCAACGCCAAAACCTGCACAAAGCACCACTAAAGTTGAAAGTAATGTCTTTTTCATCTCAGAAATCGTATTATTATTTTAGTCGTGAATATTTTTCGCCACACACAATAATGTACTGAACTGCAAAGGAAAACAAAATTATCGAACCGACAAAATATTTTTGCGAAAATCGTTAGAATCAGGCAGTTTTTGACCTATTTCGGAGTTTATTCTTCAACAGATTCCAAAAATGCACCGGCCAAAAGACCAGCGAGGTGCCACCAATGACACACAGCCAGGTGTTGAGGTTGAGTTTACCACAGTTGAACAGCGGGCCGCAGTACTGCACAATCAATATCTGGCCAACAAATATAACGAGCGCGACGGTCCAGAAGACCTTGCTGTCACGCATGTTGTTGAACGCGCTTTTTCCGGTCATGAACGCCCTGGCGTTGAGCATGTTCCAGAACTGCAGGAAAACGAAGACGCTGAAGAAGATGCCCATCTCCCGCGGGCTCACATTCGGATTGACGCCTATCATGGCCCTTAACGGCCTGTGTATGTCGTGGTCGTTGATGATGTAAAGGAACAATCCCGTCATGAGCACCGCAAACAGCACGCCCCAGACACCAATAAACCACCGCATCCTGGGCGTGATGATGCTCGCATGGGAATTGCGCGGCTTGTGCTTCATGAGCACGCTGTTGGGCGGCAGGGAAGCCAGCGCCAGCGCGGCAAAGGTGTCCATGATGAGGTTGACCCACAGCATCTGGGTGACGGTGAGCGCCGGCTGCTTGCTGAAAAACGAGCACACGGCGACCACCAGACAGGCACACACATTGACCGCCAACTGGAAGATGAGGAAACGCTGGATGTTGCTGTACAGCGAGCGCCCCCACAGCACGGCCTTGTTGATGCTGGCAAACGAATTGTCGATGATGGTGATGTCGCTGGCCTCTTTGGCCACCGCTGTGCCGTCGCCCATCGACAGCCCCACCTGGGCGGCATTGAGCGCGGGCGCGTCGTTGGTGCCGTCGCCGGTGACAGCGACCACCTCGCCCTGCCCCTGCAGCAGGCGCACCAGGCGCGCCTTGTCGTCGGGACGCGCGCGCGACATGATTTTGATGCAGGCGGCGCGTTGGGCGGCCTCGCCATCGTCGAGCGCGGCAAAGTCGGGTCCGGTGATGATGGCGTCATCGCTGTCGTCATCGGTCCACAGGCCCACTTGGCGCCCAATCTCGCGGGCCGTAGCGCCCGTGTCGCCAGTAACAATCTTCACTTTCACGCCGGCATTGCGGCAGTCGCGAATGGCGGCGGGGACATCGGGACGCACAGGGTCGCTGATGGCGGCAATCCCCAGCAGGGTGTATTGATTGTGCTTGCTGTCTCCGTGTTTGAGCGTCCAGATAACCTCCTCGGTTGACCTGTCGGCGCCGATGGCGCAATAGGCAAACGCCAGTGTGCGCATGGCCTTGCACTGATAGCCCACAAGTTCGTCGGTCACCTGCGCAAAGGCGGCGTTTCCGGCCACATTCCGGCACATGCGCATGATGATTTCGGGAGCACCTTTCAGCAACAGCAGCCGCTCACCGGTGGCGCTTTTGATGACGGTGGCCATAAACTTGGTCATGGTTGAGAACGGCAACTGGGCGAGCACCTCGCTATCGTCACGCACCTGCATATAGTCCACCCCCTGTTCACGCAGCCATAGCAGCAGGGCACCCTCGGTGGGGTTGCCCAGCGCCGTCACACGGTCGGGGTCGCTGTCGTCAAGAAATGCAGTGCTGTTGCAGGCGATGCTCTCGCGAATGATTTGGCTCATCTGATCGTCGCCCAACTCTGAATCATCGTGCAGGCCGTAGAAATGCGTTTGATAGACCTGCATCTGGTTTTGGGTGAGCGTACCCGTCTTATCGGTGCAGATGACCGTGGCGGCACCCATGGTCTCGACGGCGTGCATGCGGCGCACCAGGTTGTTGTGCTTGAGCATCTTGCGCATGCTCAACGCCAGCGACAGAGTGACGCTCATGGGCAGGCCCTCGGGCACCGACACCACGATGAGCGTAACGGCCAGCATCACCGTCTCGATGAGGTACTGCGCATCGGCCACGGGGCCCTCGCTACCAGTTACAAAGTACTCAATCACGCGTCCCAGCACCAACAGGCCGGCCATGATATAGCTGCCCACCGAAATCGTTTTGCCCAGCCAGTCAAGTTGCCGGGTGAGCGGGGTCTTGATGTTGTTGTCGATCTGGGCATCGCTATAAATCTTGCCATACTCGGTGGCGTCGCCCACCCTGTCAACCTGCAGCACTGCATTGCCCTCGATGACGGTGCTGGCGCGCAGCAGCCGGTTGGGGGGATAGGTTGACTCCTTGTCGAACTCGGCAACATCGGTGTGATGGGTCTTCCACGCCGACGGCTCGCCAGTGAACGAACTCTCGTTGACGGTAAGGTTAAAGCTCTCGACGATGGTGCCGTCGGCCGGCACCTTCTCGCCTGGCTCCAGGATGACGATGTCGCCCACCACGATGTCACAGCGCGGCACCTGTGTCATGTGACCGCCGCGCATCACCTTGTAGGGCACCTGGTCGTCGGTCTGGTTGAGCAGGCGGAACTTCTTGTTGGCGTTCACCTCGACCAGGAAGCCCACCAGCGTGGCGAGCACAACGGCAAGGAAGATGCCCAGGGCCTCAAAAAAGATGCTCAATCCCATGTGCAGCCAGTGGTACTCATACACGGCAAGGCCCACCGACAACCCCAAGGCCACCAACAGAATTTTAATAAGGGGGTCGTTGAATTTTGCAAGAAACTGATGCCACAGCGGTTCACGGGCAGGAGGCGTGAATACATTGTCGCCATGCTGCTCGCGGCTGGCAAGCACCTGTGCTGCGGTAAGTCCCTTGTTATACGTTTTCTTGCTCATTTAAGAATTGACGGTAAAATCTATAAGAATGGTCACACAGAACATCATCATCAGAGGCAAAAACCATGCCAATAATAACCCAAATCGGCTTGACCAGTGGGTCAAGCCGTTGGATGCATCAAGCCTCAATCTGCCTGGGCCGCGGCTTGCGCATGAAGCGCTGCTTGTTGAAGATGGAGTCCCAGCGCAACTTGATGACGCCGAACAGGGCCTCGCCAAAGATGCTGGAATTCATCTTGCTGCTGCCCAGCACGCGGTTGACAAACACGATGGGCACTTCCTTGATTTTGAAGCCCATGCGATGGGCCGTGAACTTCATCTCGATTTGGAACGCATAGCCCTTGAATTCCACGCCGTCCAGGTCGATGGACTCCAACACCTCGCGGCGATAGCATACAAATCCCGCGGTGGTGTCACGCACCTTCATGCCCGTGACCAGGCGCACATAGGCCGAGGCATAGTAACTCATGAACACCCTGCCCATGGGCCAGTTGACAACATTCACCCCCGTCAGGTAGCGCGAGCCCACGGCCACGTCGGCGCCCTGCGCGGCGCAGACGGCCTGCAGTTCAATGAGTTTGCGCGGCGGGTGCGAGAAGTCGGCGTCCATCTCGATGATGTAACTATAGCCGTTGTCGAGCGACCACTTGAAGCCAGTGATGTAAGCCGTGCCCAGTCCCAGCTTGCCCGCCCGCTTGAGCAGATGGACGCGGTCGGGGCTTTCGGCGATGAACTGGTCGACGATAGCGGCAGTGCCGTCAGGCGAGTTGTCGTCAACGATGAGCACATCAAACTGGTGCTCGCTGATCTCGAGCACAGCCTGGATGATGTTGCGGATATTCTCCTTCTCGTTATATGTCGGGATGATGACGATACTGTCTGACTTCATAGTGCGCTGGTGTAATTGGTTGTACGGAACATGTTTTGTTATATGAATTACAAAAGTACAAATATTTTTGTTTCGTCTGCCTCAATGCGCCGCATATTTTGGCGGATTTTGGTTTTTTTTTGTAATTTTGCAACGATTAACGATTTTCGAGACACATAATATCGAGAACCAATACCGCAACAACCGTGCCAAGAAGCTCCTTATCACACTGGAGCCCTAATGTGCCCGTCAAGACTAAAAAAGCAACCTGCGGGTTGCTTTTTTGCTTTCTATCGGCGGGTGATGCGGGCAAGGTAGTCGTAATGGTCGCCTGTCGCGACCACTTCCACCTCAAAGCCGTGACGCAGCGCTGCCTCGCGCAGCGTGTCGGGGTCGATGAACAGCCACGGGAACGGCGCGCCCTTGACCGACCGGTACTGCATGGTGTATTCCAATTCGCCGTAATAGCCCTGCACGCCCGTCAGGTCGATGATGCCGTCCTCGTCCTCAAACAGGTAGCACAGGTCGCTGCTGTCGCACAGCAGCTGTCCGCCGGGGGCGAGCAGGCGCTCGAGCTGCATGAACAATGCCGGCAGGCGGCTCAGCGTGCCAGTGATGCCGATGCCGTTCATGAGCATCAGAATGGTGTCGAAACTGCCCTCCAGCGTAAAGAAGTCCTGCTCACGCGCGTCGGTCACGCCCCGCAGGCGCATGGTCTCGACACACAGCGGCGACACGTCGATGGCAATCACTTGTGCCCCGCGCGCCTGCAAGGCGAGGGTGTGGCACCCTGCCCCGGCGCCCACATCGAGGATGCTGCCGCGCGCCATGTCCAGCGCACGGCGCTCGATGGCGGGCATCTGGTCAACGGTGCGGAACAGCGTCTCGACAGGAATCTCGTCCTCGTCGAACATGGGCGAGAACACCCGCAGGCGCGCGGCCTTGCCATTAGCAAAATAATCAGCCACCGCCCGACCCATCGGGTCACACTCGGGAGTCATCTTCATTGTTTTGTTAGTTTTTGAGGGAACCTTTATACATCGCGCTGGTGGGCGGTGTAAAAAAACGTCAGGCGAGTGCGGTCATGTGGTAACCCATGGCCTTGAGCTGGACGGCCATGCCCAGTTGGTACAGGCACTGCAGGCACGACACATAGGCCTTGAACGCCTCGGCCGTGCCGGGCTCAAAGTTCTCGCGGTGGAGCATGTGCAGGGCCTCCTGTGAGCAGTCGCCCACCAGTTCGGTGCACGCCTCGGCCTCATGGCCGTGGATGCGCAGCACCTCGTCGAGGATGTACTCGTCCATGCTGTCGTAGCCGCGCTTGTCGCGCAGATAGGCATACAGGTCAGTGATGTTGCCATAGATTTCCCAGTCGGCGTCCCAGTACTTGGCCACCGCCATGCCGATGAACATCATCCATCCCAGCGAGGCGCCGGGATAGTTGGCAAACTCGCGCACGCCGTCGGGCAGATAGGCCTGGGCGATGGAGGTCCACTTGCCCTCCACATCGGGACACTCGGGGAAACGCTCATCCACGGCGCCGCGCTCGACGAGCATGCCGTGCAGCCGGGTGAGCAGCTGGGTTGCAAAATCTTCCATCTGACAGGCGGGGGTCAAAATTTCACTTTGCGCTCGGGGTCGCTGTAGGAGAAGAAACGGGCCTCGCCGTCCTCGATATACATCGCTGCCATGTTGTCGTCGGCCTCGTAGAACTCCTTGAGTTCAGGGTTCTTGTCGAGGATATACTGCTTCATCGCCAGGTCGTCATCGTTGATGAGTCGGCCGCTCACGCGAATCCATTCGGCACCGTTGGCCTTGGTGGCGCTCACCTCAAACTTGGGATTGGCGACGAGCTGCTTGAACACATCCTTGTTCTTGGCGGTCATAAAGTACAGGCGGCCGTTGTAAATCTCGCTCACGCCAAAGGGGCGCACGCGCGGCTGGTCGCCGTCAACAGTAGCGAGGTAAAACACTTTGCACTCGGCAAGATAAGCTTTGATTTCTTCCAGGATATCCATAAATGGGAGTTATTTGATTAGTTCGTAAAATGTGTTGCAAATTTCGTCAAAATTCCCGACACCGGCAAGAGAAACGGCAGTTTTTGCTCGCTGCGGCCCATAACGGCGCACCAAGGGACGGACGAAACAGCGATTATTGCCTTTTATCATAGCAAGCCCTGATGGCGCACAGGTAATTTTGCAGCGTGGTTCAGGACGAACCCGTTTTTATTAACCAATACAAACCAAATGAAAACCATGAAGACACCGACAACCAACGAACAGCACTCGCGGGTGCTGCATGCGGCCTACCTAGCATGGACAGGGGCGGCGGGACTGAGAAAAAACCGCCTGCGCAACAAGCGCTTCACCTACGGCGACCAGTGGGGCGACCTGGTGCGCGACTGCCAGGGCCGCACGATGACCGAGGGCGAGTTTATGGCGCGGCAGGGTTGCGAAAGCGTGACCAACAACCTCATCAGGACAATGGTCAAGACCATAGTGGGGCGCTTCAGGTCGCAGCACCTGGCGGGCGGCAACCAACCTCAAGACCCCGTGGCCGCGGACAACCAGCTCGACGAACTCGACAGCCGCGCGCTGGAGGAATTCCTGATTTCGGGCTGCTGCATCCAGCGCGTGGACACCTGCAGCGAGCCGGGCGAGAGCGAGCGCGTGAGGGTGGACAATGTCAACATCACCAAAGTGTTCACCAATGCCATGACCGACAACCGCGCCTGGGACTGCGAACTCATCGGCCAGCTGCACGACCTGAGCATCGCCCAACTGCTGCGCCGCGTGGCAGGCGGCAGTCAGCGCAAGGCGGCATGGGTGCGCCGCCTGTACACCGACCGAGCCGAGGAACGCCTGGCGGACTTCACCACGCAGCTGGGCGCCGACTCGCAGCAGGGGACAGGGTTCTGGCACGCCGACGGCGGCAAGTGCCGCGCCATCGAGGTGTGGACACTCGAAAGCCGCGAGGTGGCCGTGTGCCACGACCGCCGCCAGGGCACGCTCACCGTCGAGCCCGCCGCCAGCATGGCACGCCTGAAAAACCGCCCCGATACCAGCGTGCGCTGGGACATCGCCACCGTGTGGCACTGCCGCTGGTTCAGCCCCATGGGCGACCTGCTTGCCGAGTATGACTCGCCGTGGCCACACGGCAGCCACCCGTTTGTCGTCAAACTCTACCCGCTCACCGACGGCGAGGTGCACGCCCTGGTCGAGGACATCATCGACACACAGAAGCACGTCAACCGCATGGTCTCGCTGCTGGACCAGGTGATGCGCTACAGCGCCAAAGGCGTGCTGCTGTTCCCCGAGACGGCGCTGCCCGACGGATGGACATGGGAAGATGTGCGCCGCTGCTGGTCCAACGCCAACGGTCTGCTGCCTTACAATCCCCGCTACAGCGAGGCGCGCCCCGAGCAAATCAGCGCCAACAACAGCAACCTTGGTGCTTACCAGATGATTGAACTGCAGATGCGGCTGTTTGAGGAAATCAGCGGCGTGAGCGGCGCGCTGCAGGGCAAGTCGCCCACGGTGAACAGCGCCAACGCCTACCAACTGCAGAGCGAGAACGCTGCCATCGCGCTGAGCGACGTGTTTGACACCTTCAACGCCTTTCGTCGTCAACGCGACCGCAAAATCACACTCCTTAATCTTTAATCATTAATCGCGGCTACGCCGCACATTATCATCAATTACCGTTATGAACGACACACCAATCACCGACAACGAGGCGCTGGCCGCCGTCACGCCTCCACCGTTCCACCCCAATGAAGCCCCGGCCTGCCCCACCCTCGCCGACAAGATGGCCGCACTCAATCTCGACGAAGGCACCGCCGCCAGGGTGAGCGGATACCTCGCCGGCCTCGACCCCGAGGGGCTGACCGACGCCCTGATTGCCGCCGTGGCGCGCGGCATCACCCATGACGAGGACGTGCAGAACGCCGACGCGGCGGGCTACCTGCGCGGCCGCAACGAGAAAATCGAGGCCGTGCTGCGCCCCCAGCCCGACGAGCCGACGGCGACCGTCGCCGTGTTCCCGCAGTACCGCAAGCGCAGCGTGTGGGACTGACCGCCAGGTACCAGAGTTAATTCAACTTGTTTTATTACCTTTTTTTTAATCACATTATTTATTAAACACTTAATTTCAGTTTTACCATGAAGCTTAACAAATTCCTTCAGGCGCTGCGCTGGATGCGCCGCCACCACAAACTCGTGATGTTCATCATCACCATCATCCTCATCGCCATCCTCTCGTCGTGCCTGGGAGGTGACACGGGAGCCGCCCTGGCCGCGGGCATGATTATCACCGGCGCCGACGAGGGCCGACACGTCGTTGACGGCCCGTTGACCACCGACCTCGCCCGCGAGGGCTCGCCCGACCTGCTGCTCAACGAGATTGACCAGCAAATCGTCAAAATCCGCCCGATGTCCACCCCCATTGACCAGATTTCGCGCTATGCGGGCAGCAAGCACTCGGGCAGCATGGTAGTGGATTACTACAGCGTCGATACCAAGCCGACGATTGCGACACTGGCCGAGGACATCGACGCCAGCGAGCCGAACACGGGCGCCGACACCCCTGTCATCGTCATCAGCACCAGCGACGACGACATCTTTGACCCCACCGACACCATTCTGGTCCAAAACACCGCAGGCTACCTCGAGGACGGCATCACCGAGAGCGGCCAGGACCTGATGCTCTATGTCGTGGACCGCAACTCCAGCGGCGTGTCGGTGATGGCGGTCAACGGTCTCACCGTCAACGGCGTCAAGGGCTGTTTCCCTGATATTATCGAAGGTACGACGCTCATCCGCATGGGCCGCGCCGCCAGCGAACTCGACGTGCAGTCACCGCAGTTCGAGGCCCTGCCCACCAAGAGCCGCAACCTGTGCCAAATCTTCAAGATGCAGGTCGAGCAATCCACGCTGCAGCGCCTGGCCAACAAGGAGGTGGGCTGGACGATGAGCGACCAGGAAGAGGCCGCCGTCTATGACATGCGCCTGGGCATGGAGAAGTCCTTCCTCTTTGGCGTGCCGCGCGTGCTGTGGGACAACAGCAAGAAGGAGAACGTCTATTTCACCGGCGGCATCTGGAATCAGGCCGGCAAAGACTTCTTCCTCGAGAGCTCGTCGGAACTGACGGCGGCCAAGATGATTGAAATCATGCGCGACGCCTTCACGGGCAACAACGGCAGCAAGCGCAAGATTCTCATCGGCGGCAGCGGCCTCATCAGCAGCATCAGCAAGCTCGACTACACCACGCGCGTCATCACCGCGGGCCAGCACGTGTCCAAGTGGGGCATCGACTTCACCGAGCTCAGGTCCAAGTTTGGCTGCCTGTACCTGCTGCTCAGCGAGGTGTTCGACGAGGTGGGCATGGACAACTGCGGCATTGTCATCGACCCCGAGTATATCCAAAAATATACCCACATCCCCTTCAGCACCGAGCAGCTCAACCTCAAGAAGAGCGGCGTGCACAACGTGGACGCGCTGGTGATGACCGAGGCCTCGTGCCTGGTACTGCGATACCCCCAGGCGCACATGCGCATCATGACGCGCTGACCATGATGCGGCATTTCACCATCCCCGAACTGTGCCGATCCGGCGTTGCCCGCCAGCTGGGCATCGACAACACCCCGCCAGCCAGTGCCGTCGCCGCCCTCACAGCGCTGGTCGAGCAGGTGCTGGACCCGCTGCGCGACGCCTGGGGCGCTCCCATCAACGTGAACAGCGGCTACCGCTGCGCCGAACTCAACCGCATGGTGGGCGGTTCGCCGGGCAGCCAGCACATGCGCGGCGAGGCAGCCGACATCACCGCCGGCACACGCGACAAGAACCGCCGCCTGCTCGCCCTGCTCAAGCGCCTGGACCTGCCCGTGGACCAAGTGATTGACGAGCACGAATGCTCGTGGATTCACGTGAGCCACCGCCCCGAAGGCAACCGCCGCCTGTTCATGAAATTCTGATTTTTCCGGTTCTGTACTGCCCAAAAAAATGCGTTGCTGGCATTTTTGGGCAGTTTTTTGTTGCAAAATTGCCCGTGTTCCAAAAAAAGTTCGTTTATTTGCAAGTTAAATGTAAGACAAAACCACGCGAAGATTCGCGAAAGAGTTATAAGACAGACTATTATGTACGCATTGATAGATAAATTGCTTTCTCATGTATATGAGATAGAGGGTTTGATTCTTGTCGCCAAGCGCATGGGTGACGACACGCCGGACATCGTTGTTGACAAAATCCAGCGCAAGGTGCGCGAACTGGCCACGATGGTCGGTGCCGACGAACAGCCGACGGCGGCCGTGGCCGACGAGCCCGGCACCCGTGAGGTGCCCGTGGCCGACCGCGAACCCGACGAGGACATCGACGTTGAGTTCATCATGCCCGAAGACGAGCCCGACCTGCCCGAGGTTTCGCTCGACGCTCCCGACCTGCCCGCCCACAACGACGAGCCCGTCCCCGACCCCGACCCGGAAAACCTGCCCGAGGCCAGGGTCCTGCCCGGCAAGCAATCGGTCACCGACTACACCGAGGCTCCCATGCCCGAGGCCAAGCCAGAGC